>Ga0224561_1000011_pt1 | contig 23865 bp, 13 predicted proteins | sample CSU2metagenome_FD_180953 | JGI IMG/M metagenome (GOLD analysis project Ga0224561, IMG submission 180953) | Soil microbial communities from Bohemian Forest, Czech Republic - CSU2 | ecosystem: Environmental > Terrestrial > Soil > Temperate forest | place: Czech Republic: South Bohemian Region... | reverse complement strand
GCGTCCGAATGTCCTATGCTCACCAAGACCTTCCGGCGCGCCGCTTCTGCGATGACTTCCGGCGCGCCCGGAAGCTCCGGAGCGATCGTCAGCATGCGAACGTGTCCGCGTGCAGCCTGCCACAGGCGTTCGAAAAGTGCGACAGTCGGCAACGCAAGGTTCTCCGGCGCATGCACCCCGCGGCGCGCATGGCTTAGAAAGGGCCCTTCCAGATGGATCCCCAACGGCCGAGCCTGCGGAGTATTGTCACTACTGCCATTGCCGTTTGTGCCCGACTCTCCCGCTTCAATCGCGTTGGCGATGCGCTCCAGCGCCGTGCAAGTTACATCGATTGGGGCCGCCACAGTCGTCGGGAAATGACCAGTCACCCCATGTTGCGCCAGGAATCTGCCCAAGTGCGGCATCTCAGCCTCGGACGCCTGCATCACATCCAGTCCAGCTCCGCCGTGCATGTGGATGTCGACGAACCCGGGCGTAATTACGGCGTCCGCAAAGTCGATCAGAGCCGTGTTGGCAGGAATCTCCCGGGCTGAGCGGGAGGCGAGATCGGTAATCACCCCGCCTTCCACGAAAACAAGCGGGTTCTGGATCTCTTCCAGAGGCGTGTACAGGGAACGGGCGGCGAATACAGTTTTCATGAAGTTGGCGGCTCGGGTGATCCTCGCAAATTTCCCGTGAATTTCCAGTGAAGGTTCCGCGAGTATCCCATGGTATTCGCAACCCCGATTTCAAACAACACGCTGCGCTATTTCTGGATGAGCCGCCTACGCCGTAAACAGTCCGAGCGCAGACGCAAGTGTTATAACTTTGAGGTTCAGCCCTAAGTTTGCAAGCTCGCGCGCGCTCCCGGTATTTCCTCAGCGCACCGGGCAAAGTCGGGGAGTGGCTCAGCCTGGTAGAGCACCTGGTTCGGGACACTGCAGGACCCAAGGGATCTCGAATCTAACCTATTGATTCGGCGTTGCTTCAGGACAGAGACCCCGACGGAAACCAACTGAGGTTAGTCCCAACACTTAGTCCCAATTTTGTGACATCCCCTGCCTGTGGATGTTAACCCCGCCCTACGTGATGCGAGATTCCCTCTCGCCCCCGCGTCCCCTGCCAATGTGTATGACCGCTCAAACCCGTTCGGTCCCCAGACCTTCATTTCCCAACCATCACTCTCCCGAGAACCAACTATCGACACGTGCCAATCTCCCGGCCTGTCGCCCAGGTGGTGCTCAACTAGCACCTGAATTTTTGCCCCGACGCTTGGATCGACGGTATTGTGCAGTTCGAGTGAGACTGCCATTTCAGTTCATTCTACTGGCCGGTACGGTTCGGCCAGCGCCAGGATCTTGGGGTGCCCAGCCTCGAGAATCAGCCGAGTTGCATCTGCGTGGACGGCCGGTTGCCGGCCAGAGCGTACACTTGAGCTTCCCACTTGAGGATCAGAGGAGAATCAACACCGGGTGAGGGGTCGCATTCGATTCTCAGCGAGTACGGCTGCCGGTTCTTCTTGTCCCATATCCGGGTATGCCGACGCCGGACACCACCCACCTTGGTGGACATAGGAAGGGGAAAAACGATATGCCTGAGAACGCCTACGAGAGACTTGCTAAGCTCAAAACTAGAGAACGAACTGTGAATTTTGAGGGAGAACCTGCTGGCTCGGTTGAGGATGAAGTATCAGTTCTAAATGGTGACGGTGATTACAAGTTCTTCCTGCAGCGGATTCGTCTCTCGCCGAAGAAAGGGAGGGAGATGGGGTCCAAACGTGCGTACCGTTGGTGCTACTGGACCGTGACGGGGAAAGGAGACAGACTCGCCTTCGGCCAATACGCTCTGTTTCTTAGCGAGACCGCACTCCGAAATCTGCTTTCGAAGGCTCGAAAAAAGGGTTGGCCGGTCTGACGTGCCAGGGACAACACTTACCCGCTGTCCTTGCATTGCGACAGAATATGCTGTGCCTGCTCGTACGCGGCATATGCCATGCCGTGGGATGCCTCGTAGTTTAAGAACGAAAGTTCGTCATCTGCCAGGTCGAAGTAGGCTTGCGATTCTCGCTCTTAGTTGGCGGCCAGACAATTTGGGATGGGAGACAATCCCTTATTCTAGGCTGTTGATCCTCAGTCCTACTTTCGGACCGGAACGTGACGATGGGCGTACGCTCGGACTCTGACAAAATGATTTCTGCGGCTGCAATGTGCTTCTTTAGTTCTTGAAGTGCAGTTTTGGCCTCGTCATAGTCAAGATCTTCGATGTCCTGCTTGATAAGGATTTCTAGATCGTGGCATCCGTTGCCTCGCTCTGATCCGCATCCAAAGGCTGTCATTATGTGGGCGAGAAATTTTGGGAAAGCTCCACGTGCTGTGCAAGATCAACCGGCATGGCAATCGCCAACCGAGATCAGGAACTGCAAATCCGCTGCCCATGCTGGATTGGATGAGACGGTTTGGTAAGCGACGGGATGGTGTCGTTTTGGCAGAAGGCGATTCCGCAAGTCTGGAAAACGCTGCGGAAGCCCTTCCCTGACCGCGACAAGCAAAGTGGGGCAGCAGACGGGCCAGGAGTGCCCGAACCTTCTGCGGGGATTTTGGGACACTTCGCTGTGTCGATTTCACGCCTTACCAGCTGCCACTTCTGCAGTGGGATGACCATCGGCGGACCCGGATAACGAAGATTAGACCTCGCGGAATGTGCACCAACCGCGCTGCTTTATCCGCCCACGTAGAGCGCAGCCTTTTCAGGCGGGACACTGGAGCCTCCGAATCATTGATTTTATGGCGAACAAAAGGAGAAAGACTGTAGAATTTCCCCGCAATGGCGCGGCGCCCAGATCGGCTGGACCATTCATGTATCGATCCAATAATTGTTCGGCGAGGCGAGGTCGGATTCGGTATCTCGTTCTTTGCCCGTGAACTTGTAGGGAGCATCAGCTTGAATCTCACGGATCATGGGCGCAATTCTTTGCGCCTCGAATATGCCGACTGAACTATTGGTAATGAGAAAAACCATACAAACAGGACTGCAAAGACAGCAATCGCGCGGACGAAGTGAGCGCTGGCTTCGCGCGCAGCCATTTGTGGGTCTATGGTGTGGAGTTCGTGCAGTGCAAACGGCGAACTCGGGCTGAACCATCCATACCAAACGAAGAAGGCCTCCCACGCCAGCACGACGCTCCAGGAAACCGCCGGATGTACTTTGGAAAAGGCGATCAACAGAACAAGGAGCCCGCACAATAAACCAGCCGTTGCGATCATCAGTGCCACGATGTAATGAGGGGCACTAGACAAATAGCTGGTCTTCAGGACATTTCCCAAGAAGACGGCAACGACAATGCCATAAACGATGCGATAGCAGCCGGTCATCATTGTCCCCGGTCTCCTATTGTGGGATGTAGTCGTTGATTTCAGCAGTTTCAATGCTCTGGTTGTTTGTTTATTTCGTCTACAGCCTGTAGATTCTGAGGATTTGACATGTCGAATTGGCGAGAACGCGTGGGCATCCCCTGTCCCTCGTTCATCAGATCTCTATTCCAAAACTCAATGAAGGACATCGTCGGGCCTCTGGAATAAAAGCCCATCCCGTGCCCCAGTTCATGATCAGAGACCTCGGAAATCCTGAAAGACAGTTCACCGGCGCTCGGATTACCCGCTTGTAGGTTGCCAACAAACACAGCCGAGCGTGCATTCGTCAGGTCTGTCACGCCATACTGGTCAGGCGGCGCATTGATGCCCGCGTAAGACTTATTTGCGAAATTGAGGAATGCAACTCCTTTCGGCTGATTCTGCAACATCGATTTAACTTGGGAATTACTCAGAGTGCTCCCTTCCTTAAAAACGACGTCCTTGATTCCTGCCTTTTTCAGCTTGCTTGCAATCGCATTGAGGATCTCAGTTTTGTGTTCTTGGAAGTACTTTCTCTGATCCTCTGTCAGGCTGCTGTTGAGCCAGTAGTAGATGGTCTCAGTCATACCAGATGGATCAACATACAGTAGCGGATTGTTCAGCGCATACGCGTACTTATTCCAGTGTTGCGGGTTGGAGATCCATGGCTCGAACTTGTCTCGCTTTAGGTTGAACGGGATGGATGGATCTGGCGTCATGAATCGTCCCATCGTGGACGCGTTGTATCGGGCAGTAAAATTATCCAGCCCGGATTCGGAGTCCCGCTCTTTGCCGGTGAACTTGTAGTGATTAGGGTCGCTGCCGCTGGTATAGGCTATGCCTCCAAACGGAAAGTAATCCGTCTGCTCTGAAACGGTTCCGCCGCTGCCGACGGTGGCAATCACGCTGGCCGATCCGAGATGATTGGAGAAATAGTAGTTGACCGTCCCGCTGGGGCGGTCCACTCGGGCGATGCGCTCGCCGTCGAAATAAATGTACTCTTCGTTAATCGTGCCCGCAATAGATGCTTCGGTCAGCGTCTCGCCGCCCGGCCCCAGCCAGTACATCGTCCCTGACGATCCCGTGGTTTTCTCCATCCGCGTGCCGTCAGCATCGTAGGAGTAGGTGTAGCCCCCGACAGTGGAGATTCTGTTCTCCGCGTCGTAGGTGTAGGTGTTGCCAAGGTTGTCGGTCGTGACATTGCCTGCGCCATCGTACAGCAGCCCGATCCCACCTAGTCGGTTCAGGTTGGTGGCTGTGGCGCTCAGTGCCTCCATAAGGCAGCTTCCGGACATTCCCGAAGGGGCCGAGCGGTTGGTCAGGTTCCCCCAAGCGTCAATTGTATACAACTCGCCCCAGCAGTTCGCCGAGGTTGTGTTGATCGTGTTGGCTTGGGAGATCCGATTCAGCGAGTCATAGGTGAAGACGGCACTCCGAGTGGAATCGACGTTATTCAAAATCTGGAAGACATTGCCATTGTCGCCGGTCGTATAGGCGTTGAATGTGCAGGGAGGACTGCTCACTGCAACGCCGAGATGGAAGTCGTAGCACAGGCTAAAGAACGCAGGTGGAGGCTCGCACTGGATTGGCGGATTATGTACTACACAAATTTGAACGCCGCGAGCTTGAAATAGAATAGGCTGCAGCCGATCGTTGTAGACGTTATTGGTGACGACGTTGTCGGACCCGATGTCCATAGTTGCCGGCGCACCCTGGGGCGCGTAGGTCGCCGCTGTCACGTAGTTATTGGTGGAATCGGTAGCAGCTAGCGGGCGGCCAGCACCGCCCACTGTGTAGGTTAGGACATCGCCGCTGGGATACGTCAACGTATTCAGCGATCCGTCTTTGTAGTATGCATAAATGGTGTTGAGTTTCTCGATCGGCGGTCCAATATTTGCCCTTGCCTCCACCAGCGGGCGTCCTATGGGGTCATAACTCCAACTTGAAGCGCTCTTATTGGTGCACATACCGGATCTGCGGCCTACGAGATTCGTCGGAGAAGTTATGGTCGGCGGAACCGGACCGTTACACGATGGGATTCCCGTCCCATCGTATCCATAATAGGAGTTCGCATCGATCGGATCAGCATGCACTTTGCTCAGGAGGCGATTCAGCGCGTCGTAGGAATAGGTGCTTGTCGTCACGGCAGCGTTTGTCGTGTTCGCTTTAGGTTCGACTCTCGTTGTGACGTTGCCGTTTGCATCATAGGCGTACGTATCAGTGCCGGATTCCGGGTTGGTGGCACTGGTCAGCCGGGAGAGCGAGTCATAGACGAAAGAGCGAGGTCGCCAGGTTGCCGAGGCGGATGCACAGCCGCTGAACGCAGTGGTGTCCGTTCCTTTCTGGACTGCACAGGTCAGATCATTCAATGCGTCATAGGTGTATAGGGTGACGAGCGGGCTGTTGCCCAGGGAGCCACTGACCCCTCCAGTAAGTGTGGCCCCAGAAGGAGTAGCGGTAAACGATGGCTCCGTAAAATCTGTGCTATTCCAAGTGTCTGAAGTGGACAGGGTGTAATTCGAGCCAGAACCAAAGTCCAGCGCGGTAAGCTTAACCAAAGTGCCACTGACAGAAGCTTCTACCGGTGACCCCGCGTTCAAGCTGCTGGTGAGTGATGACGCAATTTCCTGTGCCGTGGTGCCGGAGCCAAAGCTCGCGGTTGCAGTGAAGCCGTCTACCGTGATAGACACGGTACCGGAATCGGTGACTGCCGCGCTGCCACCGCCGGTCAGCGTAGCAGGCACGGTCGCGGAAACGTAAGGGCTCCCGCTGGGAACACCAGTACTGAGCGTATAGCTAGAAGACACGGAATAATTCGTCCCAGACCCGCTGGTATTGGCCACGATCTGAATTGTGGCTCCATTACTGGTGGCAGTTACGCCCGCACCGGACCCAGTGAGACTACTAGCCAAGTCCGACGCGATCCCACTCAGCGTGGGATTTATCGTCAAAGCTCCGTTCCCTTGATTGCACGAACCGCTCCAGGCTGCAGTGCCTGTGCCAACGTTGACGCCCTTGACAGTAATCGAAACCGACCCGCTGGGAGCATAATACACTCCGTGTTGGCTGATGTAGACGCAACCTGATCCGCTAAGGACGACTGTGGCGGAGCCCGCTCCGGGGCTTCCTGATCTTGTCTGCTCTGATCCGCCAATCGTGACAGTGCCGCTGCCTGCAATCGCGGTCGTCGCACCAGCGCCGGACTCATCCACTTCGATGAGTCGTCCCAACCCGTCGGAGCACGATTCTCGAAGGCGTCCCGTTTCGTCCGTGACAGTCGCGCCGTCGCCGTTAGCACTCGCGATGCATGGCTGATCATAAGCGGTCTGGACCTTTGACCCATCGGGCTGCTGGACTACAGTTGTCCGCCCCAAAGCGTCGTAGGTATACGCGGTTATGCCGTAGGTCGAATCACCGGTGCCGCGATAGGGATTCGTTGACGTGTACTTCCTGCCCAAACCGTCGTAGGTCGTGGCAGTGTATGTAATTCCGTCCGGATCGGAAACAAGAGCGTTCTGCACAACTTGTCCGACTCCATCCATCGTTGCAAGGGTGGTCTTCCAACCAGTTGGAGGACTCGTGGCAAGACAAGTCGCGCCTGCCGTCCCATTGATGAGCTGACACGTCGTAACTGTTGGTGAGGGGGCTGAGTCGTTGTACACCTTCTGAGTCTGTCCACCATCGGGCGCACCGCCAAGCGTTGGCCTTCCCCAAGTGTCGTTGTACTGATAGGTGCTTACCTGGAGATTTTCGTCTGTGGCGGAAGTCAGCTCGCCAAAAGTATAGTGATAGGCGAATGACGATATATGGTTGACCCCGTTCGTGGCGGGCCTGGTAATCGTCGTTACATAGGTGTTTGTATTGCCAGGGGGCGTTCCCCCTGTTGAATAATTGTCAGTATATGAGAGCTTTGTTGTGTTGCCGTTCGGGTCCGTCACCGCAGCGATTTGGCCCGTCTCGTCGTATTGGGCGGTAGTAACGGAATTCGATGAGCAGTTTTGAATGCACTTTTTGGTGATGGTGGTTGCGTTTCCTCGTCCGGCGACCTGGCCCGCGCCAAGATTTGTCTCGTCATGGTTATAGGCCGCGGGCGAGACTGATGAGACCGAAGTTTGGTCGTAAGCTATGTCCGTCTCCGCAATCAAGGTGCCATGATCGTAGACTTGGACCACGGAGGGCCGGTCGTTAGTCTGCGGTATCGCTGCTGATAGGGCGGGTTGCCACAAGACTGATGATGGGATTGTCGCGTATTGCGTCTTCGTCTCGCGCGCCGGTGCCGTTGTAGAAGCGGGCTGCGTGCACGCAGAAGTAACGCCTTGCGTATAATCGTACTCGGCGAGATCGGTCACCTGGTCGGTCCCGGCGGACCACGCAGTGAGGCTCGGCTGATACTGATAGAATTTTCCAGACACCATCCCATTGGCAAGAATCTCGCACTCAGCTCCAAGCAGGTCGACGCCTGTCCATACCTTGATTACAGTACGCAGCGTATTCCCCGATCCATCCTGATAGAGCACGCTGGACTCGTGCGGGATGACGCTCTGAGCCGATGTTCCCGTGGCTATAAGTGGAGGAAACATCGGAATGTAGTTGTAGATGGTCACCGCGGTCGTATTGCCCCTTACAAGATCTTTTGTTGTTACCGTGGTTGTCTTCGACGACCAGAATCCGTTTGTTCCAGGCTGCGTCGAATACGCAAAATCCTGTTCGAGGGCAGGATGCACGCCATCGAAGCTGACGACTCTTTTCGTAACCGCCGGCAGGTCATACTCAAAATAGCAGTTCTTTTTACCACCATTCAGCGTGACACTCGTCCATACGTCCGGAGTTGCACCGTTGTAGGATTCAGAGAGGGAGTTAACGCCCCAGGTGTAGGTGACCTTTCCGCCTGTCGGATATGTAATCGAATTGACCAATCCCCACTGACCATCATAGCCAAACGTGTAGGACTGCCCGTTTGGAAGAAGCAATGAGCTCACATCGCTAAATGTTGTGGACTGAGTCATGCTGCTTAGGTTCGGTAGCAGACAACCGCCTGCAGTGGAATATGAATTGACTGAGGCTGATAGACCGACCGTGCCGCTTCTGGGAAAAGTCGAGTATTGATAGGTATACGCCCCGGAAACTCCTGGTAGCGTGATCGTGCTCAGTCCTACATAGCTGCTAGGCTGAGAGCCGCCCGTCGTCCACCCCGGCTGGGAAAATCCATTCACCGTCACCGTTGTGTACGAGGAAGGTCTTCCGGTGCCATTGACGCCGTTTCCATTGGTATCCTCTATACCTCCTGTTATCCCTCCTACTCCTATTAACATGCCGGTTGACGTGGCCCCATATAGACTGGGACAAGTAGAGTTCACTTGACAAACGGCTTTAAGCGAAGAATCGCCGCCGAAATAGTCTGTGCCATACCCGAGCGTTGCGCAATCGTCCGCTATAGTTCCAATGGTTCCCGGTGGCGGGGATACGTTGCTAAGGACGTGCAAATTCAAATTATGCAGTCCACCCCGACTGTCGAAATAGCTATATGCGCTATATTGACAGTAGTAGGTTGTGGGTTCGTTTACCCCGCCCGGTATCTGCGGATCTGTCCAGGATTGCTTGGATGGTAGGGGCGGCGTCGAGATCGTGTTTAGAATTGTTGGATTCGGTCCGGAAAGTCCGTACATCACAGCGCTTGGATTGAATTGGTTCAACGTATAGTTCGACGGAGCCGGTCCCTCGATATACGTGTAACAAAGAGTTGGACCCGCACCCGAGTTCTGGAGCGAACAGCCCTCAAACACCGGGTAAAATGTCATCGCTTCGCGACCACTGGTGTCATACATATAGGCATAGTGGGGTAGATTTGGCCCCCGTTCATGCGGGGAAGGACCAGCAATGCGAATGCTGACCTGTCCGTTCTGGGGGTTGACCGTCTCATTCATGTCATGAATGTAGTCGTGGCCAACACCTTCGATCGGCGTCTGTGTTGCATTCGTCAGCAGAACCTCCTGATTAATCTGCGCTGCCAGATATGTAGGAGAGGCGAACAGGTACCCAACAGCTCCAGCCAGTAGGAGGTACAATGCGAGAGTTTTGCGTGATTGGGACACCTGGATGGTCGGTGCGCCCGACCGCTTCGCCAGAGCTGCGTTCATCCCCGTCTCCTTAGGTCCGGTGTGTCCTTCTCGCCGATTGCCAATAAAGTAGGCCCGTCCACTCGCGCCGGTGAACAGTCGCAAACAGACTAGTACGGACCTGCGAACCTTGCAGGCATCTGCTCGAAGACTTGGGAGAAGCAGCGATCAAGATCACAGACGGTACTAAGAATCCGCCAACCCGCGGTCGATCCCGCCGCTGATCGTGGGACGTTACACGCCGAGCGCTGTGGATGTCAAATGAAAAAGTTAGCGAACGGTGCGATTGTTGCGAAACCGGAACAAGACTGCCGCTCTATTTCCTCGCGACGAACCATCACTCTACCAGTCGTTGTATTTAGAACGAAAGGTATTCGCGGCCGATTTCCGTTCGTTGAGATATATTCGAGGCTTCGAAGGTGGTAATACAACCAATCGGATCGACATACGATAAGATGCCTTGACTAATAGGTTGCTTTACACATGAGTATCACGCGACCATTCCAGATATTTCTAGCCGTGCTGGCAGGAACCGTGGTGGCTGCGGGTTCGCTGTTCGTGCGGAGAAGTGTTATAGCCACCACGCCTGCGAGCCTTATCGCCAGGGCATATTCCGACGACCGGACTCTGGAACTCAGGATTTCGCCCGCCCGCCACTGTGCCGTGCGTCGGCAGCGCGGACAGAACAGTTCGCCTCTGGATCGTCCGCAGAGTTTGCTCGAAGCCGAGGCGGCTATAGCGCGCGGCCTGCGCAGGAATCCCCAAGACTCTGCTCTCCTAGCAGCTCGTGGAAGTGCAAACCTGCTCGAGTGGTCTTACGAAGCCGCCATCACCGACATGGAGGAGGCGCTCGACACGCAGCCGAGGTCGACCCTCGTGCTTAACGGCTTGGCCGCGGCTTATTTCGAACGGGCCGCGGCCGAGGACCGCTTCGGGGATTACGGGACCGCTTACGAACTGCAGAGTCGTGCGTTGCAGCAGACACCCAATGATCCGGTCATCCTGTTCAATCGTGCGGTCACTGCGGCCCGGCTGTTTCTCTTCAAACAAAGCACGCAAGATTTCGAGCGCTATCTCAGCTTCGACTCATCGGGAGAATGGTCCGATGAGGCCAGGCAGCGCTTGCATGACGTCAAAGAAATCGTCGCGGCGCACGATCGAAGAACCAAAACGCCGTTGCTAACTGCCGCCGAGTTTGGGGTGCAAATCAATCCTTCGGACCCGCCAACATGGGAAAAAGTGGAGCCCAGGATCGAAGAATATCTGTCGGTCGCGATCACGGAGTGGCTACCCGCTGCGTGGCCGGTACGAGGGAAAGAACCGGCTTTGGAAGGCGCAAGAAAATCAGTATTCGTACTCGCCGCAATCCTTGAGCGACGTCACCACGACGTATGGCTCGGGAACCTGCTCCAGGAATTTGGTGCAAACAAGTTTCCCGAAGCCATCGACGCTCTCAGCCAGTCTCTGCTGTTGAACCGAGTCACACAAAATTTCGAGAAAGCGCGAAGTGAAGCGGCTATTGCCGAACAACTATTCGCTGAAGGCAGAAACGCGGCGGGATACGCTCGGGCCCGATTTGAGGAAATATACGCCCTTCACTTCTTGGACGCCGGTCCGGAGTGTGCGCGCCAAGTGCAAGATTTATTGCCAACAATTAGTGGTTCTCGATTCGAATGGCTAAAGCTTCAGCTACGCCTGGAAAGGTTCAACTGCGCCACGGAAGAGGGTGACTTCGGAAAATCTCAAGACCTGTCTGACGTCGCCACAAGTGCTCAGGCTGCCGGGTACCTGGCAACGTCGCAGAGGTCCCTAGGGCTGTTGGCCTACGATTCTCTCTTCCTGGGAAGGATCCGGTCTGGCTGGAGGCTCTGCGACGAAGGCCTTCGTTCCTTTTGGGGTGGGACGTTCGATCCAACCCTTGGTTACAACCTGTACGCTGCGATGGGCTCCGCTTTTGAAGCCTCAGAAAGTTGGCATGCAGACCGGTCCGCGGCGGACGAAGCGCTCACGGTTGAGAAACCCGGGCATAGTCTGGTGACGCGGGCCGTGGAGCACACGGAATTGGCCCATGCGGCGGTAATGGCGGGGGAACCGGCGGCGGCTCAATCCAGTTTGGCAACCGCCAACGAGTTGCTGGCAGGCGCCGCGACCACCGTAACCACAGAGAACTACCGCCTAACCGTTGAGTCATACTCCGCTCTCGTCGAAGGCCAACTGGGGGATCCGACCACTGCTCTTTCCCGGCTTGAACGAATGAGGCCTCAATTGGCGCACATTCAGAACGTGAGCATCTTGGGGGATTTCTATGCTACTTCAGGGAAGCTGCTGAACATTGCCGGCCGTCCTGATGCGGCAGAGACAGAGTTGGAACATTCAATTGCCCTGGCCCAGATCGCCCGATCCTCCCTCCGTTCCGACGTTGATCGGTACTACTGGTCACAGCAATGGGCTGAGCCCTATCTCGGCCTTATCGAGGCCAAGCTGCTTCAGGGCAAGGGAAGAGAGGCGCTCGACCTTTGGGAGTTGTACCGAGCATCGGAACCGGACAACGCCGCGAGTTCCGTCGGTTTGAAAACAATCGAGGCCGGCCCGGCGGCAGCAGCGATGCATCTGGATCTCGCGCGGGTATCCGAGCGCGTTACGCAAGCGCTTGCCTCTCTCGACCAGCAATCTGCCATTGTACTGGTTCTGCTCCCTCACGGTGCAGGCATCTGGATTTGCAATGAGCGCGGTGTGACCGGAAAGATGCTCAATGTGGACCGGGAAGCGATTCGCCTGAAAGCCGGACGGCTGAACGAACTCAGTTCCAGGTCGTCGTCCTCTCTGAACGCGATTCTTATTACGTCGAACGAGCTGTATCAGGCCCTGATAGAACCCGCCCTGGATAGCATTTCAACTGCAAAAAACCTAGCGTTCGAAACTGACGACGCGCTTGCCGCTTTGCCGTTTCAAGCCCTGATAGATGGTCGTGGACGCTTTCTAGCCGAGTCTCACGTCATTTCCTATTTGCCGCGCCTGGAGTTCATCGGTGGGAACAAGGGAAAATCTGGCAAGCTTGACGAAACAGCTAGAGCATTGATAGTTGCTGGGGCAGGAGCACCTGATGAAGGTCTCCTTCCGCTGCCGGATGCAGTGGCGGAAGCAACGCTCGTCGCCCATCGCTTTAGACAACCGCAGTTGATGATTGGATCTCAGGCCTCGCTATCAGCGGTCGTTTCCGGTATCGGTGCGGCTGACCTATTTCACTTCGCTGGCCATGCCCTGGAAGGAGGCGGCCATATAGGATTGCTGCTGGGATCGGCGCACGAAGGCACCCAAACCCAATTCCTGAGCCCCAACAGCCTTCAAAAGATTTCCCTCCCGCGGCTCCGGCTGGCCGTGCTTTCCGCCTGTTCGACCGAGAAAGGCAGTGAAGGAACCTTCGGGGGTTTCGGTAGCTTCGCCAGCGTTCTTCTTGAAAAAGGCGTTCCTCACGTGGTCGCCAGTCGCTGGAATGTAGATTCCGCATCAAGCGCCGTCTTGATGAGCGCCTTTTACAACAATCTCATTTCGGGAGTAACAGCGCCCCAGGCGCTCGCCTCGGCGGAAGCGGATTTGCGCCGCCAAAATGCCCATCCGTATTACTGGGCTGCGTTCGACATGTTTGGCGTCGAGTAACCATAAGCTCAGGTCTTTCTCAAGGAGAGAAGAACAATGAAAACCTATTGCGCTATGCTCGTCACGCTAATTTGCCTTGTCGTTGTAAACAAGGCAGATGCGCGACGCGTTGGAAACCTGTCGATAGTCTTGGAAGGCCCCTTCGTTGTGTGCGAAAACCTTCATGATCACACCCTCAAGATCAACATACCGAGACTCGGGCCGACTTTCCCGCTTGAGCCAGCACTACTTGCGAGTCATTACGTACCAGGCTTTACCGCTCCGTGGAATCAACGACCGCTCGGGGTTGATAAGAGCGGCAATCCCGGCGGCACTTACTATCCGAGCCATAGTGTTGATTATGTTATGGATATTCCCTGGGATAGCCCAAAGAAGTGGGGAAACATGGATCTAGCGGTGCCCAAACACAACAGTTCTGACGCCGTCTATCTATACAATGAGCGAGGAGATTGCCAGAGCCTGAAGCTGCAAGAGAATAAGGTAGCTGTTTCCTTTACTGTACCCCTACCGGACGAAATCTCTCCGATCGAACACGCGGGAGAGACTTCTTGGGTAACGGATGGCAATAACGTTCCCCACGGCCCGTGCACCAAGGATCCCTGTCGGCACGCAACCTCGGTGGTTCTCGTATACAAGGGGGTTGATTTCGAGAGCGTTCCAGTTAGGATACACAAGATTGGTGCTACACAGAAGTGCGATGCCGCTGGCAACACTGACGCCCCTGATACGTGGTGCCCAGACACCAGCGTGCTTACCGCCGCCAACTTTGAGATTAAGCTTGACGCACAGCCCAAGCCAACTCCAGCCCTTATGCTAGCCCACCTTCAATCGGCGAAAGCATTTAAGCAAGCAATCGGCCTGCTACCGGGGCTGGGCAAGCGTGAATTGACGTTCGATGGAATCGAGAACGGAAAGCCAAAGAAGCGACCAGCAGGGATGAATGCCCCGAACGAGAAAATTCTCGCTAAACAGATGATCCAGTGGCAGGCCGCGTATGCGCCCAGGCACAATAACTGCGGATCAGCTATGGTCTTCGCTTGCACTTCGGGCAACGCGTGCAAACAACAGCAGTAAACCGGCGACTGATGGCATAAATCACCACGCGGCCCGGTTTCGACCGGGCCGTTTTCGTCCGTTCACATGAAGGTTTTGGCCTCAATGCGGCGCGCTTATTCGCCTGGCCTCCGCGGCCCATTCCCCCTTTGCATCGACCCCGATATACCGCTCCCAATCCGCACCAGCCTCGATGTGTTGTCCCATTCGCTCATAGACTTCCGCGCGGTTGAACAGTGCCACTAAATCTTTAGGATTCCTCCCAAGCACGTTATTCAATTCCTGTAGCGCAAGCTCGTAGCCAGCGTCTCGCGAGGCAGCATCAGCTTGTCCTGCGGCCTTCCCATAATATGCCGAAGCCAAATCCACTTTGATAGACATATCCTCCGGCCGCTGGTTTTCTGCCTTTTGGAGCTTTTCAATGGCCGCCTGATAGTTGCCTTCGAACAAATCGGTTCGCGCCTTGGCCTGGAGCCATCTTGGGTCGTTGGGGTGCTTTGCCAGTCCGCGTTCGATCGTGGTCTCGGCTTCCAGCAGTTCGGGAGGTTCGTCCATGCGGGAACGGCTGGGCCCCAATTCTCCTCGCTGCTGCCGCACGGGGCCATAGCCAGCGCCAGGGAAGCGCAGTTCCATCGGACGCTGCTCGGTATAGGCCTGTGCGATCATCTTATTCACCGACGATAACGACGGCGACGAATACTCAACGAACACAACCGAACCCGCAATCACAACTGCCAGTACACCGACGGGAACGGCCCAACCTGTCCAGTTCGCAAACCGCCAACGTTCTTGTTGAGGTGTGCCTCGAAGACGTCCTCCTACTGAAGCTTTCGCTTTATTGCCCGGGGCTGCAACAACCGATTCTGCCCTGGCCGGAACAGCACCCTTTTCGCTCGCTCCCTCCATTTCCACAATCTTCCGCGCCAGTTCCCGCTGGCGTTTAGGGCGTCCGCTCGGCAACTGACGGATGAGCTCCTGCTCCTCCGCAGAAATTTCTGGATTCATGTCTTCGGTTGCGGCACACAACATTTGCCCGCAATAGTCACACTGCGAAGCGTGTTCAAGAAGGGATTGGGACTGGGCAGCAGAACTGAGGCCGGCGGCGAACGTGAGCCATACATGCTTGGCAGGACAATCGGGCATGCGCTCTCCAGTCACAGAATTCGCCATAGTACCAAGCATGGCCTGCACCGAAAGGTGATCACGCAATCTTTGGCCGCATATAGCACAGCCTTCGGCGTGCGCCTTCGCATGTTCCCGACCGACGTCGGCTTGCGCGCTGGATTCCGTCTCCGCCGCCAGGTCTGCCAATTCATCCAGGCTGAGGTGGTTCTGTGGATCTCTCGCCAATTCTATCTCCTAGAACGTTTTTGATGGCCCTATGCCTTTGCCATCTTGAGCCTGCCCCAGCACGCTGGCGCGCTCGGCCAGGCGTTCGCGAACAAACCGCGTGAGCCGGTGGACTACGCTTTCTACTCCCTTCACAGTCAATGAGATCGAGGGTAGCCGTGCAATGGCCGCGGCCGTGAGGCCATAGCGATAATAAAGCCAGAATATGGCGCGATCGCGCTTCAGTTCATCTCCTGCCAAAGCGGCGCACAAAGCTCCGTCTACCTCTTTTAATAGGACGGCATGATGCATGCGGTCTGCCGCTCGTTCCATATGTGGACTAGCGGTTGCAAGCAGAGTCTCGTCGGTGGAGTATTCCGTTTGCCCGGAGCCGCGTTTCTGCGAACGTTGCGCCCGGAAATAATCGTGCACGACGTTTGTGGTCACGACCTTGAGGTAGCCGTAGAATGCCTCCGGATGGCGTGGCGTGAACTCGCTGAGCAGGCGCTTGCGGTCGCAGCAGATCTTGAGGTAAGCCTCCTGGATCAAATCGTCAATCAATGACGGAGAACTCTCTCCCCATCGTCTGGCCGTGCGCAACACGACCGCGGCGATCATGGTGTGGAAGCGCTGGATAAATTCCTCCCACGCCGCCTCGTCACCATTCTCAGCGCAAGCCTGTATCAGCTCTTCCAGGGACATAGGGCCAGACAACCCTCAGGAGCGGGTTGCGGAGGATTCTACCTGATCTGACATAGCGGGTCGAAAGTTGTCATAGTTCCTTTTCTTGGAAAACTGAGTCTGCCGCATCATCGTGCCAAAAAAGGGATTTTATCCGCGTCTCCGTTGTAGTGGGCAAGACGCAATAGAGATCGCAAAAAGGAGAATCGGATGATACGTGCCTCGCTTGTTGTGAAGTCGCTGATATTCACCATATTCGCATGGAGCGCATTGGTGGCTGGCGCCCAGGCGCCCCAGCCGCTGAACGATAACCCAGGCAAGGACTGCGCCGAGTACAACCTCAATGTGCCCAGCCTGGACGGCGTAAACCACTGGATGTTCTGGAAGCAGGACGATTGTATTCGAGTGCACGTTGTAAACAATCCGTTCCGGTATGTGTATGCGTTGTCTTTCGATGAAGAGAAAATTGCCGAGGATGATGTATTGGCCTCACTCGGAGGCCCTTTGGGATTGAGCAACATCAACAAATCCACCAAACCCGCTGCAGGCACGGCGGACTTCCAGCTTGCAGGACTGCAGCAGTCCGCCCTTGCTGAAATAAGGGGCGTCCCGGGAACCTCAAAGGCTGCGGCGAAAAAGCAGTGCGACTTCTCGGCTGTCATTAGCCAGGCCGACGATCTGAGTCACCAGGTTGCAGCTGCCGAACCCGGCATCTCAGACCTCGAAACGTCCGCGAGCGATCTGACCAAGAAACTTGACGATAAAGAAAACGCCTACAAGAACTTCCAGTTGGATTACCTGGCAAAACGCGATTGGTTGCGGAATCAACCCGCTGGTTCTCAGCAGCTTGAGGCCGCAGCACTTAAGTTACAAAGCGATGCGCTCGCACTGTCGAAGACGCTAACCCAGGACGGTTCGTTCGAAGGCGAAATCGTGGACAGGTTTGAAGCAGCCAGGATTGCCAACGAGCTGTTCCAGAATCTGAAAAGAAGTGCCTCGGGCTTGACTTTGCCCGACACGTCCACCTGTCAAGCCACCACGCAGCAGCGTGCCGCCGCACAAAAACAGCTCAGCGCCCTAACTGCGAGCATCACCGCGGACATGCAGCGCCTGGAGAATGTCGGTTCCCAGATCGCCAATGAAACCTGCCGATACAACGCCCGCAAGCAGGGAGAATTCTCTTGGGTCTATGACCAGGTGTACCTGCCAGTTTCCGCGGTACTGGCCAATCCCGACGCTTTCGAAGCCACTGTCAAACGGGAAGGACCATTCGGCGACCCGACATCGGTCAAAGTTACGCTCACGCGAGATGTGATTACCGACAATTCGGCCGCATCTATCCCCAAGGCGGACAATTCCATATTCCAGTGCGTGAGTGACCCATCCACCGTCCTTCAGTCGACGAAGGCAGTTACGGCGCTTGCCGATATTCCGGCGCCAGTAGCAAAGTCGGCAGACGGATCAGGCAAAGGAACATCTGCGAAGTCGTCCCCCACTGATTCCGGTCAAACTAAGTCAAATGACAACAAGCAGCAAGCTACGACAATCGTACTGCAGCAGCCCTGGTTTTTCGGCAAAGCACGACTAGTAGTTTCGGGAGGACTTAGCACCGGATTTCTTGACAAGCAAGAGTTTCAGCGATCCAGTTCCATTAGCGGCAGCGGCTCCTCGGCCACTTCGCCGACGGTGATCGGACTGAAGACCAACACTCGCTTCCGCATGACGCCGATGCTTTATGGCCACACGCTATTGGGCTCACCGCGGCACGATGGCGATGCCTGGTACGCCACCCTTGGCGTCACCGCGAACTCGGATGACAAGGGAACCGACCCGGAGTTTCTGTTGGGCTTCTCGCGCAGTTTTGTTCAGCAGAAATTCTTCGCCACTCTGGGTGCTTATGTCGGAGAAAAGCAAAAACTCGATGGGGGTCTTTATGTGGGCGAAACCATCCCTTCCAGCCTTACCGGTGACCTGCCGGTGACCAAAAGCTATCACGCTGGCTTCGCGTTCGGTATATCGTATCGCTTCACCAGCAGCAAAGACCCCAAGACGAATTCCTCCACCCAGCAAAATAAAACAAGTCCAACCACCAAGAAATCCGGCAGTTAGGCCACCGACAGACAAGAAAAGAACTCAGCAATCCCACGGTCGAGGAGGAAAGAATGAGTGAACGCCGCATATTTTTGAAAAGTGCATCGCTGCTGCCCCTAGCGGTGTTGCCGGGCCTTGCTCACGGCGAGGCGGTTGACGACGATCAACCAACTGCCGGCTGGCGCCGCTACCCCAAATGCCGGATCTACCGTCGAGCCCGCCAGCACAAGAGCAGTCGTTTCCGACTATCACTTGTTGGGCAACGCAGACAGCGCCGGGAATCTGTTTGGGGGTGGCATCCGGCCGAAGAAACGGCAGGAAAGCAAAGCGCGGCTGCGGGCCGGACTGCTGGAGCAAGTAGGACACGCGAACCTGAAAACCACGTCCGGATACACGCACTTCGACGACGCATTTCGTCAGCGAATGGCGCGGGTTCAGGGACTGTTCTCGCAGGAGGATGGTCCCAATGGTCCCAAGTTCCCGGATTTTCCGAGCACAGGACGTGTGATGTAACGTGTAGTAGAATGAGGGGACTAACCTCAGTCGGGGAGTGGCTCAGCCTGGTAGAGCACCTGGTTCGGGACCAGGGGGTCGGAGGTTCAAATCCTCTCTCCCCGACCAATCTTTTCAAGCGCTTGCAGCAAATTCATCTGGGTGCAACTTCAGTGCGCGAGGTTGTTGCCGTCGGCAATCGACGTACTGCCGGTCGCACCCGTTGAGCTGGGATGACTTTCCGTTACCTGACTCATCGGGTCACCCAGAATTGGGCATTGCCTTGGGATCACTCCTGCAGGTAGTGAAATGGAATCCCAACGCGATGAAACTGGAAGCGTAGCGCCGGCGTCGCCGCTCTCACGACTGCATTGATCATAATGCCCTAGTCTCCTGTTCCAGTTAGCGCAACGGTTTGCGGGCTGTTGTTTGCGCCGTCGTTCACGTTGAGCGTCGCCGTCCGCTTACCGGTAGCCGTGGGATTGAACACAACGCTGATGGTGCAGGTGGATTTCGCGCCCAGGCTCGCTCCGCAGGTGGTCGTCGATACATTGAAGTCACCTAGATCAGCGCCGGTGAAGGTGAAGCCGCTGATGGTGAGGGCGGTCGACAGATTATTTTTCAGCTTTACATTGTGAGCGCTGCTGGTTGTGCCGATTTTCTGCTTGACGTAGGTGATGGACGTTGGTGAAACCGTGGCCTGGGCAATCCCGATGCCAGAAAGGGTCGAAGTGAGGGAGTTGTACGGTGGTTGCGCGTTGCTGGTGACCGACAGCGCGGCCGATTCCGCTCCCACGAGATTCGGCGTAAATATCACATCGATGGTGCATGAAGCTTTGGCGGCCAGCGACGCGCCGCAGGTACCGCCGCTCTGGGAAAAATCTCCCTCATTCGGTCCGGTGAAGCTGATCTCGGAAATACCGAGTACGGTCGACTGATTGTTCTTCAAGGTGAAGCTCTTAGCCGCGCTGGCCGTCGCCTGCGGCACGTCTCCGAAATTCTCTGCGGTGGGCGTGAGGGTCACGTCCGCAACGCCAGTGCCGCTCAAAGCGACGGATTGAGGGCTGTTCACCGCGTTGTCGGTCACCTGAAGCGTAGCGCTCTCCCCCGCCAGGAGACTGGGCGCAAATGTGACCGTGATTGTGCACTTCCCGCCTACGTTCAGCGTTGGCGGGCAAGTATTCGTCTGAAGGAAGTCTCCCGGGTTGGAGCCGATGATGGCCACGCTGATGTTGTTAAGCGAAGTCGTTCCGCTGCTGGTCAGCGTTACTTTTTTCCCTAAACTTGTTGTGTGGATCCCTTCGTTGCCGAAAGCCAGTGTGGTTGCGGAAAGGCTGGCGCCCGGATTGGCTCCAGTTCCCGTCACCGAAACCGTCTGCTGGCTGCCGGTGATGCCGACGTTGTTATCGGTGATGGTCAGCGTTCCGGTGCGCGTGCCGGTCTGCGTGGGTTTGAAGAACACGTTGACCGTGCAACTGCTTCCGACAGCCACGGTTCCAACGCAGTTATCCGTCTCAGAGAAATCTCCGGAAGCAACGACGCTCGAGACCGTGAGCGCTTCCTGTCCTGTATTGCTCAAAGTCACAGGCTGCGAGGAACTAGTTGTGCCTTCATCCTGGCTCGCGAAAGTGAGGCTGGATGGCGAAACGCCGGCGACTGGTAAGGCGGCCAGCACGAAAAAGATGCCGGCGCCGTTGGCCCCGCCACCCGCCGTCCCATAGAAGTTGAAATCCGCCCCCTGCACCAGCCCCGTCCCCCCTAGCCCCATTCCATCGGTGCACTTGGGAGGAGTTCCCTCACTACAAAAAGCATGCAGGGTGGTCAGGGTCTTTGTTGATGTGACTTTAAAGATGGTTCCGCATCCAAAATAGCCGGGAGAGCATCCACTTTCAGTGCCGTCACCAAGAACAGTCATTCCGTAGAAGTCTCCATCGCTGCCCTGAATAACTCCAGAGGTGGGACCTCGCCCGTCGGCGCAGTCGGTCAGCGAGCAGAAGACGTACAACACGTTAAGTGCAAGGGTGTTGGGATTGAATTGAAAGACCGCGCCTCCCACACCCCCTGTGTTCCCAGAGAGATAGGTGGTCCCGTAGAGGTTCCCGTCGTTGCCTTGGATTACCCCCAAGGGTTCGGCCCCATCCCCAGCCGGGCAAGTTGATCCTGACGTGCAAAAATAGAACAGGGTGGTCAGAATGCCGCTGCTGGGAGTGATTTCGAACAGTGAGCCGTCATCGCCTGGGACACCTAGACCGGCTCCCATTGCGCCGTAGAAGCTACTGTCGGGGCCTTGAATCAGGGCTGAGGGACCCCAACCGCAGCCGTTCGACTGACACGTGTTATAGATCACCTTTTCGCAATAGCCGTTGCCAGGGTTCGAGCCAGCGGGGCAACCTCCGTCGGGCTCCGGGCTCAGCTCGAAGATGGTGCCAGCACCAGCCCCGCCAGTGCCGCCTCTTGGCGTGGTTCCGTAGAAATTTCCATCGCCGTCCTGAATCAAGGCTGCCGACGGGTTCGAGCCATCGCCGCAGAAGGAGTTGCCGTTGACTACTGCGATCTGTGAACAAAAAAGTGTACAAAGTTGTCAGTTCGCCGTTTGGCGTCAGTTTGAATACTGTGCCGCAGGTAAAGATTGCCGGCGCCCCCCCCAGATTATTGGCGCCACCACATTCGTCATACGTTCCCGCCAGGCCCCCGCCAACCGTTGTGCCGTAGAAGTTGCCATCGATTCCTTCGATAACGCCTGCGCCCGGCTGGGCACCGTCGGTGCAGTCGGTCCCTATTGCGCAAAAGCTGTAAAGAGGGGTCAGTGTGCCGGTCGTGGTGACCTTGAAAACTGTGCCCTGGCCGTTCTTTCCGCCGCTCAGAGTAGTTCCGTAGAAATTGCCGTCGCTGCCCTGTATCAAGGACCCTGAGGGTGCCGAGCCATCGGTGCAGTTGGCTTGGGCGCAGAAGTTGTAAAGCGGCGTTAACTGCTGCCCCTGGGCAGCCGAACCGGCCAGGCCCACAAACCCTAGCAAAAGCAGGGCGAACGTAAATGCGGCGGAGATTCTCATATGCGCGCCTTTGATTCGCAGTTTTTTCGCGGGGCAAACGCCCACACGGAGAAATATTTGGACAGTGCTTATCCTTCACTTTCTGGCGGCAGTCAATTTCCCGGCGATTAAGTTGTTATGAATTTTTTCTTAACTGACCGAACCTCAATGCTTGCAATCATTTGCAATCCCGCTTTTGCGACTCTAGGTCCGCTTGGGAGGTCCGATTGGGAGGGCTTGCAATGTCCGTTCTGCTGGGCGAAAATTACCATCCCTCCCCTTGGTGTTCCGCTTAGCAGCGTTATGAGAGACAGGATTTACAGGTTTGGCGAGTTCGAATTGAACGTTGCGGAGGGCGAACTGCGCACGGGTAGTTCAGTGGTCCGCCTGCAGCAGAAACCGCTGCTGCTGCTGATTTCATTGCTGGAAAGTCCGCAGCGAGTAGTCAGCCGTAATCAACTGCGCGAGACCCTGTGGGGAAGCACGACCTTCGTGGATTACGAACAGGGTATCAATGTTGCCATCAAGAAGGTCCGAGACGCGCTCGGCGATTCGGCGGAGAATCCGAGACTCGTCGAAACGATCGCCAAGAAGGGCTACCGTTTTCTTCTTCCCGTGGAAGTTGTGCGCGAGGAAACCGCCCAAAGCACGCATTCTGTAGTTCAGACTGCCCTGGCCGCTGCGGGCGCAAACACGCCTGGCGAACGCTTGCCCCGGGGATGGATATGGGCGGGAGTTGTCGCCGGCGTTCTGGCAACCGTGGGAATCTGGCTTTTTCGGATCGAAGCCAATCACAGTGCGACAAAGCTGAATTCCGTGGCAGTTCTGCCCCTGCGAGATTTGTCGCCCGATCCTGGTCAGGAATTCTTAGCGGACGGCATCACGGAAGAACTGATTACCAGCCTGGCACAGGCGCTTCCACTGCGAGTGATTTCGCGCACCTCAGTAATGCGCTACAAGCAGACGAGCGAGCCGATTACACAGATCGCGAGGGAACTCGGAGTGCAGGCGATCGTGGAAGGTGCCGTGACACGGGAGCAGAACCGCGTGACGGTGACTGTTCAATTGATCGAAGCAACGAAAGACCGCCATCTCTGGGCCCACACCTACGATCGAAACTTAGGCGACTTTCTTGGAATGGAAGCGGAACTCTCGCATGAGATTGCCAGGCAGGTCGGCAACAACTTAGGTTTGCGACCTCAGATAAGTGTGAACTCCCGAGCAGTTTCGCCGGAGGTTTACGAGCTCTACTTGAAAGGCCGCTACTTCTGGAACAAACGCACGGATCAAGGAATGATGAAAGCGGCGGAATATTTTCAACAGGCCATCGATCAAGATCCGAATTATGCCCAGGCGTATGTCGGATTGGCCGACTGCTATCTGTTTAGCGCCCCCCCGACGCTCCCTCCGGAGTCTTTGGCGGTGAAAACGAAGCAGATGGCGAAGAAGGCTCTGGAACTCGACGAGAGCCTTGGCGAAGCGCATGCCACCCTGGGACTTATTTCGGAAAATCTCGACCGGGATTGGGGCGGGGCCGAAAGTGAATACAGGCGAGCCATCGAACTCAATCCGAACTACGCGACGGCTCACCAGTGGTATGGCGAATATTTGGCATTGCGCGGCAGATTTGACGAAGGTCTCGAGGAAATGAAAATAGCGAGAGACCTTGATCCTCTCTCGCTGGTCATCATTAAGGACACGGGAGAAGTCTATTACGCCGCCCGCAAATATGATCAAGCGATCGGATTCTATCGCAAAGCTCTGGATATGGATTCGCACTTCAACTTGGCCCGCAGGTTTCTGGCGATGGCTTACTTGCAAAAACGGGAATTCTCATCTGCTATTACGGAACTTGAAACCGTAACTCAAGAGGAGGGAAACCCCGATACCATGGCCGAACTCGCCTACGCCTATGCGCTTTCTGGGCGAAGAGAGGAAGCAGAGAAAGTTTTGCACGATTTGAAGGGAATATCGGAGCGACGATCGGCGCAAGCTTTCGATTACGCGCTTATCTATACAGGATTGGGGAACAAAGAGGAGGCATTT
>Ga0224561_1000010_pt1 | contig 24099 bp, 22 predicted proteins | sample CSU2metagenome_FD_180953 | JGI IMG/M metagenome (GOLD analysis project Ga0224561, IMG submission 180953) | Soil microbial communities from Bohemian Forest, Czech Republic - CSU2 | ecosystem: Environmental > Terrestrial > Soil > Temperate forest | place: Czech Republic: South Bohemian Region... | reverse complement strand
GAGCGGCTTCGGGCTTCAGCTTTCGGGCTTCGGGCTTACGCAAGAAAGTGCGCCGGCGGTTACCGCCAGGGACGGCGCTTCAGGCTGGTGTCAGATTTGGCGAAAGCCCGAAAGCCGAAGCCCGAAGCCCCAGATTTACTTCGCGGCTTCCTGCGCCCACTTTGCCAGCGTGCTCAGGAACGGGTTGGCGGCTGGCGGCGGCGCGACGTCTCCGTTCAGCAAGGCCTTGAAGGAGACCATGCGGTCATAGAATTCGCGGGTGCTGTCTTTGTCCTGCTTCACGACGGCGCCGTTCAGGCTGACGCCGGCGAACGCGCCGCGGGCGCGAGAGTAAGTGAGCACCTGCGCGCGCATCTTCCAATCCGTGCTGCCTTCGGCATGGCGGCCAACGGGGCCGGCTGCTACCGAGGCGTCCGCGCCCAGTTCAAACTTGCTGGAGAGCAGGTTCTTCATGCCATTGTCGTTCATGATGAGCATGACCAGATCCACCGCCTGCCCGCCGATCTGAAAGCCGACGCCACCGCCCGCGACAGTGAAAAATGCGGGAGCGCTCCAGCCTTTGGGAGTGCGGCAACTGGCCAGTCCGCGGCCATAGTTTGCGGTCACGATGAAGCCGCCCTTGAGCATCGATGGCACCACGGCCACGCACTCCGCCGAGGCCAGAACTTCCTGAGGAATGCCAGAGTCGGGCGCGCCTTGAATTTCATTCAAGACGTCGGCGGCAGCCTGGGTGCGATCCGAAGCTTTCGATTCGCGCGGCTGGTCGTCTCCATTGGCTTCATTGGCGGCGAAAGAAACGGAACAGCAGGACAGGATTAGGGTCAGCAATAAGAACTTTTTCATGGTTCCTCGCGAGATTCCTCGTAGATCGAATGGATTTTCTGGGAGTATGTCTGATTGGATTGTAAATGAAATCGAGGGTTTCGAATGCGGAGGGATTAAGGGACTAAACCCTGCGATTCACGGCTGCGGAAGGGGGATGAAGCAGGTGGACCAGTGGACGACAAAAAAATCGGGGCTGAAAGTAGTGACCCTAATCGCCACTCTCAACCCCGTCTCCCAGGTTCTGTGGTAGGTGAGGCGAGTATGCGTCGGACTCGAGAATCACACAAGATTACCGAGGTCACTGGCCAGACGTTACGCTGAGAACGACGGCGGACCTCAGGGGCTGAAGCCGCGTAGGCCCACGGCTGAAGCCGTGCCCTTCCCGAAACCAGTCTTACTTTCCGAAACCATTCACTTCCCGAAAGCCATTTAGGGGATGTCTCCTAAGTGGCGAGTAGCCGGAAGCTGCTACTTGGTCGTGACCAGTGAATGGGTAATCGCATGCACTGATAACGCGATGCGGTTCTGCACCCCAACTTTGCGCATGAGTTTGGCCACGTGCGCTTTTACGGTGCGCTCTTCGATTCCGAGCTGCGCGCCAATTTCTTTGTTGGAACGTCCGGCCACCAGCATCTCCAGCACTTCTTTTTCGCGGTCGGTGAAAGTCACGCGGCCTGCGGGAAAGATCCGTCCGGGGGTGGAGGACACGCGCTCGATGAACATGGAGAGCACGCGGCGGGGCGCCCATACCGATCCCTGATTCACAATGCGGATGGCTTGCGCGAACTCTGCGGGCGAAGCCGCTTCGTCGACATAGCCTTTTGCGCCGGAAGCGATCGCCTTCAGAATCGTCTCTTCGTCGATGCCGGAGCCGGTCACGATGATGCGCAGATCCGGACGCGTCGCCTTCAGGCTGGCCATCACGTCGAACAGATTCTGGCCGGAACGGTTCCCGAGCAGGATGAGATCGATATTCTGTAACGTGCTGATCTCAGGCAATGCCGCGGAGACGAGTTCAAACTCAGGCTCGGAGTCGAACAACGCGCGGAACCCCACGAAGCGCAAGGGGTCGCTCTCCACTACGGCGATTTTGATGATGGGTTTTCTGGCGACTGCTGCTTTCATTAGTTTTCCCTGTACAGTGTGAATTCTTCAATCAAGCATAGACACATTAGCGGCCAATGGAAAGAACTGATGACCGGATATAAATTACGGGAGTAACATGGAAAATTAGGGTTGGGGCCCGTCCTGAGCCCGATTTGGCAGCTCAGCGCGGGCGCGGCCTATTTAGGGACAAGTTACTCGGAGAGGACTGACGATGAGACGAAGGCACATGGCGGAACAGTCTGGCCGGAAATCAGCGAAGAGAAGCTGGGACTATTTTCTAAATGCCATCCTGATGTGCTGCCTGGGCGCGTCGCTTTCGTCCGCATCGGCGCAGACCGCGCCTGGTCAGGATTCAGCTGCCCCGGCCACCCAGGCCGCGCCGGCGCCGACGCTTCCGCCGGGTGAGCCAACGTACAAACCCAAATTCCCGGGAGATCCCGCGCGTTCCGACTCCGAGGCCGCAGCCCTGGGCTACATGCGCGTAGTGTTGCGCGCACAACGCCAGTTCAATAAGCAATACGACCATTTCGCCACCACGCTCGCGGAACTGGTGCACTCAGGAACCTTTACCAAGCGCATGGTCAACACCAACCGCGGCGATTACACGGCCAGCTTCCAGGGCAAGAAAGACAGCTTCGTGCTTACGATGACGCCGAAACAGCTCGACGCCCAGCACCGGTCGTTCTACGCCGAGGATGATTTCAAGATTCACGCCGACGAGACCAAGCTCGCCGACGAGAATTCACCGGTGGTGAAATGAGTCGTCGCATGCTGTGAGGCGACTGGCTTCTCGAATGTCGTCCCGGAAGGCAACCTGGAGAAGCGAAGTCAGTTATCATTGCATGTTGGTCCTTTTAATCTCGAAATCCGCTTTTATGGAGGCATTATGTCAGCATCGGTCGGCGCGCACGCACCTGAATTTTCTTTGAAGGATCAGAATCAGCAGGAAGTAAAGCTGGCCGATTTCCGCGGCAAGAAGCGTGTTGTGCTGGTTTTCTATCCGCTGGATTGGAGCCCGGTTTGCACCAAGGAGCACGCCTGCTTTGTCAACGACATGAAGCAGTTTGAGCAGCTCGACGCGCAGGTTCTGGGCCTTAGCGTGGACAGCGTCTGGTCGCACCAGGCCTACGCTGAAAAAATGCACATTCGCTATCCCTTGCTCGCCGATTTCCACCCCAAGGGCGCAGTCGCGGCGAAGTATGGCGTGTATTTGGAAGAGAAAGGCATCAGCGGCCGGGCCATCGCCATAATCGATCGCGACGGCAAACTCGCCTGGCACAAGAATTACGATATCCCTGTGGTGCCCGACATTGCGGAAGTCTCGAAGGCGCTGGCTGGCGTCCGTTGAGCGGGAGACTGTATGGCGGAATTCACGGTAAATCCGACTCGCCACGATCCCTATAAGAACTTCAAATTCAGAGTGAAGTGGGATGGGGCCCACGTTGCCGGCGTGAGCAAGGTGAGCGGGCTGAAACGTAGCACTGAGGTCGTCGAGCACAGGGAGGGCGGCGATCCCAGCACCAGTCGCAAATCTCCTGGGCGCACTCGGTTCGATGCGATCACGCTGGAGCGGGGCCTTACTCAAGATCTTGCGTTCGCGAACTGGGCGAATAAGGTGTGGACGCTGGGAGGAAATCCAGAAGTTGCGCTCGCTGATTTTCGCAAGGATATCGTGATTGACTTCTACAACGAAGCGGATCAACTGGTGATTTCCTACAAGGTCTACCGTTGCTGGGTGTCGGAGTATCAGGCATTGCCTGATCTGGACGCCAATGCTAACGTGATCGCCATCGAACACATCAAACTGGAAAACGAGGGATGGGAGCGCGACTTGTCAGTGGTGGAACCGAAAGAGCCGTCGTGAGCCGGGATTGGCAATCCGGACGCATCGCACGCCGGAGAATGACGGATTGGAGAATCTAAGCAGGCGGAGTTCCGGGCTTAACCTCTGCGGCCTTCCCCTCGTGGTAGACGACCACCAGCGGCTTTCCTCCATTGGGATAGCGCACAGTTTTTTCGTAGGATGTGTCGCCTGAATCCGGAACGCCCATGCCCACGGCGAAATCGGCTTGCAGTTCATTCATGCCGGGCTTCACTTGATGCTGATCCACGGCCTGCCACACGTCCGCGGGCCAGTGCTTGTACAAGATGTGCGGATCTTCGACGAAAAGCATTTCGTCGGAGTAGATGGTGTACTGGTCGTCGGCTTCGAAGCCGATGGGCACCGCGCAGGTCTTGCCGTCTTTCTCGAACACGGCCATCATCTGCCGGCGGCTTCCAGCCTCGTGCGGAATATCGGTGACTACGTCTTTAATCTCCAGACGCTCGAGGGGAAGCAAGAGTCCGGCTTCATGCGCGAAGTCGACGCGCTTGTGCGCCGCATCGTAGGGATAGTAAGTGTATTTGTATCCTTCCTTGGCCCACACCGGCTGCTCGGTCAACTGCTTCGCCGACTTCACGTCATAGGGATAGAGTTTCTTGGGGTTCACGTAGTAATCGAGATTGGAATAGCCGGCGTTCTGCGCCTTAGTCTTGTTCGCCCGGGCGACCTCTTCTTCGTGCCGCTCGAAGAGAATCACTCCGACGCGCACGGCCGCGACTGCCATCGCCAGGATCAGGGCAATCTGAATTCTCTGTTTCGCCTCGGGGCTCAGCATGGGCAAACTTTACCAGATCGCCTGGCCGGGTCGAAGTTCATTTCGCGCCTCCTCTGGACCTTTCGGATTCGTTCTCCTAATTTTTTCCCTAATTCTTGTTCTACTCGTTCTTTACTCGTCCGGGGCGTCTGCCTTGGATGTCGGCATAATGGCTGCGCACCCGGAGGTGTGGCCATGCTGACTCGGCTCCCAATGCCGGTCTCTATCGCAGTTTTCTTCATCGCAGTTTTCTTCGTAGTCCTGTTTACGATTGCTGGCGGAGTGGATTCGGCTCCGGTCCTGAAAGCCAGCGCAGCTGCACCCACCGGCCTGCTCGTGGAGGAGAATCAGTTCGACCATGCCTGGCCGCTGTTCGATCCCGTCGCGAAGCGTGAGATCGCACGCGTGGTGGTGGGAGTCAACGGGCATGAGGTCTCGCTTTCCAAGGATGGACGGCTGGCCTACGTGCCCATTTACAGCAACCTTGCCATTGGGGAGCCCGGCACTGACGGAAACACGATTGACATTGCCGATCTGCAGCGCGAAAGCTTGCAGGGGGCATGGACCTGGGTGCACGGCTGTTAGAGAAACTCAGACCAGAGGAACCGTTCCAAAACAAACTTTTGGAGGTGAGAGCTTCATGAGAGATAGGCCGAAGCCCGAAAGCTGAAGCCCGAAGCCCACTTTTTTCACCCGCCGATTTCTTCCCATGCGTTAGCGGCCGATTGTCCCGCGGCTTCGGTTATGCGTTTGCCGGCGCGTGCGGCCATCTCCATTACTTGCATGCCGCGATCAAAATAGTCCGGCAGCGATCTGCGCACGTTCTCGAACTTCTCCGGATATTCCGACGCCAGCAGCGCCAAACCAACTCCCGTGGCCAGCACACCCGCCGGATACTTCTTCTTCACAAACAGAATCGTGGCCGCTCCGATCGAGCCCGCTACCAATGCCTTTTTCCAGCCGTTCATGGTCTCACTCCGAAGGAACTACTTAAGTCGATTGTACCCCACCCAACTCATTGCTCCCCAACCCCCGCCATCCTTGTATACTTCCTCGTTCTCTGGAGGCTCCATGTCCGAGCGTCGAATCTCCCGTGTCGTCCTCTCTGCATTCATTCTGACTTTCACGCTCGCTGTCTCAGCACAAACCAAGCCGCGGGCGCGGGATCTGGGCGTGCCGTTCGACGGGGCTACCGGCCCCAACAACGCCATTACGGACGTGAGCGGGGTTGAGGTTGGCCACACCACGCTCATCTCCGGCGAAGGCAAACTCGTGGTCGGGACGGGACCGGTGCGCACCGGTGTCACGGCGATTCATCCCCGCGGAAAGACCAGTAATGACGCTGTTTTCGCCGCCTGGTTCACGCTCAACGGCAACGGTGAGATGACCGGCACCACATGGGTGGAGGACTCCGGTTTTCTCAACGGTCCCGTGATGATCACCAACACGCACAGCGTCGGCGTGGTCCGCGACGCCGTCATCGCCTGGAAAGTGAAGCACGGAACGCCTGACACGGAGGGTTACTGGTGGTCGTTGCCAGTCGTCGCGGAGACCTGGGACGGCTGGCTCAATGACATCAACGGATTCCATGTGCACCCGCAGGACGCATTCCACGCCCTCGACGTGGCGCACTCCGGTCCGGTCGAAGAAGGCAATGTGGGCGGCGGCACGGGCATGGTCTGCAATGAATTCAAAGGCGGAATCGGCACTTCTTCCCGCGTGCTCGACGCTAAAGCTGGGGGCTATACCGTCGGCGTGCTGGTGCAGTGCAACTATGGCCGCCGCGATCAGCTCCGGATCGCGGGCGTTCCCGTTGGCAAGGAAATTCCAGATCGTCCCGCCTACGGCAACGATACCGGCTCCATTATTGTGGTCGTCGCTACGGACGCCCCGCTCATTCCTACGCAGCTCAAGCGCATCGCCAGAAGAGTTTCCCTCGGGCTGGGCCGCGATGGCAGCTATTCCGGAGATGGTTCGGGAGATATTTTTATCGCCTTCTCCACCGCCAATCCCGGCGCGGCCGGCACCAAGGGATTGCATCAGCTCACGATGCTTCCGAACGACTCGCTCGATCCCATCTTCCTCGCCACCGTCCAGGCCACCGAAGAGGCCGTCGTCAACGCCATGGTCGCCGCGGAAACCATGAAGGGCATCGACGATCACGAGGTCATTGCGCTTCCTCATGCCCGCCTTCGAGAAGTGCTGAAAAGGTACAACCGGCTGGCAAAGTGACGATCTTTGCCCAGATGATCTGCGCCCAGATGATCTGTGCCAACACCAGCAGAAAGCAGAGTGCTCGCTTCGCGCGGAATGACAGAACTTCTGTATGGTCGTCCAGACGCTCGCGTACCGTCCGCGCCGAGCCTCCGATCGACTTTCCACCAGCCGACTTTACTCGCCAGCGCGTTACCTTCGCCGCCCACCTCTGGTGCGGCTTTCTTTTAGCGTTTCTGCTGCGATTTCTTTGCCGGGGACTACAATCAAGCCAGTGAGACACTACACCATCAAACGAATCGCGGGCGGCATGCAGTTCACCTGCGTGCGCTGCAAACATAGCGTCACCACGGCAGAGTTCGACGCCCGCAACGGAAACCTCCGCACGCAAGCCGCAGGAGCGCTGAATCAACACGCCGCGCAGGTGCACCACGAGCCCGTGATGGTTTCCTCGCTCGACGTTCAGCAGCGCATCTGGCGCGCTTAGACTCTGAGCCAGTCTGGGCTCAAGTCAAGTTAAAACCCCGCAAAAACTGAATAGAAGCCATAAACAAATTAGATTGGACTTGGGCTGGACCGCCCCTTAAAGTCCTGGGGTGCCGCATAGCCGCACCCGAGCCCGGAGTGTGTTAAGAAGAGTGGCGATGCCGGAGCCTGTGCACACGTTGTTTCGGCCTCCGTTCCGGAACTATCAGTTTGATGGGGCTTATGACGAAATGTTCGAAGCCCCGGGCGTGCCGCGTCCGCATTATCAGGCACTTTTTCAGACGCTGCTAGAACTACCTCCCGAGGAATTACGCAAGAGCCAGCAAGCCGCTGACCTGTCATTTCTGCATCAGGGAATCACCTTCACGGTTTATGGCAACGACGAAGGCACGGAGCGCGTGTTCCCGAACGATCTTTTGCCTCGCATCATTCCGAACCACGAATGGCGCAAGATTGAAAGCGGGCTGACCCAGAGGATCGCGGCGCTCAACCTTTTTTTGGAAGACATTTACCATCAGGGAAGAATTTTGGCGGACGGCATTGTGCCACGCGAACTGGTTTATAGTTGCCGCCATTTCCGGCGCGAGATGCGCGGGTTGACTGTACCGCGCGGAATTTACGTCAGCATCTGCGGCACCGACCTGGTGCGGCTGCCGACGGCAGTTTCGCGGTGCTGGAAGATAATCTGCGTGTGCCGAGCGGCGTCTCCTACATGCTGGCGAACCGCAAGGTTCTGAAGAAGGTGTTCCCTACCCTGTTCCGCGACTACGGCGTGAGCCCCGTGGATCACTATGCGCAGGCGCTGCTGGCGACGCTGCGGGCGCTGAGCCCGCCGAATGCTTCGGGGCGGCACGAGCCGAAAGTGGTTCTGCTCACGCCGGGCGTTTTCAACTCGGCGTATTTTGAACACACATTTCTGGCGCAGCAGATGGGCATAGAGTTGGTGGAGGGCAGAGATCTGCTGGTGCACGAGAATGTTGCCTACATGCGTACCACGGCGGGCCTGCGGCGTGTGGATGTGATCTACCGGCGCGTGGACGACGATTTCATCGATCCGCTGTGCTTCCGGCGGGATTCGACTTTGGGCGTGCCTGGATTGTTCAACGCCTACCGCGCCGGCAATGTGATGCTGGCCAACGCGATCGGAACCGGCATCGCCGATGACAAAGCGGTTTATGCTTATGTGCCTGCCATCATCCGCTACTACCTTGGTGAAGATCCCATCCTGGCTAACGTGCAAACCTATCTGCTCACCGATCGCTCGCAGCGAAATTATGTGCTGGAACATCTTGACGAATTAGTGGTGAAGGCCGTCGGCGAGTCGGGCGGATACGGCATGTTGATCGGACCGCACAGCACAGCCGAGCAGCGGGAAGAATTCCGCCAGCGCATCGTGGCCGAACCGCGGAACTACATTGCGCAACCTACTCTGAGCCTGTCGCGGGCGCCGTGCTTTCTCGATGGCGAAGCGCAGGCGCGGCACGTGGACCTTCGCCCCTACATTCTTTATGGCGAGAACGTGACCCTTGTGCCCGGCGGGCTCACGCGCGTGGCCTTGCGGCGTGGATCGCTCGTGGTGAACTCCTCGCAGGGTGGGGGCAGTAAAGATACGTGGGTGCTGCGCGCATGAGCGGGCAGAGAGAAACGACCATGTTGTCGCGGGTGGCAGACAGTTTGTATTGGATGAGCCGCTACCTGGAACGCGCCGAGCACACGGCACGCCTGATCGACGTGGATTTTCAGCTGCGGCTGGATCAATCTCCAGAAGCGGGCGCAGGGCGCTGGCTGCGCTTGCTGGAAGCTTCGCAGGTGGCTCCTCCCGAGGACGGCAAAATCGACGCCGCGACGCTTACGCAGATTCTCACGCTCGATCGCAGTAATCCGTCGTCAATTATTTCGTGCGTATCCGCGGCTCGGGAAAACTTGCGGCAGGTCCGCGAACAATGCAGCACCGAAATGTGGGAACAGCTTAATCGCCTGTATTTGCAAGTGAACAGCACGACCTCGAGTGAAGCATGGCTGCTGCACTCCTACATTTTTTTTCGCGCGGTGCAGGAAGGCGCGCACCTGTTCCAGGGCGTAACCGATTCCACCATGTCGCACGGCGAAGGCTGGCATTACATTCAACTGGGACGATTTGTGGAGCGCACCGATGCGCTGGCGCGGCTGATCGGCGCGCATTTCAAGCGACTGCCACAATCGCCGGATCAATCCGTCGAAAACGAGGAATATCTGGAGTGGGTGGGACTGCTGAAATCCTGCGCTGCATTCGAAGCCTACTGTAAGACCTATACTGCCGAATTGCGCCCCCTGCGAGTGGCGGAATTTCTGCTGCTGAACTCGAACTTTCCGCATTCCGTGCGCTTTTCGGTAGACATGGTACATTCGGCGCTGCGTGCGATCGGAGAGTTGACAGAACGGAAGGCGGAGCAGCCACTTCGCCTGGCGGGACGGTTGCGCGCCACTCTGAGTTTCAGCCAGATCGACGAGATCATGGCCTCGGGGCCCACCGCGTATGTTGACAGCATTCGCTGGCAGTGCGCGCAAGCGCACACCGCGATTCATCAGGTTTACTTTGACTACTCGGTTGAGTCGGCCCTGGTCGCGTAAGGGACTTTGAGAATCTGGCAATTTAGAGGAAAGAGTGTTCCCTTGATTTACTCCGTCCGCCATACCACCACATTCCATTACGAGCCCGCGATCCGCGAGAGTGTGATGGAGGTGCGCATGCAGCCGCGCAGCGAAGGGATACAACGCTGCCTCAGCTTCCATCTCGATGTGAACCCGGCGACGAACATCATGCAATACCGTGATTTCACTGGGAACATCGTGCACCACTTCGATATAGCTGGGAGCCATACTCAAGTTGAACTCACGGCGCAGTCTGTGGTCGAAGTGCAGGACGCATCTGCGCCGCGTGCCTCGGACGCAGGCGACTGGGCTGATCTCGACGCACAGGTTGCGGCCGACGACTATTGGGAAATGCTTTTGCCAAGCCAGTTCGCCCGCTCCTCTGAACCGTTGCAACAGCTTTCGCAAGAACTCAGATGCGGCCGGCGCGGCCATCCACTGGAATTGCTGAGCGAGCTGAATGAAGCCATCTATGGCATGTTTGCCTACGTCCCCAACAGCACCAATGTCGACTCGCCGATTGAAGAGGCTCTGCACTCTCGCCGCGGAGTGTGCCAGGATTTCGCTCACATCATGATCGCTCTGGTGCGCCCGCTGCGCGTGCCTTGCCGCTACGTCAGTGGCTACATGTTCCACCGCGACCTGAAGCAAGAAAAACGGGACCGCTCGGTGGAAGGCGCGTCGCACGCCTGGGTTGAGGCGCTAGTGCCCCGGTTGGGGTGGGTTGCGTTTGATCCCACCAACAACCTGATCGGTGCGGACCGACATATAAGAGTAGCGATTGGACGCGATTACGCCGACGTTCCTCCCACTCGCGGCGTCTACAAGGGAGAAGCACACAGTGAACTCAGCGTGGCGGTAACGGTGAGCCCCTCGGCCGCTCCACTGCCGGAGCCCGTGGCGCCGAGCATTGTGATCCAATCCCGGCCCGTGTTTGCGCCGCGGAGCACTCGTACGGAACACGAGCAACAACAGCAGCAACAACAATAATAATCCGCAAATCTGATGGGTCGTATTTGATTCGCAGCGACGTAATCGTCGCGATAACTTTTTTCGATTGGACTTTGCGTCGGGTCTTTGTCAGATTGGTGGCGCAGCTTTCCTTTGGAATAGTTGGTCATGCGGCCCCTGATGTCCGCGTGGCGTGCGCGATTCGCCCTGTCCTTCCGAGTCGCTATTCCTGATTGTTCTGAACCCGCGACGATGCCACCGCTTTGCCGAAGGTGCCATCTCTCGCCGAGCGGCTTGATCGCAAGCACTGGGATCGCCAGGAGTGAAGGGGACAATATGATTCGAAACAACATGACCGGTAACCAGAAGAATGGCTTGAAGAGACCCGGCACGGTAACCCTGAAAACTGTGGCGGAGAGCGTCGGGCTTGCCCCCGGCACGGTTTCCCTGGTGCTGAACAATGCACCGGGATCGGCGTCCATTCCACAGCGGACCAAGGATCGGGTCTTCGCCGCGGCGCGCGAACTGAACTATCAACCCAACCCCGTGGCACGCGCCTTGCGAACCCAAACGGACCCGGCATTAGCGCCTGGCGGGCAAGCCATGGGCAGCGGCACGCTGATGTTTGTAGGCGCGGAACATTTCGTGCGCGCTCTTCATGCCATCCGCGAGGCCGGGCTCCGCGTTCCCGGCGATGTTTCGATCGTCGGATTCAATTCCGCTCAGATCGCTGCGTTGGGCCGTACGCCCTCGGCGGCTTAACTCGGAGCGCATTGCGTTCGTCGAGAGTCCAGCTTTAGTCCTTCACCACTTTGTCGGTGATCTCGAGACCCTTGTCGATGATGGCGAACGCTTCTCGTAACTGCTGTTCGTTGATGCAGAGTGGCGGGTTGGTATAGAAAGTGTTCCAGCGCACCAGCGTGTAGAGGCCCTGCTCGCGGAAAAAGCGGCCCAGGGCGGCCATCTCTTCGGATGTGCCGTTGAACGGCGCCATGGGTTGTCGCGTCTTGCGGCTGCGGATGAGTTCGACGATACCGAACAGTCCGATGGAGCGCACCGCTCCCACAGACGGATGCTTCGCCTGCAATTCCGCGCCGAGTTCTTTCATGACCGCGCCCATTTTTTTCGCGTTGTCGATTAGGTTATCTTCTTCATAGACCCGAATCGTAGCCAGCGCGGCGGCGCATCCCATGGGATGGCTGTTGTAGGTGAGACCTCCGTAGAAAACCTTGTCCTGAAAATGTTGCGCGATGTGATGGCGCATACCCACCGCTCCCAGCGGCAAATAGCTGGACGTTAATCCCTTGGCCATTGAGATCAAGTCGGGGACGACTTTCCAGTGGTCAATCGCGAACCACTCGCCAGTGCGGCCGAAGCCAGCCATCACCTCGTCGGCAATCATAAGGATGCCATACTTGTCGCACAGCTTGCGCACGCCCTGCATGTAACCATCAGGCGGAACAAGAATTCCGTTGGTGCCAACCACGGTCTCGAGAATGAAGGCTGCGATGGTGTGCGAGCCTTCCAGTTGAATAATCTCCTCGATCATCTGAAGCGAAGTTTCCGCAGACTCCCAGCCGCGCTCGATGCCGTGATAAGGATCGAGCACGCGAACCACACCGGGAATGCCGGGTTCGGCAGCCCAGCGGCGCGGATCGCCGGTGAGGGTGATCGCACCGGCAGTCGCGCCGTGGTAGGAGCGGTAGCGCGCCATGATTTTGTGGCGTCCGGTGAAGAAGCGGGCAATCTTGATGGCGTTCTCGTTGGCCTCAGCGCCGCCGTTGGTGAAGAAGAAAGTGTCGATGTCGCCGGGAGTAATTTCGGCGAGTTTGGCACCAAGGCGGGCGCGGGGCTCGGTAGCCATGAAGGGATTGGCATAGCAAAGAGTCTGCGCCTGCTCGTGAATGGCCCGGATGACGCGCTCGTCTCCGTGGCCTATGTTCACCGACATCAACTGGCTGTTGAAGTCGATGAAGCGCTTGCCTTCGGGCGTCCAGAAGTGAATGCCTTTGGCGCGGGCTACGGGGATGGGGTCAACCTTTGATTGCGCGGACCATTCAAACAGCGTGTGCTTCTTGGTGAGGTCGACGATCTCGGGCCCCGTCATGGACGGACTCGCAACAGTAGTAGTCATATTTTCCTCTTCAATTCACCACAGAGTCACAGAGCCACGGAGGAGAACTAAATGCTTGTTGTCTTGCGTTTCTCCGCGTCTGTGCGTCTCCGATGTAAGAACTCAGAATTTGCGTGAATGCTCCTTGGCCCAGCGCTCCACGACCACTTTCTTATCGGTGTAGAACTCAATGGCGTCACGACCCTGACCGTGAAGATCGCCGAAGAAACTGTTCTTCCATCCGCTGAAAGGGAAATAGGCCATGGGCGCGGCGACTCCGATGTTGATGCCGATATTTCCGGCGGGCGCTTCGTAACGGAAGCGGCGCGCAGCCGAGCCACTCGATGTGAACAACGACGCCTGGTTGCCGTAGGCGCTGCGTTCGAGGAAGGCGAGGGCTTCGTCCATACCGCTGGCGTGGACCAGACTGAGAACCGGGCCGAAGATTTCCGTGTCGGCGAGGTCGCTGGTCGCAGGAACGTCGTCGAGAATCGTGGGGTTCACGAAGTTTCCCACCTCGTAGCGGGGGACCTTCGAGTTGCGCCCGTCGAGCAGGATTTTCGCGCCTTGCTTCTCGCCGAGACCGATGAGCGATTCCACACGCTCTTTACTCTGCGGCGTGATGACGGGGCCCATCTGCACGCCTTCTTCGAGGCCGTTGCCCACTTTGAGCTTTGAAGCAGCGTCAGCGATGGAGTCGCGAAAAGTCTTCTGCGCTTCGCCGATAGTGACAGCGACGGAAACGGCGAGGCAACGTTGGCCGGCGCATCCAAAAGCGCTATCACTGATGATTTGCGTCGCCATGGGCATGTCCGCGTCGGGGAGCACTACGACGTGATTCTTGGCTCCGCCCTGGCACTGGCAGCGCTTCCCTTTTTCACCGGAGCGCGCATAAATGTAGCGCGCGACCGGAGTCGAGCCCACGAAGCTTATGGCCCGGACTTTGGGGTGGTCAATGAGTGCGTCAACCACGGCTTTGCCGCCATTAACCAGATTCACTACGCCTTTGGGCAGACCAGTTTTTTCGAGAAGCTCGTACACGAAGCGCATGGTGAGCGGCACGCGCTCCGACGGCTTGAGAATAAACGTGTTGCCGGTGGCGATGGCGTAAGGCAGATACCAGAACGCGATCATGCCAGGAAAATTGAATGGCACGATGGCGGCGGTGACGCCGAGGGGCTGGCGAATCATCATCTCATCGATGCCGCGAGCGACGTCTTCGAGGTTGTAGCCCTGCATCATCATCGGAATGCCGCAGGCCACTTCGACATTCTCGATGGCGCGGCGCATTTCGGCCTTGGCCTCGGTGAAGGTCTTGCCGTTTTCCTGCGTGATGATGCGGGCGATGTCGCCGATGTGATCTTCGAGAAGCATCTTCAGCTTGAACAGCGGCTGGATGCGGTCTTCCGGCGGAGTGCGGCGCCATTCGGGAAAGGCTGCCGCCGAGGCCTCGATCGCGGTGTTCACTTCCGCGGCGTCGGCCAGTGGGACTTGCGCCAGCGTTTCGCCGGTGGCGGGATTGACCACGTCGCGCCACTCGGAGGCGTGCGAGTCGGCCCACTGGCCGTTGATGTAATTGGTAAGCCGAATAACGGGAGGTGCGGCGACTGACGTCATGGCAATGCCTCTACTATCGCGAAAGGTAAATCAGATTATTACACCAACTGCGCAACCGCGCCTTTCTTGTCGCAGACGCTGGCGAGCGCGGACTCGAGGACATCGAGTCCTTCATCCATTTGCTCGTTCGTCGCGACTAGGGGAACCAGAAGTCGGATCACGTTGGAATACGAACCGGCAGTGATGGTGATCAGGCCGTGCTCGTAGCAATACTGCGTAATTTGCTTGGTCTCGTCCGCGGCGGGAACCTTGGTTTCCTGCGACTGCACCAGCTCAATGGCTTGCATGCCGCCGAGTCCGCGCACGTCGCCGACGATCGGCCAGCGGCGCTGCCACTCGCGCGCACGGCGCTGGAAGCGGTCTCCGAGTTCGTTCGCTCGGGTCAAAAGATCTTCCTGCTCGAACAAGTCAAGCACGGCAAGAGCCGCAGCGCAGGAAAGTGGGTTGCCGGCAAATGTCCCGCCGAGCCCGCCTGGGCCGGGAGCATCCATGATTTCGGCGCGGCCTGTGACCGCCGCAAGCGGCAAGCCGCCGCCCAAAGATTTCGCCGTCACAATAAGATCAGGCTCAATGCCATAGCGTTCGCTCGCGAAGAGGGCGCCGGTGCGCCCGAAACCGGATTGAACTTCGTCCGCGATGAACAAAATGCCGTGCTTGTGGCAAAGCTCGATGAGAACTTTGAAATAGTCTGGTGGCGGCGCGACAAATCCGCCCTCACCCAAAACTGGTTCGGCGATCACCGCCGCAACTTCCTCATTGGCCACCACACGCTTGAACGTATCTTCCAAACGCCGCGCACAATAAAGATCGCACGACGGATATTTCAAGTTATAAGAGCAGCGATAGCAGTAGGCGAACGGGACCCGATAAACCTCTCCCGGAAACGGCGCGAATCCCGCCTTGTAAGGATGAGTCTTGCTGGTGAGAGCCAGCGTCATCATGGTGCGCCCGTGGAAAGCGTCTTCAAACGCGATGACGCCGGGGCGCTTCGTGTAGGCGCGGGCGATCTTCACCGCATTCTCTATCGCTTCCGCGCCGCTGTTCACGAAGATGGTCTTCTTCGGAAAGTTGCCGGGGGTGACTTCGTTCATGCGCTCAGCGAGGCGGATGTAGCTTTCGTAGGGCGTGACCTGGACGCAGGTGTGCAGAAATTTGTCGAGTTGGTCGCGGATCGCAGCAACCACAGCTTCCTGACGATGCCCGACGTTGAGGCAGCCGATGCCTCCGGCGAAATCGATGTAGCGATTGCCATCGACGTCTTCCAGCCATGCGTCTTCGGCCTTGGCCACATAGATGGGCGTCCCGTGAGAAAGGCCGCGGGGCACAGCTTGTACGCGGCGCGCAGAGAGAGCCTTGGACTTCGGCCCGGGGATCGGAGTGCGGAGTTGAATGGTAGACATCTTGATTCTCAGTTCTCTCACCATCGAGTGGCTAGTTGCGGGTGACTAGAAATGAGGCTTTACTGGCCACTCACTAGCCACGAGCCATTGCTTTTCAATACCAGCCGATCGGTGCTTCGTTCAAGTTGATATACACCTGCTTGGTCTCGAGATATTCTTCGATGCCCCAGGGCCCAAGTTCGCGGCCGAAGCCGGACTGCTTGTAGCCTCCCCACGGCGCTTCCACGTAAGTGGGCTGCATGTGGTTCACCCACACGATTCCGGCGCGCAGCGCCTTCACGGCACGCAGCGCTCTATAAATATCCCGCGTCCACACCGCAGCCGCTAAGCCGTATGGCGAATCGTTGGCGATCTTGAGCGCATCTTTCTCGTCTTCAAACGGAATCACCGCCGCGACGGGACCGAAAATCTCTTCCCTCGCAATCCGGGCGGAGTTAGTCACGTCGCTGAAAATTGTGGGCTGAACGTAGTAGCCCCTGGCGAATTTTTCCGGGCGCCCGCCGCCGGAGGTAAGCTTGGCTTCCTTCTTGCCAATCTCAATGTAGGAGTTGACCCGGTCGTATTGCTCTTTGCTGACCAGCGGTCCCATTTTGGTCTCACGTTCGAGTGGTGGACCGAGCTTGATCTTTTTCGCCTTCTCACTCATGGCTTCGACAAATTTCTTGTAGATCGATTTCTGCACCAGGATGCGGCTTCCGGCGGAGCAAACTTCTCCCTGATTAATGAAGACGCCGAACAGCGCACCATCGATGGCAGCCTCAAAATCGGCGTCGGCGAAGAAAATGTTCGGTGACTTGCCACCCAGTTCGAGCGTGACACGTTTCACGGTGTCCGCAGCCTGTTTCACAATGATCTTGCCGACCGCTGCACTGCCGGTGAAGGCAATCTTGTTTACATCCGGGTGCTGCACCAGCGGGGCGCCGCAGGATTCGCCGAAACCGGTGATCACATTGACCACTCCCGCAGGCAGGCCGCAATCCGCAAAGTATTTGGCAAATTCCAACGCGGTCAGCGGCGTTTGCTCGGCGGGTTTGAGTATGCAGGTGCAGCCGGCGGCGAGCGCTGGCGCCAGTTTCCACGCGGCCATGAGCAGGGGGTAATTCCAGGGAATGATTTGCCCGGCGATTCCGACCGGCTCCTTGAGCGTGAGGCTCATGGCGTTGTCGGGCACGGGATTCACATAGCCGACCACTTTAGTGGCGAGGCCGCCGTAGTATTCGAAGCAGGTGGCGGCATCGTTAATGTCAAACTCAGCTTCGACGATGGGCTTGCCAGTGTTGCGGCATTCGAGTTCCGCGAGCGCGGCGAGATTGGCGCGAATTTTTTCCGCGAGCCGGAACAGCACGCGGCCGCGTTCCTGCGCGGTCGTGGTCGCCCACGGACCATCTTCAAATGCAGCTTTGGCGGCGGCGACGGCGCGGTTTACGTCGTCGGGACCGGCATCGGGAACCTGGGCGATCACTTCTTCCGTCGAAGGATCGTAGACCGGAAAAGTCTTGGCGGACTTGCTGTCGACCCATTCGCCGTTGATAAACATCTGGTAAGTGCGGACTGCGGTTTGAACTCCGCCGGGCATATGGTTTCGACCTCCTGGTTGACTTCAAGGCGTACCGGCCCCAATAGCTTTGGAACTAAAGCGGCACAATGACAGTTGCGATCTTTCCAATTTCCTTCGCAGCTTTGCGCCGGCCATAGACAAAAAAGAAAAACGCAGCCAGGCCGACGAAAAGTAGAGTCATACCGATCATCCAGACCTCGTACCAGAACACCGACGTGATCTGCTGCGCCGGAAAAAATACCAGCGCGATGCCGAGAATCGTAGTCAGAAATCCGCTGGTCCCGGCCAGAAACAGCGTTGTCCGGCCGTACTGGCCGCGCGGAACCGGCTCCGTGACCGCGAATTTCACCAGCGCGCCGAACATGTAGACGAATGGCACAAGTTGCAGCACCACCGCCAGCGACAACAATTTCTGAAAAGTTTCCTGAACGCCGGCGCCGACAAAATTCAAGATCACGAGTGCGGCGGAGACAATCCCCTGGACGATCAGCGCAGCGTAGGGCGTCGCGTAGCGGGGATGAACCTTGCCGAGCCAGGAAGGCATGTAGGAATCGAGCCCGGCGACGAAAGGGATGCGCGAGCAGCCGCCGATCCACGCCGAACCGATGCCGGCAATCGCCAGACTGAGCATCAGCGCAAACGGAACGCTGATCCAACTCACTCCGACGCGCGCAGCCATTCCGGTCACCGCCTGCACCACGCCTTGCAGCACGTTGACGTTTTTGCCGATGGCAATCAGCAAAGTTAGCGTCGCGGCGACATAAAGTGTTCCCGAAATCACGCCACCCCAAGCGACAGCTCCAGGCAGAGTTCGGCTGGGATCCTTGATCTCGTCTCCCATGACGGAAGCGAGTTCTAGGCCGACCAGTCCGAAGCAGATGACACCGAAGGAATTGAGCACGAAACGCGGGTTGGCAGGAATCTTGAAATCGGCCGCGGTGATGCCAGTCCCGAAGCGCGACCAGATCACGATGCCGAGCCCCACCAGGACAAATGCGGCAATGAAGGTTCCAATCGCGCCGAGGTTATTGATCCATTTGCCGACGCCGAGACCAAGAATGTTCAGAACAGTCAACAGCGCCAGCAACGCGAGAGAAACGCAAGCGGCGAATAGCTTGTTGTCGGGAAGAGTCTCGTGGCCTGGCCCCAGCACGTAAACTGATACGCCCACGAAGTAGAGCATGACTGTCGGCACGTAGAGCATGTTGTTGGTCCAGTAGCACCAGCCGGAGAGAAATCCGTGGAAGTCTCCGAAGACTTCCTTGGCCCAAAGATAAACGCCGCCCTCTCCGGGATAGCGGTGCGCGAGTTCGATGACGGCGATGCCTTGCGGCCAGAAAAACAAGAGCAACGAAATGATCCACAGCCAGATGGTGACTCCGCCGTTCGCCGCAATCGAGGGCACGACGTTGAGATTGAAAACAGCGACGACGAAGAGCAACACCAGATCGCGACGCCCAAGGGCGCGGATCAGGTGGGGCTGGGCTTCGGGTTGGGCGGTGGTGGACATGATCAGGGGCCAGGGCTTAGGGGCCAGGGGTCAGCTGTTTAAAACGCTGCGCTGTCTTAGCTGACAACCGATCCCTGACCCTGATCCCTTGTTTCAGTGCGTGGCCAACGCTGGCTGGCCCACACGTTCCTGCTGGGCTTTCGCCAGCGATGCCGCGATGTCGTCGAAGGCGGCAAGGTGCTGGTCGATATCCGCTTCGGTGTGCTGCACGGAAATCGTCCACTGCTCATCCCACCAGTAAGGCTGCGCCATGACGCCGCGGTTGACCATGCCGAACCAGTAATGCCGCCACAGGTCGATGTCAATCGTGGTCCAGTCTCGGTAGTTGCGAATTTCCTGCGGGTAGAGCATCAGCGCGCCGTTGGCGCCGGCTTGCGCAATGTACGCCTGCAGGCCCGACTTCGCAACGATCTTTCGATAGCCGTCGGTCAACTTCTTGCTGAGCTTATCGACGTGGACATAGTTCTCGCGCGTCAGAACATGCCGAAACGTCGCCAACCCCGCGGCCATCGACACGGGATTCGTGTTGTAGGTACCGCCGTGGAAAACCTTATGCTGCGAGATCAGGTCCATCACGGACGGATGCGCGCCAAAAGCGGCCAGCGGAAAGCCGCCGCCGATCGATTTGGCCAGGCAGATCATGTCCGGCTGCACGCCAAAATATTCGCTGGCGCCGCCCCATCCCAGTTTCGCTCCGGTCTTCACTTCGTCAAAAATAAGCAGCGCGCCGTTTCTGGTGGCGATCTCCCGCAAAGCTTTCAGGAAGCCAGTCTGCGGCATGCACAGGCCAACGTTCATCAGAATGGGCTCGAGAATAATCGCGGCAATTTCGCCGGGATTTTCCTTGAACCGGCGCTCTACCGTGGCGAGATTATTGAACGTGGCAATAAGAACGTTCGCTATCGCCGACTTCGGCACTCCGAGACCGCCGGTCACCGATGTGGGATTATCGATATCTCCAAAGTCGGGCGCGTGTGGCTTTACGCTAACCAGTGCGGAATCATGCAGCCCGTGGTAAGCACCTTCAAATTTCACGATCTTGTCGCGGCCGGTAGCGGCGCGAGCCAGGCGAATCGCGTGCATGGTCGCTTCCGTCCCGCTATTGCCGAAGCGGCACATCTCCACCGGAAAGCGGTTGCAGATTTCTTCCGCGAGTTCCCACTCCATGTCGTGCGGCATGCCATACATGGTTCCGGTCGAAAGCCGCTTTTCCACGGCCTTCATCACGGCGGGATGGCAATGCCCCGCCATGAGCGCGCCGAACGTCAGGTTGTGGTCAATGTATTCGTTGCCGTCGAGATCGCGGAACTTGCTGCCGCTGGCTTCTTTCACAAAGATCGGCCAGGGATCGTAATAGCGATAGTTGCTGGCCACACCCAGCGGAATCCGTTTCAGATTTTTCTTGTGTGCTTCGGCGGATTTAGGCGTCCGCCGCTCAAAAGTTGAGAGTTCTTTCTGCAGGTCGGAGTACATCGAGATTGCTCCAGGGAAGCTCAAGCCAGCGGCGTTTCTTGGCGGGCCCGCGGGCCATTAGAATGCCGGGACGGCGGACCGTCACCGGTTTTGTTACTACGATTTTACTCTTTCCACTAGAAGTAAAACTTCAACGCAAACTGTACCAGACGCGGATCGCGAGCCTGCTGGACTTGACCGAAAGTGGTGTCGCTGAAATTGCCGTCGGGGTTCACGAACAGCGTCTTGTTGAACAGATTGAAGATGTCGGCGCGGAACTGGAAGTACTTGGCTTCCGAGATCGAGATATGCTTTGAAACCGTCACATCCCACTGATTCAGGCCCGGGCCACAACAAACAGCGCGCGGCGTAGTCGAGAAGGTCCCTAACGCTGGTTCCTGGAACTGACCGGTGTTGAAGTAGAGGTTGGTCTGCGGCTGGCCGTTGATGACATACGTCTTCTTGGGATTCAGGATCTGAATCGGACCGAGAGCTTGGGGCGCGCCGGTGCCGAGAAAGAAAATGCTGCTGATGAGTTCGTTATCGTCGGGATCCGACAAGCGAACCGGGAAACCGCTCTGAAACTGAATAATCCCCGACATGGACCAATCGTCGAGAACCTTTCCGGCAAATCCACTGTATTTGCGGGCCGGGATATCCCAGTAGTAGTTGACGACGAAGCGCTGGGCTGAATTGAACAGCGACAACGCGCGGCTGGACTTGAAGTTGAACGGATTCACCGTCTCTTCGAAGCTGGAGGCCCAGTCCAGAGACTTGCTGAACGTGTAGGCGGCCTGCAACTGGAGGCCGTGCGAGAATTTTTTCTCCAGCATGCTCTGGAGAGAGTTATAAGCGGAGGCTGCGATCGTGTCCTCGGCAAAAATGTTGGTAAAGATGGGCACGCCATCCAGCGGGCAGCCCTGTCCAATGTTTGCACCCGTCTGAACGCAGTTTGGGGAGGAGTACGGCCGGAGACCGACCAATTGAACCGGAGTGCCCCCTTTCGCCCCCGTGACCACCGAGCCATTGGGCAAATGGAACGGGAAACCTTGCGGAACGCTCACGCTGAACGATGAGTCCTCTCCGAACGGTCCGCACGCGCCCTGGCCCTGCAAGGTAATGATGTCCAGGCAGGTCTGCGGGTTGGAAGCATTGATGTCATGGGTGGCAAGCAGGCGGTGTCCCTGCGAACCCACGTAATTGACCTGCCACAAAACGCCGTTCGCGATTTCCCGCTGGATACTGAAGTTGTACTGAGCGGTGTATTGCGTGCGCATATGCGGCTGAAAGTCACCGAAAAGGAGAATGGGGCGAAAGCTGGCCCAATCCTGAGCTGATCCCGGCTTCGGATTGAGAATTCCGGTGAAAGGATTTGGATCGACCGTGCCATTCTGCTGAACAAACGGAGTATTGAAGAAAACGCCCGGTAGAGAAGTACTCCCGCCGAAAGGAGGCTCCGCGCCGAACTGCTCCAGGACCAACTGTTCCATGGGATTGTAGAACAGTCCCCAACCGGTGCGGATGCTGGTCTTGCCGTTATTGCCGAATAGCTTGCCCAGCAAGCCGCCGTTGAAATTTGGGCTGTAGGCAATGCCCAGGCGCGGGGCGAAGGCTTTGTAGTAGGTCTGCGTGAGACCGTTGGCAACGCCCGTATCGCCGGGGAAAACCAGGCCCGTGGGTTGGACGCCCGCAGCCGCACACGTGCTCACGCCGAAGTTCGCCTGCTCGGCGGTCGTGAGAGTGCACGGATACGTGGTTGAATTCTGGCCGGGGCGGAAGGTTTGGACGTGGTGAAGGGCGTCCGTCAAAGGCGTGTCTAACTCCCAACGAAGCCCGTAGTTCAGTGTCACATTAGGCTTGATCTTCCAGCTATCCTGAGCAAACAGATACACGCCCGTATCGCGGATGTTTTCTCTTTGCGCGGAGCCTTGTAAATAGGTGTCGGCCAGGCCCAGCAGGTAGTTCGGGTAAGAGTCGACGTTGCCCCCCGGGTTCAAATAGTTGATGGAATCGGTGGTCGTGCTGTTGAAGGTGAATTCGCCGCTGACGTTGAAGAACAGAGTCTGGTCAAAGCGGGAGCGGCGCACGTCCGCTCCAAACTTCATGGTGTGACTGCCTTTCACCCAGGTTAAGTTGTCGGCCCATTGGAACGTGTTTCCCACCTGGGGAAGCTCTCCTTCCCAGCCATTGCCAATGTTGAAACCGCCGGAGACGCCAATAAAAGGCACACCTGTGTGGTTCGGAGGCAGGCCCGTGGTAATGCCGGCCTGGGCCGCAGAACCGATGGCGCCAGTGCTGACCGCAGTGCTGATTATCGAATTGATCGCGGACGAATCGGAGGTTCCACCGAAGCACACGCCGGTCGGCACCGCCGAAGTACATGAATCCTGGACGGAGTTCGTGGCCTGCGGATGCTGGAAGGTAAGCTGGCCTTCCCGCATGTAGGTGAACCGCGCCTCGTTCACGAGAGCATTGGAGATCGTCCAGGTATGGCTGGGGTTGTACTGTTGGTAGCGGGAGTTGACACTGGCGCCGAAGCCAGGAACATTCGCGCCGGATGCCTGGAAGTTGTAGAAGGGCTGAAAATTCGTGTCGTCGGTGAAGTAATAGTAGAAGCTGAAATTTTGGCGGTCGTTGATGTGATGGTCGAAGCGGAATGTGACCTGATCCTGACGGTCTGAGCTGACCGGCACCGCCTGGTAGGTGCCGTCGGGGCGGTTGGCGGCGGGCACGAAGCGCAACAGATTCACGGCCACGGGGTCCTGGCACGCGAGGGGAATGTTGGCGTTGCCACTCGCGTCAAGCGGAAAAATGGAACTCCAGGCCACGCCGGCCGCGGGCACCACTCCTCCTGCCGCGGTAATCGCCGCGGTGCAGGAGGACCCACCGTTGGACCGTCCATTGAGAGCGTCGGCCACGGTCTGGTCGCCGATGCTGCCGCCCAAGGGGCCGGAGGCGCCCGAAAACACGCCGCCCGACTCGGCTGGCGTGGGCACGACCACAGTCTGCCCGGAAACACCCTGCCGCACCCGCCGCCCTTCGTAGGTGACGAAGAAGAAGGTTCGGTCTTTCCTGATGGGACCGCCGAAAGTTCCGCCAAACTGGTTTTGATTCTCCTGGGGCTTTACGGTGTTGAAATAACCTTGCGCGTTCAACAGCGTGTTGCGGAAGTATTCGTAGATGTCACCGTGCAGCTGATTGGTGCCCGATTTGGTGACAACGTTGACCACGGCGCCGGAGTTGCGCCCGTACTCGGCGTCGAACGTATTAGAGATGACGCGAAACTCCTCGATCGCGTCGGGCGTCGGCTGAATGGTTGGCAAGTTGACGAATTGATCGTTGGCATCGCCGCCGTTGACGCTGAAGTTATTCGCGCGTCCACGGCCCCCGTTCACCGAAACTGCTCCGGCGTCGTCGCTGCCGTAGAAAGTGCCACCGCTCGACCCCAACTGCGATTGCACCCCCGGCTGCAACTGCAGAAACTGGTAGGTATCGCGAGCGTTCAAGGGCAGTTCATTCACGGAGCGGTTGTTGACCACAGCCCCGAGCTGGGTGCTGGTGGTATCGACCAGCGGAGCCTCCGACGTCACGTCGATCAC
>Ga0224561_1000009_pt1 | contig 25292 bp, 18 predicted proteins | sample CSU2metagenome_FD_180953 | JGI IMG/M metagenome (GOLD analysis project Ga0224561, IMG submission 180953) | Soil microbial communities from Bohemian Forest, Czech Republic - CSU2 | ecosystem: Environmental > Terrestrial > Soil > Temperate forest | place: Czech Republic: South Bohemian Region... | reverse complement strand
TGCGCAATTTCGAGATGGCGGTGCGCAGCACTCGCGTCTCCCAGGCTCTGGTAGAGTTCCGTCAGATCCATGTGCAGCTGAATGCCGTAAAGCGGGCCCTCGGCGGGGTTTTGCGGTAAATGAGCCAAAGCGGCGTTATATTCCACAACCGCGTCTTCTGTGCGCTCCTGGAGCCGCGCCATTTCCCCGCGGATGGCGTGCAATCGGTAATGTTCCGCATCGAGACGGGCGGCACGCTGGAGAAAAGGCTGGGCAGCTTCAACGGAACCTAGAGCCACGTCGGCCTGCGCCGCGGAAAGCTGCAAGCCCAAATCCCCCGGCACGGCATTGGCGGCTTGCGCGTAGAGTTTTGCGCCCTCGTCCGCCTGGCCATTCAGCTGGTAGGTGTAAGCGAGCTCGGCGGTTATGTCGGGCTTCGGGCTCTGGATTGATTGAAGAGCGGCAATGGCTGCCGCATAGTTCCCCGACTCCCGGTAGTAGCCCGCCATCGATCGCTGAACTTCGGGATTGTCCGGCGCATGCCGCTTAGCCAACTCCAGGTAACGGCTTGCCTGATCGGGCTGCTTCTGATGTTCGTAGGCCAGCGCCATCAGCAATTCCGACCGCGCGCCGGGCTGAATTTGTTCCGCACGCCCCAGAACATTCAGCGCCCCGTCGTAATCTCCAGACCGCATAAGAAGTTCGCCCAACAACAGCGAATCGCTGATTCTCTTGGGATCGGCGGCCAGCACCCGGTTCAGCAGCTGCACGGCCTCGTCAGTACGTCCCATCACGCCGTAGGTCTGAGCGAGTCCGGAGATTCCGTCGAGCGAGGACGGATTCACGCGAAGGCCTCGACTAAAGGAGTCCACGGACAGCTGCGATTTTCTGGCCAGCCGCGCCGCGTAACCCAGCAGGAACCATAGCTGAGCATCGTTGGGCGCAGTCTTCGCAGCACGCTGCGCGTAGTCAACCGCCGTCGCGTAATTTCCGTCTTTCAGGGCCAATTCAGCGGCCCGCGCAAGACGCGCGTTTTGAATGTTCGATCCCCAGCCTAACGATTTGTTTGCCGACGATGTTTGCTCGGGATTCGCTTGAGGCGTTTCGGCTGAGTCAGACCCCACCTTATACGTCTGCGCTCGAAGCGAGCAGGCAACCGCAACCATCAGCAGAGACACATGTGCGGTCTTCCGGCATACCAGCGCGAAACTCAAGGGGTTACCACCGAATCCAGTTGCTTGCAAGGCTCTTCGATTCGAGAAAGGCCTTCTGCGTTGGCTGGACGGTCGCGGACTTTAGGTCCTCACAGGGCAGAAACAGGACGCGCGGCGATACAACCCGGAATGACAGCCTCGAATCCAAGCCCAACCAACCGAGAGGGCGCTGTGCAGAGAACTGAATCCGTCGCACCTACATCCGGGTCAATCCCGTTGAGCTTGATCTTTCTGGCGGCTCTTGTCGTTCATTTGCCTTTACTGCTCATGAAGTTGCCGTTGAAGTCGTATGACGCGAACTTCCACATCTTTTTCGCATCGCATTACCTGCACGACTGGTTCGATCCCTGGAACCCAAAGTGGTATGCGGGTTTTTCGCAAATGACTTATCCGCCATTGCCGCAGCAGTGGCTGGCATTGACGTCCCGGCTCATCGGATTAGACATGGCTTATATGGCGGTCCAGTTCGTGGCCATTCTGCTTCTCGCGTTAGGGGTTTATCGATTTTCGTTGCTTTGGGTCGACCGGCGGTCGGCCGCGTTCGCGGCACTGGCCAGTGTGTTTCTCGGCTCTGAGAGCTTTCTAATTTATTCCGCGGGACAGTTGTCCACTACGTTTGCCGCGCCCCTTTATTTGAACGCGCTGCCTTATCTTTTCGAATGGGTCCGGCACGGCAAGTGGAGATCGTTTCTCAAAGGTGGAGCGCTCTTCGTGGCCGCTGCTGCCGCTCATCACGCCACGCTGCTCTTTGGATCTTTTTTCTTCGCAGTGCCCGTGCTGGCGCTAGTAGTGCTTGATCGACAAAATACGGATCGAGAAAATACGGATCGACAAAATACGGCTCGACAAGGAACCGACCGGCAAGATGGCAATGGAAAAGACGGCGAGCGAATCTCAGCTCCTGCGTTCCTCGTCCGCACCGGGGGCATTATCCTGGTTGTCGGGGCCGCGGTCGCGCTGGTGCTGCTGCCGTTCTGGATTGCGCTGATTCACTATCCCGTTACGCAGGCGCCCATCCCACATCCCAGTCGCGCGAATTACCTGCTGAGTCCCCAGTGGGGCTTGAACTACTTTGTGGTGCCTTACGGAGCTCTAATTCTGGCTCTGCCATTCATCGTTTTGCGGGGTTGTTCGATCGCTCGGCTCCGCCCGCTACTGCTGGGTTTCTGGCTGGCATTCCTGGTCGGACTCGGAGGCACCACGCCGGTAGGCCGCCTGGTCTTAGGCCGCGCTTTCGACGTGATCACCATGGAGCGCTTCAGCTATTGGGCAACCTTGCTGGCGCTGCCTTTTGTAGGGCTTCTGGCCACCGAACTGATTGGCCGCTTTCAAATGCGGGCCGTAGCCGGCTTAACCGTGGCAGCAGCTCTGAGCTGCGGTTTGGCGGTGGCGTGGGCAACCTACCGGCCCGCCGATGCCGCGGATTTCAAGGTCGATGCCATGGCCTCATGGCTCAATCGTGACGGTCACGACCACTACCGCTATGTCACCCTGGGATTCGGCAACAAGATCGCGCGACTGGCCGTTCTCACCGACGCCAGCAGCGTCGATGGCGAATGGAATTCCGGCCGCATGCTGCCCGAATTGACCGAGCACGGCGCGGGCGCTCTCACCAGTTCCAAATACTTTGGCAAGCCCGGCCTCGACGCGCTGACTGCGATTCTTCAGCACGCCGACCGTTACGGCTTGAAATGGGTATTCCTGCGCGATCCCTACTACGAGCCGCTCCTGGTTTTTGGCGGCTGGCGCAAAGTGGATGACCTTGAAGATAAGTCCGTCACGGTGTGGAGCAAAGACGACGTGCCCCCGGCGGTTCCCGTCAACGCGCCGCAGATTCCTCCGCGCTGGCAAGGAGTCCTGTGGGGCATTCTTCCCATCGGCAGCAGCATCCTGGCGATGTTCCTTGTGCTGATTCCAGAGAAGCAATGGCACGCCCGGCGCGTCCTCCAACCCGCGCCCGCGCATGAGAATCTCGTTCTCGGGAGGCTGATCTCGTGACCACCGGACGCCTCCTTGCCGTCTTCATCGTAGCTGCCACCGTAGTACTCATCGTGGTAGGCACTGTTTGGCCAATTCAATCCGCAGTCGCGATGGCCGGGGCCGGGGCCAGTCTGCTGTCCTCTTCTTCGTCGCCGGAAGCGGCAGTCGAGAGTCTGGCCGGCGAAATCGGCCGGCAAGACTGGGAGAAAGCATATTTCAGTCTGGCCAACAAAAGTGAATTTACGGAACCGGAGTTCGTCCGCGACTTGACCGGAAATTACGCTAGCCTTCGCACCTACGCAACTCTGGACAGCTCCGACCTACGCCCGCTTCACGCGTCTGCTGACGAAGCACAAATTCAGCTCAAGTTGCGCTGGTCAACCGTGGTCGGAACATTCCTGGACACGCGCACCCTGCAAGTGGTTCGAACGGATGACCGTTGGGCTGTGTCGTGGCCCATCGTGAAAGAACCTCGCGTCCCGCCGCAAGTGATCCCGGTGAACTATCTGCGCTGGGACGTGATCTATCGCGGCCCGGCCGATGACTGGGGAGCTCAAGACGTCGAGGCTCCGCACGTCCGAATCATCGACATGCATCCCGTGGACCGCAGCGCGGGAGTGGTCATCATGGGCGAACTTCTCAACGAAGATGTAGTCCCCGCGTTTGTGACGGTCAAAGCGACGCTGCTGGCGAAAGACGGCTCCGTGATCGCGAGCGAAGATAGCTTCGACAAAATCTCTCACGTCCTCTTGCCCAAGCAAGTCACTCCATTTCTCATTGCGTTTCACGATGTGGCGCTGTCCCAGGTCGACAGCGTTCACATGGACCCGTCAGCCATCCTGATCGCGGCCTCCGCGGATCCGGTGATCGAGATCGAAGATCAGCGTCTAAATCCCGCGCCCGGAGCCTCATTCACCGGAAAGCTCATTAACCAAAGCGGCCAGGTCGTCAATGTGGCCCACGTCCTGGGGACGTTCTATGACAAGAACGGCCAGCTGGTCTGGGTCACGGACCAATACGTCGACCGCGCCCTGTTACCTGAGATCCCGGTTTCGTTTGCCATGTCGATTCCTGCGGACATCGCCAGCAAAGTCAGCAGTGAGCGCGCCATCACCGCCACCTACAGTTCGGACCGGTTTCAATGAAACGCAGAATCTCATTTTTTCTGAGTGCATTGGTTTTGGGCGGACTGTTTCTCGCCGTGATGCCGATCGCCTTTGCACAATCCGGCAGCCTGCATCTGCCCGCAACGGTTGAAGCAGGCAGCGGGTTCTCGATTCAAAGCACAGGCAGCGGCAAAGCCGTGCTCTACATCGTGGGACCACAGGTACTCAAACGTAACGTGCAACTAGGAGAGCCGGAGGTCTTTGCTCCCGGAGATCTCCACAACGAAGGTCATTATCTGGCGGTTCTTGTGTCAGGTTCCGCCACGGAAAACGGCGCGTTCGACGTCACCGCCGCACACGAGCCGTCGACATTGAGCTTTCTCGCGAAGCCTTCGCGCGTCGCAGTCGATTCGCACGACGGCATCAGCGGTGTGGTCTACGTATTTGACACCTTTCAGAATCTGGTCCTGGCTCCCACACAAGTATCGTTTCAACTGTCTGGCGTCGCTGGCGCCGCGCAGACGCGGACGGTGCTGACCCACAACGGCGTTGCCTGGACAAAGATGAATTCCGCAGCCAGGGAAGGCTCCGGCCAGTTTGTAGCTCAGGTTGGGAGCGCAACGGGTACACGCGTAATCCAGCAAGTTCCCGGCGATCCCTGCGCTTTGAGGATGAGCGCTCAGCCGTCAGGTCATAGACTCGCAGTGCAAACCGACCCAGTGCGGGACTGTAGCGGCAACGTCGTGCCCGATGGAACGATTGTCACCTTCACAGAAACCTATCATGGCGGCGAATCCACCGTAGACGCGCCTCTCAAACACGGAGTGGCACGGGCGGAAATGCCCGCCTACAAGGGCGCAAAAATCTCCGTCGCAACCGGAGTTGTCTTAGGAAATGAAATTCATTGGGGAAGGGAATGATGAAAAACCCCATCCTCATCGCCTGTTCAATCTGCGCTGCAATATTTGTCTGCGCTTCGGACCAGCCTGCAGTGCGCGTAGAGCCCACGGATTCGCTAGGGCCGCGCACCCTGGAAAAGCAGACCAAGGCCGCCGTGGTTCGTGATTATCTCGAAGCCTGGGGCAGTTTCAGCCGCGCCTTCGAGCAGAACCGGGCAAGCCTTCTCGATGCGGATTTCGTCGGCGTGGCCAGAGAAAAGCTGGAAGACACAATTCGCGAGCAAGCGAAGCTCGGCATGCAGACGCGTTATCGAGATGGCGCACACGACATTCAACTGATTTTTTACTCGCCCGAAGGGCTGTCGATTCAACTGGTCGACACCGTTGAATACGACGTGCAAATCCTGGATCACGAAAAGGTTCTGACCGCGCAGCACGTCCGCGGGCGCTACGTTGCAGTTTTGACGCCCACCGAAGTGCGGTGGAAGGTGCGCGTTTTCCAGGCGGAACCCGAATGAGGTGCTTGATCACGAACTCGTACCGCGCCAAGCCGGAGACTGTAAGAACGGCGCAAAGACGCCGAGGAAGAATACCAAACACTTTCGTTTTTAGGCGCACACTCTAAGGAGCCTCATCGATGATCTCAGTCGTTGTACCTATTTTTAACGAAGAAGAAATCGTAAATTCGTTTCATACCGCCCTTGCCGACTCCATGAAGGACATTGGCGAAGCCTGGGAGGTCGTCTACATAAACGACGGCTCCAGAGATTCGTCCCTGAAACTGCTAACCGAACTGCAAACCAAAGACCCACACGTAGTGGTGGTAGACCTGTCGCGCAACTGGGGACACATGGGTGCGATGTCCGCGGGACTGCAAACGGCGCAGGGCGATGCGGTCGTGTTGATGGACGGCGATTTCCAGGATCCACCAGAAGTTGTGCCGGAACTGGTGGCCGCCTGGCGCGGAGGGGCCCAGGTGGTAACCGCTGTGCGAAGAAGCCGGCAAGAACGGCGCAAGATTCTGGCCAAGCTGTTTCCCATCTTCTATCGCGTGCTGGGAGCGCTCTCCGACTTTCCCATCCCGCTCAATGCCGGGATTTTCGGCCTGCTCGATCGGCAAGCGGTAGATTCAATTAACTCCCTGCGGGAAGGCAGCCGTTACCTGCCTGGCCTGCGCGCCTGGGTGGGCTACAAGACCGGCGTCGTGCTCTACGATCGGCAGGATCGTGCAGGTGGCGAAGGCAAACTCACGTTCCTGAGCCGGATCAAGTACGCCATGGACGCGATTACGAGTTTCAGTTACAAACCCCTTCGGCTTAGTTTCGGCCTCGCGGGATTTGCCATCTCGGTGGCTGTCATTCTCGCGCTGTGCACGGTCTTTTCAAGGAGCGCGGTAAATCCTTGGGATACGGTGTAGCCGCCGCGATCTTTCTGGTGGGAGGTTTTCTGCTCCTGTGCGTGGGCGTGCTCGGCGAATATCTCGGCCGCGTCTACGACGAAGTGCGCAGCCGGCCGCTCTCTATCATCAACAAGGTTTACGGCCCTCCCCAACTGATCTCATCCGAAATAACCATGAACCGCCGAACCGGAGACCGGAGAAAACCGTTCCGTGTTGCTTAGCGGTTACTGCCCGGTTGGTGGTTGCGAGCCGGGTCCGCACTTGGCCAGCCCGCGCTCAATCGCCGTGCCCTCTTCGTAGTCGTTCCAGGTTGCAATCAACAAGAAGGGCATAGGACGAGCAGCGGAGTACTGCCGCCACAGCTTCATCGTGTCTGCAAAGGTTTGGCCACACCGCTGAGACATGTGCCGATTAAGACTCCAAGACGCTTTGCTGTCATCGAAACCCGTCCAGGCTCCTCCCACGGCAATCTTGTCGGGATATTTCGACTGCATTTTGCTATAGAAATTGTTCAGGTAGTCTTCCCCCCAGTTGCTGCCGTCGTTTGCCCAACCCTTCTTGCCAGGGTTTATCCATGCGTACACACCGTCAAATGCTGGCGCGACGGAGCCCGGCTGATCTTCGTAGATCAGCAACGGGGGATGAGTCCATTTGTCGGTTGCGGCCCGTACTCGATTCCAATTGGTGCGCCCGCCCTTCGGAAAAATAAAGATCACCGGCCGGTCCTCATACGTGAGATAGGCCGCACGGCCGGGCGCATTCGGCGAAAGATAGGTTTCATTGAACTTGTTAAAAGCCGCAAAAGCGTCGTCAGTCGCCTCGGCCTCTTCGGCGTCGAATTCGTCGTACATCATGGCCACCTGAAAGTGTTTTTCGGCCGAGATGGTCTGAAGCAGGGCATAACTGCCATCAAGAAAAGGCTCGCGATCCCCATACCAGTCGACCACGAACCCGGAAATTCCCAAAGCCTTGGCCTCGTCAATCTGTTTGCGGATCACAACCGGATCATGCGACGAATAGCCAACGGAAATGTGCCTGGGATGCCCAAACCACGGCTCATACAATGCCAGAATTTGTGGCGCAGTTTCCGCACTCGGCACATTCTGCCGCAGTTCCTGGCGCAAGCCAGGATGGGCGCAGGCTTGCGGCAGCGCGAGAAGCATCAATGCCGAGATTACCCAGTAACGATTGATCATGAAGTTCCTGTGATTGTGAAGTTCCTGGTCTTAGAGTCGAGGCCAATCCTTTGGGTTGTAGCAAGTCCAGCAATTCAAGGCATATACCTCGAGCCGCAAGCAGCCTCATCCTCGATTTCCGCATCAGAAGTGCTGCCTCGCGAGCAGAGTCCGTCCGTTCGCATTAAAAGGCCCAAAGTTTAGGGCGGGATTCGTTTTTCTTTTTAGCTTTCGCAGGTTCGTTAGCTGGAGCCCTCTGAACGCTGTGAAACGTCCGAACCCGGAATCGAAGACTCTCCAGGCCCGCGTTTTGTCGGGAAGCTTCGTATTGCTCTCGGCGTCCGGGCTTGCCACCGCGATCAATTTCGCCTACAACATCGCGGTCGCGCGATCTCTTGGTCCGGCCGGATTTGGTCAGGCTTCGGCTGTTTACACTCTCCTCATCCTCCTCTTAACGGTTACCCTCTCCTTCCAAATCGTTTCCGCAAAGGCGGTTGCGCAACAGAACTGCCCAGAGAGGAAACTTGAGGTCCATCGAAGTTTCCACAGAAGTGCGTGGATATGCGGCATCACCATCGCGCTGCTTTTGTTGCTTTTCCAGAAAGCAATTGCGGGCTTCCTTCTTTTGCCCAGCCCGATTCTCATTGTCCTGCTCGCAATCGGAGCTGCTTTTTATGTCCCCCTGGGAAGCCAGCGCGGTTACCTGCAGGGTGCTTACGGCTTCCGGAGGCTCGCCAGTAATATCATTTTGGAGGCGCTGGTTCGACTCGGCGGATCTCTCCTCCTCATCAGGCTGGGCTTCGGTGTTCCCGGAGTGATCGCGGCCAACGCGGCCGCGGTTGCGGCCGCCTACCTCGCTACTGGACCCAGATTCGCGACCGCGGTTCCAACCGGCCTCGGTCTACCCGATGCATTTCGCGAAATGCTGCAGGCCGTCGTGTTTTGCGGTGGCCAGGCTCTCATCAACAACTGTGACATCGTATTAGTAAAACATTTTTTCCCTGCAACCACGGCCGGTCTATACGCCGCCGTGTCGCTAGTGGGTCGAGTGATTTTCTTCTTTTGCTATGCGGTCGTGAATACCATGTTTCCACTGATGGCTGGCGCACGCGGGGAGGAGAGAAACAATAATAAACTCCTCGCAACTTCGCTGCTGACCGTGTTCGCCATCGGTTCCACATTGGCTCTAGGCCTTCGCTTGGCGCCGGCTGGGATTTGGACATCGCTGTTCGGCCCTCAGTTCGAAATAGCGGGCAAATACGGTCTTCCTTATCTACTGGCGTTGTACGCAGCCTCGACCGTCATTTATTCGCTCAGCGTCGTGATGATCACCTACGAGATGTCTTACAAGATCGCGAACACGAGCTGGGTGCAGTTGGCCTTCAGTGGTGTCGTCGTCGCCGGCATTTGTCGTTACCATTCGTCTCTCCAACAAGTGATCTGGATACAACTGGTGCTGATGGTGGTTCTACTCATTGTTGTCGCTGTACCCTTCCCCTTGAACGCGCTGAAGAAAGCGAAGAATTCGCAAATAACCGCGGGATCTCAGTCGATCAGGATTATCCGGCGGATCTCGGAAGCTGAGGTCATTGCGGAATTCCTGAAGAACGATTTCAACAAGCCCGCATTCGAGCAGTACCAGGAAGTGCTGCACGGACTCGTGACACGACCAGACCTCGACGATGTCACCGAAAATGCAAAGCGCCGTGCCCTGTTGTTTATTCGATACCTTTCGTTGTGGAGCGAACTGCCCCTGGGAACGGAATGGTTTGAGGTCGACGTCCGGGCGGCAGACTTGGGCCAGATTCGAGTGTTTCCTCGGGCCCGATGGCGGAAGCTCGCCCGGGGCAATTTCGCCGTGCCGGCAGTGGTCGAACAAATCCGCAGGTTCAACAACGACAACGTGGTCGAAGATGCATTTCTCACCAAAATTGCCGCGCTCCGCGACTGGCTTCGCTTGGATATCGACCCCGGAGCCGTCCTTCTGATCGGCCTCAGCGAGAGCGAATCCCTCACCATCTTGGATGGAAACCACCGCCTAGTGGCGGCAACGCTGACCTCACCGGAGAGCCTGCACAAGTTCCGGTTTTTGTGCGGACTCTCCCCGAGGATGACAGAATGTTGTTGGTACCGAACCAATGTCGCGACCCTTTTTCGGTATGGTACAAATCTGATAACGCAAGCTATCCATGATCCCGAGGCTGAACTCGCGCGCCTTTTGCAACGGTCCATACCCAACCGCGCTAGCGCAAAACCCGCCGCCTCTACCTACAAGTAGGATAGACCCCAAGCTGTCGCCGATCTGCATCGCTCGCTGGGACTGTGCCATTCGGGGACCGATAGAACGCATTCTGAGAACTTGGATCAAGAGCTCTGATTCGGCCGATATTCTTTGCCATCGGTGGCGATCTTGAGAGCACTCGCGGGCAACTCTGTCCCATGCTCTGCATCAAACCCACGATCGCAAAAGGGGAAGTCTGCCGTGAGTCGTCAATCCGCCATACCGAGCATCCAAGTCGAGGACTACGGCCCCCGCGCCCCTGTGGCGCGGGCTGACTCTCCGCTTCTTAGCCTTGCCAGAAAATTTCGGACGACCGAACCCGCGCTTGGAATCATACGGTCTGCTTTTCGTATATTTCAGAGCATCGGCATAAGTCTCGTCCCAAATCACTACTACTGGCCGGTTCCCGACCTCAAGGAGTTGGAGGCTCGAAAGTGGCCAACCGATCAGTTTCCGGTCGGCGTTGATCTGGCTTTGGAGAAACAACTCGATTTTTTGCGAGAGGTTGTGTCGCTGTACGAGCCGGAATGGGGATCGACCTCGGGCCCAATCGGTAGCGCAGGTTACACGCGGGGCAATGGATTCTTTGAAACGGTGGACGCCGAGATCGCATACTGCCTGGTGCGGCACCTCAAGCCCAAGCGGATCATCGAGGTTGGCGGCGGCTACAGTAGTAGAGTGTTGGCGGCAGCACTGGACATGAATTTGAAGGTGGACGGAGTCCGGGGAGAATTGCTGACGATTGACCCGCATCCGGACCGGTTTCCAAAAGAAGCGTTGAGTGATCGTGTTCGGCTGATCGCTGCCTCTGTTCAGAGTATCGATCTGGATATCTTTCTGAGTCTGGAGGACGGAGACTTTCTGTTTCTCGATTCGACGCACGTCGTAAGCGTCGGCAGCGATGTAGTGCGAGAGTATCTGGAGATCCTTCCCCGCCTCAACCGTGGCGTGCTGATTCACGCGCACGACATTTTTATTCCGTCCGACTATCCGCGGAAGATGGTGCTGCAGAGCTTGTCCTTCTGGTCAGAGCAGTATCTGCTGGAGGCTCTCCTTACATTTAATCCGCGATTCGAAGTCGTGTGGGGGAGCAGTGCGATGCAAGGCTTTAACCCGGAAGCTCTCGAGCATGCGTTTCCACACTGGAAGCACAGCTACCAAAATATGGCGCGCGAGAAGCGTCGTTTTCTACCCAGCCTCGACGGTGAGCGGGTTTGGCCGTCGAGTTTTTGGATGCGCAAAGTCATTTAGCGTTCACAACAGTTGCCGAAAGCACGCGCACGTTCTCGCGGTTTCACAATGTCGTCGAAGAAGAGTTCTTATCGAAGATTGCCGCGCTCCCAACTGGGCTCCGCCACGACACCGACCCCCGCGCTGTAGCTCTGATCGGTCTTAATGAAAGCCAGCCACTTACCATCCGGGACGGAAATCACTGGCTGGTCGCGGCAATCCTGACGTCCCCGGAAGCCATGCCCAGGCTTCGCTTCTTCTGCGGACGGTCTCCGAGGATGACGGAGTGCTGCTGGTAGCGAACGAATGGGGCAACACTGTTCCGTTATGGCACCAATCGGTTGACCCATGTTGTGCACGATCCCGAGGCCGATTTGGCGCGCCTTCTGCAAAGCTCCTGACGAACCGAATTCGGGATTTTGCCCCTAGCGCAAACCCTTCTTCGTTCTACCGAGAAGACAGGATAGACCCCGCGCCGTCGTCAATTTAGATTGTTACGTAAGCCTGAATTTGCCGCATCCAGCCATTTTTTGTCACCAGGCCGGCAGCAAAAAGGTTGTTGGAGCTCGGGCTCCTGAATCGAGCTCCTGAATATGACCACTGCGAGACATGTGTCGGTGAAACAGTTACCGGAGAGGTTGAGCATTCAGCAAGGCCGGAGGTTTTTTCGCGAACTCGAGCCTCACTTGCAGTCAGACCGGCCCCGAGTCGTGCTCGACTGCTCCAAAATACGGCAACTCGACAGCGCCGGAATCCACGTGTTGTTGCGTGTCTTGGAAGAAGCCATGAAGCGGAATGGCGACGTCAAACTAGCGTCCATCCCTCCAGCGGCAGCGGCGATTCTGGAACTCAACAGGGTCGGGCATCTTTTCGAAGCTTTTGACAACACCGCGGACGCGGTGAATAGCTTCCATCAAATCCCGATAATGCCAGTCCTGCATCCGTTTGGGCACACCTCGTCGCCTCTCTCGCCCAGAGTGCGGAATCACAATTTTGAACCCGGTGAGTCCGGCTCCCAGGCAAACCCTCCACGCTCGGAAGAGACCATCAATACTCCGGGGCGTTGGTTGACGCGGCACATCGCGGGGTGCCTTGTGCTTTTACTTTTGCTGATTGCGCCGTTAGCGGCCGCAGCCGAACCGCAGCAGGAGACAAGTTCCAGCCGGCAGACGGACGTCTCCGCAGCCCAATCCCAGACCCAGTCTCAAGACTCCGATAGCGGCGCCAGGAAGTCCAACTATGAACCATTCCAGCCTCAGGCCCTTCCCGACAGTCCAGGCACAGTGCGTTCGCAAACCCCCGACGGTAACCAACTGTCGACGGCTTCAAAGCCCTCCCCAAACCAACTGCAAGACGTCCCACAGGAGCCCGTAGGCACGGCCGCGGCAGAGTTCATAAAGACCACGGGCGTCGCTGCTTCCAAGCCAGCCGGATCGGCCATTGCGCCGGCTAAACAGCGGCGAGCGCGCTCCATCCTGATCAAAGTTGCCGCCATCGCGGGCGCCGGTGTTGCGGTGGGAGCAGTGGTGGCCCTATCCGCAGCCAGTCCCAGCCGCCCAGTGGGCAGCCACTAGCCAGCCGCGGAAAATACCAGAAAGACATTCCCCGGAGATGAGTCGCAAAACCACAGCAACCCGAACTCCCACGTTAGTAAGTTTTTCCGGCATCGACGGTGCCGGCAAAAGTACCCAGATCGAATCTCTTCAGGCGCGCCTGAAGGAAGCTGGCCTTCGCGTTTTGTTGGTCACGTTCTGGAACGATGCTGCCAGGCTCACGCGCATCCGCGAAGTGAGCGGCCACACTCTTTTCCAGGGAGAGAAAGGCGTTGGAACTCCAGACAGGCCCGTAAACCGGCAAGATAAGAACGTCCAATCCTGGTATATGACGCCGGTGCGATTCTGCCTCTACTTCGTCGATGCCATCTCGCTCCGCAGGGTGGTAGCGAAGGCGCTCCAAGGGGATGCCGACGTTGTGATCTTCGACCGCTATGTTTACGATGAACTCGCAAACCTGTCCTTGCGCAATCCCATCACGCGACTTTATGTTCGGCTGCTGCTGCGCCTCGCCCCGCAGCCAGATATCGGCTACCTGCTGGACGCCGATCCGGTTCAGGCTCGCGCGCGCAAACCCGAGTACCCGCTCGATTTTCTCCACAGCAGCCGCGCGTCTTATCTGGGTCTGCGTGAACTCGCAGGGATGACGATCATCGATCCCCAACCCGTCCAGGATGTCGCGCAGCAAATACTGCAACAAGTAATGAAGAAACTATTTCCCGCTCCGAACGCTCTGCCGGAAGCGCCCACGGAAAGTCTCGCCCTTGGCGATCGACCATGACGTCCGGCTCTCGAGAACGATTGGCCGCAGAACGATTGGCTGACCGCCAGCCGGAAGCACTTCTTCGCGCGCCCCCTCTACCAATAAGTGAGACTCAAATTGTCCAGGTACGTGGTATTTGACGACTGCTTATAGTTTCCGTCCATCTGGTAGTTAACGGTAATCCCATACCAACTGGAGGGCACTGTGAAAGGCGAAGACCTCTCGTTGATGGTGGCCGTCGAACCGTTGAACGTGATCGACTGATACAGAAGCGAATTGCCCGATTCCCGCTGCACCTGAAGGGTAAGGTGGTTCCAGCCCTTGACGAGATTACACGCGACGCCAGTCGAAACCCATTTTTGTGTCACGTTGTTCAAGAAATCCCAGTCCCCGTCACCTAAATGGTTGCACTGGGTGCCCCAGAACATTCCGATGGAATCCATATACATGCTGACATCAAATTCCAATGCCTGAGTCACGGAGGGGTTGGTCACGTAGACGTCGGTATCGTAGATGAAGTTGTGCAGAGTCGGCACAAGCGTATGCCCAGTGTCGGGCAGTCCCTGCGTTGAGAATTGGCCAATCACCGGGTTGTACCACAGCACAACTCCGTAAGCAGTCGTTCCGCTGGTATTGAATCGGGTTGCATCTCCGCTTTCTGACGGCGATGTGATTCCATACGCCGTCGACCAGTCGAGTCCTGAACAGGGTGAGCAGTCAACATAAGCCGGCGGAAGCTGACCCCAGCTGTCCCAGCCTTGATTGGCCTGGAGTTTCGAGAGTTTAGCCGCGCCGCTCGTCACCGTGACGTCCACGTTGGAGTAAGCCGCTCCCCCGCACTTGTCCCATTCTTCCACCACGGTTTTGTGAGAGCCTTTGCCCAAGGAAAGTTCGGTGTTTAGGCTCGCTCCCTGCGCCACGTACGTCAGTGTGCCGTCGACATAGATTCCAGTGGATGCCACGCCCTTCGAACAGGTCGTCGTGGTCGCCGACGCCACATAATTCACCGGCGAGCCCACGTCGCTGTTGTTTGCGGGCGAGGTCACCCACACGCCAGTTTGGCCCGCCACCGTGATCCCCAGCGTCGTATAAGTCGCGCCGCCACAGCGATCCCACTCTTCCACGACCGTGCTGTAACTACCTGGGGCGAGGGTCCAGGTTGTGTTGATGCTCGCTCCATTCACAACGTAGACCAGGTCGCCATCCACATAAATGCCCATGGAGGCTACGCCCGACGAACAACTGGTGGTCGCAGTCGCCACATAAGGCACCGGCGAGCCAACGGTAGTCCCGTTACCGGGGCTGCTCACGGTGACACTCGCCAGCGCAGATGTCACCGTCATCAAAAACACGGCGATGAAGCAGTAGAAAGTTTTCATTCCCAGGTCTCCCGTTAATCTGGTATGGAACGCGTCCTTGTGGAATGACAAGGTGTGGCACTACCTAATGAATGGACTAGGCCCGACGCGAACGGGACGTTGCCCCTGTGGTCTCACGGATCGATCTCATCCTGATCGATCTCACCGCTCAACGATCAGCGATGTTCTGACTCTGAAATTTCACTGATGTTGCCCAAACAGTAATACAGGGTTCCCGGTAGGGTCAACGGTAAATGCCTTAAGAATCAATCAGAAGTGCATAGTCCTTTTCACAAAGATTCGAGCAGCCGGCGCTGCACTTCTGCGTGTGCTGATTATTCCGCCGGGCAATTCAGGGCTGCGCAAGCAGGACGGCAAGTCGGATGTGATCATCTCCAGGTTCGGGGCAACCCCGGATTAGAATCGCGCAACTAAGCCTCGTCTCGGCGCGGGCAGCATGACGAGTGGAGACTCTCGTTGCGCCCTGTTTTATCGCGACGATTGTGAGCGCTATATCGGGCGCGTTTTTTGCCTACTCGTTCTTCTTGGGGAAATTTGATATCGGGGAGATTAAGCCACGTGGCCATTCGTCGTCGTTCGCTGCTTTACACCCTTGCCTGCCTTCTGTCTCTCCCGCTGGTGATCGCAGGCACGGGATGCGGAGGGGTCGCGAGCACGCCCCCGATCAAGACTCTCGCGTCGGTCTCGGTGACCTCGTCCTCTCCGAGCGTTATAGTCGGCGCCACGCGGCAGTTCACCGCCACGGCGACCTACAGCGATGCCTCGACGGCCAACATAAGTTCCACGGCCACCTGGACGGTAGCGACCCAAGCGTTCGCGACCATAAATTCGAGCGGCCTGGCAACCGGAGTTGCTGTGGGCTCAACCATGGTGACTGCGTCGCTAAGCGGGATCAGCGGGTCTGAGTTACTGACCATAACCGCGACAACCGCGACTTTGACCTCGATCTCGGTATTGCCAGCCACCGCCAGCGTTGTAGTGGGCACTACCCAGCAGTTCACCGCCACGGCGACCTACAGCGATGGCTCGACCGCCAATGTAAGTTCGACCGCCACTTGGGCCGCCACGACGCCAGCCGTCGCGACGATAAATTCAACTGGCCTGGCCACCGGAGCAACTGCGGATTCCACGACGGTCACTGCGTCGTTAAGCGGGATCAGCGGGAATGCGTCGCTTACCGTAATGGCTGGAACGAATGTCGTAATGTGGCACTTCGACGCTCAACGTACCGGGTTGAACCCGACCGAGGCATCGCTGTCGCCAACCACCGTAACTCCTCAAACCTTTGGCAAGCTCTTCTCTTATCTGCTGGACGGATACGAGTACGGGCAGCCGCTGCTGGTGTCGCAAGTGACCATCGCCGGTAGCGCGCACAACGTAGTGTTCGCGGCGACCGAAAAAGACACTGTGTACGCCTTTGATTCCGACAATTATGGCGTCGGCACGCCCTTGTGGCAGGCTTCGCTGCTGCAGCCGGGCGAAACGCCGATGACCGATGGTCCCATTCAGCCGTTTCAGGGCACCACATCCACGCCGGTGATCGATATCACGTCGAATACTATGTATGTCATTTCGACGCAAATCCTTACCGCAACGAGCGCCTCAACTTTCCGCCTGAATGCCCTCGATATCACCACCGGGGAACAAAAGTTTGGCGGACCGGTAACCATTCAGGCTTCGGTGCCGGGAACGAATTCAGATTCGCCGAACGGTGTGGACACTCTGAAAACATCCTGCGTGCAGCGCGCGGCTCTGCTTCTGGCCAACGCCACGGTCTACATAGGTTTCGGCGGTTGTCATAGTGGATGGCTGCTGGCTTATGGTGCCCACTCCCTGGCCCAGACTGGCGTCTTCAATGCGAGTCCCAACCTGAACGGCGAGGGTACGTACGGCAGCGCCGGAGGGGTCTGGATGGGCGGCGGCGGCCCGGCTGCCGACGCTAACGGCAATATATACATCACGACCGGGAACGGACCGTGGGACGGGGCGTTGGCCTGGGGCGATTCGGTGCTGAAGTTCCCGAACGACGGGACACTAGGGACACCACCCACACCAGGGGCATCGGGTGAACCTGTCGACTACTTCACGCCCAACGACTATCGCTTCATGAATTGCCACGACGCAGACTTGGCCTCGGGCGGTTTGTTGCTGATTCCAGGAAGCACGCAAGCCCTGGCTGCAGGAAAGACCGGGAAGCTCTATCTGGTGAACACGACCAATCTTGGCCACGAGACAGCCAGTGACACGGGAGCGACGCAAACCGTACCCGGCGTTTTGATCGATCAGGGTTTTGATCCTTATCCCACGAGTTGCACCGATGTCGTCGGATACCCTGGAGCGGGAACATGGACCACGAACGTCAATTCTTACGAGTTCTTCTCGACAGCATCCTACTTCAACGGATCGGTCTATGTCGGAATCACTCCGACGGCAACCACCATCCCCGCCGGGATCGTGCAGTTTCAATATTCAACAACGACCTTCTTGACGCCGGCCCTGGTGAGTTCACCCCCCATGCAGCGCGGCAGCAATGGCATCACGACATTCATTTCAGCCAACGGCACTGCGGACGGAGTCCTGTGGATCATCGACCCCGGAAATCCGATCCAGAACCAGAACCCAACCGTTCCCCCCACTGCCCCGACCACCGCAACCCTGCGCGCCTATGATCCCAACAACCTCACCGCTGAGCTCTACAACAGTGGAATCAATACCGGAGATGCGCCAGGATACGGAATCAAGTTCACCTCCCCGATCGTAGCCAACGGGAAAGTCTACATCGGAACCGCACACGATCTGGCGAACGTGACGAATCCGCAAGGCGAACTGGACGTCTACGGCGCGAAGTAATACTTGGACAGTGGGATCCCTAGACCCCTGACCCCTGTTACTCTACTTCTCCGGAACGACGGGAGCTGGCCTCACCTTGATCGCATTCGCCACGTAGCGAGCCCCATCAAAGTCTGCGGTCACCATCACATCCGCCCCTTCGTGGAGATCACGGCTCATCGGGAATCGGGCAGAATCAAAGAATACCTCATAGCGTTGGTCGTCCCGGGGATCGACCACCACCAACAGCCCCGAGTGCAGATCGAGCGACGCGACATTTCCAACAAACACAAACGCAGTACCAGGAGTCGCCAGGATCGCGACCTGGCTAGCCACACCATGACCTTTATTATCGGATTGGAATCTGACGGAGATCAGAGTTCCCGTGACCAGATCTGCAGGCCCAGGCTCAGCAGAGGAGGACGCAGCCTGACCCTGGCGCACAAAAGCCGTGCCGTCAGGCACCTGGAACTTGACGAGTTGGCGGGATTGGGCGTCACGCACAGTCAATTCACGATCGGCGGGATTGTAGTCCGTTACCTGACCTTGGGAGTCGCCTGTCGGCAATTCCGATAACATGTGGATGCTACGCGCAAACACGGTCGTTCCGTCCAGGACAGTCTCAACCGAGACGTGGTCGCCAGCGTGCAGATCGCGTATCGGGCTTTTTGCTCCATCCCGATAGATCTGCGTACGCTCGTCAAAAAGAACCTTCAACGACCGCCCCCCGAAAAAATCCAGCGTGAACTGATCCCGAACCCGGTCCACTCCGCGAATTGCGCCCCCAATCACGGTGCTCTTTCCCTTCGGCGCGGGCGGCAGGCTGGACGCACCAGTTGAAGCCCCCACCAGTCCGGATGCAGATGAAGCCACGCCTTGATCCTTCGCTGCTTTCGACCCTGCAGACGACGCTAACTGCGCAAATGCCACGCCGCTGAGAATGGCTAAAACTAAGAAACGACACATTTAAGACACCTTTACCGGCTATCTGGATTTTCGCCGCGTATTGGATGGTGAAAACTGATCTGCAGTGGTCCCAAGGTGCCTTCCCCAAACAAAAATGTTGCACTCGGAGCAAGGCAACGCATTCCCGCTCAGCGCATCCAAGACCAAGCGAATGGGGAACCGAGCATGTTTCGTAAACCACTGATTTTGCTGGCGATAATTGCAGTCATGGTGAGCTTTGGCCCCCCGAATGCAAGGGCACGAGATCTCAAACTCACTCTCCCCAGGCACAGCGAGCTGACGCTGGTGCAGCGTCTGAATCGTGAAGGCGTCTACGCGATCCGCAAGCAACAGTACGAAAAAGCTGAAACACTGTTCTACAAGGCATATCTGTTCGATCCCGGCGACCCCTTTACTTTGAACAACTTGGGCTACATTTCTGAACTGCAGGGGCAGTTGGAACGGGCGCAAAAGTTCTACGCGCTGTCGTCGGAGCAGGCAACCGACGCCGTGATTGACCGCGCCAACGCTAAACGCCTGGAAGGAAAGCCGATGCGGGACGCGTTCGGCACTCTGCAGGACAAGCCGATGCAGGTGAATCGCATTAATGTTGAGGCGGTTCGGCTGTTGGCCGCGGGTCGAGCCTCGGAAGCTGATCTTTTGCTGCAGAAAGCGCTGGCTCTGGCTCCGCGCAACATCTTCACCTTGAACAACATAGGCGTCGCCAAAGAGGCGCGCGGAGATTACGACGAGGCCCTGACCTTCTACCTGGCGGCCGCTGATTCTCACTCCACCGAACCGGTCATCGTCACGCTGAACCGCGCGTGGAGAGGCAAACCGGTCAGCATCATGGCCGCGGATAGCGCGAAAAAGCTGAGAGAGCGTATGCAGAAAGCGGCCGGCTCCCAGGCGCAAGCGGCGTTGCTCGCGGTGCGCGGGGTTTCGGCGACCAATCGCAATGATTGGCCGACGGCGCGGAAAGATTTCCTCAAGTCTTATTCGCTTGATCCATACAGCGCCTTTTCACTCAACAACATCGGTTATCTCTCGGAAATGGATGGCGACCTCGAGACTGCGGAGTTCTTCTATGCAAGGGCCGAGAAGGCTGAGGATGCCAAGGTCCGGGTTGGACTTGCGACTCGAAGCTCCGCCGAAGGGAAGCACATTTCTGCAGTTGCCGTCGACAGCGACCAGAAAGTGGACGGCAGGATTATCCAGGAGAACCAGGCGAGACGCCGGCATGCAGGTCCGATCGAACTGAAACACCGCGACGACACGCCGGTAGTGGAACCCACGGTGTCGCCGGACGAGCCGCAGTCGTCGGTTCTTCCGTCGATTGTTCCGTCAAGCACGGCTCCATCCACCACGTCCCCAACAACAGCGTCGCCGCTCCGATAGCAACCATGAATCCTTGTCGATCAATTCTTGCCACTCTATGAACTCATCCAAGAACACGAATGCTGCTTCTCTAACCGTTTGCCCCTTCGGTTCAAGTAAATCCCTGATCCTGCTTTCCCGGCTTCTGTTGCCGCCAAGCCAAAGCGGCGCACCACTTCTGTTCACAGCTGCGGAACTGGGCATCGCAGAAATCAGCCGGGAAGAATTTGACGAGATGCTGGCATTGGCTGGCTCCCATCACGTGGTGATGCGGGGGTTGGAAGTTTTTCTCCAGGTCATGCTCCAGGCAAAAGACGAGGCGCGCGCAGAGTGGGCGTCGGCCGCACTGGCGGCGGAGGGCGCGCGCATCGAGAACGCGATGACGTTCCTGACGGCGGTTTGCGCCGCGTTCGAAGCAAAGGGATTGAACGTTGCAGTGATTAAGTCGCTCGATCACTGGCCGGATCTGGGCAGCGATCTGGATCTCTACACCAACGCGTCCTCGGCGGAAGTGCTCCACCTGATGAAGGAGCGCTTCGACGCGCAAGTTTCGTCGCGCAGTTGGGGAGATCGCCTGGCCCGCAAGTGGAACTTCGTGATTCCTGGATTGCCCGAATCGGTTGAGATTCACATGGGCCGGTTGGGGCAAACCGGAGAGCAGGTGGCAATCGCGAGCTCTCTAGCCGGACGTTCTCAGGTCGCGCATTTCGGAAACCACACGTTTCGCGTGCCGGTGGCCGCGGACCGCCTGATGATCTCTTCCCTGCAACGGATGTACCGTCATTTCTATTTCCGGCTATGCGACATTGTCGACACGGCCACACTGGCGGCGACCGGCGCCATCGACTACGAAGACCTGCGTTTTGCGGCCAAATCTGCCGGGATATGGAAGGGCGTAGCGAGCTATCTGGCGATTGTCTCGGATTACGTGAAATGCTATCGCGACCAAGGTCTCGATCTGCCGGCATTCGTGACCATTGCGGCGAGGTTCGGCGGCAGCGAGATTCACTTCAACCGAGGTTTCCTGCGTATCCCGATCATGCCGCAATCCGCCAAGCTCTATGGGTCGCAACTGACAACTCTGCTGCTGAATCGCGAGTTGCGGAACAGCGTGCGGCTTAGCTTGTTGCCTTGCCTGGCCACTGCAGCCGCGGTGGGGCAGAAGATTACGGGGAGTGATAAGGGGATCTGGTAGGTGACGGTTCGGGAATCCCACCCTTCGCAAGGAACGCAAAGGATGGGCCACCCGCGCGCGGAAAAGAACCTACCAAAACTTCCATCGGGGGTTGGTGACTCGCAGAATGTCGAATGCCGACCCGTACTTCTCGTCATGCCGGAACCCGGCTACCTCTTTTGCCACGCGAATCGGAATGTCGGAAATGCGGTCGACTTCGGGGTCTTCACTCACGCGCGCGAATTGTTCGGCGCGAATGCGGACGAGTGATTCCGGTGGTGTTCCCGCGATCGCCAAATGGTCTTGAGCCTGCTGCGCGTCGTGTACGATGCGCCAACTCGGAATCCCGTCATTGAACGCAGATGTGGAGGCACACATAACATGCTCCTCCACATCGCAGATGAGAACCTGTCCCCTGAGCTTGGACGGAGCGCCACGGAACCTGGCGGGTTCGTAGGAATTGGACCAGACGACCGTCCATTCACCCACGCGCGTGCCGCACCAGTGCTTCCCCGGGGATTCCTCTGTCTCCCCGGTTTTTTCGAGGCCAAGCGAGGCAAGTACGGACGTGTCATTGTCGTCGCGGACAGCCATCCAACTGATTGAAAATCCCATCCGATAATGCTCTTTAGCTTTGAGACTGACCGAACCCGGCCAAAACTTTCAGAGGCAGCGCTCGAAGGCATCCTGTGCCCGCGCCAAATTATAGCGTTGCGATGAAGAGTTCGGACAATCTGACATGGAATCAGGAGTCCGAGAGGGCGAGCTTGTGGCGTTGGGGGTTGTGGTGCCCATCTTTCGAAAATCGCGAAAGATGGGGCAGCCTCACTTGTAGCGGTGCAAAGGCGGGCCAGCTCCCGATAAGGAATCTGGTAGCTTGACGATCTGCAGTCCGGGTAGCTGACCAATGCTGACCGGTGGTTCCTGTTTGGATGCTGCTCCGATTTATCCCTGCCACAGATGTTGACCGCAAGGACATGCCACGCTTTCCGTGGGCGTTTGTTTAGTTAATTGCCGTTTGCAGATCGGGCAGGGTTTCGTCATCGTGTAAGTCATCGCTTTACTCCTCAACTAGCGGACGCTGCACTCCAGCGCTCGCACATAGCATTACTTTCTACTCTTAGCGCTCCAGAGTCTGGTCAATACGGCTCAGCCGCTCAGCAGAATCGGGAGATCGACAGGCTGCAGGAAACGAGCTGCCGGTGGGTTTCAAAGGTTTTCAGGCTTCCTGAACTTTGACTAGAGACGACGAAGCGTCGGGTTGGGCTGACATTCAGCGGAGAGCTTGGCCCGGGTAGTAGCCGGTGCGGGTGCGGACGGTTAGGTTACGGTAGCCGCGGGCCTGGGCTTTCACTTCGATGACGCGGTATTTGGCATTGTGACTGTGGTTGGTGGGTTTGTAGGCGATGGTGTATTGGCTGTGAATGTCGCGGGCTACGGTGCGGGCGATGTCGTCGACTTGGTCGAGACTCTTGGGGAAATAGGCTACGCCGCCTGTGACTTCCGCCAGACTCTTCAGGGCTCCGCTATCGGAGGGCTGGAGTTCGTCGCCGAGCAGTCCGATGGCGTAGAGAGTGGGACCATTCTCGCCCTGCAAGTGGCGCATGGCCTCGTCTAAGGTTTGCTGACTGGCGTTGTCGCGGCCATCGGTGATGACCAGCAGAATTTTTCGCTCCACGCGGTTGTCGTTCTTTAGGTGGATCGCGGAAGCAACGATAGCGTCATAGAGCGCCGTACTCCCCCGGTTGGAGACTTTCTGCAAAGCTTGCTGGAGCAGGCCGACGTTAGAGGTGAAGTCCTGGTCGAGGTAGGAATCCTGACTGAAGTTGACGACGAAGGTTTCGTCCCTGGGACCGCTGGCTCGAATCAGATTGAGCACGGCCTGATTCACCTTGTCGCGCTTTTCACGCATGGAGCCGGAGTTGTCGATGACGATGCCCAGCGCTACGGGAACGTCGTCGCGGTGAAATGCGGTGGTCGCCTGGGGCACACCGTCCTCGAATGCCGTGAATGCGGGGCGGTCGAGAGTGGTGACCAGGCGGCGCTGATCGTCGACGACGATGGCGTGCAAGACCACTTCCTGCACTTGCTTCTTGAACACGAACAGGGCGCTATCGTCCGGCGGCTGGCCCCCCGGTTGGTCCGGCGCAGGGCCGCCGCTGGCCTGAGGGTCGGGCCTGGCACCGGATGTAGAGGCCGATTGCGCGACCCTGGTTGCCTCTGGAGGAGCGGGGACTGACGGGGTGTTTTGAGCTTCGACTTCAGCGGTTACCAGAGCGAGGAAGCAGCATACGGCAACCAGCAGGATGCTGCGGCGCCAACGCTGGAACGCAGTCTCGGGCGCGGGAAACTGTTCTTCGTGGCTGTGATCGTTGTCGTTGGTCTTCATATTGATCGGTGTGGCGTTGATCTGTATTTGCGCTGACCGCTATTGCGTTGACCGATATTGCGTTGACCCGTCACGTAGGAGTCTTGCGCCCACGCTAAGGCAACTGATTCACGTAGCACGCACCGTTCGTAGCCTGGGCCGGCGGGGTTGGAGGAGTCATCCAAACCGGGTTCGTGAAATCAAAGAACTCGGTCATGTCGATTTGGGCGGCGTCCCGCGCGGTTAGAGGCGGCACATTGAAGCGGGTTTCAATGAGCTTCAGAATCGCGGTTAAATCGGCCACACTGTGCGAGACGTAGTTTTTCTTCGTGTAGGGCGAGACCACGATCAAAGGCACGCGGTAACCGGTGTAGACGAAGTTGCAAGTCGGCCCAGTCACTCCCGTGCAAACATCATTGGGAAGCAGATCGACGGGCGCGATGATGTCATCTGGGCTGACGGCCGGCTGCGGTGAAACGTGGTCGTAGAGACCTCCGAATTCGTCGAAGGTGAAAATGAAGGCCGAACTCGTCCAGGAGGAACTAGTCATCAGTCCATCAATGAGTGACGAAACATAATTGGCGCCGCGTTGGATATTGTTCGGCGAGGCATCGCTGTTGGAGGGATGCTCGTCGAAACCGGCGTCCGTTGCGGGCTCGATCTGAGCGACTTGCGGCAGAGTTCCGGCGGCCAGGTCAGCGAAGTACTGAGATATGGGAGCGATGTTTTGGGGATACGCAGTCGGAATCGTCTGGCCCCATTGAAAATTCTGCACATAGCTCAAGCCGAGCAGGCAGGCAGAATCATAAGGGGGGCCGGTACAGACGCTTCCCACGGGGTCCACATAAATCTTCCAGGTGATACCCGCGGCTTGAAGCTCCTGAAAGATTGTGGGTGCCGTCATCAGCGCTTTGTCTGCGGCGTCGGTGCCGATCGGATATGCATATCCCTGGGTTGTGCCTGAGATAAGTTCGGCGCGATTCGGTTGGGTGCGTGCCATCACCGGGTTGAACCAGCGGTCCGAGGTGGCGAAATTCGATGCCATGAAATAGTAGTAGTTGAGGTCGCTGCCATCGTAGTAACCCATCGCCCGAATGCCATCCACGTCGTTGAACGGCGGTTTGTCGGCCCGGGCGTCAACCCCGGCAGCCCAGACGAAGCCGTTCAGAGCGGCAGGGGGGTACTGACCAACCTGGTCGTTATAATTCCAATCCACATGACTCTCATTCCAGGAGGGGCTCGGATTTTCAATGCACTGAGTAATCAGGTGATACGAAGTAATCAGGTTATTGGTATCAAAGACGCAATCACTGGGCGGAGGCGAAGTGGGATCACAACCCGGAATGGCTGGGGGTGCCCCATAGAGTGGCGCTATGCCTGAGACGGGATTGAACTGGGGCAGACCGTCGAACGATTGGTCGGGATAGCCGTTCTGGGCCCAGTATCCCCGCATTGCGCCAAAGTAGTGGTCGAACGAGCGATTCTCCTGCGCCAGGAAGATGATGTGAGTGAGCGCGGTGATGTTTGGGTTGGTGTTGAAAGTTCCAGTCACCTGCTGACTCGCGTTCAAGGCGAGCCCGCAAGTTGAGTTGCTGCCGCTGCAGCCACCCCCGGTCCAACCCGCGAACGTTGAGTTCGCGG
>Ga0224561_1000008_pt1 | contig 25446 bp, 25 predicted proteins | sample CSU2metagenome_FD_180953 | JGI IMG/M metagenome (GOLD analysis project Ga0224561, IMG submission 180953) | Soil microbial communities from Bohemian Forest, Czech Republic - CSU2 | ecosystem: Environmental > Terrestrial > Soil > Temperate forest | place: Czech Republic: South Bohemian Region... | reverse complement strand
GCCGAGCATTACCGCGAGGCCCTGCGCCGCGCCGCGAACAGGGCCGAAGATAGTACAGCTGCATCCCGAGCCGCAGTCGACATCATGGCGCGCAGTTCCGGCGGCTCCGTTCTCGTCGAAGGCGACCGCCCCTCTGGCAAGATGGAAGTCGCCATCGCCATCGGCACCGATCCAGCCGTGACCTTCTCGGCAATCGTCCCGGCGCCGCCCGACGTCGAGGAATATCTCATCGCCGGCTTCCTGCGCGGAGCTCCGGTCGAGCTCGTGAAGTGTGAAACCGTCGACCTCGAAGTGCCAGCCTCCAGCGAAATCGTGCTGGAAGGCTACGTTCACCTCGACGAACTCCGCACCGAGGGTCCGTTCGGAGACCACACTGGCTTCTACTCGCTTGAAGATCTCTATCCCGTCTTTCACCTCACCTGCGTCACGCATCGCAAAGATCCCATCTACGCCACCACGATCGTTGGCAAGCCGCCGCAAGAGGATGCTTACATGGGCAAGGCGGTCGAGCGCATTTTCCTGCCGCTGATGAAGCTGACGATCCCCGAGCTGGTCGACATCAACCTGCCCATCGAGGGCGTGTTCCACAACCTGATGATCGTCTCCATCAAGAAGTCGTATCCCGGACAGGCGCGCAAAGTGATGAATGCAATCTGGTCGCTGGGCCAGGCCATGTTCACGAAATGCGTGGTCGTGGTCGACGAGGACGTCGACGTGCAGAATCTCGCCGACGTTACGCTGAAGGTTCTCAACCACATCGACCCGGAGCGCGACATTGCATTCATGCTCGGTCCAGTCGACTCGCTCGACCACGCTTCCCGCCTGCCGAACTACGGATCGAAAATGGGTATCGACGCCACCCGCAAGTGGGCAAGCGAAGGCTTCACGCGCCCCTGGCCGGATGAGATTGTCATGGATGCAAAGACCCGCGCGCTCGTCGACAGCAAGTGGAAGGCGCTGGCTAAAGGGCTGGGCATAAATTGACCATGTGCGAGGCTTCGCGCTGCGCGGAACTCCGGGCTCCTGACGCGCCTGCGAGCATGCGGGATTAAGCCTTCTTCTCATATCCCCGGCACTGCAGCACTGGCAATCGGGGATACTTCGGGAACGTCGGATCGGCGGCCGAGCGCTCGCATAGATAAAACGTCGACCGCCGCACGGACTCTACGACCCGCGTGAAACGGCAGTCCGCGCACAAGCCGATACGGCTGCGTTCGTGTTCCCGCTCCTGGCCCGCTCTGTCATTGTCCATCGACACGGTGCATCCTCGAATGCTGCCAAACGGCACGGCGACTGCCCCTTTCGGTATACTAATAGGGTATGCCGGTATTGAAGAACATCGCTGCGATCGCCAAGGGCATGAGCATCACGTTCATGGAGATGTTCGAGCCGACGACCGTGGAAAACTATCCCGACGGCAAGGGTCCGCTCAAGGGCGCGCGTTTTGAAGCACGGTTCCGCGGCGCCCACGTGTTGCAGCGTGACGAAAATGGATTGGAAAAGTGCGTGGCCTGTTTCCTCTGCGCCGCCGCCTGCCCTTCCAACTGCATCTACATCGAAGCCGCTGAGAATACGGCTGAACGCCGCATCAGTGGCGCGGAGCGCTACGCCAAGGTTTACAACATCGATTACAACCGCTGCATTTTTTGCGGTTACTGCGTAGAGGCTTGCCCGACCGATGCCATCACTCACGGGCACGGCTTTGAGCTGGCCAGCTTCAACGCCAGCAACCTGGTTTACCGCAAGGAGCAAATGCTGGCCCCCCGGCCAGCACACATGGGTGCCAACGTGGTGTTCAACCAATCCGACGTGGATGGTGGCGCGCCCGCACAGTTTGTGGCAGGGAGTTAACCTTCAAGAGATTTCTGGTTGGAGAGCGCAATCGGTCGAGAATGTTGGCGTGCGGCTGACTTCTGGATTCCTGCTGGAACCAGCGCAGTCGACTTCAGCGATCGTGGTGCATCATCCAGGAGCGAAGTATTTCGTCGTGTAGTGAAAAGGCCCAGACGGATACTGCTCGCCGACTCCTGCGAAGCTTGCGGTAGCGTCGGCGCAAGAGGGATCCTTCGACTACGCGTGATCCACTTTGGCGAATCACGCTTCGCTCTGGATGACAGCACTTAACAGAAACCTGCCGCTCGGCGAGTTAGAACGTGGCCGCCAGCTTCAGCGCGTAGCTTCGCGACGGGCCAATGGCATTGCCTGAGAACAAACCTCCGAAGTCGATTACATTCAGGCGGTTATTGAGATTCTCCCCGTCGGCTTGCAAACGCAGGGCACGCCCTTCTTTCTTATAAAGGTCGGCGCCAGCCGACGCGTTGATCGAGAGCATGGGCTTGATGCGTCCGCGATCAAAATTAATGCGGTCCACCACTGCCTGCCCGTACTCGGCGAGCGCCTGACTAAAGGTGCCGCCAAAATCAAACGGCAATCCGCTACCATATTCCGCGCCGGTGGCAATCCACAGCCTGGACGCCAGGTTGTAGCGAATGCGCGTGCGGGTCGTGTTCCGCTGATCCTGCGAATCGGGAAAATGTCCGGTGAGCTGAGTCCTGGCGCTGACGGCATCGTCGCCAAGAAACAGCCCTCCCGTCACCGGGAACCAGGCGTTGCCCACGATATAGGAATAACTCAGAAAGCCCGAGAACCGCCCCCAGTGCGGCACTTCGAGCTTGCCCTCTGCCCCGTAGATGATGGCCTTGCGAAACGCGATGGGAAAGCTCACCGCCGTGCTCAGGATTTGATCGTCGTCGGCATAGTTGTTGACGTAACGCCGGAAATAGTTCGCATCAAAACGCAGTTGGCCGAACAAACTCTTGGTCGCGCCGAACTCGAAATAATTGCCGTGCGAGGGCTCGACGGGCAGCCGCAGGACGCTGGGGTCCAGGGACGTGACCTGAGAAGAACTCGACAACAGAATGTTCTCGAACGATGGCGTCTGGAAAACGCGGTCATAGGAAGCATGAACCACCACCTTCGCGGCCGCGAAATTACGCGCGATCGAGACGCGCGGGCTGACCGCATTTTGATTGACCTGCAACTGATAGTGATCCCAGCGCAGACCGGTGTTGACCGTCCAGTTTCCGAGGTGAACGAGATCCTGAAGAAATGCGGCCTGTTCAAGATCGGGCCGGCTTCCAGTAAAGGCAAACGTTGAGGGCGTGCCGGGGTCGAATGGATTGTTGGGATCGATCGGATTTACGGTGATGATGTCGCTGAAGTTTTCGTGGAGAAAAAGATTGTCAGATTCGAGGCCAGCCTTCCATTCGTGACGCCCATGATGGATAGAAACAGCAGCGTTGAAGTAACCCTCTTTAAAGTCGTTGTGCTGGAACGCAATGATCGGCCAGGAACTGTTGTTGGAGTTGAGATCGTTGGAGTTGTCGCGAACCATGCCACGAAAGTCGGCCAGCACGTTGGACGAGAAGATGTGCTGATAACCAACGATGCCCATGGTCTCAAAATTGTCGGCGGTCTGCAGCTGGGGCGCAGTGCCCGGCGGATCCTGCAATTCCGGAAACTGCTGAATCTGTTCGTTGGGAATTTCGTAACGGGAAAGTTCGTGACGGACACTGAGCGTCAGGTGGTCCTTGGGAGTGAAATCGCGCTCGCCGCCAAGAGAGAAATCGCCCGTGGTGCCCCTGTTGGTGTAATTCGCGGGAACCACCGGATTGAGGTAATGCGCGGTCATATTGCCGGACGCGCTGGCGGAGACCGCGTTTTTTCCAAACGTATCCTCAACTTGGGCAAACGCGCCGGCAGTGTCGAAGCTGCCGCCGGAGAGAACAGCTTCTCCGTGCCAGCCGGGCTGCGAGTTACGCAGGGTGTTGACTTCCACCACACCTCCCATTTTTCTTCCGTATTCCGCCGGAATTCCGGCCGTGTAGATAGTCATCGAGTCCACGTCGTCGGCTTCGATCTCCGGACCGAAGCTGGGCGAGCGATTGTCGGTCAGCGGCACGCCATCGACTACGAACTGGGTTTGATACTCCGATCCTCGAGGGTGTAGAACTGCGTTGCCCTCATAGAGCCAGCCCGGCTGTGAGTTCACAAGATCCACTAGGGACCGCCCGGGCAACGAAGCGGCGCGGTCGGCGATGGTCTGCGCGTCGATGCGGTTCAGCGACGTGGTGCGGTCGGGATCAAGCAGCGTGCTTTCGGCGGTGACATTCACCGCGGTGCTCAGGGCGGCGATGCTGAGCTTCACCCGATATTCAGTAGGGAGAGCTGAACGGATTTGAATGACGCCGTCAAACGGGGAAAATCCTTCGTGTTCCACTTTCAGGCTGTAACGCCCGAATGGCAGGCTGCGCGCCGTCAGTGCGCCCGCGTCGTCCGTGACATAGGTGCGACGGAACTCGTTGGCGTCGCTGGCAAGCTGAGCTGAGGCCTTGATCGCCAGACCATCGGGATCGGTCACTTTGAGGCGAAGTTCTCCCGTACTGCTCTGGGCCCGCAGCGGCAGAGCGCAGAGTAGAAAGATCGCAAGTCGCTGGGAGAACGCGCGCATGTCCGAAAGTTTGAGCGAGAATTATGCTAACAGTTTCGTCGAGCAGTTCCTCCCTGCGAGGTTCCAGGGGAACGCAGCCACAAGCTGCCGGTGATCTAAGAGGATTTTACAAACCGTAGACAAAGCTTTGACAAAACGTCCCGGGCACTCGGGCATGCTTGCTTGCAGATTCGGATTTCCGGTTGAAGCTTCCAGATACAAGCCGCCTGTGCTTTCCGGGCCCCGGGAAATCGGATCGTGGTCTTCACCCCCTCCATCGGGGGAATGAGGGAAAATGGGCGCTCGTACCGCAGGGGGTGCGAGTGCCCGTTTTGCTTTTGAGACAAGCCGGCCTAGACGGGCAGGTGGTGGCCTCGTCACTGCCTGGCGAGCATCCGGGGATTCCGCCCCAGCTCAACTGTTACAATCCGTAGTACCAAACAGGACAGCGATTTCCTCTTTTGCCCAGCTGCGCGCAGCGTCGCAGGGCAGAAGTGACGATGCAAGCGTCCTGCGGGAACACAAACCAGCGCCATGAAATGTCCTTTTTGCGGATTTGCCAATGACAAGGTCGTAGACTCGCGCGAAAGCAAAGAGGCGGAGTCGATTCGACGACGGCGCGAATGCCTGAAGTGCGGCAAGCGCTTCACCACCTACGAGCGCATCGACGAAATTCCCTACATGGTCGTGAAGAAAGACGGACGGCGGGAAAAATTCGACCGCCAGAAAGTTCTCAACGGATTGCTGCGCGCTTGCGAGAAGCGGCCCGTTCCTATCAGCAAGCTGGAACAGATTGTCAACGAAGCAGAGTCGTTCGTCATCGAATCGGCCGAGCGAGAACGCAAGACCAGTGAACTGGGCGAGCTGATCATGAACCGCCTGCGGCGTTACGACAAAGTCGCCTACGTGCGTTTTGCTTCGGTCTACCTGGATTTCAAGGATGTGAAGGAATTCATGAATGAACTGAAGGATCTGGTGAAAACTAAGGATGTGGCCGAAGCTGGCAAGAAAGCCGTGGGAAAGGTTTAAAGCGCCGGAGCCTCGACAGCATTATGGTGAGGGTTTTGTATAAGGCGATAGATAAGGGACCGCAGTCATGAGTCATAAAGTAACTCTCATCCCCGGCGACGGCATCGGCCCCGAAGTCAGCAAGGCCACCGTCCGCATCCTGGAAGCGACTGGGGTGAAGTTTGAATGGGAAACCTTCGCGGTCGGGGCCGAAGCCTACGAGAAGTCCGGCGAATATATTCCAAAAGAAGTGATTGAGTCGATCGAGCGCACGCGCGTGGGATTGAAGGGACCGGTCACGACCCCGGTGGGCGGCGGCTTCTCCAGCATCAACGTTGCGCTGCGACAGAAGTTCGAGCTGTATGCCAACTTCCGGCCGATTCGCAATCTGCCGCACATTCCCACGCGCTATCCGGATGTGGATCTCATCATCGTGCGCGAAAATACCGAGAGCCTGTATTCCGGGCTCGAGCACGAAGTGGTGCCCGGCGTGGTCGAGAGCCTGAAGATCATCACCGAAAAAGCCTCCACTCGAATTGCCCGTTTCGCGTTTGAGTACGCTCGCAAGAATCAGCGCAAGAAGATCCACGCCATCCACAAAGCCAACATCATGAAACTGTCGGATGGATTATTCCTTCGCTGCTGCCGCACCGTGGCCAAGGAATATCCCGAGGTTACTTACGGCGAGCACATTGTGGACAACACCTGCATGCAGCTGGTGATGAATCCGTATCAGTACGACCTGCTGGTGATGGAAAATTTGTACGGCGATATTATTTCTGACCTGTGCGCGGCGTTTGTCGGCGGTCTGGGATTTGTGCCCAGTGCTAACCTCGGAGACCACTGCGCGATTTTCGAGGCCGTCCATGGCTCAGCGCCCGACATCGCGGGCAAAAACATAGCGAATCCCACCGCCCTGCTGCGCTCGGCGTTGCTGATGCTGCGGCATCTCGACGAGCACGAGGCCTCCACGCAAATTCGCAACGCGCTCGAACGCGTATATCGGCATCCCGAAAAACTCACGCGCGACATTGGGGGCAAGGCTGGCACCTCTGAGTTCGCCGATGCCGTTATTGAAGAAATGTCGAACGCCGAGACACCCTGACGAGTTAACGTCCTGGTCCTTCTGGGGTCAGCGGTGCTTCAGCGCTTCCAACTCTTCCAGCGTTCGCGGCCAGTCGGAACCCAGCAAGCGCGACAAGCCCCGGTCCGCAAGGACTTTGCCGCCTGTCTGGCAGCGGGCACAATAGTTCGTTTCTTTGTCGGCATAGCGAATCCGCAAAACCCTCTCCCCACACCTCGGACAAGGCTGGCCGAAGCGGCCGTGGGCCGCCATCCCTTTGCGGAACGCGGTCACTTTTTCCGGAAATGCCGACTGCGCCTCATCTCGCAGTCGGACGATCCACAACTGCAGCGTTTCCCTGGTGGCGGTGTACAACCTTCCCCACTCCGGTGGCGTGAGCTTTTGCGTGAGGGTGAGTGGCGATAGCTGCGCCGCGTGCAGGATCTCATCGGAATAGGCGTTGCCGATGCCGCTGAGCAGGCGGGGATCGGTGAGCGCGCGCTTCAGCGTATGGTTTTCAGCCGAAAGCACCATGCGAAATGAATCAAGGTCAGATTCGAAGACGTCGATTCCTCCAGCGTCAAAAGAATTGAGGGCCGCTTCGCCGCTAACTACATGCAGCGAAGCGCGGCGCTTCGCACCGGCTTCGGTGAGAACCAGCGAGCCGTTGGGAAAATCGAAAGCTGCCAGACTCTGGCGGCCCGCTAACTTCACGTTCGAGCTGCGCCAGTGCAGCCGGCCGGCGATCATCAGGTGCAACACCAACCAAAGATCACCCTCCATGCCGATGGCAATGCGCTTGCCGACGCGGCGCAATTTTCTGACGGTGCGGCCTTCCGCACTCGCGAGCGGAGGCTCGACCGTTCGCAGCAGGAAAGGACTCGCCAAACGGATTCGCGTCATCGGCGGACCGACGATGCGCGATTCAAGGGCAGTAATGTAAGCGGAAATATCGGGCAGCTCGGGCATCCCTATCAGCTTGCATGGCAGCGCGCGGATTTGGCAACTCGTGCAATTGTTCGCAGAGCTCCACTCCGCCATTGACTCTCGCCGCAGATGGGAGTAGATTCGCGGGTTCTGGGGAATCAGGGGAATGTCGCGCACATCACGGCGTGTAGGGATAGTTCTATTCCAGCTGGGCGGACCCGACAGCCTGGAAGCGATCGAGCCTTTTCTTTACAATCTCTTTTGCGATCCCGACATCATCGATTTTCCCTTCGCCCGCATCGGGCGCAAAGCGCTCGCCAAGCTAATCTCGACGACCCGCGCGCGGAAGGTGCAGAATCATTACGCAACCATTGGCGGATGCTCGCCGATCCGCCGCAATACCGAGCGGCAGGCACGGGCCCTCGAACTCGAATTGAATCGCCTGGGCGTGGATGCCCGCTGTTTCGTGGCCATGCGGTATTGGCATCCCTTCACCAGCGAGGCCATCGCCAGCCTGCGGCAGGCGGAATGCGACGAAGTGGTGTTGCTGCCTCTCTATCCTCAATACTCCTCGACCACCACGGGATCCAGTCTGAATGAGTGGCGGCGGCTCTTCCACGGGAACGTACGAGTCGATTACGTCGAGACTTTTTATAGCAATACGGTCTATCTCGACGCAGTTGTGGAAAAAGTCGATGAAGCTTTGCGCCGGTTCCCTTCGCCAGGAGTGCCGGAGCTCGTTTTCAGCGCGCATAGTGTCCCCTTGTCGGTGATTCAGAAAGGCGACCCTTACCAGCGCCAGATCGAGGAAACGGTGCGGCTGCTCATGCAGCGCGGCTGCTGGAGCAATCGTCACCGCCTCTGCTATCAAAGCAAAGTTGGCGCAAGCAAATGGTTGCAGCCTTCTCTGCAACAAACATTACATACGCTGGCCGCGGAACAGATTCGCGAGATGTGCATCGTCCCGGTGGCTTTTGTTTCTGACCACGTGGAAACGCTGGGAGAAATCGATCACGAGGCGCGCGCTCATGCGCGGCGGCTGGGCTTTACGCAATTTGAAATGAGCGCCGGGCTGAACGATTCGCCGAAATTCATATCTGCTCTCGGCCAGATTGTATTGCAGGCCATGGGCGAAAGGGCGCATCCGCTTATGTCGACGCGTGATGAAGAATCGTTGAGAGCAATGTCTGACCCGACTTACCTGGCGGCCGCAGGGTTGGACTAGGACAGAAGTTATCAAAATACAGGAGGAGACTCATGGCGGAACCGGAGACCGGTAAGGTCAATCCGAATCCGGAAGCAGCGAAACCTGCTGCCAAGGCCGCGGTGGATGCCACGAAGTATGTGGGCACGCCAGCGGTAGGAACCTCGAAAGCAGCTGCGTCGGCGGGCGTGGGCGGGACGGTACCCTTCACGGAGATCGACCGGCGGCGGCGCCGTTTTGTCTGGACATTGGTAACCGGCTTCCTGACCGCGTGGTTCATCGCATTCTTCCGTTTCTTTTTGCCTCGCACCCTTTTCGAACCCAACAGCGTTTTCAAGATTGGTTACCCCTCGGAGTTCGCGCTGGGTGTTGACACTAAGTTTCAGCAGAAATTTCGCATCTGGGTTGATCGCACTCCCGATCGGGTGTTTGTGATCTACGCGCGCTGCACGCACCTCGGCTGCACGCCCGACTGGAAGCCGAGCGAGAACAAATTCAAGTGCCCTTGCCACGGAAGCGGTTATGACAGTGAAGGGATCAACTTCGAAGGACCGGCACCGCGTCCCATGGACCGCGCGCACGTGGAGTTGGCGCCCGACGGGCAAATCATTGTGGACACCTCGCGGCTGTATCAGTGGCCGAAGGGGCAGCCCAGCAAGTTCAACGATCCGGGAGCATTTTTGACGGGAGTGTAGGAACTATTGAATCCATGACTCATTGATTCATTGAGTCAATTTTTCGATCTCAGGACTCATATGGCTGACGAAAACAATCCGAGCGGGACGAACGGAAAAAATGGCAAAGTAGGACTGGTCGAGCGTGTCACGACCGGCGTCAAGGAAGACATTCAAGCCCTCAAGACCGATATCCCCGCGAAAGCGAAGGAACAGATCGAGGGGCTGAAAGATCCAACCAAGACCCAGGTCTACACTTCGATCTTCCGCCACAAGCACGACGACACCCCGCGCAACCGGGCGCTGGGCGTGCTTTCCAACGTGTTTCTTCATCTGCATCCGGCCAAGATCAATCGCGATGCGGTCCGCTACAGCTATACCTGGGGCATGGGCGGGATCACGTTTTATCTGTTCATCATCCTCACCTACACCGGCGTGCTGCTGATGTTTTATTACCATCCGAGCAAGGTGCAGGCGTTTCGCGACGTGCTCTATCTCGAGCACGACGTACCGTTTGGCAAGATTCTGCGCAACATGCATCGCTGGGCGGCTCACCTGATGGTGATCGGTGTGTGGCTGCACATGTTCCGGGTGTTTTTGACGGGCTCGTACAAAAAGCCGCGCGAGTTCAATTGGAACATTGGCGTGCTCTTGCTGGTGTTTACTCTGCTGCTTTCGTTCACGGGATATTTGCTGCCTGACGATCAGCTTGGCTTCTGGGCGGTCACGGTCGGCACCAACATGGCGCGCGCCACGCCGCTGCTGGGGCATGAAGGTCCGTTCGGTTCGATGCTGGGCATGACGCCCTATAACGACGTCCGCTTTGGCCTGCTGGGCGGATCGATTGTGGACGCAAATGCTCTGCTGCGATCCTACATTTGGCATTGCATTGGCATTCCGATCGTGGCTTCGATACTGATGATTGTTCACTTCTGGCGCGTGCGCAAAGACGGCGGCATCTCAGGCCCAGCGCAGGTCATGCTGGAAGCCGAAGGCGACAAGCCACGGCGCGGACCGAAGGCAGCAGGAGAGTAAGAAGCCCATCTGTAGAGACGTAGCTAGCTACGTCTCAGCTGGCGGCAGCGCGAATGATGGTTCGAGCGACGTAGCAAGCTACGTCTCTACAGGGAAACATTATGGACTGGCGACAACTTTGGGAAATCTGTTCGGCCCCGGATAACGTGCCCATCGTGGGCTTGATCCCGCTCCTCGGCTTCTACATTTATCTGGCGTGGAAGCAGGCGCATGCCAACGATCAGTTGATCGAACAACTCGAGGGCGACGCCGCGCTGGCCAAGACGCATCATCGCAAGACCTGGCCGTTCAAGCCCGGCTGGCAAAAAGAGGTGCACGTCTGGCCGTTTCTGCTGCGCATCGAATTTCTCGCCGCCATTATTGTCACCATCATCCTGATGGTCTGGTCGATCACGCTGAACGCTCCGCTGGAAGAGCCCGCGAATCCTAACCTGACGATGAATCCCGCGAAAGCGCCGTGGTATTTCCTCGGGCTGCAGGAGATGCTCGTCTACTTCGATCCGTGGATCGCGGGCGTCGTGATGCCAACGATGATCATCATCGGGCTCATGGTGATTCCTTACATCGATACGAATCCGCTGGGCAGCGGTTATTACACCTGGAAGCAACGCAAGTTTTCCATTGGGACGTTCATGTTCGGGTTCGTCATCTTGTGGGTCGCGATGATCATTATTGGGACGTTCATTCGCGGGCCGGGATGGCAATGGTTCTGGCCCGGGCAAACCTGGGATCACAACCGGCTGATCTACGAGGTGAACCGCGACTTGCCGGACCTGTTCGGCATCGTGTCGAACCTGGGCAAAGCCGTCTTCGGCGCGATCGTTGTCGGCGGATATTACCTGGCGGGCGGCGCGCTGGTGTATTCGCTGTTCCGCCGGCGCATGAAGAAAGATTTTCAGCGTATGAGTCTGCTGCAGTTTGCCCTGATGCAGTTTTTGCTGCTGACCATGGTGGCCCTGCCCTTGAAGATGGGGCTGCGGTTGCTGTGGCACATCAAGTATGTATGGATCACGCCCTGGTTCAATATTTAGGGCGTCCTTGGCCGTTGGCCGTTCGTGGTTGGCCTAAAGCCATCGCCGGCAGAGAAATGCGAACGACCAACGACGAACGACCAACGACTGGTTCCGGAGGAAGCGGTGCCTGAACAACCTATCCCCGAGCAGGATCCGATTACAAGCAAGTCTTACGCCGCATATTACGTGATTGCGACGGTGATTCTGGTCGCGACGCTTTTCTGGGCATTGTGGGACGAGGCTTGGGGGCAGCGCCCATGGAAGGCCTTCCAGGAACAGTGGAAGACCCGCTACAGCGCATTCCTGAATACTGCGCGGTCGAAGTCGGCTAGTTCAGAGAAAGACGTCGAACAGAACCCGGACTATGCCGCGCTTAAACAGGCGTACGACAAGGCGTATCAGGATTCCAAAGCTGCGGGCGAAGAGGCGCGCAGAAAGCTGGACGACGCCAGCGCCCGACTGCTGGCCGTGCAGAGCGTTTTCACCGACCGGCGCGCGTACGTGAATGCGCTTACCTATGAACTGGAAACCAGCACCAGCGCGTCGGCGAAAGCTAGCAAACAAAAAGACATTGATGCTTACAAGGCCGAGAAGGCCACCGTTGAGTTCCCTGACGGAAGCAAGAAGCAATTCACCTTCCCGCAACTGGAGGAAACATACAACGAGATCCGCGATGAGCGCACCAGGCTGAGCCTGGATCTCGGAGCCGTGCTGAAGCCGGTAACTGCAGCCAAAGCAAAGATGGATGAATACATCTCCGACCACATGGTGGAGCTCACGCCGGCGCAGATCGATGGCCTGAAAAAGAAAACGGCGGATTGGGATCCGGCGATCGTGCAGATCAACGTGGCCGAAGCGAACATTGTGGACCGCTGCGAATCCTGCCACATGGGATCGCGCGAGCCGCTGAAGATTACCGAAGCGGCCATGACGTCGAAGGGCGAGAAGAAACCGGATGAGTATGCGGCGGCGTTTGTGAGCCATACCGAACCGGAGTTGCTGAAGATTCATGACCCTGAGAAGTTTGGCTGCTCGCCTTGTCATCAGGGCAACGGTCGTGCCACCACGAGCGTGGAGAAGGCGCACGGAAATTACGAGCACTGGCTGTGGCCTCTGTTTCCCAAAGAGAACGCACAGGCGGGTTGCCAGACCTGCCATGCCGCCGACATGGTGCTGGTGAGTGGCGATGTGCAGTGGCAAACCATCAACAATGGCAAAGATTTGTTCCGGCAGCGAGGCTGCATGGGATGCCACCGCTATGAGGGATATGACAAAGAGCCCGAAGATCTGAACTCGATCGGCCAGCAACTCAAGCAGATCGAAACTCAGAAGCGAGACAACCTGAAGCAGACGGCTGATCTCATGAAGCAGGCAGATGCGGCAGAGTCGAACGAGGAAGCAAACCGGCTGAACGGCCAGGCAGTGGACTTGAGAGTGGCGAACAGCAAGCTGGACGGGCGTTTGCAGCAGCTCGATTTCCAGTCGCACAGCCTGATGCAGGACATGAAGAAGGTCGGGCCGAACCTGAAAGATGTTCGGCTCAAGCTGAACAAGAACTGGATTCCGGTGTGGCTGAAGAAGCCTTCGGATTTCCGTCCCACCACCAAGATGCCGAACTTCCGCCTGTCCGATCATCAGATTCAGGCGATCTCGGCTTACATTTGGCAATCCGGATTCAGCGACCCGCTGCCCAAGCACAAGCCCGGCAACGCGGCGCACGGAAAAGAATTATTCGAAACCCGCGGCTGCCTCGCCTGCCATTCGATCGGCGAGGGCGATCAGATGCAGGGCGGGGTGTTCGCCGCGAACCTGACTCGCGTGGGCGAGAAGGCGAACTACGATTATCTTGTCCGCTGGATTCACAACGCGCGGGAGCGCACGCGTCCCTACTGTCCGTACGAAAAAAAGGATATTGGCCCCGAAGATTACGCCAAGAAGGGGCTCCCCTACCAGTTCGATCTCGATCATAGCCAGTGTCCTAACGACGGCCACGAACTGCAAGTGCAGAACATGACGGTGATGCCCAGCCTGCGCCTCGCACCGGAAGACGCAGAAGATATCGCGACGTATCTGATGACGCAGAAAAAGCAGGAGCCGTCTTCGTATGCCGACGCGGCGTTCATGGATGATCCCGCGTTGAAAGACGAAGGCAAGAAGTGGGTGCGCCATTTTGGCTGCTCGGGCTGCCACGAGATTGCTGGCTTCGAGGACGAAGGCCGCATCGGCACCGAACTGACCTACGAAGGCAGCAAGCCGATCGAGCGTCTCGACTTCGCGCTGTTTACCACGGTGGCGCAGCGTGGCGGCAGCGATGCCGAACCGATTACAGATAAGGAAGATCTCGCCCGTCTGCCCGACGGCCCCGCGAAAGAGCCCTGGTACAACCAGAAAGGATTCTTCGAACATAAGCTCGCCGAGCCCAACGTTTACGACAAGGGCAAGGTCAAGGGCGACCTGGAAGCTTCGCGCATGCCCAACCTGCATCTTACGAAGGAGCAGGTCCTCGACCTCTCCACGTTCCTGATGGGAAGCGAAGAGACTTCCCTGCCCGCGAGCTATCAGTACAGGCCGGGCGACGCGCGGCACGACATTCAGGAAGGCTGGTGGGTCATCAAGAAATATAACTGCATGGGCTGCCACCAGTTCATCCCCGGCCAGCAGACGATCCTGATGGGATTGAAACAGTATCAGGATATTCAGGAGCAGTTACCTCCGAAACTCCTAACCGAAGGTGCACGTGTCGATCCGGAATGGCTGCGGAAGTTCCTGTCGAATCCAGCGTTAAGCACGACCGACACAAATCGTAACGGCGTGCGGCCCTATTTGAAAGTTCGCATGCCCACGTTCTCGTTTTCAGACAACGAACTGCGCAAGCTGGTGCGCTTCTTCCAGGCATTGTCGCAACAGCCGATGCCCTACATCCCGGAGGAAGTACCAACGCTCACCGCCAAGGAAAACGACATGGCGCGCAGTTTGTTTTCGAGTGCGGCAGCTCCCTGCCTGAAGTGCCATGCTACGGGCGATCTCGCGCACGATAAGATCGCGACCGCGCCCAACTTCCTTCTGGCAAAGGAGCGGCTCAAGCCCGACTGGGTCGAGCGCTGGATTACCGATCCGCAGGCGGTCAGTCCCGGGACGTCCATGCCCTCAGGATTATTCAAGCAGCAGGACAACCAATGGGTGTTTGCGGGGCCAACTCCGCCTTCATTCCAGGGCTACGCGGGCGATCACCGAAAACTGCTGACCGATTATATTTTTCAACTAACACCGGAAGAGCAGCGGCGGGTGGCTTCTGCGATGCCGCACGCGGCCGTCGTTCAACCCACGACGGAACGCAAACATGCCGCGGTGGTGGCGTCGCATCCGGCAGCGGGCGGTGGATCGCGGTAGAATGGCGGGTTCGGCAAGAATTTGATAAGTTCGCGTCATGTCTGAAAGCGATGGAAGCATCAACTATTAAGGAGAGAGCGACATTATGAATAAGAAAGCAAGTTGGACGATGATCAACGTCAGCGCGCTGGCGTTGTGCTTCTTACTGATTGCGTCCGCATGCAACAAGAAAGAAGAGCAGCCTTCCGGCCCTGCGGCGGAACAACCAGCGGCGGCGCCGGCAGCGACTCCTATCGATCCGGCCACCGTTGCCACCGTGAGCGGCACCGTAAAATTCGACGGCGCTGCTCCCAAGGCGACGAAGATCGATATGAGCCAGGACCCCGCCTGCAAAGGTATGAACGAGGCAGAAAACGTTGTCGTCGATGGCGGGAATCTCGCCAACGTATTCGTGTACGTGAAGGATGGCCTGGGCAGCCGCACGTTTGATGTTCCCACGACCCCAGCCGTGCTCGACCAGAGCGGCTGCAAGTATCATCCCCATGTGCTGGGCGTGATGGCTGGACAAACCGTGCAGATCAAGAACGACGACCAGACCACCCACAACATCCATCCCACCCCGAAAGACAATCGCGAGTGGAACGAATCGCAGCCACCATCTTCTCCGGCGATCGAGAAGAATTTCGCCCGCGAAGAGATCATGCTGCCGGTCAAGTGCAACCAGCATCCCTGGATGAAAATGTATATCAGCGTGGTGAAAAGCCCGTTCTACGCGGTAACCGACAAGAGCGGAAAATACGAAATCAAGGGCCTGCCCCCGGGCGACTACACCATCGCCTTCGTACAAGAGAAGCTGGGCGAGCAGGACCAGAAGGTTACGGTCGCCGCCAAAGACAGCAAGATCGTAGACCAAACCTTCAAGCCGGCTGCCGAGTGAGTGAGTCACAAGCTGAATTGAAAGTTGTTTTGATGTTGCTTTGATAACGACGAACCGTTCACGGGCAGGCTGCCCGCGCGTTGCAGTCTGCTCTGTTTTAGAACTCGGAACGTCCGCTACTGTCTTCCAAACCTTCCTGACCTTGGGAGCGCCGCTCTGAGAGCCGTTGAAATAACGTACAACCGGGCCCATCACGCCTTCGCCGTGTTTACGGCGTGCGCCACGCTCGTCGTGATTACCGCAGGTGCGCTGGTCACCAGCAATGACGCAGGGCTGTCGGTTCCCGACTGGCCAACCTCGTTTGGCTACCTGGTGAAGGTGCCACATTTTGTGGGCGGCATACGCTATGAATGGAGCCACCGCATGGTGGCTGGCACGCTGGTATCGCTGACCTTGGCCATCGCCATCTGGACTCTGTTGGTGGAGCGGCGCCGCTGGATGCGATGGCTGGCCGTGGGCGCATTCTGCACGGTCATCGCGCAAGCCATTCTGGGAGGGCTCACAGTTTTGTTCTTTCAGCCACCGGCAGTTTCCACGGCGCACGCCACGGTGGCGCAAACATTTTTCTGCATCGCGGTCGCCATCGCACTTTTCACTGGACGCAAGTGGGTGGAGGAACAGCCGCGCGTCGAGTTCGATTCGCGACACCCCAGCCTGTTCACGCTCACTTTGCTCTCCATCTTCGTACTCTACGTGCAACTCATCCTGGGCGGGATGTTTCGCCATCACGGCATGAGCTGGTGGCCGCATGTGGCGAATGCCGCGATCGTAACGTTCGTGCTGGCATGGACCGCCATCCGCGCGATTTCGGCGCATTCAAATATTGACGCGTTGCGGCGCCCCGCTATTTTGATGCTCTCGCTTTTGATCATGCAGCTTTGCCTGGGCTTCACTGCCTTCGTCACTCGCGTAGCCTGGGGCAAGAGCGCGGCACAGCCCGAGCTTCCCATGGTGGTCTCCACCGTGGCTCACGTTGCGGTCGGAGCCTTGCTGCTGGCGACCACCGTGATTCTGTCGATTCAAGTGTGGCGGCATCTTCCGCTCGCTCTTGCAGAACGCCAGGGACATGCGGAACGGGGTCCTTCCGCCGCATGACCGAACGACATGAGCGTGATCGGGCCAACATGATCAGACCAACGTGATCAAGCCAGCTTGCCGTCGTTTCCTCACGAAGAAATGCGACTGAATGTCGTAAACTGGTTGTGTGTTCATTGTTTATGGGCCCAAGGATCGCCGTGGCTTCTAAGATCGCTGCATTCGCGGATGCTGGCTCGGAAGTTGAGCAGACTTCCTCGGCGCCGGTCATTTCCGTACAAGACCTCATTCACCGCTACGAGAACCGGACTGCACTGAACGGTATCTCATTCGATGTACGTCCTGCAGAGTTGTTCGGACTGCTGGGTCCGAACGGCAGCGGCAAGACCACTCTGTTTCGGATTCTTTCCACGTTGATGATTCCGACCGCCGGCCGCACGCTGGTGATGGGTCAGGATGCCGCGAAAGATCCGTCCAGCGTTCGGCGTCTCATCGGTGTCGTGTTTCAGGCGCAGAGTGTCGATCCCAAACTCACGGCATACGAAAATCTGTGGCATCAGGGGCATTTGTATGGCCTGCGCGGCGCGGCGCTGAAAAATCGCGTAGCTGAGATCCTGGACCGGGTTGGCTTAGCCGACCGCGCCAAAGAACGCGTCGAAACCTTTTCCGGTGGAATGCAGCGGCGGATCGAACTCGCCAAGGGACTTCTGCACCATCCGGGAGTTTTACTTCTCGATGAGCCCACGACCGGTCTTGATCCCGGGGCGCGCCGCGACCTGTGGCAATATCTGCAGACACTGCGCGATGAAGAACATGTTTCCGTGCTCGTGACCACGCATTTGATGGAAGAAGCCGAGCGCTGCGACCGGCTGGCCATCTTGAACGAAGGCAATCTGGTGGCGCTGGGTACCCCAGCGGAATTGAAAAGCGAAATCGGCGGCGACGTCATCATTCTGGAAGCCACGCGGGACGCAGCTTTGCTGGCGGAACGAATTCGCGTGCGCTTCCTGGTCGAGACCACTGTCCTGGAAAACCAGGTGCGGATCGAACGCCAGAATGGACACCGATTTGTAACCGATGTGGTCGAGGCTTTCCCGGGAGAAATCGAGGGCATCTCGGTGAGCAAGCCGGCACTCGAGGACGTTTTTATTCGCCGCACCGGACACAAGTTCTGGAGCGAGACCAGCGAAGCGCCGCCCCGCCCCGAGATCGGTCACACAAAAAGTCGTCCAGGAAAAGATCAGTCCACAAATAACAGGAGGTAGCTTGCGCGCCATGATGCTTGTGCTTTCTCTGCTGCTCGGGATCATTCCTCTCCTCGGCGTGGTCTGGATTCTGACGAGCGGAATGATTACGCTGTGGCCATTTTCGGCCACTGTCGATGGGCTTTTTATGAGCCTGATCCTGCTCGCGCTCGCGAGTTGCTTCTTCCTTAACGCTTACTGGGAGATGAACGACGCGGGCATGCTGGGCTTCCTTCATAAGAAAAAAGAAATCGCCGCGCCCGCGCCCGCAAAGACACCGGCGCCAGCCCCGAAAGCGAGTTGAGGTTCATGGCAACGCAGACTACAGCTTTGGCCCAGCCGATTGCGACTCCCCCCGTGGGATTGCTGCTGCCAGCGTTTACCTTGTGGTGGCGCGAGATCGTGCGCTTCTACCGGCAGAAAACGCGCGTAGTCGGTGTGCTGGCTTCGCCGCTGGTGTTCTGGCTGGTAATCGGCTCGGGATTCGGCACATCTTTCCGCTCCGGTGGCGGACCAAGCCAGCAGCACTATCTGGATTATTTTTACCCCGGCGCACTGATCATGACAGTGCTGTTCACTTCCATCTTCACCATGATGTCGGTGATCGACGACCGCAAGGAGGGCTTTTTGCTCTCGGTGCTGGTCGCTCCGGTGCCACGCTCCGCCATCGTGCTCGGCAAAGTTTTGGGCGGGACCACACTTTCTGCGATCCAAGGCATGATTTTCCTGATCTTCGCGCCGTTCACCGGCGTGCATCTCGATGTTGTCCAAGTTCTGCTGGTGGCGGTGGTCGTGTTCCTGGTTTCGTTTGCTCTGACAGCTCTGGGCTTCGCCATCGCCTGGCCCATGGATTCTTCGCAGGCTTTCCACGGCATTGTGAATCTTTTCCTGATTCCGTTGTGGCTGCTATCGGGCTCGCTGTTTCCGCTCACCGGCGCTTCACTCTGGATTCGCGTGCTGATGCGCCTGAATCCGCTCACTTACGGCGTGGAGGCGCTGCGAGACCTGCTTTATCCGGACGCTGTATCCGTATTTCCGCTGTCGTCCGCCATAGCGACCCTGACTCTGTTTTCTCTGGTCATGTTCGGCCTTGCCCTACTCATGGCCAATCGCCGCACTACTAGGCCCGCAGCGTGATTCCTCGTCAATCTGAATGCGCGTGCATTGTCCGCTTCTGGTTTGGAGTGAAGCGATTTTTTTATGTCGGTACTGAAGCTTAAAATCGACGTCTCCGGAACCGTCGGCGACGAGGCCTGGCGCGAGATTCGACATTTCGATCAGATTCAAAGCGCCGATTTCGGTCCGCAGTTCGGCAGCGGCGGACGCTGCAATCACGCCGCCGACGCTCCGCACGCCAAGGGGGAATGGATCGGCGCCGAAATCCAGCTCCAGACACCGCTTCTGGCGCAATACGCCATGTCGCACTACCTGGAGCAGGAACGCGTACTCGACGCGGATGTCGAGGATTAGGCGCGGGACTTCGATCAAGCGATTCCCGGCCCGGACCCCGAATTCTTTCTCCGCACGGTTAACCAAGTCCTCCGCCAAACGTTATAACCAGCAGAGCGGACAACGATCGCTGCTGGGCCGTTTGGAACAGCTCTGCCCAGAGATTAGCGGATTCCATGCGGCATCTGCGCGAAGGAGCAAGGCTATGAATCCAGACATCATTGTGGCATTTACGCTTCCAGGCACGTTCAGTTGGTTGGCATGGCTCATCTTCAGCACCATCCGCCGCTATAAAATTGCGAAACTGCAGTCGGAAGTGCAGACCAAGCTCTTGGATAAGGTCGCCTCTGGTCAGGAACTGCTGGCCTACGCACAAACCGAGGTCGGACGGGAGTTGCTCGAATCGCTTAAGGTCGAGCAGCGCGTGTCGCCTTACGGACGGATCATCGGGGCGATGCAAACCGGAATCATCGCCTTGCTGGTGGGTTCGGCTTTTCTGTTTCTACGCTCCCGTGTGCCGGGCGATGCCGAGGAAGGATTCCTGGTGTTCGGCACCATCCTTTCATTCCTGGGGCTCGGCTTTGGCATTTCGGCCGGGGCTTCCTACTACCTGTCGAGGTCGTTTGGCTTATTGAACGGAACACGGCAGTAGCTCGACGGATTCAATGCCAGACGTGTCACAACTTCGTGGTTTACAACTCCGCGCCGTAGACCTGGGATTGGCTCCAATTGTGGCGACGGAGTCCACTGGACCGCTCGCGGAGGACGGATTGCGGATGGACGAGGCAGCCTTCCGCGCATTTTACGAGCAGACGGCCCACCCCCTTCTTGGATATTTATTGCGAGTTACGGGTGATCGCGATCTCTCCGAGGACGTGTTGCAGGAGTCCTATTGCCGCTTCTTGTCCCATGAGATCCCGGTGATGGATGCAGCCCAGAGTAAGAGCTACCTGTTCCGAACCGCAAGTAACGTGCTGCGCGACCGCTGGCGGAAGCGCAAGGAAGAGCCACTCCCCGAATATGCCTCAGAAATGGCGTCGACAGCCCCTCATCCCGAGCGTAGGATGCAGGTGCGTCAGGCCTTGCGGCAGTTGAAACCTCGCGAGCGTCAACTTTTGTGGCTGGCTTACGTGGAAGGCTCGAACCACAAAGAGATTGCGGATTGTACCGGACTAAGGGCAGGCAGCATCCGCTCGTTGCTCTTTCGCGCCCGGCGCAGGCTTGCCGGTCTCATCCGCAATGGCCCTCGCCGCTCCGATCAAGAGGTGGATGTATGAAGGAACACTGCTGCGACCGAGAAGAACAGGTGTTTGCCGCGCTCTGTGCCGACTCGCATGACGCTGAGATTCTCAGTCACGCCCGTAACTGCCCGATCTGCTCAGAAGTCCTGCTGGTCACCAAATCCTTACGGGAGGTCACAGAGCTCACAACGAACGAACTCCGTGGCCTGCCCGATGCGGTCGTGATTTGGAGGAAAGCACAAGCGGCAGTCCGAGAGACAGCGCTGGCCCGGGCTACTCTTCCCATCCGGATCGCCAGAATCTGCACGCTTGTCATGGCAATACTTGCGGCACCCTGGATACTAGTGGAATCCGGTCATCTGTGGCCCGAAGCTCTGGGTTCCGTGATTTGGCGCTGGCCTTCGGGGTTAAACGAAACTGCTCTTCTGCTTATCATCACCGGAACCGTCTGTATCGTCTTGAGTTCCTGGTACATGCTGCGGGAAGAGTAGCCACTGGCCCAACAATCCTTCTGTTATAGTTTCCCTTCGGCTCACTCATGTCTGCCTTTCCCGATTCCCAGCCCCAGAATTCCGCTGCTACCGAAACGCCAAATCCTTTACCCAAGCGCGGCATGTCCCGCACGCAGAAGATTCTTTTCTTCGTCACCGGCTGGCTGATCGTACTGATGCCATTTCTGTTCTGGTGGAACACGTGGTTCGGGAGGCAACTTTCGAATCAGCAATTGACGACTTACCTACACGACGATAAGAAACCGCGGCACATCCAGCAGGCACTCGTGCAGATCAGCGAGCGCATCTCCCACCGCGATGCTGCTGTCGCGCAGTGGTATCCCGAACTGGTTATGCTGGCCGCCGATCCCGTGGAAGAAGTTCGCAACACCGACGCCTGGGTCATGGGCCAGGACACGTCAGCTACTGGTTTTCACGAGACGCTGCTGAAGATGCTCAACGATTCCTCGCCCATGGTGCGGGGAAACGCCGCGCTGTCGCTGGTGCGCTTCGGCGATGCCACGGGGCGTCCGCAAATCGTAGCCCTGCTGCAGCCCGCGCAGATCACGGCTCCAAAAGCCGGACGCATCGCCGACTCCGACCACCCCGGCACGGCGATTCACCAGGGCGGTCTCATCGCGAAACTTACCCCCACCGACCAAGCGACCACCGGTCCCGCACCACAGGCGACGATCGAGATTCGATCGCCGATTCCCGGTCGCATTCGATCGGTGGCGGCGGCGGGAACGAGTGTTATGGCCGGCGCTGAGATCGCAGTGGTCGAACCGGGAACGGAACAAGTCTGGGAGGCACTGCGCGCGCTGTATCTTATCGGAAGACTAGACGATCTTTCCGCGATTCGTCCCTACGAGCGGGATCTACCAGACATTTCGAACGACGTGCGGCAGCAGGCTGAGGAGACGGAGAAAGCCATCCGAACGCGCGCGGGAACGCCCACGACAACCGCCCAATGAAGCTGGCCGTACCGGCAGTCAGACGGGGCTGCCATGTCTTTTGTTCTATAAAAATAGCGGCCGAAACTCTGTCACCAGAGTGTGCCCGACAGATCCAGGATAGGAAGATCTGACAGACGGTAATCGTAACTGCAACATGTGTCCGTTCAACGAGGGCACTCCGATTCCAATAAAGAGCCAATTTTCATGAAACCAAAGCTCGTTTTACTGATTCTATCTCTATCCATATCATCTTCTTCACTTCAAACCCGGGCCGCCACGCTGCCGGATGCTTGCGGCAACGACAAGGTCAAGTTTGACATCACGCTGCAGAAAAATCCGCCCGCGCCTTCCACCCCGGATCCCGGAAAAGGTCAGATCATTTTTATCGAGGCCAGCAAGAAGCCGCCGGCGATGGGCAATTGCAATAATTTCACCAGGTATGGCGTGGACGGGGCCTGGGTGGGTGCGCCACCAAAGACAACTCTTACTTCACAATCTCGGTGGATCCAGGCGACCATCACCTGTGCGCTGTTCTGGGCAAGGATGTTGATGCAGAAGCTCTAACCGTTGAGGCTGGAAAGGTCTATTACTTTCAGGTCGACTACAACGCCGAGGGCACGCAATACGGAACCGCCGGAAAACCGAATTATCAGATCAAGAAGAATGTCGAGTTCTCGCTATTGAAAGACGACGAGGGAAAATACCGAGTCAAAGTCTCGGATCTCAGTACGGCCATTCCGCGCAAGTAGGGGCCAGAGCGTTAAGAGTAAAAATCACGCAGGATCGACTGCGACGCTGAAGACTGACGGCGGACAGCCAGCTAGATCGCCATCGGCCCGACTTCTTTTTCCACCTCGACCGTATCCACCATCGCGATGGCGTCCCAGGGACAGCCGTCGAGGAAGCAGCCATCCGGCCCTTTGCTGAGGCACTTCTTACAGCCGATGCACAGGATGGGGTCGATGGCGATGCGGCCAAACGGCGTACTGTCTTCGTCCGCCACCCAGAACATGCAGTCTTCCACCGGACAATATTCCACGCAGGCAGGCGAGCCGGCGCATCCGGTGCAGCATTCGGTGATCACGGCCAGCTCTTTCGGCTTCTTCTTGCGCGGCGTGGCGATCCCCTTAGACCTAGGTTCGGACTTCATCTCGTCGGGAACCATCCCAACGGCTCTGGTGGCGCCGGGTGCAGCAGGCATGCCGAGATTATACCTGAAGACGCTTTTCGCACTTAGCCTTTAGCTGAACTCAAATCCCGCCCAAAATGATGCTCCCGGCCCCGTTTGTGATACCCCGCACCATTTCTGCACAGCCGATTCTGCTATAGTGAACCCCTGCAAAGGAGCATCTATGGCAGGAAAAAGTCTGAACCGGGTTCAGTTGATTGGCAATCTTGGAAAGGATCCGGAAGTGAAATACACGCCCAGCGGAACGCCCGTGGCCAAGCTGACCATCGCCACCAACGAGCGCTTCAAAGATAAAAGTGGCGAGTGGCAGGACCGCACCGAGTGGCACAACGTGGTGCTCTGGCAACGCCTGGCCGAGATCGCCGGCGAATATTTGAAGAAGGGCGGCAAGGTTTACATCGAAGGCCGCCTGCAGACCCGCTCCTGGGACGACAAAACCTCCGGCCAGAAAAAGTATATGACCGAAGTGGTCGGCAGTGATCTAATCCTGCTCGGCGGACGCGGCGAAGGCGGCGGAGATTCCGGAAGCTCACGCGGCTCCCAGTCTTCCAGCGCTGGCGCAAGTCATTTCGACCAGCGTGTGCCCGAGGCCGAGCAAGCTGCAGCCTCGGGCCCGATCACGGACGAAGATATCCCGTTCTAGGTGTTTTCCCATGACCGAACAGCTAGCCGACAAGAAGTGCGTACCCTGCAGCGGCGGCACGCCGCCGCTCAAGGGCAAAGACCTCGAGGTGCTGCACAAATCCGTTCCCAAGTGGACCGTGGCAAACGAACATCACCTTACGCGCGAATACAAGTTTCCCGACTTCGCCAAGGCGCTTGAGTTCGTCAACAAGGTGGGCGCCGTAGCGGAAGAGCAGGGCCACCATCCCGACATTCTGCTGGCCTGGGGCAAAGCAGAAATCACGTTGTGGACTCACAAGATTGACGGCCTGACGGAAAGCGACTTCATCATGGCCGCCAAGATCGACCGCGTCTCCGGCGCGTAAAAAGCCGCGGGACGAGTCAGCACCGCCGTCCCTGCGGCTGGGAGCCTGCTCTGAGCGAAGTCGAGTGGTGAGCGTCATCGCCCGCCTCGCCTCCGGTAGGACGGTTCGGTTATCGCCCTCAAGGTTTGCCCACCGCACCCCTTCCTTCTGCCGAACCCTCTTCTGCCGAAGTCTGCGCCGGGCGGTTGGGCTGTAGTTGCAACGCCGCTACCCGCTCACATTCCCGGTTTAAGCCTTCCATAAAGTCGCGCGTCCCTCGTTCAATGGCGGGTCCGAGGGCGAAGCCAAAAGTCCGCGAACCGGCTCCGACGAACTCCCCCCGGAAGTGAATCTGCGTTTCCTGATCGGAGGCCGCAAGGAACGTCAGCCTGGTTTCGAACGTAATCCCGAGGAAATGACTCATGTATGCGATGCGACTGGGAGCCTCAAAGTGCAGCAGCACCTGATCGGAAGTGACTGGAACAACGCCCTGGCTCTTGACGCGCATGCGACTGCCTTCTTCCCACGGGTTCCCGATCCACTCCACGCCGGTGACCACGGTGCAGCGCTGCCACGCGTCGGTGTCGGTATAAATCGCAAAGGCGGTTGCGACGGGACACTTCACGAGGACCCGAAATTCGAAGAAGCCCATTGCGTCCTCGGGCAAACCGATTCTGGATGAGGGCATCCAACTACCCGTGCAATGCAGAGTAGGCGAAAACAGCGCGCGGAGCAACTACTCAGCAAGATCTTACTCAGCAAGATCTACTCAGCAGGATCCGAATCCTCAGCCTCAGTTTTTTTCATCGCATGTCTCATGGCCAGCGCCCACAGCGCAGCCGGCACCAGCATGATCATTCCAGTGCTGCTGGCCACCGTGCGCGCGGGGACGCCCCAATCCATGAAGCGTCCGCAGAAATACGCTCCGGCGGCGATGGTCAGCATCGAGAGGCCAAGATCGGCGGCGAAGACGCGCCCGCGGAACCGGTCTTCGGTATGAAGTTGTAACAGCGTGGTCGAGAAAACCCACACCGTCGAGCCTCCCGCGTGCGCAAGCATGGCGCAGGCGGCGGCCGTCCACACCGTGCGCGCGCTCCCGAGAACTCCGTAGCCAACCGCTACGGTGAGATAACCAAACAGAATTCCAAGCTGCAGCCGGCGATCGTTGCGGGCGGCCCAGCGCGCCACCACCA
>Ga0224561_1000007_pt1 | contig 25686 bp, 25 predicted proteins | sample CSU2metagenome_FD_180953 | JGI IMG/M metagenome (GOLD analysis project Ga0224561, IMG submission 180953) | Soil microbial communities from Bohemian Forest, Czech Republic - CSU2 | ecosystem: Environmental > Terrestrial > Soil > Temperate forest | place: Czech Republic: South Bohemian Region... | reverse complement strand
CCCCCGTACGGCAAATCTGCGAGATTTGGGAGGAGAGAGAAGTGTTTGCGGATCCTCGGCCGGGTCTGGGGTTGCCGCTGGGGCTGGCGGTGCCACTCGGGTCACGGGAGCTATAAACCGATATCCGCGGCGCGGAACTGTCTCGATGAAACGGGGGCTGTCGGCCGAATCTCCGAAAGCGGTTCGCAGCTTGCGGATGGCTGTGTTCAGACCTTCGTCAAAACCCACGTAGGTATCGGCGGGCCAGAGTTGAGTCTGAAGCTCCTGCCGGGTGACCAGTTCTCCCTGACGCTGGAGCAACAACTTCAGAACCCGAAACGGCTGTTCCTGCAACCCTACTTTCCGGCCACTTTTCGACAGTTCGCCCGCGTCGAGGTCAATCTCAAACAAGCCAGTGCGCATCGAGCCGAGCTTGGGTTGAGTGCTCTCCATTGGTACTTCCCTGCGGGGCCCTCATTCTATCGCACAAAGTCAGTTCATGAAACCTCGTAAGCCCTTATGGACACTGGTTTTACGAAGTCATGTAGGGTCTAGGGAGAATTCCTTGACCGATGCGCGGGCATGGGCGAAAGTGGCAGCGATTTCGGGGAAGGCTCGTAAGCTGGCCGGCGCGAAAAAAGATACAAAGCCCTGATAGTTTCCTTCCACGGTTCGCGCCTATGTAGATGAGAGCGACAGAGAACCAACGCCGATCGCCGTTTGGTTCGAGTAACGAACGAAGAAGAATCTTGAGGGGAGTATCTATGAAGAAGCGGAAATTGCAGCTACAGCCAACCGTGAGTGAATCGATGAAGAAAATCGCATCCAGTATCCCGAACGAAGCGTGTGTTCGAACCGTCCTAGTGCTCGCTTTCCTCCTGACGCTCGTTTCGAGCGCCGGCGCACAATTCACGCCCTTATACAACTTCGGAACACACACCGGCGACCCGGCGCACGCCAACTATCCTGGATTTGTCGCCCAGGGCCGGGATGGAAACCTCTACAGCACTTCCCATGATGGTGGAACTGACAATGCGGGCACGGTTTTTAAGATCACTCCTGCGGGCCAGGTCAGCGTACTTTACAACTTCGATGGCGTAACCGGCGCGTTTCCCTCCAGCGGACTCACGCTCGGCACCGACGGAAACTTCTACGGCACTACCTATGTAAACGGCTCCTCGAACTACGGGACTGTCTTCAAAATCAGCTCTAGCGGGAAACTCACAGTCCTGCACGCGTTCGACGACACCGACGGCTCGAGCCCCTGGGGAGCACCGGTCCAGGGCACGGACGGCGCTTACTACGGAACTACCGAAAATGGGGGATCGGCAAACTGCGGCACTGTCTACCGCGTTACTGCCGGGGGAACGTTCAAAACTCTCTATAACTTTGACGGATCCCACGGCTGCCAGCCCCTTGCGCCACTCGTACTGGGAAACGATGGAAATTTCTATGGCACGACTCTCGGCTTGGCCGGGGTAACCAATCCTAACCTGGGTGCAATTTTCAAGATCACGCCGGCGGGCGCGATAACACTTCTGCATAGCTTCGATGGAACCCACGGCGGTGGGCCATATGCCCCGTTGATGCAGGCCAGCGACGGCAATTTCTATGGCTCGACCGTCAACGGCGGCATGTATGGCAACGGCGTTGTCTTTGAAATGAGTCCGGCTGGAGCTTTCACTGATCTCCACGACTTCGACCCCAATACCGAGGGCGGAGAACCATTCTCTGCTTTGGTTGAGGGCACGAACGGATTTCTGTACGGCGCCACGGTCGATGGGGGAACCTTCAACGACGGGACGATTTACTCCATTTCTTTAGGCGGCGGGAGTCCTGACACCTTGTACAGCTTCGATAGCACGTCTGGTAGAGCCCCGGGAGCACCGCTGACCCAGCATACGAACGGAACTTTCTATAGTGACTCCGCATGGGGCGGCAGCGATGATCTTGGGACGTTCTACTCATTCAGCGCCGGCCTCTCGCCGTTTGTCCGGCTCGTTAGCGGCTCGGCAAAAGTTGGAAAGACCGTTGAAATCCTGGGCCAGGGATTCACTGGTACCACTGCCGTTTCTTTCAATGGCACGGCGGCGACGTTCCACGTTGCCTCGAAGACTTATATGACGGCGGTTGTACCGAACGGGGCGACTAGCGGATTCATAAAGGTGACAACTCCAGGCGGGGTTCTTGAGAGTAATCAGGCGTTCCGAGTGATCCCGTAGCGCCCGTTGGTTCATTACTCGCGAAAAAAACTTTGGAGCGTACTATGAAAACCCTAAGATCTCAGCTGCTCATTCTCATGCTCTGCATGGTCGGTTTGCTGAGCACCGGCTACGCACAACTGACGCCCAGCGCGGATTCGTACACGAACGCTGCTGATCCGACCACAAACTACGGAGCCAAGACACTGCTCGACGTCGAGAGCGCCTCGCAGACGACCTACGTTCGATTCGATCTCTCGTCGATTCCGACCGAATACGGCAGCGCCAACATCACCAAGGCGACTCTGAAGCTCTACGTCAATTCGGTGACGGCCGCAGGCAGCTTCAACGTGGACTACGTCAACGGCACGTGGGCGGAGAACACGATTACTGCTGACCTCGCGCCGGCGCTCGGAACCACGATCGCCGCCAGCGTGCCGCTCACCACGGCGGACAAGAACCAGTACATTCTCATCGACATCACTGCGGCGGTGCAGGCATGGCTGAGTGGAACCACCAATGACGGCATTGCGCTGGTCGGCAACAGCCCGGTGAATGCGACCTTCGACAGCAAGGAAAGCACGTCAACCAGCCATGCGGCCGAGTTGGATATTGTGTTCGCCGGAGGCGGGGGCGGAGGAATCGCTGGCATCACTACGGCAACCGGCAGCGGGCTTATCGGCGGAGGAACCGGCGGCACGCTCAACCTGTCGCTGACCCACACCTGCGCAACGAATCAGATTTTGCAGTGGAGCGGTAGCGCCTGGGCCTGCGCTTCCCCTACCGGTTCGGGCACCGTGACCAGCGTGGCCAGCGGGGCGGGGCTGACCGGTGGTCCCATCACCGGCAGCGGAACTCTGAGCATCAACCCGGCCGTCGTGCCGCAACTCAACGCTGCCAACACCTTCACCGGCAATCAGACGGTGAGCGGGACCCTGAGCGCGACCGGAGTCGTAAGCGGCAGCGGTTTTCAGATCGCGGGAACCGGCCCCGGGCTCCTATTCGCCTTCGGGTCTTCCACACCTCGGAACGCCTTCTTCGGATTTGCAGGGAATACGACGATGACGGGCACCGGAAATTTAGCCGTCGGCGCATTAGCGTTCCTCTCGAACACTACGGGGTCGAATAACACTGCAATGGGCAGCGGGGCTCTCCCCTACATCACCGGCGGTAACTTGAATACAGCAGTTGGCGCTGCAGCCCTCTTGGGCCTGGGATCGGGCAGCGGCAACGTCGAAGTCGGCGGCAGGCAGTCGGAACCGAGCTTCACTGGCTCTTACAACACCTTTGTGGGCGCCGGTTCCGGAGCCGTTGGAAATGGGATTCTCAACAGCACGACGGCGATTGGGGCGGGCGCAATCGTCGGTGCATCCAATAACAATTACACAAACGCCACCGCCATCGGCGCCAATGCACAAGTCACGGCCGACAACGCGATGGTGCTGGGCAGCATCAATGGCGTGAACGGCGCAACAGCCAGCGTCAATGTCGGCATTGGAACCAGGACACCGATGGCGACGTTGGATGTCGCCGGCTTCAAACTGGAAACTTTCATTGGGAATCCGGGTTGCGGAGCTAATCCCTTTGCGGGAATTGCGTTTGGATCTGCCGGATTCCAGAGCTGCGGAAACTACTCCATGGTGGGGGACGGCGTTAACACCTACATTGCCGCTCCTACCGGTACTATCTATTTCCGCACGCAGAACAATGCCTTGACCGCGATGACGATCGATGCATCCGGCGATGTCAACATCACGGGCAATCTAAGCGCCACCGGAACCAAGAATTTTCGCATCGATCATCCCCTGGACCCTGCGAACAAGTATCTTCTCCACGCGGCCATCGAGTCTTCTGAGGTCCTGAATCTTTACAGCGGGAACGTCGTGCTCGACACATCGGGTGCGGCCGTAGTGCAGCTGCCCGACTGGTTCGAGGTCATTAACAAAGACTTCCGTTATCAGCTCACATCGATTGGCGCGCCCGGACGAGATCTTTATGTTGCCGAGGAAGTTTCCGCAGGCCACTTCAAGATTGCGGGGGGCAATCCCGGCGGAAAGGTCTCATGGCAAGTGACGGGGGTGCGAAACGACGCGTGGGAGAAAGCACATCCCATGGAGGTGGAAGTCGACAAGGGCGCCGACCACGGCCACTACCTGACCCCCGAACTAGTCGGAGCACCGGAGACGGCGCGCATCGGCTATATGGCCCCGGCACCGGGAAGTGAGCATGTCATTCATCCACGACCGGCGATAAAAAACGACCACCTTTCGCTCGCGCAGCCCAATACGACGGTCAGCATTCCCGTACTGCCGCCCATGTCGGTCGCGCCCGTCCGGAAATTGGCGGTCAACCACAACTAAGCGGCTGCTGGTGCCACGAAGAATTTCAAGCCGGGAATATATGGAACGCATTTTAAAGAGGTCAAAAGTGAAGACCCCGCGGTTGATCACATGCTCTATCGGACTGGCAGTGTTAGTCGTCGTTGGAAGTCCCCAGGCAGTGGCTCAATTTGAAGTCGATCCGGATCACTACGAGATCAGAGCTGCGCCTCCGCCACAATCAAAAGCGGACGCGACGGCTCACGTCAGCAAAGAACACTATGAGGGTAATTTCGTCCTGCCCTACAGCTTACAATGCAACCGGAGCAGCCTGCTTCCGGACAAATACTCCCTTGCAGTCGATTCCGAGGGAGGAACTGCCCGCGTCACCGTGAGCCGAGGAGGTCATACGATTAGATTCGAGGGGATTACGAGAAAACAAAATCCGAATCACGGGCGGAACGTACTGGTGGTAAAACACGACGGAGGAACCCACCAGCTTTCCGTGATCCAAATAGCCCAGTTAGATCTGGTTTTCAGCCCTGCTTTGGGCTTTGACCGCGAAGACGGCAAGCCCAAACGTCTTGAGGAACTGCCGCTAATCCTGGCTTCAGGCAAGTGAGGGTGCGTGGTCGGTCAACCCAAAAAGAAGCGCTCTTACGCCGATGAGAGGGCCCAGGCTGCGGACAAACGCATGGAGACTAGATGAAATTCCGAAACTTTGCTATTTCTTTCGGCGTGGTTTCTTGCGGCGCTGGCAGTTCGATTGAACGCCTCGGCATAGGGACATGCCCGTGATTGCCGAAACACGTAACCGGCACGAAGCAGGCTTGTTCGGATGGTACTCAAGAAGGGGGAAACACTGGCCTAACCAGACCAGGTCGCCAATTCCGTGCAAGTGCTTGAAAGAATGGCGGGGACGACGGGACTCGAACCCGCGGCCTCTGCCGTGACAGCACCCATTTTGCTCGTAACTAACTGAAACTACGCGACACGGGTGGCTCCCAAAGGACGTTTCAGAACGCTGAGAAAGAATTACTGGACCATAATTGGACCATAATTTCGGCAGTGCTGTCGCAGCCAATCGTCGCGGCATTCATCAATTCCAGCAAGCGGCTTCCTGTTTTTCAATCGTGAGCGAAAATCAAGCCAATAGCATCTTGCAGGGCGGCACGTTACGCGGCCAAGTGCGAGAAATCGTCCGGGACATGGTCCTTCTTGAAACTCCCTATAATGGCGGCGGGAATAATTGAGCATAGCGTTTCCATCAGCTCCTGCATTACTTTCGTAAATCTTTGGAGGCGGAGGGTCGATGAATCGATTGAAAATGCCCGTCTGGGCCTTCGCAGGCGGATTGATCATCTTGCAGATGATCCTGGTTGCGATCATCGTTCATGGCGAGTCGCTCACCTTCGATGAGGGCGACCATATTTTCGCAGGCTATATGATGTGGCATAGCGGCGACTATGGTCTGAATCCGGAGCATCCGCCGCTGGTGAAGCTGGTGGCGACACTGCCTTTGCTGCAGGAGAAGCTTTGGGTGCCTCCGCTGCAACAGCGAATGTTCAAGGGTGAGGCGTACCTGGACGGCCGCGATTTTATGGAGCGGAATGACGGCCCAGGGCATGGCCTGCTCTTCCGCATGCGCCTGGCAGCAGGCGTCTTTGCTGTGGGCCTCTCTGTGATGGTATTTCTGATGGGGAGCAAGCTCTTTGGCGAGTCCGCTGGTTTGCTGGCCTTGGTATTAGTGGTCTTCGAGCCAAATGTGTTGGCCAACAGCGATCTGGTCACGACCGATGTGGGAGTCGCTTGCTTCCTTCTGGCCACAATCTATTGCTTCTACCGTTACGCAAGGCAGCCATCTGTGGTTGGTCTGTTGCTGACGGGCTTGGCCGCTGGACTAACACTGTCAGCCAAGCACAGCGGGATTTTGTTGGCTCCGATGCTGCTGGGATTGACGCTACTAGAGATGGCCTGTGCCGCGCGGGGACTGCGCAAGCGGATGGCTGGGACACTGTTGGTCGGACTGGCAGCCACCGTGGTCCTGGCGGTAGTGGTGCTCTGGGCTTTCTACGGTTTTCGCTATGCGGCCAGGCCGGCAGGGTTGGCAATGAACCCGACGCTGAGCCAATACGCTGCACCCCTCACTGGAGTGAACAGTTGGGTCATAGGTCATCTCGCCAACTGGCGGTTGCTGCCGGAGTCCTACCTGATGGGGATAACTGACATCCACTATGCAGCGCAGCAGTATGCCATCTTCCTGCTCGGGCACGACTATCCTCATGGCGTTTGGTGGTACTTTCCAGTCGCGCTGTCCATCAAGACCACTCTGGGCTTGATCGGTCTCGTGGTGTTGGCCTGTATTGCGCTCGTCAGCAAACGGCTCAGTCAGAGTAGAGAATTGGCGTACCTGGTTGTGCCTGGCGCTATCTATCTTGCTGCCGCGATCCTCAGTGGTATGAACATTGGCACTCGTCATGTTCTGTTCTTGTATCCACTGGCCGCGTTGCTGGCAGCAGCGTGTATAACAGCGCTCGCGCAGCATGGCCGACGCTGGATTTGGATCGGTGGAGGATTGGTGGCGTGTCATGTCGTTTCTGCCATGGCTGTGTTTCCGGCAGAGATGGCGTACGGCAACGAAGCGTGGGGCGGGGCAGCAAACACGCACAAATACCTGAGCGACTCCAGTGTGGATTGGGCGCAGCAATTGCCACACGTCAAGCAATGGGTTGACGCCCATCCCGGCGAGGAGTGCTGGTTCGCCTATTCCGCTTATCCAGAGCTTCGTCCGCAAGCCTACGGCATTCCCTGCCACCCGCTCCCCACGGCCCAAACCGAATGGGAGTTCCTGCCGGTCGACGTGCCAGAAACCATCCATGGCAACATCCTGTTAAGCGCAGACGATCTGGAAGCCTGCGACTGGCCCAGCGACCAACTGAATGTCTTCGAACGATTCCGGTGGATGCCGATGGCGGAGCAGATCGATCACAGCGTGTTTGTATACCATGGCGATTTCCACGTCTCTGAAGCGGCGGCGTTGGCGGCAGTCCAAAGGTCGAATATCCTGCTGGGGGAGCATAGGCCCGCAGAGGCTTTGGTTGCGGCAGAGAAGGCCGTTGCTTTGCAGCCGGAGAATTTGCTGACGCAGACGGCCCTGGGAGACGCCCTGACGGCATTAGGCGACAAAAATGGTGCACGGGCCGCCTATGAAATGGCGCTGGCGGCGGCGCATCGATTGGAAGCCAACGCTCAGCCGCTGTATGTGCCGGATTTAGAGCAGAAGCTGCATCCATGACATCGTCATATCATAAGCCGTGAGGATTTTCTTTACATCCGGAGCCGATAGGAAAGTTGGCCCGATTGCAGAACATCCATTACGTTCCAGAATGGGTCCTTTCAGGAGGCTCTGCCAGTAGCTCAGTGTCTTGAAGGCTATTCCGCCCAGGAAGAACGGCCTTAGCGCGCAGCGGCACTCATACACGAGTGCAAAGGACGAGTCACCCAGCAACCCGGAATTTGTAACCGAAGCGGCAAACGACTCGGCGAAATGCCATTACCCGAAAGATCAACTGTTGGCAACAGGCCAATGCACTGAGAGACTCAGGTGGATCAATCTACTCAGGAGGTGGACGATAACGGCTCGTCGGAAATCGACTTCGAACTTCCATTCATCGCATGTCCTGAACCGACCGGAAGCGAAGCGCTTCCGCGTCAAACTCGCCAATCTCCCGACAAATACCTTGTAAAAAGCTCCCTGGATCTGCTCGAAGCCGAGAATCTCAAATCGAAAGACCTCGCTAATGAACAACCACATCCGGCAAACGGAACCTTGCGACTACTCCGGATCCTCAATTATTCAATGGCTGCCCCGGACCGATTTCAGCCGGACTAGCACAAAGTCATTGCTATTCATCGGCACCGTAAACTCGATCGCGCCTGTGGGTCCGCTTCGCATCGCTTTATCTGTCTCCGTCAGATCACGGGTAAGCTCGCTCATGTGCGCGATTTGTGCCGCAGTGAGGTCTTTGGGCGATCCCATTTCAAGGTAAGCGGTATAGGCATCGTTCGCGTGAAATCCGGTCCGATACACCTCCAGTTGGTAAGCGGCATTTGGAGCTAGATGCGTGAACCGCAATTGCACTGGCGGCGCGGGGTGCGAGGGAATCACATTTGTATAAAAGAATCGATCACTCACCTTCTGCTCTGGCTGCTCAAAGTCCCATATCACAGCGGTTATGTCCCCGTCATTTATAGATAGCATTGCCTGCGGATCGCTCGTCGCGAGGCTTTCTCCCTGGAGCGCGTGAAGGTACTTGTAAGCGAAGTACGCCGGCTTGCGAATGCCATCGGGGTTCAGGAGCCCGAATCCTCCTTGAAGATGGAGCGCAGTTGTTTCGCGCCGAGCTCTCCGTCACGGCCGAGCACCAACCGCCGATGTGGACGCGCGCTCAACGAGCGTATAGTCAAAAACGACATCTTGTGGCACCGACATCGTAGGCGTTCGCACTGAGTCCAACAGCAAAGAGACACCGTGCTCGACCATCCTATCGATGGGTTGTTGGATCACTGTCAGTGGTGGCCAGGACTTCAGCGCCGTTGGCGTGTCATCAAATCCGGCCACGGAGAGATCGCCGGGAAGCTCCAGCCTCCGCTGTTGCGCCACCCACAGTACGCCTGACGCCATATCATCGTTGCTGGCCACGATCGCCGTCGGTCTATTCTGGAGATCGAGAATTTGTTTGGCAGCAACGCGCCCGGACTCAAAGGTGAAGTCCCCCTCTCTGGTCAGTTCGATCTGCACTGGAATCCCGGCTTTTCTCAACGCGTCCTGATAGCCGGCGCGCCGCTCCAGGCTGTCGCCGTTAGTAGGCGGACCGCTGATGAACCCGATTCGCCGATGCCCAAGGCGAATCAGGAATGTGGTCAGCTTTCGAGCCGCAGACCGATTATCAATTCGAACAGTGTTCATACTCGGCAATGGACCGGCGGCCGCAATTGCGGTTGCTTTCATTTCGGAAAGCACCGCACTTCTGGCGAGTAGCTCGGCATAAGGCGGAACGAGTAGCAGACCTTGAACACCACTGCGAGCAGCGTTCAGCACCAGCTTCTCGGCCGATCTCTTGGTTGGACTATTGCTCGAACGGACGAGCAACTGAGCCCCGTAGGCTGTACTGGCATTGATCGCAGCCAGAAGGACTTGCGCCAGGAAAGGAGTCTGCTGATCTGAATAGAGCAGAGCGATTCGGCTGCAGCCGCCGCTCGCCAGCCTGCGTGCCTCATAGTTTGGAACATATCCGGTGTTGCGAATCGCCTGACGCACCCTGGCGCGAGTCTGGTCACTGACCTTGCCGGTACCATTGATGACGTTCGAGACCGTCATCATGGATACACCCGCCTGCTCAGCAACCGTCCGAATCGTTACGGCTGCGCTGCTACGACGTCGCCCTGTCCTGTTCAGCATCACCATCGATGATCCCGGGGGATGGGGTAAAGAGATCGGGCCCTAAGGCAGAGCATAGGCAATGATGCTACCGCCGACCTTCACCTTCGGATTCTTACCACCGCCGGAGGACACCGCAAAATACTGCTTGCCGTTAATGGCATACGTCGAGGGCGTGGCAACGCTAGACGTCGGCATCGTGTCTTCCCACAGGAGCTTCCCCGTCAGCTTGTCGAACGCGCGGACCTTGTTGTCGTAGACAGTTGCGGCGATAAAAAAGATGCCCCCTTTCGTGACGATTCCCCCACCATAGTTCTCACTACCGGTGGTGGGGTCATTCAACTCGGGATAATCACCGAACGGAATCTGCCAGACATATCGACCCGTGTTGAGATTCAACGCATTCAGCGTGCCCCACGGCGTGCTGACCGCAGGGTACCCATCCGGGTCCAGGAACTTTGTATAGCCTTGGAACACATAGTCGACGTTCGCGCTGGCTTTGTCAGTTGTAGTCGCCGGCTTCGAGTTGTCATCACTGATGTAAGTCGTCAGGCCGTCGATCTGAGTCTTGCTCAGACTGCCTTCGAATCCGGGCATCCTCCCCGATCCATGGGCAATCATTTGTGCGATCTGCTGGCTCGCCATCCGCTTGGTCAGTCCAAGCAATGCGGGGAACGACGGGGGGTTTCCCTTGCGGTTGACGCCGTGGCAACCGGCGCAGGAGGCGTCGTAAATCTCGGCAGCAGAGGCCTCGCCGCTGGTCTTGTTGACCTGCGCCCGCAACTGCAGGATATAGGCTTGTTCGTTGGAGTTGATATAGAGAATGCCGGTCTCGGGGTCCCAGGCAGCGCCGCCATATTCGCCGCCACCATCCAGTCCCGGAAAGATGACGGTGCCCTCGAGCGAGGGTGGATCAAAGCGGCCACGGTTGCTCAGCGTCGCCAGGTGCGCGCGCACCGCCGCGTTGGCGGCGGGCGTGCGCTGAGTCAACGTCTCCTCCGTGAGTCGCTGACGAGCAAACGGCTCAGGCGCCGCAGGCAAGGTCTGGCGTGTCGCGAGCTTTTCGCCCGGAATGGTGCTTGGAAAACCGGAAACCTCCTGCACCGGAAATAGGTTTTCGCCGGTGACCCTGTTGAACACCCAGACGAAACCGTACTTCGTAATCTGGGCCACAGCAGGAATGTCCCGACCGTCACGGCGAACGGTGACGAGCGTCGGTGGCGTCGGTGGATCGCGATCCCACACGTCGTGATCGACGAGCTGATGGTGCCACAGGCGCTTGCCGGTATTGGCGTCAAGCGCCACCAGCGAGGTGCCAAAGAGCGTATTGCCCTCGCGATCGGCGCCGTAGAAATCCTTAAATCCCATTCCCGCCGACGCCACCGGAAGGTAGACAATGCCGCGCTCAGGATCGAGGCTCAGACCGGACCATACGTTGGCGCCATTCGCAGTCTTCCATGCGTCCTTGGGCCACGTGTCGTAACCAAATTCGCCGGGATGCGGGATCGTGTGGAAGATCCACCTCAGCTTTCCGGTGCGCACGTCATAGGCGCGAATATGACCGGGCGTCGCGCCAGTGCTACCGAGGATAATCAGGTCTTTGTAGATCACGCCGGGCGAATTGACGTTCACCGATACCGAGCGTGGATCTCGCCCAAGGTCCTGACTCAGGTCGACCTTGCCGTTATCGCCGAAACTTTTGATCAGTTTTCCGGTGTTGGCATCCACCGCCATCAGTCGATTGCGCGAGGTGAACAAAATCCGCTCATCAGTTCCGTCGGCCCAATAGCAAACACCGCGCAATCGCCCACTGCCGCTAACCGGTGCTCCCTCAGCCGGATCGTAGACCCAGTTTTGCGTGCCAGTGGCCGCATTGAGACTGAAAATGCGCCCCTTCGGAGAGGCGAAATACATACGTCCTTTGACGACGATGGTGTCCCCTTCCATGTCGTTGGTCGGGGTGCCATCACCCGTTTCAAACGTCCACGCGACCCTCAGGCGTTTGACGTTCTTTGTATTGATTTGATCGAGCGTCGAATAGTGTGTTCCGTGCGGATTGCCGTGATAAACGGCCCAGTCCGCACTGGAAGACTGCGAGGAAGGCTCGGCGCCTGTAGCGGAGGAATGGGCCTGAGCGTCAGGCCCTTGCACCCGGTTGGAGGCGAGTAATGCACACGCCACTGCAATTGCGATTCGTTTCATTGGCTCATCCTTCGTGGCGAGCGTATTCGCGTTCGCGTCACCCGCTCTTATCCATGTTCTTGGTTCCTGCGCCGCTTACTTGCCGCTGCGGAATGGGTTTCTTCGCTTATTCATGACGCAGCGCCGACCAAGAAAGTACAGAGGTTTAGCGTTAAATGCAACGCGGACTTTGCGGAACCCCCAGTCCAGCTGGAGTGAGAGACAGCAGACGAAGCCGTTGTGAAAACTTGTTTTGCTTGTCATGAGAAAGCTAAAGTGAGCGACTTGGTATTCACTCAGTGCATTGAAGTGTGTTGGTGAGCAGCGTCTGCGGATGGCAAGCCGTCGCCAAGTCGATTCCGCATTTGCCGCGGAGGTCAATTCCTCATTCGGCGATCGCGGTATGTGCGCCACCCCAACTCAGCCGTGTCGAGGCACGCGCGGACCTCCACGATTTTGTCAGCGCTGACCGGCAGACCCAACAGTACTGACTCCTCTCCTATTTGCCTCACTCCGGTGAGAATGGCCCTGATCGCAATAACCCAAGCTGCACTAATTCCTCACGCAGTGTAGCCGGATCGCTAAATCGAATCGCGTACGTGCCACTCCTTCTGGCCGCTTCCACGTTGTGCTGTAGGTCGTCAATGTAGACTATTTGCCCCGGGAGCAGCGCAACTTTTTCGCAGAAGCGTTGAAAGATTCGTGGATCGGGTTTGACCAAGTGCACCTCGGCGGAGAGGACGATTGCGCGGAACCACTGCAGAAATTCGAATCTTTTCCTCGCAAAAGGGAACGTTTCTGCTGACCAGTTGCTCAGGGCGTAGATGGGAACTTCCTGGCCCCGCAGTTGCGCTAGTAGATCGACCGAACCCGCAATCGGTCCTGCCAACATCTCGTCGTAACGCTCGAACCACGCGTCGATCATTTCGGCATATCCGGGCTTCTCGCGCTTCAGTGTGGCGCAGGCTTCCGCAAAAGTTCGCCCGGCATCTTGTTGCAGATTCCATTCTGGCGTGCAGATGTTCGCCAGAAAATATTCCATGCCGGCTTCATGGTGGAACAATTTGCGGTAAAGGTAGCGTGGGTTCAAATCGATTAGTACGCCGCCAAGATCGAACACCGCTGCCGACCGGGGAGCTGTCATATATGGTGATTTTAGCGAATGAGACAATCAGGGAGCGGATAAACGGGCAAAGCGGGCCGCCAAGATGGGGCCGGGGACAGGACAGTAAGATGGACAGTAACCGCTCTAGGAGTATGAAAAGAAAGGCATCCGGTTAGAAGGCAGCGTTCTAACCAACTGAACTACGTCCCCTCTTGCTTTTCATACGGTTAGGGCCAAACCCGCATGTTTACTGTCTATTCTTACTGTCAACCGTTTCGCCTGCTTCAATCCGTTCCACCGAATATAACCAATTTTCGGCATGAAATGGACAGTAAATGGACAGTATGAAAAACCGTCAAAAAACCATCCGCAGGCAATCGCGACGCCGAGCATCTGTCCATGCTCTGATGAATTGTAGCAGACCGAATTCAGGTCAGTACAGGTTCTGTACCATTGCGCCGCATGAGAGGCATGTTCTGGGACTACAGGGGCCCTCCGACGAGCGAATTCAAAGCGGGGCCGATGATCTGTTTAGTCGCGATGTAGTCGACGAAGAGCAACATCCATGCTTGCAAGGCCTCGATAGGACCAAGGCTCTCGCAGAACTTCTTCTCGGCGGCGGCCACCTTTTCCACCTCCGTGCGATAGACCGCTTCGATCCGTGCATCGCGTGTAGGAAAGTGACGGTATAGAGTTCCGGCTCCAACGCCTGCCTGGCGTCCAGTAACGCAGAATCAAAAATAATAGTTGACTGTCCAGACACTTATCTATAGTATTAACTCATGTCAAGGCCGAAGAGCGACGAGAAGAGAAGCGCGATTCTAGAGGCGGCGACGCGGATTATCGTTACGCAGGGCCTGAGCGCGCCGACAGCTGGCATCGCGAAAGAGGCTGGCGTTGCGAATGGATCGCTTTTCACTTACTTCGAAACCAAAACGGACCTCTTCAATCAGCTCTATCTTGAACTGAAAATCGAGATGGCGTCTGCGGCTACGAAGAACCTTCCCACAACCGCAGAACCTCGCGAGCAGCTTTGGAACTTGTGGCAACACTGGATGGGCTGGGCAGTGTCCTACCCCGAGAAGAGACGAGCGCTGGCACAACTCGGCGTCTCTGACGAAATCACGCCGGAGACCCGCGCTGCGGGCCACAAGACGATGGCAGGCGTAGCAGGATTGCTGGAACACATTCGCGCCAGCGGCCCGATGCGTAAGGTTCCGATGGGTTTCGTTGTCGCGATCATGAACTCTGTCGCGGAGGCGACAATAGATTTCATGACTGAGGATTCAAGCCACGCAAGGAAGCACTGCACAGAGGGCTTCGAGGCCCTGTGGCGCATGGTGGCTTGATTTTTTTGATCTCAATGATGACTGACTAGACAGACACTGTAACCAGAATGGAGCGCAAAATGACGAAAGAAACGAATGCAATCACCCCAAAGAAGATTGCGATTGTCACCGGTGGCAGTCGTGGGATTGGCCGCAGTACGGTTGAGAGCCTCGCGAAGCACGGCGTCAACACGATTTTCACGTATCACACGCATGGCACGGAAGCGGAGGCGGTCGTTCGCGCGGTGAATGAAGCAGGATCCGAAGCCGTCGCGTTGCAATTGGACGCCGGCAACATCACGTCGCTCGATGCCTTCGTCGAGAGCGTGAGAGATGCTCTCTCTAACCTCGGAACCACGCGCTTTGACTTTCTGGTCAATAACGCCGGCAATAATCACCGCAACATGCCGTTTGAGAAGGCCACCGAGGAAGAGTTTGACAGCGTTTTAAGCGTCCATTTCAAAGGCGTCTTTTTTTTGACGCAAAAGCTTCTCCCCCTGATCAAGGATGGCGGGCGCATCGTCAACATCTCGACCGCGCGGACTCGCACTGCCTCGCCCGGAGGGGCGGTCTACGCCTCGATGAAGGCAGCGGTCGAAGTGCTGTCGAGGCATCTGGCAAAGGAGTTGGGTCCGCGCAGGATCGCCGTCAATGTGGTTGCGCCGGGCCCGGTCGAAACCGATTTCAGCGGCGGCATCGTTCGCGACAATCCTGCTGTCAACAAGATGATTGCCGAAAATACGGCACTAGGCCGGGCAGGTCTGCCAGAAGATCTCGGCCCGATGATCGCGTCGCTTCTCTCAGACGAGAATCATTGGGTCAACGCGCAGCGGATCGAGGTCGCAGGCGGAGTCGCAATTTGACGTACAGGATTCAGCCACCAGAGATGAGTGCGAGGCGCTGGACGCGCTCAGGTCCAGGACCCCGCGGTGTCCAATCGCAAGACAAATGAAGAAGGAGAGCAACATGCCAAGCGGAAGATTGATGAAGCACCTATTTTTGTCTTTGTTGGGTTTTGGAGTGACAGCGGCGGCGACCGCCGCGTCAGCGCAAACCGCCCCGCCAGCCTTTGTTTCTGCAATCGGCGACAACACCAACATCGTCTTTGTCGAAAACCATATAGTTATCGACAGGCCTGCGAATGAGATATTTGATTTCGTCTCAACCCCAGGGAACGTCTACAAATGGTTTACTAAGTCGAGCGACGCAAAACCGTTTATCACCGGGGCGCTCGACCACCCCAACCGCGTCGGCGATCAAGTATTCGAAAACATCGACTTTCCCGATGGGAGAAAGCTGAGCTTGGTGCAGACGACTGTCGTCTGTATCCCTGGCTTCGAGTGGGTGGTCACGGGGCAGCCCATCGGCAGCGACGGCAAGCCCTTGCCGCAAGTGCTTTCACTTGCGGTCTGGACCGTACAGTCTCTTCCCGGTGGCAAGAGTATGTTCAGCAGGTTCTTCTCCCTTGTCGGGTCGGAAGGAAGCGTGACCGTGTCGCGCTTGAAGAATGGCGCCTTGGACCCTGTGGGGAGCCAGGCCGCGCTGGAACGGCTCAAGAAATACTTTGAGGGGTCGCAGGAGAAGAACTGAGCAATAGTGGTCGTCCCGGACGCTCCGGCGAGGCGTCCGGGGTTCTGCCGCGACAGCGATGCCCCTTCATTCGCACCTTTTCGGAGAGCAGTCATCAGTACCGACAAAACGCACTTCTCGCTGGCAGTCGATCAAGTGACGAGAAGCCGACTTCGTGGTACCAATCCGATTAGGGCGGCGGTCAAGCTCCGCTGCAAACGCGAGGATCGCGTTTGGCCTCGCTCAAGGACTTGTTAAAGTGCTGCTCCTCCTTCTGAGATGAACGGCTCGGGTCAGGCCTCTGCGGCTGGCGGAACCGCCTCGGCTGCGCCAAAGCTGCGAAACAGAGCCACAACGCGATCGGAGGCATCTGGTGCGTAGAACATCTCTGTGTTCACCATTGTGTCTTCCGTCATGTGCCGCATGCGGGCAAACATCTCGGCTTCGTACGCCGCGATCGCGTCAGAGGATGTGTCTTGGCTGAGAAGGAGCCGTGACAGCGCCAGGGCGTCGAGCATCGCCATGTTTACGCCCTCGCCTGCGTACGGCGGCATCACATGCGCTGCATCGCCGATCAACGTGACGTTGCGCTTCGGCTCCCAATGCTGATCTGCCGGGCAAACGAGTAGTGGGCGCCAGACCATAGACGCGGCTTCCTTGAAAAGAGGATCCCATATCTCGCTCCACCCCTTGAAGTTGGCGTGGAACCATGCCACTCGCTGGTCCGGGCCGCTTGCCTCTTCAAAGCTACTTCGCGCGGAGTCGCCACGGGTCTTCACTCCTGCGTAGAACAGCACGCTGCCGTCAGGCTTGGTACCCATGCCGATGGTTCTTTCGCCTCCCAGAGCGATCAGTGCTGATCCGCCGATAAGATCCCACAACTCAGGGATCGCCTGCTTTGCTCCAGGAACAAGACCCTCTACGAGCGACACCCCGACGTACTCTGGCCGAATGGAAGTGACCAGCTCGCGAAAGCGGGAGTTCGCCCCGTCGCAGCCGACCGCGATATCGGCCAGTGCAATCTGTCCGCTCGCAAAACGTAACAAGACCTGGTCGCCCTGCAACTCTGCAGACTCGAGCTTGCAGTCCCACTGCACGGTGTTGGGTTGAAGCGAATCGAGCAGAAGATCGCGCAATGGACCACGCTCGATCTCAGGACGTTTACCGTCCCCGGACATCCGGCGGGAATGATCGTGGAGAACCGTTCCCTTGGCATCGGTAAGGCGAAGACGATCAAGATCCGGCCGGTGATTGGCCCAGAACGCATCTATCAGGCCGGCAGCTTCCAGTGCCGCTAGTCCGGAGTTTTCATGGAGGTCTAATGCGCTGCCCTGGACTCGCGCGCTGCGGCTCTGATCACGCTCATACACGGAAACCCGCGCACCGCTTTGCTGCAGTAGCCGGGCCAGCGTGAGTCCGCCTGGCCCCCCGCCGACAATGGCGATCCTCTTTCCAACAATGGCACTCATACACACCTTTCGGGTCGTTCAACACTTGCTTGAAATCTTACCCGCTCCCCCATCACTTCTCATAAGTGACATTTGAGGACTATTCGCCGTGCGGGCACCATATCGATCAGGTCATTTGGGCAGTCGGCTCTCTGCGGAATGCATATTCTGGGCACACCGTTGAAGCATGGACCGTAGTGTACCGATCTCCTCGGCAGTAAAACCGACTGTCATCCTCTTCTCCACATCATCGATTGCTTTGCGTGCGCTTGCCAGCACCTGAGTGCCTTTTTTCGTCAACTCACTCTGCATGATGCGTCCGTGTGTCCGGTGAGGAGTTCGATGCAAGAGCCTCATCTTTTCCAGGTTGGCCACGATCCCCAGCATGCTCTGTGCTGTGACAAACGCCCCACGTGCAAGGGAGGCATTTGAAATGCCAGGTTGCCGCTGAACTGCGGATAAAACGTTGAACTGTGCCGTGGTCACACCCAGATGGCTTAGCTGGTCATCCATGCTTGTCCGGAGTGCGTGTTGTGCTCGCTTGAGCACGTATCCTAGCCGATCCGCCATCGGATGTTCTGGTGCCATTTTCGTCGACGTGCCTTCCACGCTTGACATATAAGGCTCCTTATATATATTATAAGGACCATGATAACATCAAGTAAGCACAAAACTACGCCAAAATTGATCGGGCCAAGCTTTATTGCGCTCCAGGTACGCGACCTTGAGGCTTCCAAAACCTTCTACGTAGAGCAGATCGGTCTCACTGCATCGCTGCACAATCCCCCAGGCGCGGTTGTCTTCAACACCAAACCGGTCCCGTTTGCGATCCGGACACCGATGGCTGACCTCGATGCAACTAGTAAGCTGGGATGGGGCGTGTCGCTTTGGATCGCCGCAACGGATGCCGATGCGCTCCACGCGCAGCTGGTAGAGAAAGGAGTATCCATCCTTCTTCCTCCTGCCGATGGACCGTTTGGAAGATTCTTCGCTTTCAGTGACCCGGATGGATACACAATTACTGTCCACACAGAAAAGCCAAAGCAGGCAACGGCAACGTTGGACGCAAGCAGCGGATATCTAACATTCATCAACACCTTCTCCGTCGAAGCTGAAAATGCGGATCGCTTGGTGGAGAATCTGCAGAGGGCGACGGAGGAGATTTTTCGAGATCAATCCGGCTTCATCTCCGCGAACCTCCACGTCAGTCGCGACCGACGCAAGGTCGTCAAGTACGCGCAGTGGCGATCAAAAGAAGACTATGCGGCGATGAGCAAGCTGCCCGGCATTCAGGCGCACATGAAGGCAGCCGCGGCGTTGGCGACCGGGTTTGATCCTGTGGACTACGATCTCCGCGCCGTGATGCTTGGCGACGGCGAGTAATGAGTTCTTCAGCCTTGATGGAGGTTCGAATTGGCACTCGCAAAGGTGACACACAAAAGCCATTGGGTTGGGGTCGCAAGCCACGACCATGTGCTCGGTGCCGTTCGAGGCGGCTTCTGCCAACTGGGGCACGGTAAGGAGGCTTTGGTGCGCCGATTGAAGGCCGGCGACCTCATCGTCTTCTACTCGCCACGCGAATTGATGGGAAGCGGACCTGTCCTGCAGGCTTTCACCGCTGCCGGACGCATTCTTGACGAATTTCCCTACGAAGCTGAGCAGTCTGCGGGCTTTCGTCCATATCGCCGCCGGACGAAGTTTTTCAAGAGTAGACAAGCCCCCGTCCAGCCGCTACTGCAAGAACTGTCATTTACCCAAGGGACCGAGAGTTGGGGCTTAGTGTTTCGCAGAGGAGCTTTCCGGATCACTGCGGACGACTTCAAGAGAATTGCAAAGGCCATGTCCATCAAATCTGAAGATCTATCGTGAGCATTCGCCACGAGTAACAGAGCGATTAGAACGGTCACCCGTTCGAGGCCGACTACAGCTTTGTGAGTTTCATCTGCTTTGCGAGTTCGGCGTCGAGCATCCTCGCAGGAAGAAGTCTGGGCAGTGTCCAGTTCTTGAATGTTGCGGAATGACCGCGTAGCGTGCCTTCGGTTTCGCCGTGCTGAGTGCTACGTGGACGGCTTCGCCCAAACTAGGCGAGCCCGATCTGCTTCGCCCGTAGAGCGGGGTCCACGAAGACGAACTCTTCGAGGAGCAGGTCGCCTTCCCACTTTGCAGTCGTGGCGAAATCGAGGTCGAACGATTTTCCTGTTGGGGCGATCACTTTGCCGTCGGGCATGATCATCTCTCCGGTGAAGGTCCCTGTAGCGCGGGTGATTACGGTGATCCAGTCGCCGCTTCCGAGCTGGATTGGATATGGGTCATTGTGGACGTGGATGTCGGGGAACACGCGAATCATTTGCTGAATCATCGCGGCGTGCGCTACGCGTCCGAGGACCGGATCAGGGATCCCCATGATGTGAGCGATTATGTCTGGGTGATGTGCCGCATTCATCGCTGCGACGTCGCGGGAGTTGAAGGCGTCGTCGCCCTTCTTCATGAGTTCAAGAAGGTGTGCGGTTCGGCTGGTGTTGGTTGAAATCATATATCTTATCCTTATTGTTCGTGTTTATTACCGGTAGTGCGATGACAAAAGTGGTCTTGCATTTCATTCAGTTCCCCTTTGTCACGAGATGTGAGAACCCGCCGTTAGAGGCTGGCTTCTGCTTTTTAAGTCCCATTTGCTTTGCGATAAAGTTGTCGAACATTCTCACAGGAAGGAGTCTGAGCAGAGTCCAGTTCTTGAAACGTTGCGGAATGACCGCGTAGCGTGCCTTTGGTTTTGCCGTGCTCAGTGCCAGATGGACGGCTTCGCCAAGACGCTCAGGGGGTAGGCCATTCGTACGCGCTTCGTTGACGATCCACTTCTGGAAGTTCTGCACCGCCTCCCAATACTCGGTCTGCTTGAACTCGCTGAGATCTTCTTTTTCGCCCTTGTCGTACATTGACGTGTTCACAGTGCCCGGTTCAATCATCACAACGTCGATGCCAAATAACATCAGTTCTATCCGCAGCGCGTCCGACATTCCTTCAAGACCACACTTCGACGAACTATAAGCACCGATAAGGGGGATAGGGATTTTTGCGCCGCTAGAGCTGATGTTCACGATGCGACCGGCGGGCCCCTGCCTCTTCTTATCCGTCCCCAAGAGAGGAGCGAAGGCTTGGATTACGACAAGCGGGGAGATCATGTTGACCTCTAGCTGCCGCTTGTACTCGCTGGGCCTCAGATAAAGCAGCGGCCCACTCACGACAACTCCTGCGTTGTTCACCAGGCCAACCAGATTCCTGTCGCCTATCATGGAGCCGACCTTCTGGGCAGCTTGATGTACAGCGTCGGCGTCCGTTATGTCCATGACGAGAGGCACGAAGCCGTCGCCGAACTCCCTTTGCAAGCGATCGGCGTCTCCCTGCTTGCGCACAGAGCCGAACACCCGAAAGCCCTTTGCAACAAGCACCTTTGTGGTTCCCAGACCGATTCCGCTGGCCACCCCGGTGACCACGACATCCTTGCCGTTCGCCATCGCACTTCTCCTAAGGTCGATCACTGTTCATCTTCAGTGGCTCCCAAGGCTCGACTGAAGCGCGGGTCCGTGAACTCGTCCTAAGTCCGAGTGTATGCACTGGTGGGCCCCCTGAACTGAGCCAAATAGCTCACATTCGGCGTCGGCGCCGCGGGTGAGAATGTAGATTCTCACCCGCTTGCGGATGCGGTCAGGCGGGTTCGGCAATGTTCATCGTGCTGACTTCCACCGTTACGCCACCCGGGGCGTCATAGTAGAAGCCGTATGTTGGCGGTCCGCCGCGCTGGAGCTTCGCCGGTTTCGGCGCCATATAGCTTCGAATGCTCAAGTCATCGTGCACAAGGTCCACAGCGTGCTGCGTGGGCTGAAGAAAGCCCACGTGAAACATTCCGGGATACCCCTGCTCCGGAGTCATGCGCTTGTCGTACATCAGTGTCAGCACAAAGCCCTCGGCATTCCGCAGCACAGATAGTTTGTCGGCGCGTTTCTCTACCAGCTGAAAACCGAACACCGAGCAGAAAAACTCCGTCAGTGCCGGAACGTTATAGGTGGTGAGGTTGGTGTGATTCATTGTTGCCATCGCGATCTCCGTTTATCGAAAGTTCTATCGCGTGGCGTGTCAGGGGTTCAGACCGGAACGCACCACGCGACAGGCAGCAGCGCCGTGGCACTACCGCTATCGCCGTGGGTCCCTCCTCCGCGTTGACGTGGAGTTGACTGGACTGCGGATTGGCATCCGCAGCGAGCCGTGCTTACCAATACGGCTCTGCGTTTTTCGGCACTAGCTTTGATGTTGCCCAGTCTACCTCGGTTGCAGGATTTTGCTCGCGTGCCGGGGTGATTGCAAGTGTCGATCGTTTGTCTGACGATGAGCAAAACGACACAGATGACAGAACGTATCTGGTAGAGACTCCTAGCAGAGCGCAAGCCCATCCACGATTTCGAGGAGTTCCAAATGACTCAATCTAAACCAATCAGAAGCATCATCGACACCCATCGGCACATCTTCGGTCCGAAACTGCGTCAGAAATTCGCTGAGAATATAGGTTTTGATGACAAAAAGCCGTTGCCGCAGGCCAATGCCGACGAAATGTTTTTCTATCGCGAGTCGGTCGACGTCGACTATTCGATGGAGGTTCAGCAGAAGAGTGGTGTTACGCTCTGCGTGAACAGCTATGGCGGCGAGATAGAGACATTCGCCAAGAACATCATTAAAGCAAGCACCATCGACACGCTCAAGTTCCTGCACGACGAGTCCTTCGAGCTGCAAGATAGGTTCCCCAAGGACATTGTCAGTATGGCCAACGCTCATGCTCTGGAAGAGAATACGCGTGATGTCATTGATCCGCTGATTTCAAACAAACAAGCTTGCTGCATCAGTATTTGTTCCAGCTACGGGGCTGGTGCAGATCAGATATTTCTCGACTCGCCCAAAGCCGAATGGCTGTGGGAATACGCGCAGGACAAGGATATTCTCGTTCATATTCATCCGCCCCTGGTTGCGATAGGCGCTGTTGCCATGCAGCAGTACCGGCTTAACGAAGCCTTGGGCCGGCCTTTTGATACGGCGCTGTCGGCAGCCCGCATGATCTACAGCGGCGTCTTCGATCGATACCCAAAGCTGAAGGTACTTTTTGTTCACATGGGCGGCGCTCTGGCCCCGGTAATTTGCAGGCTCGATTGGAACTGGGACTTGAACTACAAAGGCATCCAAAACCCGCCGATCCATAAGGTCGATAAGAATTTGCGTAAGCCTTCGGAGTACTTCAAGTCGAATATCTATGTCGATTCCATGGGTCCAAGCGCGATCTGCCTCAAGGCGATGATCGAAACGTGCGGCGTTGACCGCGTACTATTCGGAACCGATTTCGGGCCGGTTCCAATGAGCCCAAAACTGCACATTGATCTTATAGACGACACAATCGCCGATGCTGGAGATCGCAAGAAGATTTTCTCTACCAATACACTTGATTTGCTCCGTCTGGCCGAAAGCGCACCCTACCTTGCTCCCCGAGCCGCTTAGGATTCATCCGCATGATCCTGGGGAGTATGCGAAGCTTCCCAGGGTCAAAGCGGTGGCGCCGGCAAGAAGTGGGCACGAGTTGGTCATAATCCCTGCAACTTATTGATGATAAACAAGTTGGTACAAACAGTAGGATTTGCAGCTCGGCTCGTCTTGAAACAAAGAGCTCCTTCATTTTCAGCCCTCTCGTATCTCAACAATCGCAGCCTCCGCGGGGGTCCAACTCACGAGGTGGCACGGCAATCCGCATTTCATACCTGCCAATACGAGCGCCCGTCAGTTGACGCAAGAACGGAACCCTCCGTTGCGACTCTTGCTCGGCAGCGATGCGTACGCCGCCGCGGAGAAGAATGATCTTGCGCGATTAGAGGAAGCACGAATTTGGAAGAAACTGAGTGTCTCCACCGATTTTGAGACGAAGTGAACACATTTGTGGAAGGCCAATAAAACTGCTTGTGCCGCACGCCATCAGAGTCGGCAGAGATTTGGAAGCGGCCTCCCTTGTGTCATCCTCACCCCCCCCAAAAAAACGCTGGGCGAATCGAAGTGGGGTAGCAGTACCAATCCATCGAACCGTGCATGCCTACCAGGGCAACAGTCCGCATGTTGCCGATGATTCCGTAATTTTCGATAGGCTGATACGACATTGCAAAGTGCCTTTCAGACTGCACAAAGAGCCGCTTGGCGGAATCAAGAAAGATCTATTCAGCCAACACCTTGTGCACAAATTGAACAACCATGGATCCTTCGCCCACTGCCGAGGCGACACGTTTCACGCTCTCAGCCCGGATGTCGCCAACCGCGAAAACTCCGGGAAGGCTCGTCTCAAGCAGATAAGGGGGCCGGTGGAGAGGCCAGCCGTCTCGAACCTCTGCACCGGTCTTAATGAATCCCTTTGCGTCGAGCGCGAGACTACCTCGAAGCCATTCCGTGTTGGGATCGGCGCCGGTCATCATGAATACATGCTGGATGTCGCGGGTTTCGTTCGCTCCAGTCTTGGTGTTGTGCAGCCGAACCCTCTTAAGGTGAGTGTCGCCTTCAAGCGCTTCGATTCTGGTCCAAGCCATAAGTGTGATGCGCGGGTTCGCTTCGATTCGGGAGATCAAGTATCGCGACATCGTTTTAGCGAGGCATGGTCCTCGCACCACGAGATAAACATGCTTGGCGGTGCCGTCAAGGAAAACTGCCGCCTGTCCTGCTGAATTCCCGCCGCCCACGACCGCCACCTCTTCGTCACGGCAGACGGCGGCCTCGACGTGTGTAGCGCCATAGTAGACTCCAACTCCTTCTAACTGAGAAAGGTTCGGCAAGTCGAGCCTGCGATATCGGCTGCCCGCAGCGATGATGACGGTTTGACCCCGCACTGAGCCTCCGCCTTCTAGTTCGACCGTATATGGCGGCAGGTTTGACTTTAGTCCTATGGCGGATTTAGCGATAGCGATACGCGCTCCAAACTTTTCCGCCTGAACAAACGCGCGGTTGGAGAGTTCCTCACCAGAAATCCCCATGGGGAAACCGAGATAGTTCTCGATCCTGGAACTCGATCCGGCTTGTCCTCCCGGTGCATTTTTCTCAAGGACCAGAACTTTAAGTCCTTCTGAAGCTCCATAGACAGCCGCCGCAAGCCCGCTTGGTCCGGCACCGACTACAATCACGTCGCTCAAGTCGGCCTGATCGATTCCGGCGTTCAATCGGAGGCAGGCAGCCACTTCGGAATTGCTTGGATTGCGCAGGGCGACTGTGCCGCGACAAATCAGGACTGGAATGTCCGCTATCGGAATTTCGAATTGGTCAAGAACAGTCTGCACGTCAGGATCGACCTCGACATCAAGATAGCTGTGCGGTTGACCGTTGCGAGCAAGAAATTCTCTGAGACGCAGCGTGTCACTCGAATGGTTGGATCCGATCAACACCGCATCGCCAACAGAGTTGGAAATGAGAAAAACGCGGCGCAGAACAAACGCCTTCAGGAATATCTCCCCGAGCGCGGAATCCGTCTGCATAATGTGGCGCAGATTGGCCCGGTCGATTTCCAGCAGCGCGCTGGCTTCCAGGGCCCTGGCGCGGATCAGAGTGCCACGACCCGAGAGTAGGTTCACGTCGCCAGTGAATTCTCCGCGATCGAGAGTGTGGAGGACAGTCTCGCCCTCGGCGGAAACACGAAGCACTTCGATCCTGCCACGCAGTACGACGAAGATGCCGTGATGCAGATCTCCCCGTTCCAGAATAACTTCGTGCGGCTGCGCATCCCGCTGCTGACCAAACGCTGCCAACCCAGCAATTTGACTGTCGTTAAGCTTGGGGAACCTTGCTTCGATCTGTTCGGGAGATCCTCCCGATATCAGTTCACGAGCCGCCATCGGTTCTTTCTGTGCGTTCAATGAATCCTCCAAACGATCTTTCCATCGCTACCCCGAGCATGTACGTCGCGGACTTTGAGTTTGATGACACACCCTTTAATGGGTGTCGAGCCACTTCCGAATATTCGAGACGGTATCTTCGTAAAACGTCTTGTAAAGATCCTGCGATACGTAACCGATATGGGGCGTTGCCAGTACGTTCTCCAGCGTCCGGAACGGGTG
>Ga0224561_1000006_pt1 | contig 26694 bp, 31 predicted proteins | sample CSU2metagenome_FD_180953 | JGI IMG/M metagenome (GOLD analysis project Ga0224561, IMG submission 180953) | Soil microbial communities from Bohemian Forest, Czech Republic - CSU2 | ecosystem: Environmental > Terrestrial > Soil > Temperate forest | place: Czech Republic: South Bohemian Region... | reverse complement strand
GATGAAAATACTCCTGATCGAAGACAGCAAATTCCAACGGATTGCAAACGAGAGGGCGCTGGTCATGGCTGGGTACGATGTTATCCACGCAGGAGACGGCGTGGAGGGCCTGCGTGTTGCCCGCGAGAACATTCCCGATCTTATTTTGCTCGATATGATGCTACCCAAATTATCGGGACTCGATGTTCTTCGGGCTCTCAAGCTCGACGCACTCGTAAAACACATCCCGGTGATCGTGTTGACGGGGCTGGGTCAAGGCAACGAAGTTAAGCTCCTGAACGACGGGGCGGCCGCGTTTCTTCTGAAAACGGAGAAATCGCTGGAGAACAATTCACGCGTTCTGATCCAGACAGTTGAGAGTGTGTTAGCGAGAGCAAAAGCGTCAGTCTAGCTGAGAGTGGACAAGTCCACTTCCGGTATGCAAACCCAGCATCCCGTGGCTCGCCCTTGTTTCCGGGAGTCGAGCAGTAATCGATGTCATGGAGACACTTGCCGGAGAACCTGATAGGGAGCTTCGCAAGGAAGTCGTGAGGTTCGATCCCTATGTCTGAGGCAACCGAGGCATACGATCCGAAACCGCAACCAAGCTGGGTGCCGCAAACAGTTAGAAGCACTTCATCGCAGGTCCCGCCGAGCAGGAATCGGGCGCAGGCCGGAGGGCAGTGGAATCGCACGGGCTGAAGTCCAGCGGCTTTCACGGCGCATGTTTCCCAACTATCCCGCGAGCCTCGCTGCGAGTGTCGTCTCGATGAACGCCAACAGGCGATCATCGGAGCGAGAGCCGCGCTTCTGAACGAACACGTAAAAGCCAAATACAGAAGGGCACAAGCAAGATGCTCAGCACCAAGCCAAGCTGCGGATCGTTTGTGAAATGAGTTCCACGAGTGAGGTCAAGGGCATTCAGTAATACTCCGAGGGCTGAGCATGCCAGAAAGGCAACTAGAGTGATGCGAAGTGACAGTCGCTCGATTGGTCCTAAATCGAAGTATCCGTCAATTCGAGTTCCACCAGACTGAGGCTCCCACGTGGCGTAGAAGTTCGGAGCATACACTCCTCCGCTCCTGCGTCTGAGTCGGAATTTCTGGGTTTCCACCACGCCCCAAACTGGGCGAGTCTGATCGTCCTTGCGGAGCATTCGATAGAACCATGGCTCTAAGTAGGACGGCACGCCCTGTGTGGCGATGCTCCGAAGAAGCGCATCTCTCACAGCCTCAGCCGCCAAAGCCGAATTAAACGTGATGCTTTTGCTGGACATGTTGACCAGAGCACTTTACGCCAGACAGCTTCACGGAATCCATAGTTGTCGAAAACAGTTGGCACCTTATCGCAGGTCCCGCCGAGCAGGAATCGGGCGCAGACTGGAGGGCAGTGGGAGTTGCACCCGCTGTAGTCCAGCGCCTTTCACGGCGCACTGTTATGCCAATCATCCTCATCCCGTTACAATGCTCGTGTGGCCAGCCTCCAAGCACGGTTGTTGTTGCTCTTGGTCGCAACTTCCGCACTTCTGGAAGCTCAGGAAGTCAGAGTGCTCGATCTGTTGAATGTCAACCAACGCACCGAGCTACGATTTCCACCAACTCCGTCCGACTGCATACCCGGCGAGCGGTGCGTGGGAGGGGGTGTCGGCGGCGGTAGCGTTGCTGATGGGGTACCCGACCCACGCGACCCACGTGCGTTGGGCGTTGCGCTTGATCGCGTAACGCCAGCAGACATCACTCTGGACGCATTTGAAGCGGAGTTTCGTCTTCTCAACACAGGACTCGCTCCGATCAATGTCCCGGTCTGGCCGCATTTGAGCGACCTTCAACCATCGTCGGAATCGCAGCCGTTCTCCTATCTGAGCCTCGCTCTCGAAGTCCGCCTCTCTGGTACTGGTCCCGCGCAGGCATCCGGTGTTGGGTGGGTTGAACTGTATGGCTCTACCCAGCGTGAGGACACGATCATCACCTTGAAGCCGGGAGAATGGGTTCGAGTGAAAGCGAAGGTAAAGCTGCACACGTGGCCAACCAAGCCAATCGAGGCGCAGCTCCGAGGCGATTTCTGGTTCCATGACAACGTCTTCAAACCGCAAATTGGAGGTGCTTTCACTGAAGCGGTTAACGTATATCCAAATCACACCCTCTATCCCGCCGTGGCGGTACATTTCTCCCCGACACACCGCAAAACCGTAGCTGTTGTAATCAGGCGGACTCTTGAAAAACTCCTGCCCTCGAAACCCGCTCAAGAAGAATCGCGTCTTAGGGACGCCCTGCAAACGACTTTCTCCGATAAGAATCCGGATGCGCGGATCAGCGCCCGTCCGGGTCCGGACGGGGGCAGCCAGCGACGATACGTCCCTACCGCGATCGTCAACGAATCGACTGTGGAGCGGGCCGCACGTCAGCCGTGACGCCTGAAGAGATGGGTGATTGCCGTGATCATGGCACGCAATCCAAGGGCGAACTGAGACGATCCGCCATGCAGTCAGAACTAGCGACGCCCACGACGAAGCCGAGCAGAGATGCCGCATTGCTGACCGCGCTCGAAGCCGACGGCGAAGAAGAAAACGAAGGCAACTCCTAAAACGAAAATCAATGCGCCGCGCAGCGAAGCCGGGACGGGGGCAGTCGAGTGCCTGGCGGATCGCAACTCATGCTGGCCTGAAGTACCTTGGCGTGCGTCTCCAAAGTCACTTCTGTGCGCCATGTTCTGCTGACCACAATCAGCAGTGATGGCCGCCACAGAGTGTACCGTATCAGACTCGATTCGGGTCCGTCACTTGCTCCTGAAGCAACTCCAGAAAAATTATAGCGTTGGACCTTGACATGCTGAGAATCGCGTCGCTTCTTAATACCTTGGACATAACCCAAGGAGTTGTTCAGTAAACAGGCAGCATTCACGATTGAGTACAACTCGACCTGAGAGTGCAGACCTTCGACGCTTGAAAATGGGGCAATCACAGGCTTCCCCTGAGGGTCAAGTGGTGCGTCAAATGCATGGGCAATGTGAGGCCCTCTCTCGGACCTCGCAACGGCGCCAAAGCTTTGGCAAGGCGCGGCCTGCTCACAGTGAGCCTTGTCACTCTCACGGTACTCATGCATTTTGCGAACTGACGGAGAAACAGTGTTGAACCGGAACGTACAACTCGTGTTGGCGTCGGCGATGTTGATTCTAGTCGCCGTGGGCGCGGTCTATCGCAGCCGCGTCATGTAAAGCCGCGGCGACTTCATGCCGCACGGCTAGACGTTCAGCGTTGGCGAACGAATGGAAATAAGCTTCCGAGAGAAATCATGCTAATCGCAATGGACAGCGCAGAAGGAATGCTCGTTGCCCTAACCATCCGCGAAATCGCGGAGCAGAAGCGATTTGAAAAAGCCGTAGAAGAAGCTCTCGCTACCAGCTGCGGTCAGCTAAACGAACTGGCCGATCAAAAGCTCGCTCTGGATCAACACGCCATCGTAGCGGTGACCGACGTCCAGGGCACAATCACCTATGTGAACGACAAGTTCTGCACCATTAGTCAATATTCCAGGGACGAGCTGATCGGCCAGAATCATCGCATTCTCAAATCCGGCCACCACTCCAAAGATTTTTTCCACCAGATCTACGATGCCATCGCGAATGGGACGGTTTGGCACGGTGAGATCAAGAACCGGGCAAAGGACGGATCGACCTACTGGGTAGAAACGACCATAGTTCCATTGATGGGGCCGGATGGAAAACCGCAGCAGTACGTTTCGATTCGAACCGACATCTCGAAAAGCAAATTGGCGGCAGAGGCTTTGGTCGGCAAGACATTGGAACTGTCTCGACAAGCCGAAGAACTCTCCCGCTCGCGGCAGGCCCTGGAAACCCAGACGCGCATGCTCCAGTCCGAGGCCCGGTACCGGGGCTTGCTGGAGGCGGCTCCGGATGCCATGGTCGTGGTCAACCCGGCCGGAGAAATTGTCCTGTTGAATGTTCAGGCGGAAAAGCAGTTTGGATATAGTCGAGACGAGCTGATAGGACAGAAAGTAAGAAACATCATACCGCAGGGCTTTGCAGAACGGCTGATCGCTGACGGCACCCGAAGCGCAGCCGAGGCGCTGGCCCAGCAGATCGGCACCGGGATTGAGCTGATCGGGCAACGCAAGGATGGCACCGAGTTTCCCCTCGAGATTATGCTGAGCCCGCTGGAAAGCGCCGAAGGAATTCTAGTAACGGCGGCGATCCGCGATATCAGCGTGCGCAAGAATGCCGAGGAGCATCTGGTGCGGATGGAAGAAAGGCGCCGGCTTGGGGAGGACGCGCTCCGGGAAAGCGAAGAGAGATATCGGCTGCTGCTTGACGGGGTCCAGAATTACGCCATCTTCATGATGGACACGCGGGGCCAGATCCTCAATTGGAATGCTGGTGCCGAGCGAATCAAGGGTTACAGCGCTAACCAGATTATCGGCCAGAATTTCTCCTGTTTTTTCCCTCCCGCAGAGATCGAGCGGGGCAGGCCTGAGGAAATACTGAGCATGACGGCCGCCAGCGGTCGGCACGAAGAGCAAGGCATGCGCGTGCGCAAAGACGGCTCGCAATTCCTGGCGAGCATTGTGTTTACCGCGTTGCGCGATGCGGACGGAAATCTTCGAGGATTTTCTGAGTTCAGCCACGATCTTAGCGAGAGCAGGGAGTCCGAAGCTAGGTACCGTGGGCTTTTGGAAGCGGCGCCCGATGCCATGGTGGTGGTAAACGTGGCCGGAGAAATCGTTCTGCTGAATGTTCGGGCGGAAAAAGAGTTTGGATACAGCCGGGACGAACTGGTCGGGCAGAAGGTGAAGAACATCATTCCCGAGGGCTTCGCGGAACGAATCATTGCTGACGGTACACGAAGCGCGGCGGAGGCTTTGGCGCAGCAGATCGGCACGGGCATTGAACTCGTCGGGCGGCGCAAGGACGGCAGCGCGTTTCCCATCGAGATCATGCTGAGTCCGCTCGAAAGCGCCGAAGGCATTCTGGTCACGGCGGCGATCCGCGACATCAGCGTGCGAAAGACGGCGGAGATCCATCTGGCCCGGATGGAGGGTCGGTACCGCGGGCTGCTCGAAGCGGCGCCCGATGCCATGGTGGTGGTAAACGTGGCCGGAGAAATCGTTCTGCTGAATGTTCGGGCGGAAAAAGAGTTTGGATACAGCCGGGACGAACTGGTCGGGCAGAAGGTGAAGAACATCATTCCCGAAGGCTTCGCGGAACGAATCATTGCTGACGGTACACGAAGCGCGGCGGAGGCTTTGGCGCAGCAGATCGGCACGGGCATTGAACTCGTCGGGCGGCGCAAGGACGGCAGCGAGTTTCCCATCGAGATCATGCTGAGTCCGCTCGAAAGCGCCGAAGGAATTCTGGTGACGGCGGCGATCCGCGACATCACGGAACGCAAGGAATCCGACGAGCATCTTGCGAAGACGGTGGAAGAGCTGAAGCGCTCCAACGACGATCTGCAGCAATTTGCCTACGTCTCATCCCACGATCTTCAGGAGCCGTTGCGGATGGTGTCCAGTTACACGCAACTGCTGGCCAAGCGCTACGAGGGGCGCCTCGACTCCGATGCCGATGAGTTCATCTCCTTCGCGGTAGACGGGTGCAACCGCATGCAGGGGTTGATCCAGGATCTGCTGGCCTATTCTCGCGCAGGGAGAAATGAGAGGAAACTCCGCGTGGTTCCCAGCGAGAACGCGCTGCAAAAAGCGCTTATAAACTTGCGAGCAGCAATCAAGCAGAGTGGTGCGGTTGTAACCCACGATGCACTGCCCGCCGTCACGACAGATGAAACGCAGTTGACGCAGGTATTTCAGAATCTCGTCGGGAATGCGATCAAGTACCGTCGTGCCGAAGCCCCTCGCGTACATGTCTCCGCTGCGAGAGACGACGGCAACGGATGGACCTTTTCGGTGCGCGACAATGGCCTGGGAATTGATCCGCAATACTTTGAACGAATCTTCATCCTTTTCCAACGCCTGCACGGGCGGGGCGAGTTCGAGGGGACGGGAATTGGATTGGCCGTTTGCAAGAGAATTGTGGAGCGAATGGGCGGCAGGATTTGGGTCAAGTCTCAACCGGAAAAGGGCTCAACTTTCTACTTTGCCCTGCCCGAGATAGAGGGGAAATAATGGAATCGATTGGAACGGATGCGGCACCGATTGAAGTGCTATTAGTTGAAGATAGTCCCGGCGATGTCCGGCTCACGCAGGAAGCGTTCAAGGACGCCAAGGTGCACATCAACCTGCACGTAGCGTCTGACGGGGCAAGAGCAATGGCTTTCCTGAACCGCGAGGGCGAGCACGCCGATGCTCCACGCCCGGATCTGGTCTTGCTCGACCTGAATCTGCCCAAGAAAGGCGGCCGGGAGGTTCTACAAGAAATCAAGGAAAGTTCAACACTGAAAAGCATTCCTGTAGTCATCCTGACCACCTCTTCGTCGGAGGCGGATATCCTGAAGAGTTATCAGCTCCATGCCAACTGTTACATCACCAAGCCGGTGGGCCTCGAAGGGTTCCTCACAGTCGTGAAGAGCATCGACAATTTCTGGTTGTCGGTGGTCAAGCTGCCGCACCAAGCGAGCTCGTGAGCGAAAAGACGCTGCAGGTTCTTCTGGTTGAGGACAACGCGGGAGATGTTCGTCTGCTTCGAGAGATGTTCAGTAAGGAACAGTCCGACAGTTTCGAACTGACGCATTGCTTGCGCATGGGCGAAGCCGAGCGACATCTTGCGAAGGGTGGAGTGGACATTGTCCTGTTGGACATGGGACTGCCCGATGGGCACGGGCTCGATACTGTTCGGCGAGCGCATGCAGCAGCCCCGGGGGTCCCGATGATCGTACTAACGGGTTTGGATGACGAGGCACTGGCCGCTGAGGCCATGAAGGAAGGCGCGCAAGATTATCTGATCAAAGGCCAGATCGAAAACCGGGCGCTTCCCCGGGCTCTTCGCCATGCGATTGAGCGCCACCGCATGCAGGCCGAGACTGATCTCATCCGGATCCAGCAGATACAGTTTAAGGATGAGTTTCTCTCACACGTGTCGCACGAACTTCGCTCGCCACTCAGTGCGATCCGTCAGTTTGTGACCATTCTCCTGGACGGGCTGGCTGGCGAACTGAAGCCCGAACAACACGAGTACATGGGGATTGTTCTCAGAAATGTCAAACAACTTCAATCGATGATTAGTGACCTGCTGGAAGTCACTCGCGTGCAGGCGGGCAAATTGATGATAGAACCCCAATGCGCGTCTATTTCCGATGCAATCGCGTATGCCATCGACACTCTCCAGGGAGCCGCCACTGCCAAAGGAATCACACTTTCCTCTGATATCGCCTGCCGATTGCCATCAGTGTGTGCTGACCCAACGCGCATTCGACAGATTCTGATCATTCTGGTTGACAACGCCATAAAGTTTACTCCGGCGAATGGCGCGGTGAAGGTTCAAGCACGCGTGTCCGACGAAAATCCAAGCCTTCTCATTCTGGAGGTCTCAGACTCGGGATGCGGCATCAGCCCGGATATGACCCAGCGGATTTTTGAGCGCCTCTTTCAGGCATCCGATCCTTCCTTGGAAGGTCGCAAAGGCCTTGGCTTGGGGTTATACATCTGCAAGGACTTGGTCACGAGACAGGGGGGACAGATCTCGGCAAAGAGCACACTGGGAAAGGGCTCTGTCTTTTCCGTCACTTTGCCGATTTTCTCTTTACCCAACCTGATTGCTATGGCATTCCGTAAGGATGTCCGTGTGGACCGGCCTGTCACACTTGTGGTTACAGAGTTAGGCTCACAAAGCGGCTGGCTTTCGAATGATGTTCGCGCAGAACAGTCTCACGGAGTTCGCGAAGTTCTGCAGCGCTGTTTGCACTCGCATCTGGACGTTCTGCTGCCTAAGATGGGGGTCTCCGAAGCGGCAGAGCTCTTCTTTATTGTGGCGATCACGGATTCGGTCGGCGGTGACGCCATCAGAAAGAGGATACAGGAACAATTGCAGGAACATGTCGGACGGGCTGGCTTGACACTGTCGACCTCCTACCGCTCGGTTCCGCACACCATGCGAGACTCGAACGACTCTACAGAGGGATATCTGGAGAGCGTGGCGGCTGGAATTCAGGAACTTATCAACGTGGAAATCTCATCAAGGATGGTCATAAGTGGCTAACAAGAAGATTCTAATCGTTGATGATGATCCGGACGTGCTGCAAGCGATGCACGTGCGTCTCAAAGCTGAGCAATACGATACTTGTCTTGCAGCGGATACGTTCTCCGGCGTGGCTGAGGCACGGAGAAGCATGCCGGACCTGATTTTCCTCGATCTCGGGCTGCCGGCTGGCGGCGGTTTTATGGTGATGGAAAGACTCAGAATAAGTCCCTCACTCGCCATCATCCCCGTGACTGTGGTCTCGGCCTGCGACGGCCTGGGAAACCAGAAGCGCGCATTCGACGGAGGAGCGAAGGCCTTTCTCCAGAAGACGGTGGATGAGAACCAACTCCTGGCAGTCATACGGCAAGCTCTGGGAGAACCCGCGGGCACGAAGAAACCTACTCTGCCTGATCAGGGAGCGCTATGACGAGGCCCGTGCAACCAAGTTCGAACCTTTCCTCCTATTTGTCTCACGAATTACGGAATGCGCTGGCCTGTATCCATCAATTCGGAAACATCCTGGTCGATGGGCTAGCGGGTGAATTGTCGGGCGAACAACGCGAATATGTCAGCATCATGCTGGAGAATGCTTCAAACATTCGCCGTGTACTAGACGGCGCGCTCGACGGAGTTCCGGGCTCGCCCGAAGAATGTACGAACAAACTCGAACCCATTCCTAAACTGGAGACCTAATGGACAAGACAAAGATATTGGTTGTCGACGACAACCCCACGATTAGAAAAGGACTGAGCGTCCGTCTGCGAGCGAACGGCTACGAAGTATTGTTTGCCGAGGACGCAATTTCGGCTACCGCCGCTCTGGTTACAGAAAGGCCCGACCTGGTACTTCTCGATCTGGGACTGCCCGCGGGAGATGGATTCGTTGTGATGGAGCGACTGCAGCGGCACGACCGGCTAGCGAGTACTCCGGTTATTGTGCTGACCGGCCGCGAATTAGCTGGTAATCGCGACCGAGCTCTGCAAGCGGGTGCGACGGCCTTCTTTCAAAAGCCCGTGGACGACAGCACCCTCCTTTTTGCGATTCGGAAGGCGCTGGATGTCTCCCGCGGTGAGTTACGCTTCGACGAGTAATCAAAGTCACGAGACCAACACAGACTGTCTATCAGACAAGGAAATATACTCATATGCTGACGATTCTTCTGGTTGACGATAACCGTCACCTCCAAATCGCATTCAAGAAGGTGCTCAGTTCTTCCGGGTATCGAGTTGAACTCGCCAGCGATGGCGAGGAGGGTTTGCTTCTCGCGCACACCACGCGGCCAGATGTCATCCTGCTCGATATGCTTTTGCCGAAACTTGGCGGTGTAGAGGTACTTCGCGCCTTGAAAGCAGATCGCGTGACCAAGGCAATTCCGGTAATTGCCCTTAGCGGTCTGCCCATGAGTAATGAGTCGAGATTGAGGAGAGACGGCGCGATTAGCTATCTGCAGAAATCAAACTTGGAAGACCTCGACATTTTGCTTCAAGCCATCGATCACGCCCTTCTCTTACCCCGCGACGAGGAGGTCAGCGAAGTCGCGTTTCTTCCCAACACGCCTGGCCAAAGTTAAGGTCTGCGAGTTCTCGCCCGCGAACGGCTTTCACGCCGAGTTGGTTCGCTTCCAGTGCCCAAGAAATGATCGGCCACCTTAAGCGTTGTCACCGCTCTCTGAAGCACGCTGCCGCCAGCGGTTACAAGTTAAGACTCGGAGGGCTGTCGCGGTAGGCCTAAACGTGATATCGCCCGGCACACCCGTGCCATTCACTCGGAGCGGGGACGGCCCTACTCTGTGGTTGAGCAGCACTTGGGGGAGGGCTGATCGACATACGCTCCCGACTCGAATGAGTCTGGGGCGTTTTGTTTTGTGCGAACCTGCTCCGAAAAGTGTGCAATCTGAACAGCACGGTCATCTGCTTGTGATGTATCGTTCGCCTAAAGAGGTCGTCCGCTAACACGAAGAGCGGATCGTCCTTGGTGGGCGGGCATGGGTTAATGGCGACGTCGACCCTCACGTCCGCCCTCATCATCAGCGCGTTGGTCAAACGCTCACCTTGTATGCGAACTCCCGCTGTGCCAGAAAGACGGCGCACGAAGAATCTGGCAACCGCGCCACTCGGTTCCTATCCGGCAAACTGGTTTCATCCCGCCAACATCGCGACCCGCCCATCGGCAAACACGATGAGAATCTTCTTGAAGTCGGTCGCCATGCGAAACTGCGAATAGATGTAGCGATATGCCTCTAAGCATGAAATTCCTTCGTCGCTTATTACAACGAGCCATCGATCACCCTCAAGCCTCGTCGCCCTGCCAGCCTCGGAGACGGTTGACTCAAGTAATTCACGCGTCATGTTCAAAAGTAGAAGTGGGTCTGAATCGGAATTGTGCACGAACCCAATCATTCTTGGCGCTCGCGCAGATTCGTCTCTCAAAAGTCGAATCCGAACACGATTCCCGTGAATCGTGTCTTTCTCATCTCGCCCCGGCGATCCCCGCCCCAGAAGAGTTTGAATTTTGTCTTCCAACGAGGCAGCGGTTTTCGACGGCAAACGGATGGGAGCGGTGATGGTCAGCAACACCATCATGCCGTCCGGCACGGTTTTGCCGACTGTGGCTTGCAGACGTTCAATGAATCTGGTCGCAACCTTATCGAACCGCAACCGAGGCATGGCGGCGTTACCTTGCCCAGTGCCGCGCCGTTTGAAAGTTGTGATCTCGACGGGGACCCGTTTCCCAGCGACCATGAGATAGGCCTCGGGGGGATTAATACCGTGTTCCCATGTTGCCGAGAACCGTCTGGCGACGGCCTCGATGGCGGTTTGCTCCCGCTTCTTCAAATCTTTCATGCGTTCGTACTCTGGCGGTTTATCCGTCTTTGCACCAACTGGCGAAACCGCGTCTTTCTGGCAATCGACGGCGTGCCGCTGCCTCAACGCAATCCTTTCTTGTCGAAGGAAACGATCACGACTGTGTTCTGTGGAACACGAAAAAGAACACCATCACACTGAAGCAGCCAAACGCATAGATGAATGTGTGGAACAGCATGACGGGCGGAACCACGCCCCGTAGGACGTTGAGGACGGTGAAGGCAAAATCCCACGCGAGGAGAGCCGTCATCAGTATCGTTCCGATCAACGCCAGCAGCGTTGCACTTTTGAGGGTCATGGTCGGAGTATGAACGCTGCCAGTGTCAGCCGCAACTCCGATTTCTCCTCTTTCGGAGCACACCGTGGGTATGGAGACTCTTGCCTAAGGACTGTTGGCGCGCAGCTTCAGCGATGTCTGACTACTTAAGTGTGAGCGTCATGGCTCATTTACGGGCACAAAAAAATGGCTCCTCAGGTAGGACTCGAACCTACAACCCTCCGGTTAACAGTTGCACGGACGGGGTAACTGCCAATTGCTGTGTAGTGCGATTGTCTCTGAAAACACTGAGCTTATACCTGCGTCAGCAACTACCAAGTACTGGCAATTCTGAAGCATGGTACCTCAAGAAGTCCCCAAAGTATTTTCGACGCGAAAAAAGTGTCCCCAAGCGGGACCACACCCAGCCTCGACCAAAAAGAGGACCGCGCAGCCGCCTCCGAGACTGAGTGTCGAACCTTGCCGTATGTCGGCTTGGAGCATATCGAAAAGAATACTGGTCACTTCACCGCAGATTTCCGTCGAACGCCTGAGATGCTTCTTACCAAGTACCGGTTTACTCCTCGTCATGTGCTCTACAGTAAACTGCGTCCCAGTCTCAACAAGACAACTCTCCCCGACTTCGATGGCGTTTGTACCACCGAAATATTGCCTCTCCTACCCCAACCGCAAATGCTGGATCGAGGCTACCTCTACGGTGGTTTGCTGTCGCAACGCTTCGTGAAATGGGCCAGCAACAGCGTGTCCGGCGCAAACCTGCCGCGTCTGGACCCTGAGCGCTTGCTTGAATACGAAATCGAGCTGCCCGACCTATCCGAGCAACAACTCGCATTCCCGTAAAGCTCTGGCCGCAGGCATGACTCTCCGGCAAAACGGTGACGCCGAGGGCGCATTCAGTTTCGACCCGGCTAACCAGGTACAGGCCAAGCTGGCGATCCGAATCACGGGTGTCAAGCGTAAGCGGCAGATGACGGAGGAACAGAGGGTTAAGACGGCAGAGATTCTGGTCGCTGCCCGCCAGCGCCGTCAGGACACACCGTCAGGAATGGCACTTTAGCCTCGTAAAGTGGGTAGCGAGGGCGTGAACATCCTGTGGCGCGCCAGTGGTTCAGAAAACAGGATGGAAACGGGCGTTGACCACAAAATCTGTCCACGATGGGGACAGAATCGGATTGCGGGGATTGCCTCAGTGGAAGGCCCCCAATATATAGGCCACGAGGAGGATCAACAATATGGTTCCCAGACCTATGCCAGCACCGCCACCATAACCCCAGCGGCTATGGCCGTAGTATCCTCCACCGCCCCCTAAAACCAACACCAAAATGATAATCAGTATCAACACGTAGATATTCCTTTCCTATGTTGCAAGAACCTTAAGAACCTTCTCGGGGCATGTCTGCTCAAAAGTGCTCACTCTTGCTCGCGGCCGGACTTGGGACATTCAATCAGGAACGTGTCGATCCGGCGTAGATCGCCAGGCGGAATCTAGTGACCGCATTTGGTGCAGACCGGTGTCGAGCGATGCCATGACCTTGGCGCGATTTATCTTCGGCTTCGATGACATCACTTCCCGCCCTTGCCCGGCAATGCGGACAAGCCCACCAGCCCAGCCTTCGACTGTTTGAGTATCGTTTTGCTCAGACCCAGGCGGAATCTTGTCCTATCGTATCTGTATGGGTGACGTTGATGCCCGACTGGTTCGAGTGGAGGCACTATGTTAGGTATGGGTATTGTGGGAACAATCCTTGTGATTCTGGTGGTTGTGTGGTTCTTGCGGCGCGCCTAAAGCGAGTTTCTCAACCGCTAGGATTTTGCCCTCGTAGACCCAGAGACTTCGGGCCGCGCGGACTGTTTTTCATCAGGTGACGCGAAGCCACTGGGGAAATAGCATTATGAGCCGTATCAATAAATCGACACCGAAACTGCGCAAAGCTCCGCAACCGCCGCTGTCACACGCTGGGGCAACCGCCGATGCAGACCGAGCCAAGAGGCCACCGCTCGTCCAACCCGCTGCTCGCGACTCAGAACTGATTCCCGGTGATCGCGTCGAGGGTTTGGCCAATTTCGGTAAGCCGACCGGAGAATTCGGGACGGTTGAGAAAACGAACGAAGACGACGCGCTTGTAAAGTGGGATGACGACGGGCGTATGCGACTGCAACAGCCTTGGCTGAAGAAGGTTAGTAAGTAAGGCGCAAGACGGCGCGCCACTGCTCGCTCTTGACGATGCCACTGCGGTCAATGAGCGGTAGGGGGCCTTTTATGACCGATGCCGAGCAGAAGCGGATGCTAAGGTTTCTACAAACCGTTGAGTGCTTGTTTTCTGAGAACATGGCTTTGAAAGCTGTACTGCGTTCGCATCGAGTGCCAGAGCCAGTGTGGCAGAAGGAATGCGAAGATCTGATGAACGATCCTGAACTCTCGCCTCTAGTCCGTGCAAAATTTCAGCATCTCTACCATCAAATTGAACAAGCTCGCGATGAGTCCAAGGCATTCGCAGCACTTTTGCGAGACCTCCCAAAGCCGAGGAAAGCGTGGAACTAAGGCGTTCTCGAAAACACCGAACCTGGGCCGGGACATGTTCACCGAGGCGTTACCAGTCTAAACAAAAGCAAGGACGCCCCAGCGGTTAAGCCGGGGCGCTTCATCCTTGCACTGGCTTGTCCTCAAAAGAATTACTCAGGAAGCACGCCGCTTCTCATCTTCTGGTTTCTGTTGACCTTGGTGCTGAGAGTCGCTGCCCTGCGATGGATTCTTCTTGGAAACGTCCTGTGTAGGGTTGCTCTGGCTCTGATTCCCCCTCTTATCCGAAGGGTTGACCGATCCGGTTGGGTCATGCTTGCCTTGCTCGTGTTTCTGCTGCTCTGGATCTTTTTCAACTTCGTTGCTCATATCGCTCCTTTTCGCTCGTCAGGGATTTGGGTGCCTCCAGGGGGGAGGGCGCGTTGCCATACGAGCCAGAATCGTTAGGGTTGAAGAGTGGCGGTCGTGAGGGTCCGAATGTCGGTCACCCGACACTAACCCGTGACCGCCCTTAGAAGGGCCGTCCGCCTTCTCGGGGACTGCCGCGTTAGGCAGGTTGTACAATACTGTTTCCCCCGATTGGGTGAATGTTCAGAATTGCTCACTTTCAGCAATTCTGAGGATCCTAGAGTCTCGATAGTTGATGTAAAACGGAGCCATTGCCCGGCAGCTAGTCGTGGAGAACGATGTTGAGGAGTGAACTGTGAACTTGCAAGCCACTCCCGCCTTCATATTCGATGAAGCCCAACTTCCTGAACCTGTTCATGAAAAAACTGACCCTTGACCGCGTTGTGCCGATCATTTCTGCCAGGGTCTCCTGACTCATCTTGGGGATTACAGTCTCCCGCTTACCGTCCTTCCCGAAATGAGCCAGCAACAGTAATATCCGGGCCAGTCTCTTCTCACTGGAATTGAAAAGCTGGTCAACTAAATCCTCTTCGTATCGGATGTTCCGTGTTAACAAATAGCCCACGAACATATCGGAAAATGCGTGTTCTCGATGGAGCACTTCATTCATGGACTTCTTGTCAATCTTCATCACCGAGCAATCGGTCATCGCGGCAGCGGAGCACAAGCGGAGAGGCTGGCCCGCAAGGCAACCTTCTCCGAAGAAATCGCCCTCGTTTAGAATGCCTATTGTGGCTTCCTTCCCGATTTTCGACACAACGGTAAGTTTTACTTTTCCTTCCCGTATATAAAAGACAGCATCGGACGGGTCGCCCTGAGCGAATATCGTCTGCTTTTTGAGAAAAGCTGTGATCTTTCTGCCGCCGTTGATGGTCGAAAGAAATTTTTTTGTGTCGAATGCGATGAGTTTCTTGGACGCTTTCACGAGCGCCATAATTGCCCTCCTCTCAAAAATTCCCGAATGCGCAGAAGGCGGCTTCCTATGGATGGAAGAATAAATGCGCAAAGAAGTGCGGAGACCAGCGTCAAGTCTGCGCGCAGGGCTGCAATTCACCCCAACGGAAACGATGATTTCATGCGTGCCTAGCGAAAGTCAAACATAGTTCTGCTCAATCATCACAACTTCAATTTCGCCAAACCAGGCGAACGCGCAGACGGCGCGCACATCACCGGACCGGCTCCGTCGCGGGGTTCATTGGCCTTTCCTTTGGCCGGTCCTTTTTTTCTTACCACCCATGTCTTCATCACCACCCTCACAATCCGATTCGATCGCCGGCGTAAACCTTCCCGACCTCTCGGTGCGTTCTCTTTCCTATCTCATGCTTGGCGCTCTCGCTGACGCACTCACCGGCAAACCTGGGCGCGCAACCGATCTCACAGCCCTCATCACAGAAGCCCAGCCAGGCGCAACCAAGGCGCACGCTACTGGTTAAAGCTTCTTCTAGAGCACCAGCGCCGCTAACCACCATGTCTGATCTAACTAACCGCCGCTTTGGTCGTCTGCGTGTGCTTAGCCGTGGCAGTCGTAGCCGCCCGAAACGTCCGTATTGGCTGTGCATTTGCTCGTGCGGTAGATGGTGGCCACACAGTCACCCGATTCTTCGTCAGTCTTTTTGAGACGTACATGGCGTCATCGGCACTGGGCGTGGAAACGGAGGCAGAAAAGTCCCTGTTATTTTTTTCTGTTATTTTTTTCACTGTTATTTTTTCATTTTATTGTTTTCACCTTGACAACGGCCGTGGAACGGCAGAAAATTTGGGGCAATTTGTCGCCTGATAACGACACACTCAGTCCAGCTTTGAAAAAAGGGGTTTCACTCTCCGGGGAGGAAGATGCTGAGAAAACTGCTTCAGATAATGGCTTTGACTGCGTGTCTCACTCCGGCCTGGGGCAAAGAAACTTTGGAATTGTCGTTCTTCCGACAGCCCAGCACGGTCTTCGTCGCAGGACCTGGAACTGTTGTGACCGTTCACCTTCTACAGTTACCTTTCCTCGAGCCCCACTACGCGGTCAAGTACAAGACGGACCGCGGAGACCTGATCGAAGTGTGGACTCCCCGTAAGGACATCTTGGTGCTGGAAGGGATGCACGGGATACTTACCTACTCCACCAATCCTGAGAGGATCCTTAACTTTCAAGTGGTCGAGCAGAAGCCAACGAAGTAGCGACATTTTTTTCTATCGCGGTCGCCGCAGCACCTGCCCGGCCAAGAAATGCACTCATGAAAGACCTGCGTATGGCAATTGTGGCGGCAATCGGGACGGCCCGAAAACGCGTGATTCCTCCCTGAGGGAGTGCTCTCACTCAAACACTCAACCGTTCGGCTGAATGACAGACAACTGAAGATCGAGTCCGGAAGCCCTACTTTTTGTCGGTTACGGCCTGGGCCTTTGCTCCGCGAACTTCCGCAAGGAACGGCCGGGCTGCAGACGGAACTGGCACTTCGCCCAACAGCAAAGCCCGAGTGGTGACGTCAGGTCCATATATCGCTTGCCGGGAATCATTGTCTTGACGGAGCGATGCACCTTCCAATGTGAGCCCGGCGAAAGCACCTTTGGCGCGGGAGTAGGTCAGGATCTCTGTATCCATTTTCCAATCTGTACCGGCCTCGGCATGTCGTCCCACTGGACCCGCTGCTGCTGAAGCGTCCCCTCCGATTTGGAAATTGCTCGAAAGCAACCTTTGCATCCCTTTGTCATTCTGAATGATCAGTACCACGTCCACAGCTTCTACACCGATCTGCAGCCCCCAGCTTCCACCCGAAATCGTGATGAACGCAGGCGCACTCCAGCCATTCGCTGTGCGGCAGGTGGCTACACCTTTGCCTCCCTTAGCTCCGAAGACAAAACCACCTTTGACCATGTGCGGTATGACGGCGACGCACTTTGCATGCTCCAACACTTCTTCAGGGATTCCTTTGTCAGGCATCCCCATAATTTCGTGCATCACACTAGTGGCGTTGTCCAGTCGGTCGGTGGCATCTTCCCGCGCCGACCCCGCCCAGCCCAGCGTGCCGAGACTCAACATCGCAAGTACGAACATTACTTTTTTCATGGGACAGCCTCATTTCTGTTTCCAGTGCGCCAGCCTTGCTTTCCTGCTGTGCGTGCACTCGCACGCAAACCCGCATAGATAGCCGGGCGCACCAGGGCAATTTCGACCATAGCAAATCAGGATTCGAGAGGTCTGAGCAATAAAGCTCACCCTCAACGATGGGCGTCCGATGGAATACCGCTTCGTCGGAAAGGCCGGTACGTTGAGAGTATGCTCGACAAACTTAACGCTTGGCTCGGAAAAGAATCCGACAAGCCTGTGCATGTCGCTACCGAGTATACGGAGTATACGGATCTTACCGCTGAGTTGAATCGCGGGCTTTCGTTCGTTCGTCGCGAGAAGGAACCGAACGCTGGCATGGCTTAAGAGGTCAACTGTCGAGAACAGGCGTGGGTGTTGAAAAAGTCCGGTGATCGGGATGTACTCTTGGCTGCGACTATCGCTGCCATCGAGATTTTCCTCTCCCTTCAGCTAAGTGGCAGCTTCCATAGTAGGTGTTGTCGGAAATGCAGCCGTGCAGTAAGTCCATGAAAAGAAGTGGCTCCTCAGGTAGGACTCGAACCTACAACCCTCCGGTTAACAGCCGGATGCTCTGCCATTGAGCTACTGAGGAGTGTCGTGGGTGCGCGCGAAGCGCGCACCGCCGCTATCGGATTCCATCATAACATCTTGGCTTGGCGTCTGAAAACTGCACTGACGGTTGCGTCACCACTTTCTGATACGCTTTTGGGTTGAGGCTCCCACTCGCCATAAAGTGTGCGACTCCCCGCCGGCTGGGCCGTTTGGGATCCTGCGCTTCTGCATGAGGTGTTTATGTCAGGAGGTTTTCGTTTGCTCTGGGCTTTTGCATCTTTGATCCTGCTGGCCGCCGCGATTTTTGCGGCGGATTCATCGGACTCCTCCGCGCCTGACGCTTCCCCCGCCAACTCTTCGTCCAATCAGTCGTCCCCGTCGGGCCAAGCTCCGTCTTCCTCGGGTAAATCCACACCTTCCGCAGCCAACTCATCCGCGGCCGCGGCGACTGGGCCTCCGATGGCGGAGATGCGGCCGCTCGAAGAGACTTTTCACGGCGTCAAAGTTCTCGACAACTACCGCTGGCTGGAAAAAAATAGCCCCGCCACGCAGAAATGGGTGGAGCAGGAAATGTCCTACACGCGTTCCCTGCTTGATCCGCTGCCCGGTCGCGCGCAGCTTCACCAGCGGCTAACGGAACTGCTGAGCATCGGGAATATCGGCGTCCCGCAGGTCGAGGGCCGGCACTATTTCTACACCCGCCGCGACGGCATGCAGAACCAGCCCGTGCTTTATGTGCGCGAAGGCGTCAACGGCAAAGACCGTGTTCTGGTCGACGCCAACCAGCTGGCCGCCGATGGCACGATTGCGCTCGACTGGTACCAGGCTTCGGAAAATGGCAAGTACGTGGCTTACGGCACCTCAGCCAGCGGATCAGAGATGAGCACGCTCCACATCATCGAGACCAACAGTGGCACCGTCCTGCCCGACACCATCGAGCGCACCCGCGCGGCCAGCATCGCCTGGACGCACGACAACTTCGGCTTCTACTACACACGCTATCCCAAGAAGGGTGACGTCCCCGACGGCGAGGAAGTGTATCACCGCAGTGTCTTCTATCACGCGCTAGGCACCGACCCCTCCACGGACCAGCCAATTTTCGGCGAAGGCCGGGACCTGGAAGACTGGCCCACCGTGAGCATGGACAACGACGGCCAATTGCTCCTGATCACGGTGTCTCAGGGCTGGACCAAGACCGAACTCTTCTTAATGGATTTGAAAAAGGGCACGCCACCCACGCGCATCACTACGAACAAGGATTTTCTCTATCGCGCGACCGCGTACAACGGCAGGCTTTACATCGTCACCAACGAAGACGCTCCCCGTTTTCGCGTGTTCATGGCGGAAGCGGGCAACTATGAGCGCGACGATTGGCAGGAAATCATTCCTCAGACAGGTCCGGTTCTGCAGAACATCGGACTGTGGGGCGACAAGATTGTGGCGCAGTACGAGCAGAATGCTTCGTCGCAGCTCAAGGTATTCGATACCGATGGAACAAGTGTCAAAGATCTTGCGCTGCCCGCAATCGGCACCGTCTGGGATCTCAGCGGCAAGTGGAATCGCGATGAAATTTTCTACGGCTTCCAGTCGTTTACGTTTGCACCCTCCATCTATCGCTACGACCTGAAAACCGGCGCCACTTCCCTGTGGGCCAAAATCGATGCGCCTTCGATTGATCCCGCAAATTACGAAGTACAGCAGGAATGGTTCAACTCGAAGGACGGCACGCGCGTCCCCATGTTCGTGGTCCACAAGAAAGGACTGAAGAAGGATGGGGACAATCCCACGCTCCTCACCGGCTACGGCGGCTTCAACATCAGCAACACTCCCGCATTCAAGCCCGCAACCTATTTATGGCTGGAACACGGCGGAGTCTACGCCGTCGCCAACCTGCGCGGCGGCGCGGAGTTTGGCGAAGACTGGCACCGCGCCGGCATGCTCGGCAAGAAGCAGAACGTGTTCGACGACATGATCGCCGCCGCCGAGCACCTTATCGCAGAGAAATATACCGACAAGAATCATCTCGCCATTCAGGGCGGCTCCAACGGCGGACTGCTGATGGGCGCGATGATTACGCAGCGTCCCGATCTGTTTCGCGCCGTGGTGTGCCAGGTCCCGCTGCTCGACATGCTGCACTATCAGGATTTCCAGATCGCGAAGCTCTGGATTCCCGAGTATGGCAGCGTGGAGAGTGCGGAACAATTCAAGTGGCTCTACGCCTACTCGCCGTATCACCACGTAAAGCCAGGCGTGGAGTATCCCGCAACCTTATTTATGACCGCGGATACCGACACCCGCGTCGATCCCATGCACGCGAAAAAGATGGCCGCGTTGTTGCAAGCGAAAGCGAAGAACGGCCGGAGCCGCCAAAAGCCGATTTTATTACGGATCGAACCGAAGGCCGGACATGGCGCAGGCAAGCCGGTGACGAAACAGATTGAAGAATTCACAGATATCTATTCGTTCTTGTTTTGGCAGCTGGGCGTGAAGTGACCGAAACCCAGGTGCCCCATTTCTCGCGTCCTTTGCGAGAAGTGGGGATTGGGAAGGCGGCCCACTAAAGCGCAGTTTTGTACGGGTGGCCCACTCAAGCCCGGTTTTGGCCTGAGTCGGGATTTCCAGATCCCCTCAACTCTGTCATCCCGGCATCATTCTCGATACTCGTACCGGTAGACGAACCATTCGGGCTCGATAGGGACTACATAGAGACCGCTGGCAACGGTCCCTTTTTCTTGAGGAAGTTTCGCGCTGTCTAAAGAAGTAACCACAGTCTGCGTCCCTTCTACAGAAGAACCCGCCTTGTGATCCTTCGGATAGTAGCGCACGCCCATGTAGGAATCTGAACAAACCGCGCAACCGTCCCCCCAAAGGGCAAACTCCATTGCGCCATCCTCTCTGACCATCACGTACTTGGCTCCAATCTTGCGAATGAGTTCCCGGTATTCAGAAACCATCCGTCCGTGCTTTCCATCGAACAAGTCAACCTTGCCATCGTCGCCGACATAGCGGACCGATTGATCCTCTCGAAGAAGTGCAACAAACCGAATGTAATCAGTCCTGTTGGTCTCGAATTGCTGGACCACGCGCTGCTCAGGCGGAAGATAATAATGGGGCATAAGCCACCACCGAAAACCAAACCCGGCAATTAGAAGCAGGCCCACAGCCGAAAAGCAGACGTAGAGCAAATTCCTGAGCATTGTCTTCGACATTTGCATAACTCTGATTACACCCCACATCGACGATAATACGTCTCATGCGCAGCACCCTAGCCCGACATATCAAACCCGTCAACAATGGCTAGGCCACGATCCACAACTTCGGCATCCCGGCGGGTGGCCCACTCAAGCCCGGTTTTGGCTTGAGTGGGGATGTTCAGATTCTCAACGAGAAGTGGGGATTTGGGGCGGCGGGTGGCCCATCCTTTCGCGCCTTTGCGAAAAGGTGGGATTCCGTGTGGCTGAGGGCATCCTCTGAGTCAAAATCCCAAGAAGTTCGCAGTCGGGGATTCCGCCCCTTGCGAAAAACGCAAGGATGGGCCGCCCCCGCGGTTAAGGTCAAAATCTAAAGTCAAAGTCAAGGTCAAAGGCGACGGACAAGAGTCCGTCCTACATGGGAAAAATCAAAATCCCCGTCCCTGTCTCTCGCAACGAAGGGAGAGACAAGGACGGGGCACCAGACAAAACGAATCACTGATGAATCGCTGTACCGATCTGGAAGTTTCCAGGGTTGGCAGTGGAGACGTCCACCAGGTTGAAAGTCGAGCGGTCGGGGGAAACCTGAATGTTGTAGTTGAAACCGCAAGCCGTGCCACACGTGAGGTTGGCCGTACCGCTGCCATCGGCATTCAGGGACGTGACTGTGAAGGTGTTGCCCGAGCTCTTGCTGTCGCCGCATCCGGCGGTGTGGCTGGCCTCGGCGGCGTTGGTGGCGACGCCTTTGGCACTCAGCGTGAAGGTGACCAGCGAGGAGGCGATGCCGCATCCACCCTGACCGTAAATTGCGACTTGCCACTTCCCCGCCAGATTGGTGTCGACAATTTTGCCCGCGGTGGAGTTGTTGATCGCTACGCCGGCAAGATAGTTTCCTCCGTTGGTCAGATCGACCAGGTTGAAGGTTGAGCGGTCCGGGGAAACCTGAATATTGAAATTAAAACCGCAGTCCGTGCCGCAAGTCAGGTTGGCCGTACCGCTGCCGTTGGCATTCATGGAAAGAACCGTGAAGTTGTTGCCGGTGCTGCTGGAGTCCCCGCATCCGGCGGTGTGGCTGGTTTCGGCGGCGTTGGTGGAGACGCCGCTGGGATCGAGCGTGAATGTAACCATCGTGGAGGCGATGCCGCATCCGCCCAAGCTGTACAGAGTCAGTTGCCAGGATCCCGTCAGGTCTGAAGTGACGATGTCGCCGGAAGATGAAGCCAGAATGGCCACGCCCTCAAGATAGTTTCCAGGGTTCACGCTGGAGACGTCGACGAGATTGAACTTGGAGCGGTCGGGCGAGACTTGAATGTCGAAGTTCCAGCCGCAGGCGGGGCCACAACTTAGCCCAGCGGTGCCGCTGCCGTCGGATGCGAGCGTGTTGATAGTGAAGGTCTGGCCGGTGGCGGTGGAGTCGCCGCACTGGCCGTGCATCTGGAGAGTAGCCGTCCCCGTCCCCGTGGAGCCGAGTGTGACGTTGGCTTGCATACTGGAAAAACCGCAGCCGGTGGTGCCGCGCAGAGTGATCAGCCAGTTCCCCGTAAGGTCAGACTTGACGATGTTGCCTGTGGTCGCTGAGCTTGCGGCGCTGAAAGAAATAATGGTGGCGAGTGAGAGCACGCCCAGAAATGCCAGCCGTGCCAGGTTGCGATGAGGTTTCATAGTCTTCTGCTGAGAGAGTTTTGTCCCGATTGTCAAAAATGTGCGTGTCATAGAAACCTTTCCTTTTCGTGATTTATGGGCCCGAGTTGGAGCGGATGGACGAGCGACATTTCCCAAATACCTGCATCGCTTCTTCGGAGAAGGCAGCAACTCCGGCTCTACTTCTGTAACCGCAGAAACCAATAGGAACTGGCTCACCGCCGGTCGTTATTTTTGTGGGTGTGCGTCGCCGGGCCCTACGAGAGCCTGATCCTGAAAGAAATCCACAAGCCGTTGTGGCATCCGACTTGCCTCTCAACCAAAAACTAGCGCAGCATGGTCAAGCCGGAGGCGGCATGGTGAGCATGCACGGTCATGGGACTAACTCCCACTCTCTCAAGATTTTGCCCGAAAGTGACGATGCCCCTAGGATTAGCTCTGAAATTCCCGCTAAACACATGATTCCAATAGACCAAGGGAGGGGTACCCCCTCGATGGTGCGAAAATCCTGTTTCGAAACTGTGCTTCGACCGGCTCCCAAGTGGTGGTCGGCGAATTTGTTTCCGACAGAAAATCCCCAGGCCTCGTCAGTGTTCGAACAGCGTGGAGGGCGAATGGAAAGACGGACGGAATATCCGGGTGCGCGCGAGACAATTTGGAGCTTGCCTTCTTTGCCGAGAACAGAGTCGAAAGCCGCGGGCGAGGCGCCCGCGTCCACGCAAGCAAGGTCAAAAAGCATCACGGTTTTGTCGGAGGAATGGCTGACATGACCCTGGTAATTAGCGGGGCGAGAGGATAAGTCGGTAGAGTCACAATGGGAGCGTTTATGAAGCGAGTTAGTATCCTGATTTTGATCTTGGCGATCACGACCCTGGCGGTGGCGCGCGATAAGAAGGAAAAAACGAAGCCGGGGCCGTATGTGTTCACAACCAAAGCGTCTGCACAGACGCTGAAGGCGCTCATCGTTCAGGAGAGTCTGAAGGATGGTTACGCGCTCGATCCCGATTCCGACCACGAGCTGCAGTTTCGTTTCTCGAGGCCGGCGCAGATGCCGCTCTACGGTCAGATTTTCATGGCTTCGAGTGCGTGTCCGGGGATGCCCACCAAACAAGTGTGGTCGTACACATTGGCGGAGAGCAACGGTGTAACCAAGGTGACGGTGCAGCCGGCGTGGGACTTTCCGGACGATTACTGCAACCTGCAAACCAACCCGGTGCCGTGGAGCAAGCCCGAAGAGATGCTGGCATTTCAAGCCATGCTGGATAAGGCGCCGACGGCGGTTGCTCCAGCTCCAACTCGAACCGCAACCGCGCCAACCGTTGCTGCGGCTGCTGCCGCGCCAACCCCGGCACCCCAAGTTGTCACTCAGGATGACGCCGCACGGCGCGCGCAGCAACACCAGGCTTGCCTGGATCTGTCGAAAAATAATCCCAGCATCACCTGCAAGTAAAAAACCGATAGAGCCTGGCGCGCGAAATATTTCTCCCGCTTATCCGTAGCGCTTGCGGATGGATTTTTGTGTTTTAATTGTGAGCATGGAACAGGCTGAAATTCGTCCGCGCCCCGTGGTTGGGGCGATCATCGTGGTAAGCGGCCTCGCGGTGTCATTCCTGCTGTGGTTGCTGTACGTGCACCATCCTTCGGCTGATTTCGCCGGGCGCTGGATGTTTCTGCCTGCCCTGAACGCGCTTCTGAACGGATCGTGCGCGATTGCGCTCTGCGTGGGATTGTATTTCATCAAGCATCACAAGCGGGACGCGCATCGCACGAGTATGCTGCTGGCCTTCGCCTTTTCGTCCGTTTTTCTCGTCAGCTACATCGTGAACCACGCGCTGCACGGCGACACGATTTTCCCCGGCCACGGCGCGGTGCGCACACTCTACCTTTCCATTCTAGCCAGCCACGTAATCCTCTCCATTGTCGCGCTGCCGATGGTGCTCACCACGTTTTTTTTCTCGCTGACGGGGCGTTTCGCAATGCACCGCCGAATCGCACGCTTGACATTCCCCATCTGGCTCTACGTTTCGATCACCGGTGTAGTGGTTTTCGTCTTCCTCAGGGCGTATGTGTACTAGATTCCGGCGTTGATCCGGCCTGATTTGCGCCCATCACTCAATGCAGATTCCTGCAGTGCTTGCGCCACAGGATGATCAAACTGTCATCTTGCAGAAAAAAGCGCGGTAGTGTTCGGGACATAGACTCTCACCTACCATGTGCCCATCCCCTGCATCAGAGCGAGGGCGTGAGCCACACGGCGCGAGGAAAGGGAGTTTGCCACGCTGGACAATGCGATTTCCTGATCGCGGTACCGGTCAAGTCGTTTGATTCGGGGGACAGTAATCGCGATCTCCACACGATTCAGGTCACCCGCGGCGCGGAGTTCCCCATCGTGACCGTGCGCACGCGCCTTCCCGAATCAGCCGCCGCATCGACGACCATTAACGCCGACCTGGAAATTCAGTTCGCTGGCCAGACCACCGCCCAATACAAGCAAGTCCCTTTCAAACTGGAAACCCAGGGCGTGGAGACTCATATCACGGGGACAATTCCGGCCACACTCTCTGATTTTAAGATTGACCCGCCGTCACTCTTGACGATGCCGGTCAAGAACGAGATTCCAATACGTGTGGATATGACGTGGCGTCCGCAATAAACGAATGAAGCGGTCTAACATCGGCCATCCACGCTTGCGGAAAGCATTTCAACCAGCCTTCCCTGAGAAACCGGTGCTTCTTCTTAAGGGCGATTCAACGTTCGGAGAGTTTCCTGCATCCCACCTTGAGGTGTAAAGTGCTTGGTGCGGGCGGGACTTTCCCATGCGATTGTTGTTGGTAGAAGATGATGTATCGATTCAGAAGTTCCTGAAGCGCGCGCTGGTAGAGGCTGGATATCAGGTGGATACGGCGGGCACTGCGAAAGCCGGCGAGATCTCCGCCTTGGAAGGTATTCACGATGCCTTCATCATCGACCTTGGCCTTCCGGACCTGGACGGATTGGATCTGATTGCCCGCTGCCGCGCGCAAGGTAGTTCTGCGCCGGTTCTGATCCTATCCGCGCGGCGTTCCGTGGACGAGCGGGTTCGCGGGTTGGAACAGGGCGGAGACGACTACCTCACGAAACCATTTGCTCTAGCGGAACTCCTGGCAAGACTGAGAAACCTCCTGCGCAGGTCCGCGGTTCCGACGAATGAATCGGTGCGTCTGCAAGCGGCCGACCTGCAACTAGACCTGGTGCGTCGTGAAGCACGACGGGGCGATCACCTGCTGCAACTGACCCCACAGGAGTTTTCCCTGCTGGAATATCTCTGCCGGAATGAAGGCCGTGTGGTGACTCGCACCATGATTCTGGATCACGTTTGGCGGATGCGGATCGATCCCGCAACCAACGTCGTGGATGTGCATATTTATCGCCTGCGCAGCAAGGTCGACCATGACGCTCCACGGCCGCTGATTCACACAATTCGGGGTGTTGGTTACGTGCTTAGGTATGCCTAAGAACCTACGAGCGACCGCCGCCTGGCGGATTTCGATTTGGACCACGCTGGCCTTCGCCCTCGGGACCGCGGTGGCATTCTCGATTGTTTATTACCTGGTGGCTCAGGGGATCCGTGAACGCAGTGACACCTGGCTTACCGGCGAAGCCGAGGTTCTGGCTCAGGTCTCGGCCGATACTCCGAGCGATCGCCTATACAAGCGAGTCGTGCGAGAGGTGGCCGAGCTTGCTACTCAGGAAGTTCCGGATGAGCGCAACGCGCGCGGGGAGAGATTGAATTCTGTCTTCTTTTTGGTGACGGATCCCAGCAACAGTGAAAGTCTGTTGTGGGTGGGGCCCAGTTCCAACGATGTCTTTCTCAAGGCGATTCAACAGGCGAAGCTGCTTCCGGGCGCTCCAAAATCCATCGCAGTCGAAGGATGGAGCCAAACATTTCGAGTTGTGGTGAAGGTGCAAAAGGGAAAAACTGTTTATCTAGGACTTTCGGATCGTGGTGCCAAGCATGTGCTGGGCATATTGGCCCGTCGTTTTCTCATGATCTGGGGCGG
>Ga0224561_1000005_pt1 | contig 26809 bp, 31 predicted proteins | sample CSU2metagenome_FD_180953 | JGI IMG/M metagenome (GOLD analysis project Ga0224561, IMG submission 180953) | Soil microbial communities from Bohemian Forest, Czech Republic - CSU2 | ecosystem: Environmental > Terrestrial > Soil > Temperate forest | place: Czech Republic: South Bohemian Region... | reverse complement strand
GTCTTTGAGATTCCCTCAGGTTACAAGCGCGTCGCCCGATGGTGGTAGTCAGGCCGCGCAATCATGGTTGACGAAAAATCGCCATTACGGGTTTTGACCCTGGACCGAAGGTCGGGCCGATTCTCGGTGAGCGTTATCGCCCTGATAACAACACCTACGCGCTGGAAATCAGCGCAACCGGGGTACAATCCTCACCGAAAGGTATTCCGATGACCATCCGCATTTGTGCCATCCTTTGTTTCGCAGCCGCTATCTCGATAACCATGGCAGCGCAGAGCGAGCCGGTGTTGGTATCTGCGAACATACCAAGGCATCCTGCGCTGGCGTGCCAAGCACGCATTGGAGGAGTCGTGAAGTTGACTTTCACTCTGGGGGCGAACGGCGCTGAACCAACCGACGTTGAGGCGGTGTCGGGTCCGACGTCATTGAAAGCTGCTGCCCTAGAGAACGTGAAGACGTGGCGCTTTGGCACCCATTACGCAGACGGCAAGTACGAAACAACGTTCGATTATCAGTTCCCCATGTCTGGCCCGGAAAAAATAACCTTTGAATCGTTCCGCCGAGTGGAAGTTGCCACTTGCCTTCCGACCCTCGTCAATGAGTGATAAGGCTGTTCTCGTCTGTTAGGGCAAACTCGGAAGGGTTGGTCTAGACTAGCATGCAATGAAGCCGTCATTTCTTCTCGTCGTATTTGCCGCCTCGTCCGTTGTCTATTTCAGTGGGTGCTCCCGGACGCCAAGCAATCCGCAAGCTGCTCTTGTCGGGCAATACAAACTGCATGTGGGAAACGGCAATTGTTCCGGGCGCGGAATCGAAAACTCGACGCTACAACTCCGCGCGGACGGTACGTCCGAACAGCGAGACAGATTCAAAGACGGTTCTCTGTTTGTAACGGCGGGGAAATGGTACCTCGATGCCAATGATGGGATTGGAATCGACAATCTCCGAACCACCACGACATTAGAGATCGACAAAAACGCATCGCCAACTCACGTCTCGCTGCTTGTGCAGTGGTCAAAACCTCCAAACATTTTGCTTAATCCCCACGATGACTGTTTCTTCGCCAAAGCGGAATAGAGCCAGCACCGAGTTCAATTGGGCGAAAAATCGAGATAGCACTCATCGTGCCCACGCGCGGAGTCGAGTGTAAGGCCGATAGCCTCAACCATTCGAGAGCGGGCCCATTGAATCGCCTATACTCGAAAGAAGAATGAACGATCGGCACATTCTTTTCAGGTCTGACCGCTTCAACCTATCAAAAGTGGGTGAGCACTTCATCAATCCGTGCTGTTTTGGCGAAGACTTGGCGGCTTGGCTCCGGCCCAAATTGGCTGAGAAGAACGTTGAAACGGCCTCACCGCATCAGGAGGATTGGGGCTGGGAGCTTCCGGCAAGAACGGGAACAGATTCCTATTACCTGTGCATGAGCGGCAATGCTGACAATCCCGGATACGACGAAGGCGAGTGGCGGATCATTGTGGAGAAGCGGCGCTCGATCCGGGAGCGGCTGACTGGCGAAGGGAAGATTCTTGCAGACGATGCGGTTGTAACGCTGATCGAGCAGATTCTGTCTGACGAACCCAACATCAACAACCTGCGCCGGGAGCAATGAAACCTGCCTCAACTGTTGCAAAATCGGAAAAAGTACCCGACCATCACGCAAAGAGATCCGTCTGCGCAGCCACTGTGGGAATACTGGTCGAGCCAGGCAACGGTCGAGCGTGATATCGAATTGCTTTTCCCGAAGGATCTCAGCCGCGAAAAACCCAGCGAGACCTTGCGAAAGGTCGCCAATATGATGAATGTGTGGAAGTCAAAGATTGACAGCAATCTGGCCCTGCAGAAACTGAATACCATTTTTCCGCCGATCTCTGAGTCATCTGAGGATAGGTAACCCGCTGTCACACCCCCAAAGGGTGCGTTTTATTCGTCAACCTGCAGCGAAACCGAGGCAGCGCCGACGTAACATCTCGATAAGGCTCACTGACCGGCGGTCAAAACGTGCTAAGACCTGGTTACAACATTTGATTGAAACCGCCACCTAATTGGCAAAGCGCGTATCGCTTTTTCGAACCTGGCGTACGCCGCCTTGGCTGCTATCAGAGGTCGGGGTCGGCGTCTCTCAGAGGACACCAACCATTTCCCCCCACCGAATGGACTGCTAATTCTTGTCTCCTTGCTCAATCCCCTTCTCATTTGTCCTCGATGCGTAGGAACCCGTGCCCCTGATTGGCCACCCCAACAATTGTTCCCGCAGAGTTGATTCCGTAGGGGTTGGTATCTGTGGAGCCCGGAGGATCGAAGGTTGTAAATGTGCCATCGCGAGAGCGCAGGAACCCGTGGTTCACGAAATTCGCGTCATTGTAGACCCCCACGATAACCCCCTTGGAATTGATGCCGACAGGGCCGGTCAAAATCGCCCCCGGAAAATCGACCGCTGTGAGGGTGCCGTCCCGAGAGCGCAAGAACCCGTGCGACGCACTCCTATTGTCCAGGTAAAATCCGGTGATCTCCTCCGCTTGATTAATGCCTATGGGGTTCGTGTAGTTCGAGCCGGGAGCATCGAAAGTTGTGAGGGTGCCATCGCGAGCCCGCAGGAAACCATGAACAACAATCCCGTCAACATCGGATCCTGTGATCTCCCCTTTATTGTTGATGTCGAAGACGATGGTACCGGAGCCCGGAGCGTCAAAGATCGTGAAGGTGCCATCGCGATAGCGCAGGTAGCCATGAGCGCTAAGCCCCCGGTTCGTACTATAAGTTCCTGTAATTTGCCCCCTCCCATTAATGGCTGTAGCGTCGGTGCTCGTCGAGCGCGGAGGATCGAACGTTGTGATCGTGCCGTCACGATCACGCAGGAAGCCGTGGCTCACGGACTGCGCGTCACGGTAGTATCCCGCGATGGCACCTTCCCGATTGATGCTGTTGGGTTGGGTGTAGGTCGAGCCCGGAGGATCGAACATTGTGATCGTGCCGTCACGATCACGCAGGAAGCCGTGGCTCACGGACTGCGCGTCACGGTAGTATCCCGCGATGGCACCTTCCCGATTGATGCTGTTGGGTTGGGTGTAGGTCGAGCCCGGAGGATCGAAGATTACATAGGTAGCTTCTTGAGCATTTGCGGCATGGGTGATCCCCAGTGTGCTGAGGGCGAGACAGGAGAGAGCGAGCATTGCTTTCTGTCGAGTGGTTGAGACAATTTGGGCTGCGGAAACTGGGTGCGAGATCATTAGGGTCAGCTCCTTTGCAAGGGACTCGGAGCATACGAAGGAGAACGGGATAGCTCCAAGCTAGCTGTATTTGTTGCCGTCGGGGCTGCGAAGGTTGGCGAGAAATCGATTACACTCAAGTGTGCGGGCCGCCGCCGAACTGCAAGAGGTTCGAAGCTCCTGCGCGGCTCTCGGTTGCGTGGACGGCGGGCGAGTGTAATGATGGGCGAACGGACGGCGCGAGCTTGTCACATGGTCTGTTCGACGGTACGGAGAATCGACGACCCTAGACGGAGTCCCAAGCTGTTAAATCACGGCTTCGCCGTCGAAGCATGTTGCATGATCAGCCAGTTGCCATTCGCACCGACGAGCACTACGAGGTAATTACCTTCAACATGTTTGCCATCCGAATCTTGCTCGTAGGTGCCGCTGTCGTAGGCGAGTCCACCGGAGCAAACAATCCCTACGCTGTGTGCCACAACCTTCGAGCCAATCTCCTTCCCGAGGGAAGCTCGAATCTCGTCCTGCCCCGAGGCACGGCTCCCGTCGGCGGGTAAGAGGGCCGCGTGAGTCGCGCACAGCCTGACCACATTGTCGAGTTGCTTCTCGTTCCAGTTCTTCACCCATGAACTTCTCACGTCAGCAATTTGTCCCTCCACTCCTGGCCCACATTGCGCCGCCGCCCGAACTGAAGTCGAGCACGCCAGCACGCAAACAGCGATTAAAGCCGCGCAACAACGCATATGATCCTCCTAACATGTCGGTCTGGTGGAATTGCATTACGATCCGAGAATGGTACACCCGAGTGGTCGCTCGCACCACGCCTAGTCCATAACTGTTGCAAAATCGGTTACACTCAAAACCCGAACTGACGGGCGAACAGAGGGCGCAAGCTTGTGACATCGCTGGTTTCGACGGTTGAATCTTCCGCTCCTATAATGCCGTCATGGAAGTGCACTGCGGCAGGCTCGGTATAGCTAGTCAAATGCTGCTCATTGTGATGGGTCTGGCGGTAGCGCTTTGCAGTCTTACGGCTCAAGTCCCAACCAAGGATCAAAAGATCGAGCCTCAGGTAATTTTGCGCAAGTTGTTTCCGCCGGTTTACTCGCCGCTCGCCCGGCAGGCGCACGCCCTAGGGGATGTCCATCTGAGAGTATCCATCCACTCGGATGGAAGCATCGACGCCGTCAGCGTGATTGATGGAAGTCCGATGTTGCGGCAGGCAGCACTCGACAGTGCGAAGCAATCACAGTTCGAGTGTAAAGACTGCGGGGAATCAGATCACCTCGTCGAGGGAACATTTACATATTCCTTCCAAGCTTCACCGGAACAGGAACCCGCAGACTCGAATTGTTGTTTGGAAGAGCGGGCCTCGCCTGACAAAGTGCTGACCACACAAGCGTCTCGGTCCGACGAGCGTATTACGATTACAATTCCGCCCGTGTGTATATGCTCCGCTGAATATCTTGGCACTCTAATGGATCGTAGAATGCGGCTCATTGCCGGTAACGACGCTTTGGATTGTGGAAGGGTGAAATTGAGTGCTGACCCGGAGGCCAGTCTCGCGTGTGCGCGTCAAGCGATTTCAAAGAAACGAGCCTTCTTTGTACGCCTAGACAGTGTTGGCATAGACTCGTTTTTATCTGACGGATTCGCTGGCGACGGCTCGGGCAAGGTATACAGCGTCGCGTTTGATAGCCTCGGATGGGGAGCAGATCCCGATATCAAAATTCTGGACAATAGCCACGACGCGGTTGAGATTTGTCCCCAGCCTGTTCACATTTGGAAGGAGGTTTCCCCCAAAGGCGCATTCATGGGATATCGTTGCACCCTCTACAAATAGAAGCCGTGGTTGGTGAAATCCCCATATCACTCGTTGACCGGAGGTTTGGATTCTCTATTGGAGCGTGGCTACCTTTGCCGCGCAAAAGCGAGCAATTGAGATCTTTCAAAGGGTCTGGGCAGGACCGGATAGGCCGGTCGAAAATCCAAGACCCTGGTCCGGCTTCTTCTTCAAAATCGCTTCAATAAGATCCATCCCAGTTCTCAATAAGCTTCTGAGCACCTTGGGATTGCGGTGTAGGAGTGGGGTTCCCCGGCGAAATCGAGAGATTATTGTGGGTGAGGTCTTGCGAGTTCCAAATGCGCGTGTCCTCCGAACGGTGATTGGCGAATGCGTCTGGCGCGCTCAGCCCACTACAACGCTAACAAAATGTAAAGACATAAGAACGAAGCGGTTCATCACGATCCCAGCACTCTGCAAAATGTCTCGCCTTCTGTCAACTTCATTTGCTTTCAGAACCAAGAACCCATTGCGGCGGCTCCGGTTCTAGTCTGCCGTTCACCTGCACATTCAGCTCTTTTGCCCAACGGTAGCCCCACATCCAGCCATATTGAGTGATAAACGTATCTGGGATACTGTACGCAGGGTCCGACTGAGCCGTGGCCAAAGAAACGAACTTGTAGTTCTTTCGGACGAACAGCTCAAGCAAACCTTTTATCACATCTGCATTCAGACGATTGTCGTGCAACAGCATGACCTGGGGCGGTTCATACCCCAGTACTTGCTTACTCAGCGAAGCGTAGTAGTCGATTTCTGAACCGGTGTAAGCGAGGTATTCGAGGCGGAGCTTCTTAGCGGTTTTCTCATCTTTTTGTGCCAGAATACGGACGTAAGCGTCGTTAAATAAGTAGTCGGAGTTTTCAATAGTACAAGTGGCTAGCTTGTAGCCGTGCTGTGCCAGGAACACTGCAATGGCATCGTGCTTTGCCGTGGTGTCGCCCGTGTGGTTCATCGGGAATCGAAAGAATTCGGGCCTCTTGCCCGCCTCTTTCATAAGGAGCGCGACGGTAGTTTCTCCCCGAAGAATCTCGTCTTCGATTTGAGGAACCGAAAGCTCGTTGATATCTGAGTGTGAGTAGGTGTGGTTTCCTAAGTCGAGGCCTTCCCTGATCCATTGCCTCAGAATTTGCGACCCGGCCTTCACCCCCAGACCTTCGACGCGACCTTCGTTTACGAATCCCGTTACAGGAATCCGATGCTTCTTGAATGCAACTAACAATTTGCGATTAACTTGCCGGGCATGGTTGACATCGGTCAATGTTAGTGCGGTGTGGGTACGGCTAACGTAAGGAAGATCGTCAACCGTGATTGAGACGGTTCGCTGCTGGGCGGATGCTCGCAAACACAGCAACAGCAAGGCGAGCAGAAAACAACGTAGAAGCCACATTTGGCTAGCTTACGATTCGCCAAGCGTTCCGACAATGAACTTGGCGATAACGGGCGTCGATTGCACTAAAACCCTGCTGGCGATTGCGTTGCCATCATCCAGGATGATTCTTTTCGGCACGTTAGGCGAGAACCTCATTCTTTACCACCTGCACCAACTCCAGCACTTGGGAATCGTCGGCAATCCGAAAGCTAGCCCTCAATTGGTGAAGAATCTTAGCCCTATCGCAAAGTGCGCCGGCGCACTGTAGCCGCGTGGACCCGACAGTGTCCCACCGGGGCACTTGCGATAGGGGTTTAAGATTTTTCACCAATCAAGCCTATGTTCTAAACTGTTGTATTCGCGGTCGCGTCCAATGCGGGTAAGCTCGCTCTCACACTACTATCGTCGCACCCCGAGGCAAGCTCCTCTTACGGGGCCTGCCAGTCTAGCGCGTAGATTTCCTGACTGCTGGTGTCGCGGGCCACTAACGGTGAGTCATCGGGTGCCAAACCTGTCCACGGGCCAAATTCGCCCCAGTAACGCCGGACTCCCTTCAGGCTGAGCAGGCGTTCCAGCTTGCGATCCGAGATGCGCACGCGAAAGAAGGCGGCATCGCCGGTCAAGGTCGTATCAAAATATAAATACTGACCGTCGCGCGACCAGCTGGGATATCCGATCGGGAGGCTCACCAACTCCTGCCACTGCTGGCTGACCCGGTCGAACAGCATCAGCTTCAGCGAGTCGTTCGTAACGGCGGCAATGTAGCGTCCATCTGGGGACCAGTGAGGGGAGAACAACTGCCCGGCCCCCGGCAGAGGAGAGATTGTTTTCGTTTCCAGATCGTAAATGGCAATCCCCGGTCCTTCGTTATGAATGCTAATGCTAGGATCACCCGCCTGGTTGAGTGTCAACACGATGGACTTGCCATCAGGCGACCATCCGGGATCGTATCCGGCGCTTACGCCGGGGATCAGCTCCCGCAGGCCCGTCCCATCGCTGGAAATCAAGTAGGCCAGCCAGTCTGTCTTCCGGTTTGTACCCATGAAAGTGATTTCTCTTCCGTCAGGAGACCATCGTGGCAGGGCCGCAGACATTCCCTCGGACGTGAGTTGCAGCCTTTCGCTGCCGTCAACCCGGCTGCGCCAAAGCTGGCCTTCGGGGACCGATACGTACGCGACCCATTTTCCGTCCCCAGAAAACGCCAGGTCGCTTACCGATCCGCCATCCAGGTACGGTGCAAAGCCGGACTTGCCGTCGTAACGCACCAACTCGCACCGGGGCTGCGAGCCGATGGCAAAAATCCGTTTGCCATCTTTGCTCACCATGGGCGATGCGAAGTCCAGCGGACCGTTAGTCAATTGCACAGGCTTAGCCGTTCCCGCTAGCCACGAGGATTTCTCCGCCAGTGCCCACACGCTGTTCCGTCCATCGCGAGAGCTCTCGAACAGGAAGTACCTTCCGTCGGGAGTCCAGGTGCCGCAGCACTCACGGGGATTGCTGTTCCAACCGGGAAGCAGGGGCCTCAAGCCATTTCCGGTGCGCGCGATCTCCCAGATCGAACTGGAACCATTCCTTGGATCGACAATGAAAAAGCGAAGCCTGCCCCCGTCGGGAGAAAAGCGAAGGTCATAGACCGGGTTCTCCGCAGTGACGAGCTTACGGGGATCGCTGAAGTCACTCTTTGCGGCATAGATTTCCGAGCCCTCGGAGAAGACCACCTGGGTTCCATCGGGCGACCAAGCTACGGAGGCCGCGCGAGGGTCGCCCATTCGACGAGGCGGTCCGCTTGGCAATGGCAGAGACCACGTTTCGACTCCTTCGCTTGTTCCTTGAAACGGAAATACGACCAGGGCCGACCCGTTGGGCGTGATGCCGCCGATCATGACGTTCGCGAAAGGCGTCGGCAGTGTGCTGGTCTCACCACCCGCAACCGACACCTGACTCACCACGAAGTGATCACCTTGCAGCTCGGGAAAGTAAAGGCGCTCGCCGTCGCTGAAGATCACGCGCCTGCCGCCGCTGAAACCCCCAAGCTTGGAGAGACCATCGTGCGTGATCTGGGTAAATCCCAGGACTCGCGGTGGCTGAGAAGGAAGGAGGCGATACGCAACCAGCGCGGCCAAGATGAGAAGCAACGCGACCGCCCCATAGACAAGGGAACGTCTTTTGGGAATCGGACGCGGAAGGGTTGTCTGGACTTGGACCGGCTCAAGCGGTGCCGCCGATGTCGGCGTCTGCACCAACTCCATCAGTTCGGCATCAGAGTTCGCAGCTCCATTTACGGGGCCGATAAATCGATAGCCCCGGCGGTAGAGGGTTTCGACAAACCGAGGATTTTCGGAATCGTCTCCCAGCGCCTGCCGTAGTTTCTTGACCGCGCTGTTCAGGCTGAGATCGAAATCGACGAACGTGTCCTGGGGCCAAAGCCGCCTCTGCAATTCCTCCCGGGTGACGATTTCACTCGGGCGCTCCAGCAGCATGGCAAGAATCTGAAAAGGCTGCTCCTGCAGCTTGATCCTGACGCCGGACTTGCGCAGCTCGCGAGCATCGAGGTCGAGCTCGAAGAGCCCGAAGTGGACGATTCTGGGATTCGTCGCTGGCTCGGCCACCCACTTCACTCCTATGATCTTGAAAGCTTACACCCGATGGCGGCTTCCACCTATTTAGACGTCTCGGTTCATATTCTGTTTGTTCTCCCTTCTTTTCAATGGCTTAGCCGGCCACATTCGTTCCTGACCCAAACCATCGCCCATCCATTGTTCTGCCCGGCGTGCCGAGCGAAAGTGGGCGCGTTCGCCGCGGAATGCGGACAAGCTGGGCGGTTCCAATCCGGCCGGCAAATCAGGAAAAGGGAGAACTTCTATGAAAAAGCAAACTCTGATGTTTGCAAGCTTCTGCTGGGTAGTCGCACTGGCCATGGTTCCGGCTCACGCTCAGTCGTGGAACGTTCGGGCAAAGATTCCATTCAACTTCACCGTCCTGGAAAAGACGTTGCCTGCTGGCGACTACAGAATGATTGCCAAGCCCCATCAAGTCGACATCGAGGACGCTGAGGGCAAAATCGTCGCCAAGGTGTTAGCCATTGACGTCTCAGGCCGCTCCGGCGGCGATAACGGCGGAATCATCTTTCGCTGCTACCTCGACCGCTGTTTCCTGGCACAAGTTTTGTCGCCGACCCAGGGGAAGGGTCGCGAGTTGCTCACGTCGCGAGCCGAGTCAAATCTGGCGAAAGAGGACAAAGAGAAATACTTCGCCATCCTCGGCGAAGAGACACAGAAGCGGCACTGAAACGCAGGCCGCCGCAGAGCTGGCGCGCCCTACCAAGGCGAGCAGCGCGGAACCGAGGAGTCTTCCGGGGAACTCCGCCGGGAGACTCCGTTTGTATGTCGAAGGTCCGGAGCACGATGACGATCGCAAAACAGGCCTCTCTTACACGCATCGAGAATTAGCTTAACCGACAACCGGCCTACGCGATCCACACCGTCTTGGCATTCATGAACTCGCGGATGCCGACCGCTCCCAGTTCCCGCCCGTGGCCGGACTGCTTGACGCCGCCGAACGGAATGCGCGTGTCGGAGGCGACCATCTTGTTAATGAAGACCATGCCTGCCTCAAGTTCGTTGATGAAGCGCTCGCGTTCTTTTTCATCGTTCGTCCAGGCGCTGGCGCCCAGGCCGAAGCGAACGTCGTTGGCAATGCGGATCGCCTCGTCCTGATCTTTCGCGCGAAAGATTGACGCCACCGGACCGAAGAATTCTTCCCCGTACGCGGGGGAATCTTTGGGAATGTTCGTCAACACCGTGGGCGCGTAGTAATTTCCCGGGCGTTTCAGAGGATGTCCGCCGGTCAGGACTTTTGCTCCTGCCTGCACAGTCTTCTGCACGTCGGCATCGAGTGTGGTAACCGCATCGGGCGTGGCCAGCGGACCGAGTTCAGTCTTCTGGTCGAAGGGATCGCCCACCCGCAGGCCCTGCATGCGGGCAACGAACTTCCGCTCGAATTCGTCGGCAATCGGAGCGGCGACGATAAACCGTTTGGCAGCGATGCACGATTGCCCGTTGTTGATGACGCGCGCCTCTACGGCCGTGGCCACGGCTGCGTCTAGATCGGCGCTGGGCATCACGATGAACGGATCGCTGCCACCGAGTTCCAGTACAACTTTCTTGATGCGCTTCGCCGCTCCAATTCCTACCTGGATCCCGGCCTGCTCACTTCCCGTGAGCGTGGCCGCGACCACGCGCGGATCATTTAACAGCGCATCGACTTGCCCAGACCCGATGAGCAGCGTCTGGAAAACACCTTCGGGGAAACCGGCATCGCGGAAAATCTTCTCCAGTGCGATTGCGCATTGCGGCACATTCGACGCATGCTTCAGCAACCCGACATTGCCCGCCATCAGCGCCGGGGCTGCAAACCGGATCACCTGCCAGAAGGGAAAATTCCAGGGCATCACGGCCAGAATCGGACCAAGCGGGAGATAGCGCACAAAACTTTTCTTGGCGCCGGTCTCGACCACTTCGTCGGCCAGAAGCTTTTCCGCATTTTCAGCGTAGTAACGGCAGGCGGTGGCACATTTCGCCGCCTCAGCGATCGCGGCCTTGAGCGGCTTGCCCATTTCCAGCGTCATCAAGCGGCCGAAGCGCTCGCGGTCGCGTTCCAGAATTTCCGCCGCCTTCATCATCCGCTTGGCGCGTTCCGCAAAGGGAGTTTTGCGCTCGGCGCGAAAGGCCGAAACCGCGAACTGCAGTTTGCTTTCGATCTGCTCCGTGGTGAGCGCCTGAAACGTCTGCACGACTTCGCCCGTGGCCGGGTTAACGGTGGCAATGGCCATAACGGCAGTTCCCTTCTGTGATTGGTTGGAGCAGTTCGCCGGAACCGGCTCGCTCTATTCTGTGCTTTTGTGACTCGCTTTGGAATTTACAGCGGTCATGCCACTATACCACTCCAAACGGCCGACACGGGTTCGTCCCATCTCGCATCGCGCACACAACTCGATCCCTTGCCCCCAGATCGCGGCAGTCGTGTTCGTCCTTCGCCTGACTTTCCTGTTGCTGCTGAGCCACCCTGAGTGGCTAAGACATCTCCCCTGAATTTTGAAGCTCGATACTTCCTGAAACCAGAATCCTGACGTCTGCGGTTCAGGGTCCGACGTCGATTTTCCTCCCGCGTAGTTTACAATTGAATGCATCCAGCACTCATCTTTATCAGCCCTGATTGGAGGATTCCCATGAAGCTTACCCCTGGCAAACTTGCCGGTCTCAAGAGAGTCTCGAACGAACGCGGCGTCATTGCGGCCGCTGCCATGGACCAGCGCGGTTCTCTGCAAAAGTCGCTGGCCAAGGAAAAAGGCGGCGAAGTCTCGGACGCCATGATGGAAGAATTCAAAACGCTGGTCACCGAAGTTCTCACCCCGCACGCCACCGCTATTCTGCTCGACCCCGAGTGGGGATTGCCCGCTTCCAAGCGTCGCGCCAAGAATGCCGGCCTGCTGCTGGCTTACGAAAAAACTGGATATGACAAGACCGGCCCGGGCCGCTTGCCTGATCTGCTGGACGTCTGGTCGGCGCGGCGCCTGAAAGAAGCCGGCGCGGATTGCGTGAAGATTCTGCTCTACTACACGCCCGACGATCCCAAGCACGTCAACGAAATCAAGCACGCCTGGGTGGAACGCATCGGCGACGAGTGCCGCGCCAATGACGTCCCATTTTTCCTGGAGTTCGTGGGCTACGACGAGGGCGCAGACGAAAAAGGCCTGGACTATGCCAAGAAGAAACCGCACATCGTCACCGAGAGCATGCGCGAATTCAGCAAAGATCGCTACGGCGTCGACATTCTCAAGGTGGAAGTGCCAGTGAACATGAAGTTCGTCGAGGGCGTGCAGTGCTTCGGGGGACAGAAGGCTTACACGAAGAAAGAAGCTATCGACCTGTTCCACAAAGCTGCGGCGGCGGCGACCAAACCGTTCATCTATCTTTCGGCCGGAGTCAGCAATGCCGAGTTTAGCGAGACGCTGGAGCTCGCCGGAGAGTCGGGTGTGAAGTTCAACGGCGTGCTCTGCGGCCGCGCGACGTGGAAGGATGGAATCCCCGTGTATGCCAAGCAAGGCGCGGGGGCATTCCGGAAGTGGCTGGAAACCGAAGGCGTGAAGAACATCAATAACGTGAACAGCAAACTCAAAGCGGCGACGTCGTGGTACTCGATCTACGGCGTGGAGCTCGTGACGGCGTAGGTCGTGGGAGGATTATGTGGCGCGGGCACTCTTACCCGCGGGTTTTTGCGCAGGCGCGGGCCACTCTTGCCCGCGCCTTTCTTGCTTGTACAACCGTGAGGTTCTAATCGGTCGTTTTCAGTCCTGATTGCAGAGATCGAAGTTGCCGTCGTTCCACTCCTTGTCGCCCGTTGTTTTTTCAGCCAGGACCCAACCCGTATAACCGGCGCCGGTCTTCACCTGCACCCACCACTCGTTAACGCCCCTCTTAACAATTTCCCAGGTGCACATTGTATGGTCGGGGAAGCCACACCGCTGCATGTCCCCCTGATTTTCGTAGAATTCGGTGAACCACACTCCCTTGGCCCAGACGTCGTAGTATCCACCATGGAAACCGTAGACAGGAACCACGTCGCCCGGCTTGAGCGAGTGCTCCGCATCGGGCTGCGTGATTGAAGCTCTGCCCGGTTCACGAATTACGTTTACGCCTGCAAGTACCGTTACTTCATCGCCCGCTTTCAGCGGGCCGACCGCGATACGTTTGCCCTGCCATGAGGAATACATTTGGTCGTCCCGCTCGATTGTCACGTGCGGAACGGGATTGCCCTTGCCCGGACATGCGTCGTAGTCAATGACGGGAAGCTTAGGCTCGGGAATTTTGGACTTTGGCTTGGGGGCCGAGGGCTGCTGAGCAGTTCCCAGCGCCGCCAGAACGAGAAGGGCGCAGAGTCGAAGCGCGATCATGCTGAAAGAATACTGCGGCGACGCTAAATTGCTACATTACTCGGGTACCGAGGCGTAGGTGACATCGTCGGCCAGTTAGAGCGGACCTGGGAGCCCTCACTCTGCCGTTGCGTAGTACCCGGCCTTCGCGCGAACGCGCAGGAATGCCAGCTGTTTCGGCAGCTTCAGCCTGACGCTGATCTTGTGCCATTTGCCATCGTGGGGCGCGTGCTCGGGACGATAGCCCAGCACGTACTGGGTCCGGAGTTCGACCCCAATGCGATGCGCGACCTTCGGCATCTCCCGCGGATCTTCCAGCACGAAGGCCCGTCCGCCCGTGGTTTCCGCCACATTGGCCAGCAGAGCTGGCCCCAGCATTTCTTCGGTAGTTGGCACGTAGCGGTCAAAGGTACCAATGGCGTAGACCATCACATCGGATTCCTTCACCACCGCTTTTACTTCCCGTTCGCCGTAGCGGCTGTGGTTGTCGCCTCCATCGGAAACGATGAGCAGGGCTTTCTTGTTGTACTTGGCTTGCCGCATCTTGCTAATCCCCATGTAGATGGCGTCGAGCAGTGAAGTCTGCCCCTTCGGGTGTTCAAACAGCAGTTCCCTTTGCAAATCTTCGGGGACGCTGGTGAAATCGCTGGCCAGATGCGGCTCATCGGAGAACGTGATCATAAAGAACTCGTCCCCGGGGTTGGACGCCTCGCAAAACTGGTTCACAGCCTCCAGCACACGATCCATCTTGTTCTTCATGCTGCCGCTGGCGTCGACCAGAATACCGACCGAAATGGGAGCGTCTTCGCTCGAGAAGTGCTTGATGGGCAAAGACTTCTTGCCTTCGAACACCTGAAAATTTTCCTGGTCGAGGCCGGTCACCAGCCGTTGCATCCCGTCAGTGACGCTCACCGGCACCAGCACCAGATCCGCGTTCGTGCGGATACGCGGGGGCCGTGCAGCGAGAGCCAAGTCCGGGGAGTAGTCCGCTTTCGCCACGGCCACAGTCGCCGCGCCGGGCGTGATGTGGACGTCGTCAAGGCTGCCTTGAGCGAGGACCGGGCTGGCTGCACCGACAAAGATGCAGAAACTCAAGCCACATAGGATCTGAAGAGAAAATCTCTGGAGGGAAACTGCGTTTGTTGAAGCGGCCATCGCTCTTACCTGTCCTGAATTGCTAATCGGCAAAATTGCGGCTTGCCTTAGTTGCTGTTTTGTCTCCGTTGGTTGTATGGCAGGTAGCTCGCGCAGGCAATGAATGTTTGACAAGGAGTCAAACCGAAGTAACGACTGGCACGCTGCGAAGGCTGTAACGTCCGCAGTCCGCATGAAGAAGCTGCGTTGCACACCTGCGACCAGCTGAGGTTAGAATTCCATGAGACGATCGATGAGACGTCGACGAGACGATCGACGCGTCAGGTTGCTGACTCCCATGAATGGTTCGACGCCCGCTCCCACACTCGCTTCGCAGACCTCTTCCGCCACCCCTTCGCCGCAAACCGCGCTCATCACCGGAGCTTCGGGCGGCATCGGATACGAACTGGCCAGGCTGTTCGCACAAGATCACTACAACCTGGTTCTGGTCGCGCGCAGCGGCGAGCAACTGAACCGGCTCGCCAACGAACTGCAAACCCAACATGGAATTCGGGTTACGGTCGCCCCAATCGACCTCGGGGAGCCCGCCGCGCCCAAGTTTCTTTTTGACCAGTTGCGGCGGGAGCGCGTCGCGGTGGACATTCTCGTGAACAATGCTGGCTTCGGAGTGTTTGGTGAGTTCTCGCAGATGCCGGAAGCTGAAATCCTGGACCAGATTCAGCTCAATATCACGGCACTTACCCATCTGACCAAGCTGTTCCTCACGCCCATGATTGAGCGCGGCGCGGGCCGCATCATGAACGTGGCATCTACGGCAGCCTTTCAACCGGGCCCGCTGATGGCGGTCTACTATGCAAGCAAGGCCTACGTCCTGTCGTTCTCCGAGGCGCTGGCGAACGAACTCCGGCGGTCGGGAGTTACGGTTTGCTGCTTCTGTCCAGGCGCGACCAATACGGGGTTTGCAAAACGCGCGGGATTGGAAGGCTCGCGACTGTTCAAGCAGATTGGAGCCATGAACGTGGAAGCCGTGGCTCGCGACGGTTATCGCGGACTGATGGCTGGCCGCACGGTGGTGATCTCGGGGATGCACAACTGGCTGATTGCGGAATCGGTGCGCTTCGCCCCGCGCAGGCTGGTCACAGCTGTCTCGCGCTGGATTGCCGAAAAGGCGGGGTCGTGAGTTATCAGACCGGAAACGAACACCTCGATAGTGGCCTTGCTTGCAACGTCTCGACCGTTATTACGACTATGTCCCTCCACACATCTGCGGACAACGGACGCAAGAGCTAGCAAAGCTGCGTCGCTGCGAAGGCGCACGCTGACTAGTACTCGCCGTAGCGCCCCTTCACCGAATCCGGGAACTGCTGCGCGTCGAAAACCGGAAGCGCGGTATTCTTCCGCCACTTCCCTTCGCAGATTTCTGTAACCCTGCTTGCACTAGCGCCGTATGGGCATATAGAGGGTTAAGAACATGACAATCATGACGGATACACAGTCGCGGGTTCCAGAGTCGGGGCACGGATATCGCGGGTTTACGGCGGCGGCGGCGCTGGTCGTGGGGGCATTGTTCTTCGCGTTGTGGTTCTGGCTGTTGCCGCAATGGCTTGGCTTCAGCGTGGAAATGGCGGGGGCGGCGCGCTGGCGCTGGCTGGCGGCAGTCCCGTCGGTGTTGGGATTTGCTGTTGCTCTGCGCTGCGTTTGGGATTTCGGATGGACGGGCCACGGCACCCCTGCTCCGTTCGCTCCGCCGCAGCGTCTGGTGGCGGTGGGTTTCTACCGCTATGTGCGGAATCCCATGTACGTGGGTTTGGCGACGGGATGGATTGGCCTGTGGGTGATTTTCGGGCATCCCAACCCGGTGCTGATGGCTGCCGTGGCGGCGGTTGCTCTCGGCGTACATCTGTTCGTGGTCTTCTATGAAGAGCCAACGCTGCGCGGGAAATTCGGGGCTGACTACGAAGAATACTGCCGGAACGTGAGGCGCTGGTTGCCGCGCGCGCGCGGCTGGAACAATCCGAAATAGCGCACGCTCATAATTGCTATAGCCCTTTTCGCTTCGGCACCGTAAGCGATATAGAAAGGGAGACGATGCCGACGGTCGAACAGCCGCGCGAACTGCTGCAACGGTTTTCGCGCGGCGAAGTCGATGCATTTGAAGAGTTGTTCAGGCTGCATCAGGGCGAGGTCTACCGCTGGATCCTCCGCATCGTGCGCGATCCTGCGATTGCCGAAGACCTCACGGTGGAAACTTTCTGGCGCATCCACCGCAGCCACGCGCGCTTCGATTCGGCGCGCAGCTTCGAAGCGTGGGCGCGGCGCATCGCCAGCAATGCGGCTCTCGACTACCTGAGGTCCAGGCCGCGCGAGACCGAACTGCCGGATGATCTGCCGCAGGCGCCGCAACCGGACCCGGGCATTGCGCAGGAGCTGCGGCAGAAAACGGCGCAGGCATTCGGCCGGCTTCCGCCGAAGCTCCAAATCGCAGCTACGCTTGCCCTAATCGAAGAGCAGCCTTACAAAGAAATCGCGGAAGCGCTGGGCATTTCTACCGGAGCCGTGAAGCTGCGCGTGTTCCGGGCTCTGCGCCTGTTGAGGAAAAACTTGCAGCGACAAGGAGTCGAGCCATGACTACAGACGACGAGCGCATGGAACGTTTGCTGAAGCAATCGCTTCTGCCCACCAGCACTCAACCAGGAGCGACCCTGCAACGCGATTTGTGGCCCGTGATGCTTGAACGTCTCGACGAAGCTTCTGTGGCGCTGCCATGGTTCGACTGGGCTCTGCTGGCTGCTGTGGTGGTGTGGCTGGCAATTTTTCCGCGGGCGATTCCTGTGTTGCTGTATCACCTGTGAGTGGCACCTGTAATTGGGGAGGAATTATGAACACGCATCCTTATCTTCGCGCTTATATGGCAGGCATCTTCTTGCCGAGTCTACTTCTGTTGGCTTTACTGACTGTGTTTGTCCTATCGCGCCTGGTATTTCACATGCCGATTCCGATTGAGCGCGTCATTATTTTTCCCATGGCGCTCGTTCCGAATCTGTTTGGACTGTGGAATATTGTCTACGTCTGGCTGCGGCCGCGTCGCCATCTGCCCATCGGCCTGCATGGAGCGCTGTTGCCGACGATCATGGCGCCGCTGGCGGGAGCGGGCGCGTGCTGGCTCGGATTCCTCGGCATTGGCCCGCACGGCATCACCTGGTTTGGGGTCATCACTCTGTCGTATTTTTTTGTTGCTCCCTGGTTCCTAACGGCAGTGGCGGTTTACTACCTGGTGTGGAAATACATTGTGGGATTTCTCAATCAGGTTTTGGGAATCGCGTGATGGACCGGTTTTGTGGAGCGAGCACTCCACACAAGCCGCTGCGGACAAGCAAATCATCCGGCAGAGACGTGGCGAAGCGGCGTCCCTGCGGGACAAGGTTTCCGTAACCGACAACCCATGCATGGTCCGTGTTCTAATAGATCCGCAGCGGCGGAAGCCCGAAGTCGAAAGGCCGAAGCCCGAAGCCCAACATCATGCCTACACTCATCTCGCAGCCCACTCGGATTCAAGCAGCAGGTAACAAACCTAAGCTGATCGACGAATATATAGGCCGCGTTAATTCCAAAACCCAGGCGGCCAGCGTGGCGCACATGCGCAGCCCCCAGGGATGGGTTGAGCCCGGCCAGACGCCCGAGTTCGACGAATTCACGATTGTCCTGAAGGGCAGGCTGCGCGTCGAGCACAAACAAGGGGCGCTCGAAGTCGCGGCTGGGCAAGCCGTAATCGTCCACGCCGGCGAATGGGTGCGCTATTCCACACCCCAGGAAGATGGCGCGGAATACATCGCCGTGTGCCTGCCGGCGTTCTCCATGGATACGGTGCGCCGCGACCGGGAGTAGCGGCCAACAACCTTCATTCCATCGGCTCCCCGAGGTGCAGCGAGTGAGATCGCCAATCTCCTGCTGAATCCGGATTAAGTCTTCTTGACGAAAAAACGGTGGTAGCGGATGATCTCGGTGCTGCGCATCACGATAACGAGGATTTGAAGATGCTTCGCGTACCGTCCTTGCTTAGGCCAGAGTTACGAACTCGATTCCGAGTTCGATCGGTTGCTTTCGAGCTGAACCCGACTGCGTGGATCGTTCTGGCATTTCTTATTCTTTCCTCCAGCTGGGCTGTGTCGTCCGACGCCCCTCAAAAGGCGCTACACGTATTTTTTGTCGACGTCGAGGGAGGGCAGGCAACTTTATTCGTGACGCCCACGGGACAATCGCTGCTGATCGACACTGGCTGGCCTGGGAATGACGGCCGGGATGCGGACCGAATCGTTGCCGCCGCGAAGAAGGCTGGAGTCAGCAAAATTGATTACGTTGTGATTACGCATTTTCACGCTGACCACGTGGGTGGCTTGCCCCAGTTGGCTTCCCGCATTCCAATCGGAACCGTCATCGATCACGGAGACAACCGCGAGAGCACGGACGCTGCCACCGTTCAAGGCTGGCAGGCTTACCAGGAATTGTTGGCGGCGAAGAAGTTCAAACGGCTGACCGTCAAACCCGGGGAGAGGCTCCCGGTTGGAGGTATCGAGGCGACGGTCGTGAGCGCGGATGGCGCCGTGATGGACCGTCCCTTGCCCGGAGCTGGGGATGAGAATGCGGTCTGCAAGAACGCGGAACTATATCCCAGCGATCAGACAGAAAATGCGCGCTCCGTGGGCACGATGATCACGTTCGGCAAGCTGAGAATTGTGGATCTGGGCGATCTGACCCTCGACAAAGAGATGGAACTGGTGTGCCCGAAAAACAAGCTGGGCACAGTCGATATTTACATTGTCTCCCACCATGGCTGGTCGCAGAGCAGCAGCCCTGCGTTGTTGCATGCGATCGCTCCGCGGGTCGCGATCATGGATAACGGCGCCAGGAAGGGTGGAACGCCTTCCGTGTGGGACATTATTGAGAAGTCGCCTCGCCTAGAAAATTTGTGGCAATTGCACTTTTCCGAAGAAGGCGGCGCCGCGCACAACGTGGCTACGGAGTTTATCGCGAACCCTCAGGGCCCGGACGCGGGCAATTATCTGGAATTAACCGCCTGGCCAGATGGTAGTTTCGACGTCTTCAATTCTCGAACCTCTAACAGCAAGCACTATCCGGCGCGCTAGCACCGCACCCTGCAGCGCCGCCAGCTCGGCGGCGGCGAGTACGCCCCGCCGAGGACGGAACTTCCTCTCCGCATTTTTCCCGGAGTGATCAGCAACGTTCTGAACCGGCAAATGAGCCGGTGCTGGCTGGGACAAACGAAGGTACGGAGATGGGCAATGCAAGAAAACTCCGATGAAAGCGCCAGCGATGACACGGATACACTGTTTATGCTGAGCGCAGTGGCTCTGATCGTTTTGGGGTCTGAACCGGTTCGCGTCATCGAGAGGGTGAACAGCGGACCGTGACCGAGCGTTGTCAGTCGCGCCGGGGAGGGGACTTCGATGGTTTCGACTGCGAGTGCTGGCGCCAGTATTCGTTACGGGTTTGAAACGCGAGCGAGCCAGTTTATAGTGCAGGCTTTCGCCAGCGGCTTGATATCTGCACTCTCCCACAGCCCGAAGATCGCGATTCGCGAGCGGACGGGCGAAGTGCAGGTGGCCGCGAGCGCAACCGGAAGTAGCGCCCTTAAGGTGCGAGTGAAGTCAGCCTCCCTGTAGGTCTTGGATGAACTCAAGCAAACGGATCGCCAGGAAATTCACCGGGTGATGAAGATTGAAGTGCTGGAAACCGATCGCTTCCCGGAGATTGTCTACGCGAGCTCGGAAGTGAGGCTTGAGAAACAGAAGGAAGACCTTTATCGCGCTTCGGTGGTCGGGAAATTGAGCCTTCACGGCGTTACCAGCAATCAGGAATTTTTCTCGCAAGTGGCCCTCGGGGTTGACACCGCGCGCGCGTACGGAAACTTTTCGCTGCGGCAGAGCGACTGCAACATTCCAATCGCGTCGTTCGCCGGGGGCACATTAAAACTTCACGACGAACTGAAGTTTTCCTCTTACGTGCCTCAGGCAACGGTAGGAAGTTACCGGAAGTCGCGCCGGCCTGGCACGACTAAGAACTGCGATTCGATACGTCGATCCACGATTCGTCGATCACCGCCATCACAGTAGCCGTTGGGAAGCGGAAATCGTTTGCAGCAAATTGTCGTCGGCGCCTTCGTCTGCCAGGCGTTTTCTCATAACGGCGCTCAACTTGAAGTCCACGCCGAATTTCTGAACCAGAGTAGCCATCCGCTTGCTGGTGATCCCGCCCGTGAGTCCGGTTTCGACCTCTACAAGCGTGAAGGGCGCGGCCTTGTTTTTTGCCGGCTTCTTCGGCAAGCTGGACGCCGTTGGTTCGGCCGCACGCCAGTTTGCTACCTCTGCCGAGATCAATCCCTGGGCCAACATCTCCGACAACTGATCTTGGGATAGCTTATTTTGTTGTCTTGCCGCTTTCCGAAAAAATGTCGCCGCCTGAATCGGGTCTTTCGGAACTCCCAGCCCCTGCTGATACATCCGACCCAACGCGTACTCGGCCCCGACGTAGTCCTGTGCAGCGGATTTATGTAACCACACAAGAGCCATATTTGGATCCCTTGCAACTCCAGCCCCGCTCATGTATGCCTTGGCCATATCGAATTGGGCAATGGCATCTCCTGCCTCCGCTTTGCGTCGGATGGCGGCGAGATCCTGATCCTGCGCTGCAACGGACAAAGAAATCGCGCACGCCGCAACCAGCCAAATCGTAGAAACCCGACAAATCATCGATCGGAAAATCATGGATCGATAAAGCTCTCTCACTGGCCGCAGATTCTAAGCAGGGCGTGGGCCTAAGTCAATTCGAGCCGCCCTCGAAGCACCAAAGATAACATCACTGTTATGCAGAGCCCGACTCGCGAAGGGCAGAATCGGCAAAGGACCTTGACAGTAGACCATTTCTGCCTCAGCATTCCTTACTATGCGACTTGGCTGGCCTGCTTAGATTTCAGCTTCCTCGCGGCCTGACCTGATGCCATGAAATACTGCCCCGCCTGTCACAAAACGTATCCGGCCGATTACTACGTCTGCCCTTCGGATCAAACAGGTCTGCAGAGCGCGCACGAACTTCAGCCCGGCATGATCATCCGCAATAAGTATGAAATTCTGGGCCGGATCGGCATTGGCGGCATGGGCGTGGTCTACCGCGGCCGGCACCTCACCTTCAACGAGGTGTGCGCCATCAAAATCGTCAACGACGCCATTGCTGGAGATGCGAACTTCCTGCAGCGCTTCCAGACCGAAGCCGTGGTCACCCGCAAGCTCCGTCATCCGAACGCGGTCCGAGTAGACGACTTCGACTACACCGACGACGGCCGCCCCTTTATTGTCATGGAATTGGTCGAGGGCAAGAACATCAGCGAGATTCTCCATGAGGAAGGACCCTTGCGCGCCCCGCGGGCAGTTCGTATTGCGACGCAAGCGGCACGGGCGCTGGGCGTTGCCCACAAGCTCGGCATCGTGCATCGCGATATCAAGCCCGGCAACATCATCCTCACCACGGACGAGCAGGGTCAGGAAACCGCCAAGGTCCTCGATTTCGGAATCGCGAAGTTGCTTGAAACCGCCGGAGACGTCAAGCCGGGAATGACGATGACTGGCATGATGGTGGGCACGCCTCTGTATATGTCCCCAGAGCAGTTCATGGGAAAGAAGGCTGGAGAGGATATTGACGGCCGGACCGATATTTATTCGCTGGGTGTTGTGCTCTATCAGATGGTAACGGCGCGGCTGCCCTTTGAGGGTGACACCATCTATTCGTTGATGATGCAGCACATGGAAGGAAACGCGCGGCCTCCGCACGAACTTGTTCCCGAGCTAAATATTCCGGAATCGCTCTCTCGAGTGATTCTGAAAGCGATCGACAAGTCGCGAGACAAGCGATTTCAGAGCGCGGAAGAATTTATCGCTGGGCTGGATCAAGCAGAAAACGATCAGGTGACAAATTCGCAAGTGGCGAACGCGGTCGTGGAGAACGATCCGGCGCGGAACGACGATTTCGTAAAAAAACAGATCTCAAACGTCGCCGCGCCCGCTGGCGCTTCGCAGATCCGTTCATCGAAGAGCGAGGTCTCCCAGAGCCGGGCGTCGCAAAATCAACCTTCGCAAGCCGTGCCGACTCCTCCTAAATCCCAAGCTTCTCAAGCTGCGAATGTGGCGACACCAGCCCCATCGGCAGCCCTACCGTCGGCGTCGCCGGTTGTGGCCCAACCATCGCTGGCAGGTAGCGCGGGGACCGCACCGGCGGCAGACTCAGTGCTGGTGAAGAGCGCCGCACAGCATGTGCTTCTCCAGCCGAAAAAGTTTCGACTCGGACAGCTACTGACTCTCGTAGCTCTGATTTTGGCAGCCGCGCTGGTTGCGGGGATTGGATATGTGAAATATCAATCGCTTCAGCGCCTGAGAATTGAGAGCGCGGTTAATGAAAAGTTGAATACTTCGCAAACGCTCCGCCAGGCCGCACTAAGAGTGTTCGTATCCGACGCGCATGAAGTGTTCCTCGACGGCAATGTTTCGAGCAGTGAGGACTTGACTGCAGCCGAGGCCCTGGCGGCTTCCGTTCCCGGCGTCACTGGCGTGACCAATCGAGTCCAGGTGCTCCCGGCCGTGGGTGCGGCGGTGGTTCCGGCAGTGGTTCCGGCCACGCTTCCAGCCGGATCCGCCGAGTCCCTCGTCAACAAGGGCACTGCATTCCTGGACGCCGGCGATTACGCCGCCGCCATTGATTGTTTCCAGAAAGCGTCAGCCGACCCCAGCAACAAAGGCGCAAAGGAGTTGTTGGAGCGAGCCCGGCGAGCCCAGAAAACCGAAGAAGAGTTACTCAGAAACCGACGCTAAAATCGATAAACTGCGTCGCAACCGGGCCTCACGTGTGGGGACGGGCACTCTTGCCCGTCCGCCGAGCGCAACTCGGCTTGGTTTCAGCTGGCAGCGCCCGTCGCGTTCACGACCCCTGACTGAACGCCTCTTTCACGACCTGCGCTTCCGTTTGGTCGGCAGCTGCCTGCTGATCCTGCAAGGTCTTCTCGGCACTCGCATCCGGCGGTGGCGGCGGAACATCCGAAGCGACCGTGGAGGTATCGGGAGCCTTCGGTAAGCCACCCGTCCCCTGTTTCGAGGCGAGATCCTTCATGCCGCTGTCGAGTTGCTCCTGGAAGTGATTCTGCATCTCCTGCAAATCGTCAACGGAAACGGCCACTTGTTTGCCAGCGGCGCAATCCGCCTTCTTTCCAGCGGAGACACTCGCCGTCACTTTGTTGTCGTCATCGGGAGTGTCGGTGATCCGCGTGATCACGTCGCCCGAGGTCAGCTGGCATTCCTGGCCATCGCCCACCACTGCCAAATCGGAAGCCACCACGAACGTGCGCCTTGCAGGATCAAGAGCGGGTGGAACCTCGTCACCGGCGGGTGCAGCACTGGCCTGTGTAGCTGCTGGCTGCCCGCCAGAGGACGCTGGCTGGGCTGCGGCTTGTTCTGCAGCGAGCTGCGCCTTCACCTCTTCCGCAATCGCTGCCTTGACTTCGGGACTTAAGGCCACAGAGCCAGAATTGTCAGCGGGTGCGCTGTTGTTCGCGCTGTCCTGCGATTGGTCTGCAGCAGCGCCATTCGCAGCGCCAGCGCTCGCAGCCGCCTGCGCCGCGTAAGCCGCTTGCAGGTTCGCAGCGATCAAATAATCCGTGAGCCAAAATGCAGCCGAGGGATAGACGGGATACGGCGCGAAATACGCGCCGTAAAATCCGTACCACGGCGCCCCACCCCAGCCCCATCCGTAGTAGACCGGGGCCGCCCAGGGATTGTAGGCCCACCCGTAATACGCGCGCCCGTAATAGAACGCGGGATGGTACCCGTAATAGCCGTGGCCACGATAAGAGTACGACCGATACACGCCGGTATAGGCCCTGTGATTGACAATGGTCGTCCGCGACACATAACTGTGCCCGCCACGGGTGACATAAGCGCGTTGCACGTACCCTGAGCCTCGGCCCGTGGTTACGATGTGAGCGCCGTTACGCGTGCTCTCGATTCTGCGGCTGCCGTTGAGTCCGTGCTCGATGTGCATTCCATTCCGATTGATAGAACGGATCTGCCCATTCGGCCGGATGCTCGCCGTTCCGCCACCTTTGAGTGACACCTGTCTTCCCGGTGCGGCCCGGCTCCCGGTTTTCGCCATACCACTGGTTCCACCCGCTTTGGCACCGCCCGGTCTATTTGTCGCTGAGGGCGTGTGAGTTCCCCCGGCAGGACCTCTCGCATTGCCATTCCTGGCGGCTGTTCCGTTTCCAGTCCGGCTGGCCGTTCCAGCCCTGGCCCCTCCGGGAGTTGTGCCGGGTCTTGCAGTCCCAGGTCTGGCAGTGTTGGTGGTCGAGTGAGTCGCGGTCGAGGGACGGCTGGTCGAAGGTCGCGCAGCCGGAGCTTTCGCTTTGGGCGCGCTTACTTTCGGGGCGGGTGCGCTCGGCTTATGTTGAGCTACAGCCACTCCTGCAGCCATGGCGAGCAACAGCACAAGCACGAACGAATTCCTGAGAATGTTTTCACTCTTCGACACAAAATTCATCGCGACTCCTGGCGATCAAATCCAATTGTGACTTCCGCAAGCGCGGCGTTTCAGCGGCACTGGCTATTTTTCGATTGTCTGGACACCTGGTCTCAATCGCGGCGACGGCGCCTTACACCTTGGGGGGGTAGCGGTCGGACTCCGCAATCGGTCGGCTCGGCCCTTGGCTCAATCTCTGGCACGACACCGCCGACTCTTGGCAGCAATTCTGATACCGGCGACCGGGCAAGTCAAGACAAATCCCGGCTGGGACATGCGGCTGCCTCGCTGTGCATTCTTCGCGATTCCCTGACAAGTGCGCGGTATAATCCTGCGTCAAGGACCGGTCGGTGCTTGTGCCGTCGGTTGTACAAAGAGGAGCTGGAAGTCATATCATAAACGGCTTTGGGAAGGGCTCGGCTTTCAGCCATGCCGCCCAGCGGCCAGGAAATCCGGGCTTTAGCCGCTGAGGTTTCGCTCGTGGCCACCCACCGGGATTTATGAGATAGCCTCCAGTGATTCGTCGGGACTACGAACGTAACGGGGCCGAGGCGGTTGAGCAGATCTTCGGTCCTTGCTAAGAGAATTCTCAGCGAGAATGAAATTCGCGGAAAAATACGACTTGCAGGAGTCCCTCACCACCGGTGCGGTGGAAACATTTTTCGCCAATGACAAAGTCAGAGGCGAACGGGTGCTGGTGCATATTCTGCGTTGTGACCCGCGAAAGCCCAACCAGCCAACGGTGCAATGGGTTCTCGAGGCGTTTCGCCGCGTCGCACCGGAGCCCGTCGGGCTTGTGCTGGAAGCCGGCCCCTACAGCGGGACGCTCTACGCCTACCTCGTCACCAAACTGCCAGACGACGGCGCCTTGCGAGTTTGGGTGCTGCAGTACGAAGCTCGTCCCCGCGATACTCAGGAGATTCCAGCGCCTGTGCCAAAACCCGTTTCAGAGAGTGCGGCTCCGCCGGCGGACGTTGCTCCCAAGCAATCTGCGCCCGTCCCGGGTCCGGTCACTCAATTGTTACGCAGTTTCGAACTGCCACCCAAACCGGGAGCCCCGAGTGCTCCGGCGAAAGAAATGGTGCAGCCTTCCCAGCCTCCGCCGAATATTAACCCCGCGGCGGAACGCTCCCCAGTTCGTACCGCCCCAGTTCCTACGGCTCCTGACCGGGATCCAGTTATTCCACCGCCTTCGGTCCCGCCAAGAACTGAACCAGCTGCGAGCGCGCTGGTAAACCCTATTCGCCCCAATCTCTCGACTAAGAATCTTCCTACCGAGCTAATCACCCCACCGGTCATGGACAAACCCAAGCCCGGCGAGTTTACGAGTGTTTTCCAGGGACCGTTCCACGGAGACGCGCCGTCCGATATGCCCGCACTCTCTTCCCAGAAAATAGAGCCTCCGCGAAAAACCGTCGGAGATTTTACAGCTATGTTTGGCGCGGTGAAGCCTGCGCAAGAAGAGTCTCCACCGGCCTCGGGAGTAGCGGGAAACGAATCTGCAGGCACGGGATTCACTGGCTTTTTCAAACCCGATGTTGCGTCGCGGAATTCCAGTACGAGCGCGCCAACGCCGCCTATTCTCCAGGCTCCGCAGATTTTCCCGGCACCCCAGGTTTTTGCAACGCCGCAACTTTTTCCGACACCACCGTCTCCGAACCCACCGATGCCGCCATCGCCAGTGGTAGGACCGTCCTCTCTGCCTTCCGACGGGGCCACTGGCGCGTTCTCATCCCCGGTCAGCAAGCCCACCCCTGCCCCGCCCCCGATTCCAAGCGGGCCCAGCGCAT
>Ga0224561_1000004_pt1 | contig 28875 bp, 22 predicted proteins | sample CSU2metagenome_FD_180953 | JGI IMG/M metagenome (GOLD analysis project Ga0224561, IMG submission 180953) | Soil microbial communities from Bohemian Forest, Czech Republic - CSU2 | ecosystem: Environmental > Terrestrial > Soil > Temperate forest | place: Czech Republic: South Bohemian Region... | reverse complement strand
AGCAGGGCGCCGTGTTTGCGGCGGAGGGATTCGCACGGGTTACGGGCAAAGTTGGCGTGGCGATTGCGACCAGCGGTCCGGGAGCGACGAATCTGATCACCGGCATTGCCGACGCGAAGATGGATTCCGTTCCTCTGGTGTGTATCACCGGCCAGGTGCGCAGCGCGCTGATTGGCACGGATGCGTTTCAGGAGACGGACGTGTTCGGGGTGACGCTTTCGCTGACCAAGTGGAGCCGGCTGGTAAAGACGCTCGACGAAATCCCCGATGTGATTGCCGAGGGATTCTACTGGGCGCGCAGCGGTCGACCGGGGCCGGTCGTGATCGATATTCCCACCGACATGCTGAAGGCGAAGAAAGAGTTTTCCGGGCCGGTGAAGTTCACACCCAAAGTTCGCGCAGCTGACACCAAGGCACAAGGCGGCTTTAGTGACGCGATTTTGGCTATGCTGCAGAAAGCCGCCCGTCCGGTGGCGCTGGTGGGCGCGGGCGCAAAACTTTCAGGCGCGATTCCGGAACTGCGGCGGCTGCTCGACGACCTGAATATTCCATCATTCGCGACCGTGCACGGGCTGGGAGCGGTTCCGCCGCAATCTGCATATTACCTGGGCATGGTGGGCATGCATGGAACGCGCGCGGCCAACATGGCGCTGCACGAAACCGATCTTCTGCTGGTGTTCGGCGCGCGCTTGGACGACCGCGTCACGGGCGATCCTACGCGCTTTGCGCCGCAAGCCAGGATCATTCATTTTGAAATCGATCCGGCGCAGCTCGACCGCGTGCGCGCTTGTGATCAGGCCGTGATCGGAGACTTGGCAGATACCATTCCTGCGTTTCATGCGGACGTGCGGCGCCAGGCTTCTTCCCTTCCCGACTTCAGCGCGTGGCGCGATGTTGCATGTGGTCTGGAACGAGCTGAGCTTGATCCGCGGGGACTGGCGCAGCCGACCATTCGTTTTCTCGACGAACTTTTCAGCCGCTTGCCCAACGACAGCGTGGTGATTGCCGACGTGGGGCAGCACCAGATGTGGGCGGCGCAGCGCTACCGGTCGTCGTCTCCGCGAGGTTTCATTACTTCCGGCGGGCTCGGAGCGATGGGCTTCGCTCTGCCGGCCGCGGTGGGCGTGCAACTCGCCAAGCCTGAAACCTGCGTGCTCTGCGTTTCTGGCGACGGCGGATTTCAGATGAACATCCAGGAACTCGCCACGGTTCACCGCCTGGGCCTGCCGATTAAGATGGTGATCATCGACAACAAATATCTGGGCATGGTGCGGCAGTGGCAGCAGCTTTTCTACCAACGCAACTACGCGGAGACTGACCTCAGCGACAATCCCGATTTTGTGGAGATCGCAAAGGCCTACAGGATCCAGGCCGAGCGCCTGAATGAAGCGGCGATGCGCGAGTTTCCGGTGTCAAGCGAAACGGGAGATTTGATCGACAACTTCCTGCGCTCGCCGGAGCCGGAGTTGCTGGTGTTCGATTGCCATCCTGAAGCGAATGTGTTCCCGATGGTACCGGCGGGCGCGTCGCTTTCGGAAATGATGCTGGAAGAAGACTGAGTTTGAAGTCAGAAGTTAGAGGGCAAAAGTAAGAATTGCAGATTTAAGATTTTCGATTGCAGATTGAAAATTTTCCGGGCATCGGTCAAGTCTGCAATTCTTCAATCTAGAAATGATTTCGGCAGTGGGGAGCCAGAAAACATGCAAGTTTTTCATGTTCGCTACCGCAACACACAAGGAACGCTGATGCGCATTCTCAATGCGGCTTCGCGCCGCGCGCTCGATCTGCCTTCGGTATTAGCGGAGCCGGTCGAGCAGGACCACCGGGTTACGCTGGTTCTCGAGGTCAACCCCAAGCAGATCGGCCAGCTCAGCCGCGACTGGTATGCGATTGCTGACGTGCTCGAAGTCCACTCCAGCGCGGGATTGCACGAACCCGGCGATTCGCGGCCGGGATGGGCGGGTCCTCACCCACCGGCTTCGGAGAATAGCGCGAAGTCGGCGCGCGCGGCGTTGGCGTAACCTTCACAGATGTTTTCCCGGCAGGATTTTAGGCGTGGGTAGAAGTATCTGGCCGTTGATGACACTCGCCGGCCGGACACAAGCGAAACTTCAGAGGCTAAAGCCAGAATTTCGAAGGGCGCTTGGACGGCACGACTGAATTCGTGCCCTTCCCGAACTCGCTTACGTGAGAGCTTGAATGTCTGCCCCGTCTTTCCTGTAGCAATCGCGTGTAGTAATCTCAATCGTTGCACGAACCGCAAGCGTTTCAGGTCGCAGACATCATGGATCTTAAACACCGTAGCCGCGGAATCACCGATGGGCGCGACCGGGCCGGGGCCCGCGCCATGTTCAAGGCCATCGGATTCACCGACGCCGACCTCAGCCGGCCGCTGATCGGCGTGGCCAACACCTGGATCGAAACCATGCCGTGCAATTTTCATCTGCGCCGGCTCGCGGCCAAGGTGAAGGAGGGCATCCGCGAGGCCGGCGGCACTCCCATGGAGTTCAATACCATCGCGATTTCCGATGGCGAGACCATGGGAACCGAAGGCATGCGTGCGTCGCTGGTGAGCCGCGAACTGATTGCCGATTCGATCGAACTGGTGTGTCGTGGTCAGATGTTCGACGCGATGGTGTGCGTGGTGGGCTGCGACAAAACCATTCCGGCGGCGGCGATGGCTCTGGCTCGCATGGATCTGCCGGGAATGGTTCTCTATGGCGGGACCATCGCGCCGGGCAGCTATCGCGGGAAAGACGTGACCATTCAGGACGTGTTCGAAGCCGTGGGAGCGAATGCCGCGGGCAAAATCACCGACAAGGAACTGCACGACCTGGAAGATGTGGCTTGCCCCGGAGCGGGCGCGTGCGGCGGGCAATACACGGCGAACACGATGTCGACGGTGATGGAGATGATCGGACTATCGCCCATGGGCTTCAACAGCGTTCCCGCAATGGATCCGCAGAAAGACCTGGTTGCGTTTGCTTGCGGCAAGGTGGTGCTGAACCTGCTGAAGAATGGAATCAACCCGCGCAGCATTCTGACCAGAGACGCGTTTGAAAATGCTATTGCGGCCGTCGCTTCCACGGGCGGATCGACCAATGCGGTGCTTCATCTGCTGGCGATCGCGCGTGAAGCCGAAGTGGAGTTGGAAATTGACGATTTTCAAACCGTGAGCGAGCGCACTCCGCTGCTGGCGGACCTGAAACCCTCCGGGCGTTTTGTGGCGACGGACATGCATCGCGCCGGTGGAATACGGCTGCTGGCGCGGCGTTTGATGCGCGGCGAATATCTGCATCCCAAGGCCCTGACAGTTACCGGTCTCTCCATTGCAGCCGAGAGCGACAGCGCGGTCGAAACGCCGGGGCAGGAAGTGATCGCTTCTCTGGAGAAGCCGCTGAAAAAAACTGGCGGCCTGGTCATCCTCAAAGGCAATTTGGCGCCAGAAGGATGCGTCGCGAAAATCAGCGGACACGAACGGCTGGAGCAGCGTGGGCCGGCGCGCGTGTTCGAGTCGGAAGAAGACGCGATGACCGCCGTCACCAGCAAGAAAATTAAAGCTGGAGACGTGGTCGTCATTCGCAATGAGGGCCCCAAGGGCGGGCCTGGGATGCGTGAGATGCTTAGCGTAACGGGCGCGATTGTGGGCGAGGGATTGGGCGAGTCGGTAGCGCTGCTGACTGACGGGCGATTCAGCGGCGCCACTCACGGCTTGATGGCCGGCCATGTTTCTCCGGAAGCCGCGCTGGGAGGCCCGATCGCGGCCGTGCGCGATGGCGATATGGTGCGCTTCGACGTGAACCGGCGCCTGTTGGAAGTGGAAATCAGCGACGAGGTGCTGCGGCAACGCATGAAGGAATGGAAGCCGCCGCAGCCCCGCTATCCCAAGGGGGTTTTTGCGAAGTATGCCGCGCTGGTAGCGTCGGCGTCGCAGGGAGCGATCACCAGGCCGGGAACGTAGAAAATTCTCTCGCGCGTGCGCCTCAACCTAAATCAGCCCCCTAAATCAGCCCCATGAATCAGCGCCTACACGCCCTTCAGCTGAACGAAGATCCGCATCGCAGGTTCAACGCCCTTACCAACGAGTGGGTGCTGGTGTCGCCGCATCGTGCCACGCGTCCCTGGCAGGGTGAGGTCGGGCTCCGCCAAACGACGAGCGCGCCCGAATACGATCCGGAATGCTATTTGTGTCCGGGGAATACGCGCGCGGGCGGTGCGCGCAATCCCGTCTATTCTTCTACTTTTGTTTTTGACAACGACTTCGCGGCCTTGAAGCCTGACGTTGGCCCCGGTCGTGTCGACGTCGAGGGCAAGGGGCTGATCGTCGCTGAGGCGGAACCGGGAGCCTGCCGGGTCGTGTGCTTTTCCCCGCGTCATGATCTAACACTTGGGGCGATGCGGGTCGACGACATCGAACTCGTGATCAAGGCCTGGGTTGCCGAGTTTCGGCTGCTGGGTGCTCGTGAAAACATCCGCCACGTGCAGATTTTCGAAAACCGGGGCGCGATGATGGGCGCCAGTAATCCGCATCCGCATTGCCAGATTTGGGCAACGGCTTCGATTCCGGAAGTTCCTGGAAAAGAGTGGACCTCGCAAGAAGCCTACTTGAAGCTTCGCAGCCGCTGCCTGCTATGCGACTATCTTGAGTTGGAAGAGCGTCAGAGAATTCGGCTGGTTTGCCAGAACGAAGATTTCGCCGCGCTGGTGCCTTTCTGGGCGGTGTGGCCCTTTGAGACTCTAGTCTGCAGCCGCCGGCACTTCGGCAGCATGCTAGAACTCAGTGCCGGGGAAATTTCGTCTCTGGCGGATATGCTGCACCGGATTGTGGCTACTTACGACAAGGTGTTCGACGTTCCCTTCCCGTACTCCATGGGATTTCATCAGTCGCCGACCGACGATCTCGCGCATCCGGAATGGCACTTCCACGCTCACTTTTATCCGCCGTTGCTCCGTTCGGCGACGGTCCGCAAATTTATGGTGGGGTTTGAGATGCTGGGCACGCCGCAGCGCGACATTACTCCAGAGATCGCAGCCGAGCGGCTGCAATCGCTGGTCCTGAGGTAGACCGACCGGCTCGAGACCGGTGCCAGGAGCGGCTGCCCGTCTTTCTCGCTTCAGGCAGCTTCGTCGTCCTGAAAGCCCCAATGTTTCAAAAGGTCGGTCGGGACATATTTCTCATCTTTATTCTGCCGAACCCACTCTTTGAGCGCCAGTGAGTTTTTATATTGGTCTGGGCCAAGGCCCAAGATTGCTACGATATGATCGAACGAAGTCGCTTCACCCATGGAGCCTCCTGTTCCTGACGTTCTACAGCAATATGAGTGAGTAATTGTACTCATCAACTATCAACAGCGTGTAAAAATCTTAGGCCGAATCGAAGACAAAGCGAAAGCGGCTGTGGAAAAGCTTTCCCAACCCCATCCCGCTCGCGTTGGTATAATAGACCTATCATGATCAGCAGCAATATTAGTTCTCCCTCCGCAGAAATGTCAGTTTCGACCGTCTCGGTTTCCCAAATTTGCGCAGATGTTAAGAATCTTGGTTACGCAGCTTCCGGCCGTATCCGGCTCTATGGTGAGGACTTTGAAGTGATTTCCGATCCTTTTCCAGAGGCCGATGGGATTGCAGTCCGCGTGAAAACCAAGAAAGATTCAAGGATTCGTGTGCTGCAGCTGCCGTCCACGGTGCTGCAGAGCGTGAGAGGCCGACGCGTCAAGAGCGCCGCCTGAGTTGGTTGCGGCGCTAACTGTGCTACGTAGGGTAGAGGGATTTCCTGCCTGCAGAACCTGGGGCTTCGGGTAAGAGTGCCCGATCCACAGAGGCAGCCCGTCCGCCCGGGAAACCTATCGGAAACCAGTGTGTAGATGTTAGCCGACCAGCCCCTATGGCAGGCGGTCGCCACCAACCAACGGAACGGCCATCCACAGGCTTGAGGCGCGCACCGCAAACCAGACGGAAAGCACGCCCTGGAGTTGCAAGGTGGGCTTCAGGATTCCGATGACCTGCCGGTCGGCATAGTTGACAGTAGCGGCAAGGAACAGCAACCCGCAGACAATCCATCGATCATTGCTGTTTCGCCTGCCGCCAGGTCCGGAAACCTGGGATTCTTTCATCGCAGTGTGTTCGTCTATTTGACAGCGGGGCGCATCGGATGCTTTCCTTCTGTGATCGCTACTTCTTGTGGTGTCTCGGCACATGCCCTTTATCGACGACGATTTCCTGTTGCAGAACAAGACCGCTCGATACCTGTATCACAAATACGCCGAAGACCAGCCCATCGTCGACTATCACTGCCATATTCCCGCCGATATCGTTGCGGAGAACCGGCAATTTAGCAATTTATTTGAACTCTGGCTGGCTGGCGACCATTACAAATGGCGGGCCATGCGTGCCAACGCCGTCGCCGAGCGTTCCATCACCGGCGACGCCAGCCCGTACGAAAAATTCCAGGCTTGGTCAGCTACAGTTCCGCGTTGCCTCCGCAATCCGCTCTATCACTGGACTCATCTCGAACTCAAACGATATTTCGGAATCGACGCGCTGCTCAACGAGGGCACGGCGGCGGCGATCTGGAAGCGCGCCGACCAGATGTTGTCAAAGGCTGCATTGACCCCGCAAGGCATCCTGAAGAAGTTTAAAGTGCTGGCGTTGTGCACCAGCGACGATCCCGCCGACGATTTGAGTGCGCATGCGAAACTCGCAAAGTCGAAGCTCCCTACGCGCGTTTACCCTACCTTCCGTCCCGACCGCGCGCTCGACGTGGACCTGCCGGAAGCATTCAACACCTGGTTGGACCGCCTGGGCGCCGCCGCCGAGCTTGAAATCAGGCACCTCGGCGATCTGCTCGACGCTCTGCGCCAGCGCCACGATAGCTTCCACCAAATGGGCTGCCGGCTCTCCGACCATGGCCTGCCTTACTGTTATGGGGAGGACTGCACGGAGGCCGCGGCCGCCACCATCTTCGACAAGGCCCACGCGGGACGGCAAGTAACGGCCGACGAGCACGACCAGTTCGCCTCGTACATGATGCTGTTCTTCGGTCATCTCGACGCGGAAAAAGGGTGGACGAAGCAAATGCATCTTGGCGCTCTGCGCAACTGCAGCACGCGTGGCTTGCAGGCTCTCGGCCCGAACACCGGCTACGATTCCATGGGAGACTGGCCGCAAGCGGCCCGATTGGGGGCATATCTCGACCGCCTGGACGCGGAAAACGCCTTGCCCAAAGTTATCCTCTACAACTCCAATCCTGTGGACAATCATGTCTTCGCGACCATGGCTGGCAATTTCCAGTCTGGAGATTTGCCTGGCAAGGTGCAATTTGGGGCTGCCTGGTGGTTTCTAGACCAGAAAGACGGAATCGAATCGCAGCTGAATGCCCTCTCTAACGTCGGACTGCTCTCGAACTTCATCGGCATGTTGACGGACTCGCGATCGCTCATGTCCTACGCCCGTCATGAATATTTCCGCCGCATACTCTGCAACCTGTTAGGCCGCGAGATCGAAAACGGTGAACTGCCCAACGACAAGAAGCTGGTCGGTGAAATGATCGGGAACATCTGCTTCCACAATGCGGACAACTATTTGGGACTAGGCAGGCTCACCGAACCTGCAACTCGCACGTCCTAATAGCGGGGACGCGTCTGGTCGGAAGGTTTTGAGGCCGGCACCAGCATTCACGCTCCGAACAGGCATCCAACCTATGTGGTAGATTGCTTGTCAAATTCTTTGAACGGGAAACGAATTCCCGAGTTCACTGTGGGGGTAATCGCGTGGCACTCACGATCACTGGTCTTTCCAAGACTTACCCGAACGGGGTAAAAGCGCTCAAGAACCTTTCGCTCTCCATCGGCAACAGCATGTTCGGCCTGGTCGGTCCCAACGGCGCCGGCAAGAGTTCGCTGATGCGCACGGTCGCCACGCTGCAGGATCCCGACTCCGGTTCGATCAGTCTCGACGGCATCGACGTGCTCCGCCAGAAGGATCAGGTCCGCCGCATCCTCGGCTACCTGCCGCAGGAGTTCGGCGTCTACCCCAAGATTTCCGCGCTGGACATGCTCCACCACCTCGCCGTGATGAAAGGCATGACATCGTCGTCCCAGCGCAAGGAAACGGTCGATGCATTGCTGCAGCAGACCAACTTGTGGGATGTCAGAAAAAAAGCTCTCTCCACTTTTTCCGGCGGCATGAAGCAGCGCTTCGGCATTGCGCAAGCCCTGCTCGGCAATCCTCGCCTCATTATTGTCGATGAGCCCACCGCCGGCCTCGACCCTGCCGAACGCAATCGTTTCCTGAATCTTCTTTCGTCTCTCGGCAGCGACCGCACCGTCATTCTCTCGACCCATATCGTGGACGACGTGCGCCAGCTCTGCCCCCGCATGGCCATCATCGCCTCAGGCGAACTTTTGCTGGAAGGCGCGCCCAGCGACACTCTTGCGGCCCTCAACGGCAAGATATGGTCGAAGGTGGTCCCCACCGACGCCGAAGTACGCGCGATCGAGACTCAGCTCCACGTCATCTCGACGCACCTGGTCGGCGGACAGCATGAAATTCGCGTGTACGCAGACACCTCCCCAGGAGACGGTTTCCACTCCGTCGAATCTGGACTCGAAGATGTCTATTTCCTCAACCTGTCGCAGCAGTCCAAGCGTCAGCTTCCGAATTAACGCCTGTCGCAATTGGCGCCTGGCAATTAGCGCTTGGCCTCTGGAGGAATCCGATATGGCACTCTTTTGGGAGTTCTTCACTTTCGAGTTGAGGTTCCGCTTCAAGAGCCTCTCCACCTACATGTATTTCCTCGTCTGGATCATGTTCTCCTTTCTCAGCGTCGCATCGGAGAGCTTTGGCCCTGTGGGCAACAGCAATGGCAAGATCCTGCTCAACGGGCCTTACTCCAACACCTTCAACGACATTGGTGCCGCGCTGTTCGGAATCATCATTATCGCCGCCATCTTTGGCACCTCGATCCTCCGCGATTTCCAGCGCGACACTTACCAGATCCTCTTTACTCAGCCGATTTCCAAGTTCGCCTACCTTGGTGGACGCTGGGCTGGCTCGTTCGTCACTACTGTCTTTGCGTTTTCGGGCATGATGCTCGGAACCTACCTCGGCACCTTCGCGCCCTGGGCAGACCACACCCGCATCGGCCCGAATCACCTCTGGACGTACCTGCAGCCGTTTCTCTCCATTCTTGTCGTGCAGATTTTTTTCGTTGGGTCCCTTTTCTTCGCCGTCGGTGCCCTCACCCGCAAGATATTCATCGTCTATCTCCAGGGTGTTGCCCTGTTCATGATCTACGTCATCGGCATCACCGTCTTCGTCGCCACGCGCTCTCTGGAGCGCTTCTGGTCCAGCATCTTCGATCCCGTCGGCATCGTTCTGATCAATAACATTACGCGCTACTGGACGGTGATCGAAAGGAACACTCAGTTGATAACGTGGTCGCCCGCGCTCGTCAATGGGGCTTTCCTCTACAACCGCCTGCTCTGGATGGGCATCGGCTTCGCGTCGCTGGGCGGGGTTTGGGCGTTGTTTCCCATGTCTGTGGAGGCCCTTACTGCCCGCTCCCAAGGCCGCCGCGCTGCCAAAGCGAAGGAGCAGGAACTTACGGAAGCCGCGCCAGTCCGCTCTCTCGTGCCGGGTGCTCTTCCGCGCGTGCATCAGACATTTACTTTCGCCACCACTTGGGCACAATACCTCTCGCTCTCGCGTCTCCGCATGCGAAATATTTTTCGCGACATACCGTTCTGGGCCCTCGTCGCCCTCATCGTCGCCTTCGGAGTCAACAACGGTTATTTCGCCGGCCGCGTCGCCGAGCAGAACGTATGGCCAGTCACTTACCTCATGGTCCAGGCGGTCGAAGGCAGCGCCCTGCTTTTCCTTTTCATTGTGGCGGGCCTGTATTCGGCGGAGTTGCTCTGGCGCGAGCGCGACACTCATTTCGACGGCATCCACGACGCTCTGCCCATGCGCGAGTCCACCGACTGGCTTTCCCGCCTCACGGCCGTCGTCGTGGTCGAAATCGTTCTCCTTGCTTTCGCCATGCTCATCGGGGTCGCGATGCAGACCGTCGCTGGCTATTACCACTACGAGGTCCTGCAGTACGTCAAGGAACTCTACGTCGTGACCTTCCCGCAAGTCCTCACATTCATCCTTCTCGCGCTCTTCGTCCAAACCGTGGTCTCAAACAAGTTTGTGGGCTACGCCATCTTGTTAGGCGCCTTCCTACTCATGCCCATCCTCTACAATTTTGGCTGGGAGAACACGCTCTACCTGATTGGCCAGACCCCCGCCTACACCTACTCCGACATGAACGGCTACGGACACTTCGTCCCAGCATTGTTCTGGTCGATCACTTACTGGTTCGCGATTTGCGCTTTCCTGGGAGTCATCTCCATTGCGTTTGCCCGGCGCGGAGCGGAAGACTCTCTGCGCTCCCGCACCCGGCTGGCCCTGCAGCGCGCCCCGCGGCTCATTCCGGCTGCTCTGCTTTTTGCCGTCATCGCCATCGGCTCCGGTTCCTGGTATTACTACAACGCGCACGTGCTCAACGAGTATCTCGACTCCAAAGCGCGGCGTGACATTCAGGCCACCTACGAAACCAAGTTCAAGCAGTACCAAGACCTGCTGCAGCCCAAGGTCACGGCCGTCGATGCCACCATCAACATTTATCCTGACCGACGCTCCTTCGACGGTAACGTCCGTATGACGCTGGAGAACAAAACCACGCAGCCGATTCCGCAAGTCCACATCACCGACCAGATGCAGTCGGTCACCAACGTCCAGTTCGACCGCCCGTTTCACCTCGTCAGTTCGACGCCGCGCGACCTCTACTCCATCTATGCTCTGGATCAGCCTTTGGCGCCCGGCGAAACTCTCACCCTTACTTGCAACGTGGGCCACCAGACGCGCGGCTTCCGCGACGGCAACGAACTGCCGGAGTTTGCCTACAACGGAACTTTCTTCGATTCCGGTTACGTCCCCTACATCGGCTACAACAACCAGATGGAGCTTGCGGATCCCCGCCGTCGCCGCGAAGAACACCTTCCGTCCCTCGTAGAAATGGCCCACCGCGGTGATCCCACGCACTCCCTGAACAACGTCTTTTTCCAGGGCGAGTCCGATTGGGTCACCTATCACACCGTGGTCAGCACCTCGTCCGACCAGATCGCCATCGCCCCCGGCTACCTGCAGCGCGAGTGGCAGGCGAACGGCCGCAACTTCTACGAGTACAGCATGGGGTCCACGCATATCCTCGACTTCTTCGCTTACATATCAGGCCACTACCAGAGCCGCAAAGAGATTTACCACGGCCCCAATGGGGATGTTTCGCTGGAGGTTTATTACGATCCCGCGCACCCCTACGATGTCGACGACATGCTCGCCAGTTCCCGCGCCGGGCTCGACTACTATCAACGCGTTTACAGCCCCTACCAGTTCAAGCAGTACCGCATCTTCGAATTCCCGCGCTACCGCACGTTTGCCCAGTCTTTTCCCAACACCATTCCTTACTCTGAAGGCATCGGCTTCATCAGCCGAGTTATCAAGCCCACCGACATCGACTTTACCTATTTTGTTACAGCCCACGAGCTCGGCCACCAATGGTGGGCGCACCAACTGATCGGCGCCGACGTGGAAGGTTCCAACATGATGTCGGAGAGTCTGGCGGAGTACTCCGCGCTGCAGGTGATGGCGCACAAGTATGGCCGCGACCTGATGCACCGCTTTCTGCGCCACGAACTCGATGGTTACCTGCGCGGCCGCGCCGGCGAGGTCCGCCACGAGCCGCCGCTGGCGATGGTGCAGCGCGAGCAATACGTCTGGTACCAGAAGGGCGGACAGATCCTATATACAATTGCCGACTACATCGGCGAAGACAAACTCAATCTCGCGCTCCACAACTTCCTCATGCAATACCGCTACGCCAACGCGAACAACCAGGTCGACGCCCACGATAGTCCCCGCACCGGCAACGCTTTCGACGATCCCTACCCCGACACCCGCATGCTGGTTAACGCCATCCAGGCCCAGACTCCTTCCGAGTACGAGTACCTGGTCGACGACGGCTTCAACCGCATCGTCCTTTACGACAACAAAGCCGTCACCGCCACGTCGCAGAAGACTCCCGACGGAAAATACAAAGTCACCCTCGACGTGCAGGCGCGCAAAATGCAGGCCGACGGCAACGGCGCGGAAACGCAAATGCCCCTCGCCGACTACATCGAAATCGGCGTCTTCAGCGGCAAAAAAGACGAAGAGAAGCCCCTGTATCTGAAAAAAGAAAAGTTCACCGAGGAACACAAGACGTTCGAGATCATCGTCGACCAGCAGCCCACACTGGCCGGCATTGACCCCTACAACAAGCTCATCGACCGCAACGCCGACGACAACATGATCGACGTCACGAAGCAGTGAAAGTGCCGAGGACTGGAAGCATGCGGTAACGTGGAAGAGCGGCGTTTCAGCGCCGCGTAGGGGCATCCCCAAATCGGTGAGGGCTTCGGCCCCCGATGCTCTAGCTCGCGTCCAGCTGCCGAAGTTTATGGCAGCCCCCTACGGGATCAGCTGATAACTTACAAACGCCACCTGCTTGCTGTCCGGCGACCACGACGGCACATTGATGGTCCCTTGTCCGCCAAATAATTTCGCCAGAACGGTAATGTTGTTATCGCTCAGCGACATCAGCCGCAACATCACATCCTTGTTCTCGGGATGCCCCGTAACGCTCTTGTCATAAGTGAGAAACACCATCCACTTTCCGTCGGGCGAGATGTGTGGAAACCAGTTATTGAAATCGTCGTGCGTAACTTGCTCCTGCTCGCTTCCATCCGCATGCATGCGCCAGATCTGCATATGCCCGGTGCGCTCGGAATTGAAGTAGATATATTTCCCATCTGGCGAATACTCCGGTCCGTCGTCCAGTCCCTTAGCGGTGGTCAGTCGCATCTCGTCGCCGCCCGCCGCCGGAATCGTATAGATATCGAAATCGCCGTCGCGCTTTCCCACGAACGCCAGCGTCTTCCCGTCCGGCGACCAGCCGTGCCAGTACGAAGGTGATTTCTCCGTGATCCGCCGTGGCGTCCCGCCGGTGATGGACACGATGTACACCCGCGACTCTCCATCCCCCTGCGAGTTATCGCTGATGGCCAGCCATTGCGCGTCCGGCGAAATTCCGTGATCATTATTGCAGCGCGTGGCGAACCCGGTATCAATCACTTCCGGCTTGCCCCCGCTAACCTTCAGCCGCTCAATGTGTCCGCTTCGATTGAAAAGGAACGCAGTTCCATCTTGCGTCCAGTTCGGAGCTTCAAACCGTTCCGGAGCAACGTAGACCACGCGCCGGTCCGTTGAGTTGATGGTCACCGTCTCCAGCGTGCTGAACAGTTTCATCGCTCCCGCCCCCGGCCCTAACTCGCTCACTTCCACGTTGGAGAAAACCGCCTTCTCGACGACGTCCTTATCATGCGAGCAAACTCCGATCCCTACATAAAACGATCCCTCCAGTGGAACCCGCGTCGAACCTCCCGCCATGTGCAGTTCTTCGCCCGGGCCCGCCACAAACATGTAAACGTATTCTCCGCGCTTCTCAATACGCAACCGCACGGGAGCCGACATGTTCGACTGAATCTCGTGCGTGACCGCACCTTTCGCGCCGCGATATTGCAGCGAAGTGAGCCCACTGCCGTGCAGCGCCAGATCAGCATAAACGGAATCCGCGTCCAGACTCTGCCGGATCATCAACACCGCCTTGCGATGTTCATTCTTGCCTTGTCCCACAAACGAAATGTTTGCCCCGAGCGCCACATCGCCCGTAACTTTCTTCCATACAAACTGAAAAGCGTCCGCCGCGAGCCACATGTTCTCGCCGCTGCCGATGAGGGTGTAAGTGCCGTGTTCGGCCTCGAAGCTAGCCGACCCGGGATGCAATACCATCCCCACATCTCCGTGATCCTGGAACACGCCAATCGCCTGTGCTAAGCCAAGCTTCGGCACAAGCACCATCCCCAGACAGAGAACCGCAATCCACGCGTTCTGAACGTTCTCACGTTTCATCGAAGGCGCCCTCCGTGCCTCAACTTCTCGACGCCAGCGGGATCCGACTTGCCGTTCAGATCTCTGGCGGTGCGCCTACGATTGCAGGCGCTCGCACGCCCTGTCAAGCCGGTGGTCGCCACGTCACCCGCGGCCCACCAATGCCGGACTGAAAGTGTCGGGCAATCTTGAATTTTTTCTGGCGTGCCTCGAGGCTTTGGATTCGGTTGTGCTTGCGCTTGTCGTCTCTCAGCGAAGTTGGGCTACCTTCGGTAATTGCGATACGTTCCATCCTCCTCCGAGCGCCTTGATCAATAGAACGCTCGCATCCATGCGGCGTCTCAGAATGTCGACATCGTTCCGTTCGTTCTGTAGGGCAATCGTCTGCGCGGTCAGCACTTGCAGGTAAGGATCGGCTCCGCCGATATAACGATCGGTGAAAACTTGTAGCGACTCCTGCGCGGAGGCGGTCGCGTCTTTTTGTTGCTGGGCTTCCTGCTCGAGGATACGCAGCGCCGCGAGATTGTCTTCGACCTGCTGAAGCGCCGTGAGCGTGGTCTCGCGATAGCCGGCCACGGTTGCGTCGTAGTTCGCAACCGCCGCCTGTGAGGTCGCGCGCCGCCGCCCGGCATCGAACAGGGTCTCGAGCGCCGAAGGTCCCACCGCCCAAAAGCGGCTCGGCCAATTGAACCAGTTCGTGATGGAATCTCCCTCGAATCCGGCGGATGCGCTCAATACGATCGTGGGGAAAAATGCGGCGTGGGCAATTCCGATTTGTTCGTTCGATTCTGCAACCCGACGCTCTGCAGCGGCGATGTCCGGCCTCCGCTCAAGAAGTTGTGAGGGGAGTCCGGCCGAAATGCTCGGAGGTTCGACGTGGAGTGGCGATGGTGCGAGAGTGAACGCCGCCGGAGGTTTTCCCAGAAGGATGGCAATGGCATGTTCGAACTGGGCTCGTTCGACGGAAACATCGGTGTCCTGGACCATGGTGGTCTGCAACTGTGTTCGGGCTTGCGCAACATCGGATTTTGGAGCAGCGCCGCCTTCAAATCGGTTCGTGGTGAGCTGCAGGGCATATTCGTAGGCTTTCACTGTGTCGTCCAGAAGCTGCTTCTGGGCGTCAGCGCTGCGCAGTTCGAAGTAGTCGAATGCCAGTTCGGCGTGAAGGCCAAGACTGACCGTTTCTAGATCGGCGGCCGTCGCTTGCGCCTCTTCACGGGAAGCGGCAACTGTCCGCCGCACTCTTCCCCACACGTCGAGTTCATAGGAAAGGTCGAATGGAAGGACAAAGTCTCCCGTGCTGCTCGTGCTCGTGAAGTACGGTCGGTTGGCCGAGTCGCGTATGGAGGCAATACCCGGCGCGGTAGAAATGGTCGGAAATTGTTGAGCTCGGTTGAACCGAATCACCGCCCGCGCTTCCTGGAAGCGAGCCTGCGCGACCTTGAGGTCCTGGTTGGAGATGGTGAGCTGAGCTTCGAGTGCGTTCAGCTGGGCGTCCCCGAAGGCTTCCCACCAGGCCCCGCGCTGCAACTGGTCACTCGGCTGGGCTGTTTTCCAGCCATCCGTCTCCTTGAACGCATCCACGGGAGCTGTTGGTACGCTGGGCCGCGCGTACTTTGGACCCACAGTGCAGCCCGTCAGAAGCAACAATATTGTTATTGTTGCGATCATCGTGCATGCGCCCTGCCTCATTCTCCTGCACCTCCCGAACGGACGTTACCCGCCTGAACTGGGTTGCCCGTGATCAGCGAATCGGATGGGCTGAGAATGACATCATCCTGAAGCCATAGTCCGGCAACTATCTCCATACTGTCGCCATAATCGCGGCCCGGCGAGACCGGCACCAGTTCCGCCTTCCCGTTTCGCACAACGGCGACCTGCAGGCCCTCTTTGCGAAAAATCAGAGCGTTTGACGGAACCGTAACCGAGCGAGAGTCCGCCGGCAGCTTGAGATGAATTTGCACGTAGGCACCTGGCATCAGGCGGCCACTGCTGTTATCCGCGTCGATTTCAACGAGCAGAGTGCGAGACACCACATCGATTGCATTCGAGTTTCTGACCAATATCCCATGGAACAGTTCTCCCGGATATTCGTCGAGCGTCAGGCCGGCAAGCGCTCCGGGGGTGGCGGAGCGCGAGTACACCTCCGGAACCGCGACGTATATGCGCAATTTGCTGATGGCTGCAATGTGAAACAGCTCTTTCGGCGCATTGGCACCTGCATCGATCAAGGCGCCCACATCCGTACTCCGGGCCGTGATAATGCCGTCGAAAGGCGCATAGACGTTTTCGAAGGATTGCAATTGTTCAAGCCGTGCCACATTGGCCTGGTTCGAATCGACTATTGCCCTGTTGGCTGCGTTTGCGTTCACCGCATTGTCGCGCTCCTGGGTTGAGACCGAATGGGTCTTCAATAAATTTTCATCGCGCTCGGCGGTGATTCGCGACAGGTTTACATTGGCTTCGGCAGTGGCGAGCTCAGCCTTTGCCTGCCGTAGCTGCTGGTCGAGCTCGGGGGTCTCGATTTCCGCCAGCAATTCACCTTTGCGGACGCGGGCGCCGATATCGACATACCAGCGTTTAAGATACCCGTTGGTCCGCGCATAGATGGGGGAGTCGATAAAGGCCTGAGTGTTGCCCGGCAACACCAGGTCCTGGGCGCGAGTCGCAGGTTGAGGATGCACCAGGTTGACGGTCGGAATCGCCGCTTGGTCGGTTGCCTCCACAAGGCGTGATGCGGCCATGGTGCGGGAATGGATGCCGAAAAGTACGACCATGGCGACGGCCAACGCTGCCGCAGCGAGAAATAAAAGTGCACCTCCCGGAAACCTCTTCTTCGCCACCTTCTCATCGGTCGGATCGGCCACAGTTACTTCCGTGATTTTCGTCTCCCCAACTGTCATAACCTTCGTCTCCTCCGATTGGTTGCCGGTCTTATTGAGCATGGATTGGTAGTCCTTCCTCTTCGGTCGATACGCTGGGATCGCTTTCCACGTGCCTTCGGTGCAGGAGGCTGAAAACCGAAGGAACAAATACCAATGTGGCAACCGTGGCACACAGCAGCCCGCCGATCACGGCGCGACCGAGAGGAGCGTTCTGCTCACCTCCGTCGCCCAGACCCAGCGCCATGGGGATCATGCCGATGATCATTGCCAGGGCGGTCATAATGACCGGACGAAACCGAGTGTATCCCGCCTCAATCGCTGCTTCGATCGGATCTCCATGATGAAGGAGCTGATCCTTCGCGAAAGAAACCACAAGAATGCTGTTGGCAGTGGCAACTCCCATGCACATGATCGCGCCCATCAATGCGGGGACGCTCAGAGTGGTATGGGTGATGAATAGAAACAGGACAATGCCGGCCAAGGCAGCCGGAAGCGCCATAATAATGATGAAGGGATCCAGCCACGACTGGAAATTGACCACGATCAACAGGTAGACCAATACAATCGAGAATCCCAAGCCGGCCAAAAGGCCCACGTATGAGCTCCGCATGGTCTGGATCTGACCCCGAATCGTGACAAAACTCCCCCGCGGCAGGGACTTGCGATTCGCTTCCACGATGCGGTCAATATCCCGTGAGGCCGATCCCAAGTCGCGGTCCTGCACAGCGCCGTAAATTTCGACGATGCGGCGAATGTTGTAGTGGCTGATCGACTCCATTTCGCTAGAGCGCGTGACGGAAGCAACATCCGCCAGAATTCCAGTGCGGGATGTGTCCGTCGCAGTAATCGGTGTGTTCGCCAGGTCCTGCAGGGATTGAACTTTGTACTGCGGCGTCTGTGCGACGAGGTTGTAGCTGACGCCATTCTTCCAGTTGAGAAAGAACATCGGCGTTATCTGAAAGCTTCCGCTTAGGGAATTCAGAACGCTGGAGACCACGCTGCGCTCGTTCAGCCCGCCCTGCGCGGCTTTCGTTCGATCGACGTTAATGTCGTAGGTTGGATAGTCGAACTGTTGTTGTATCCGTAGATCGGTCAGGCCAGGAACGCGCCGTAGCTCTGCCAGCGTTCGCTCCGCCACTTGGCGATTCCCCTCGATATCCGCCCCGTCGATCTGAATGTCAATCGGTGCCGGCAGCCCAAAATTCAACACCTGAGTGACCATGTCGGCGGGCAAGAAGTAAAACGTGATCCCTGGAAACTTTCTCGGCAGTGTCTTGCGGAGGTCCCGAACATAATCGGGCGTAGGGTGATGCTTCTCCTTCAGGGATACCATGATGTCCGCGTCTGCGGCGCCAATGAGCCCGGAGGTGCTATGCATGTAGTTGATCGAACTGTAAGGCAGTCCGATGTTGTCGAGGACGTTGTCGACTTCCGTTGAGGGGATCTGCTGGCGGATATAGGCCTCGATCAGGTCACAGATTCGCGCCGTTTCCTCAATGCGCGTGCCACTCTTGGCTCGAATATGCAGAATGAATTGCCCGTTATCGCTACCTGGGAAGAAATTCTGACCAAGCCAGGGTACGAGCAGAAAAGCCGAGAGGCAGACGAGCAAGAAGACAGGAATGAAAACGGCCCTCCGATGCACCGCCGTCGTGAGCAACAGTTGGTAGGACAGGCGGAGTCGTTGGAAGCCCTTCTCGAAACCAGCCTGGAACCGTGAGAACGCATTCCCCCGCCCAGGATGGTGCTCGCCTGACTTCAGAAGATACAGGGCCATGGTTGGAACGATGGTTCGGGAGAAAAAATATGAGGCCAGCATAGCGAAGACGACGGCTTCAGCAAGAGGCACAAAGAGGAATTTCGACACGCCAGCAAGAAAAAACATCGGCAAGAACACAATGCAGATGCACAGCGTCGAAACAAAGGCTGGGACCGCGATCTGCGACGCACCATCGAGAATCGCCTGCTTGATCTCCTTGCCTTGCGCAAGATTTCGCTCGATGTTTTCAATCTCCACCGTGGCGTCGTCCACCAGAATGCCAACGGCAAGAGCAAATCCTCCGAGGGTCATGATGTTGATGGTTTGTCCAAGAGCACTCAGAATGATTACCGATGTCAGGATCGACAGCGGAATGGAAACGGCGATAATCAAAGTGCTGCGCCAGCTGCCGAGAAAAAGCAGGATCATCAATGCGGTAAGACAGGCGGCAATCAAAGCCTCGCGGATCACCCCGCTCACCGCAGCTTTCACAAAGATTGACTGATCCGCCAATGGCTGAATCTTGAGTTCAGGCGGCAGAGTCTGAGCAATACGAGGTAACAGATCGCGAGTTCCTTGTACGACGCTGATCGTCGACGCCGTACCTGCCTTCAGAATACTCAGCAGAACTCCTCGATGTCCGTCTTGCCGAACAATGTTGGTCTGGGGCGCGAAACCGTCACGAACATTGGCCACGTCTTGCACATAAACAGTGGAGTTTCCGACCTGTTTGATGGGTAACGTATTAAGTTCCGCAACCGTTCTGGGGCTGGCATTCACACGGACGTCATATTCGAACTCATCAATTTTGGCTGTGCCCCCGGGCAGCACGAGATTTTGGTTGGTCAGGGCGTTCAGCACATCCTGCGGGGAAAGTCCTTTTGCCTGAAGCAGGTCAGTATTAAGGTCGATCATCACTTGGCGCTGCTTGCCCCCGTACGGGTAAGGAACGACCGCTCCTGGAACTGGGGCGAGTTGCGGCCTGATGAAGTTTTGCCCCATGTCGTTCAATTGCTGCTCGGAGAGGCCTTTGCCGCTGAGTGCAAGCTGCAGAATCGGCACGCTGGAAGCGCTGTAATTGATGATCAGTGGAGGCAAAGCACCTGGGGGTAACTGCCGAAGGATGGTCTGGGAGATCGCAGTGACTTGGGCGTTGGCCGTATCCAAGCTGGTGCCGGGCTGCAAGAAGATCTTGACCACTGCCTGACCGTTCACGGTGGTCGATTCGATGTGCTCGATATTGTCGACCGTTGTCGTCAGGATGCGCTCATAAACGCTGGTTAGTCGCCCTTCGAGTTCTTCCGGGTTCAACCCTGTGTACTGCCAGGCCACGGCAATGACTGGGATGTTGATGTTCGGAAAGATGTCGACCGGCGTCCGCAGGATCACAACCGGACTCAAGATCAGAATTAACAGAGCCAGAACAACGAAGGTATAGGGGCGATCCAGGGCTATCCGAACGATCCACATTTGTTCACCCCTCCAGTTTGCAGCCTACGCTGAGGCTCTCGACCAACGTCCTTGTGTAAAGACCCCGGACCACGAATTTGGCGCCTCCAACCATCATTTCCATGAGTGCTCTTTCCCCGCGTTCGTCGACAAAGGTCACGCCCACTAAATCGACCACAGACTTGCGGCCACGGCGTTCACTGCGTGCTTTCCTCCAGGCGTCCGTGAGTTCGTCCACGACCTGCCCGGCGAGGCGCCCTTCGAGGATCCACGTGTCCTCATCCTCGACGCTGCGGATTGCGATCCGAAGCATTGCGTTCTTAGCCTCGAGTTTCATGAGAGGCGCTCTCCATTAACTGCTACCTGAGGTCGACGTTTATTGAGCGGCATGGTCGCAGGTCACAGATCCAAGAAATGTTCTGCATGCCTTTGCCATATGCGCGCCTGATGCCAAACTCGCGCAGTATGGCAATCGGCCACAACCGCCTTGAGAACAAGGGGGATAGGTGTCGGGCAAAGCCCAGCGAAGCTCCACGGCTGCCAAACAATGCCAAGGTTGGCTGATGGGCATTCTGGCATTGTTGGGCACCTGGCGATCAGAGGTGAGTTGTGGCTTAGCGAATGGAACGCGCGGAGAGCGGAAACCTTTCGAACGATCAGTAGCCCGTCGGATTAGTCAGTGCCTGCCCGAGCAGGATATAAACTAGACCTCGGGCGGTGTTACAAGCTCTCTCGCCTGCTTGGAATTCCGAGCCTCCGCATCCTGTATTGCAAAGTAGAGCGCTTGATGCCGAGTCGGGAGGCCGCGCCTTTGGGTCCGGCAACAGTCCAATGGGTCTCCTCGAGAACCCCCAGAATCTCTCGGCGCTCGCTTTCGTCAAGACCTCTCCGAGCACTTCGAGGGTCGGCGATTTCTGCTTCGCCGTTCTTTTCTTGACCACGTGACGCGTAGAAGCGGGGTTTGAGATCACCCGTAGATACATTAAGCACGGACCCCGTCGACACGATCACAGCACGTTCAATCACGTTCTGCAGTTCGCGAATATTGCCTGGCCAGTGGTATTCGGACAACGCCGTCATGGTCGCTGCGGGAATCGAGTCGACGTTTTTTTTCAGGCGCCGGCTAAAATGCTGTACGAAGTGTCTGACCAGCAGCGGAATATCCTCTTTCCGCTCGCGCAGAGCGGGGAGACGGATGGGAAAGACGTCAAGCCGGTAAAACAAATCGGAGCGGAATTTTCCGCTTTCCACCATTTCACCCAGGTCGCTGTTGGTTGCTGCGATCAGACGTGCTTCGGTTTTCAGGGTTCGCGAGCTTCCCAAACGCTCGAATTCTCTCTCCTGCAGCACTCGCAACAGCTTCGGTTGCAGCTCCAGCGGGATTTCGCCGATTTCGTCGAGGAACACCGTGCCCTGGTTCGCCAGCTCGAAGCGGCCCACGCGTTGCCCGACGGCGCCGGTAAAGGCTCCCTTTTCGTGCCCAAATAACTCGCTCTCCAGCAGTCCGGTTGGAATCGCCGCGCAATTGAGTTTAACGAAGGCCCGTGCAGCACGTTCGCTCAAATCGTGGATCGCTCGTGCAATCAACTCTTTTCCTGTTCCAGTCTCCCCGTAGATCAGCACGGTCGAATCGGTCGCTGCTACCGTTTCCACCTGTGCGAGCACCCGTCGCAACGCGTCGCTCTTGCCAACGATTTCCTGAAACATCGAGGTTTCATCAATCTCTTCCCGCAGCGCAATATTCTCCTGGTAAAGCTGGTCCTTGAGTTGCTTGATCTCCTCCAATGCCGTCTTTAGAGCTGCCTGTGATTGAAGCTGCTCCGTGACATCCATATGCGTACCGACGAATTCACTGAGCTGACCCGCGGCGTTGATGACCGGGTGCCCGAGCACATGAACGTGGCGTACCGATCCGTCGTCCGAAACGATTCGGTAGTCCATCTCAAAATCGATTTTTTGGACGTTGGAGTTTTCGATCGTATCCCGGACCGAATCCCGGTCATCGGGATGAATTCGACTTAGGAGGACGTCGAAGGTAGGACTAGGTCCCTCAGGGTCCAAGCCAAAGATGAGAAAGCTCTCCCGGCTCCAATACAAATCCCCGGTCGAAACACAGCGCGCCCAGCTTCCGGTATGACTTAAGCGCTGCCCTTCGGCCAGATACGCTTCGCTCCGCCGCAGTCTCTCTTCGGCCTGTTTACGCCCGGTGATGTCCCGATAAATCCCGTAAATCTCCCTCTCGTTGCCCTCCACTGACACCGGCGCGGCTACAAGCGATACGGTAAGGAGCTTTCCATCCTTCCGTCGCCGAATCGTCTCGGCATTCACTCTTTCACCCCTCCGTAGCGCTTCCCGGAATTTCTCGCATTCTTCGCGCCGATCATTGGGCACAATTAAGGAACTGATATTTCTGCCGAGAGCTTCATCGACCGTATAACCAAAGAGCTTCGTGAATTCTTCATTCACTCTGAGCACCCGATTCTCGATATCACGCAGGACTATCGCCTCGGGCGCCAGTTCGAATAGCTTTTCGAAATGTGCCTTTTGCGTGCGGAGGTCTTCCTCGCCGCGTTGCAGCTCTTCATCGCGAAGGGCATTATCCACTGCCAGAGCCACGTGATCCGCCACCAGTTCCAAATATCGAGTTTCTTCCTCTGAGTAGGCGTTAGCTCGCTCTGACCCAAGTGTTAGTCCCCCGAGGCGGCGATGTGCGGTGGTTACGGGAAGCACGACCGCAGACTGAACCCCGCATCGTTTGTAAATCTCCATGATTCGAGGGAAACGACTTTCATTGTCTGCGTGCGAGATAACCACTGGCTGCTGATTGTGATAAACCCACCAGGTGATCGTCTCCTCCGCACGCAAGTCCGCGGGAATGGCCACGCCGGCTCCATTCACGACATGCAGCACCGGCATCTCGATCTTGTTGAGCGCTTCGTCGTACAGAAATAGACCGAGATAGTCAAAGGTCATGGCATGCTGAAGTTCGCCAGCAAGAGCGCGGAACAGTGCTACCAGTTCGCGGTACGAGCTAATCGCCCGAGAGGCACGAACAAGTGCCTCATAGCGGCTCGCCATCGATCCAATCCATTCCCCCGAGATCTCGCCGGTCAGTACGCGTGACTTCACCAACTTATCCCGCACTTCCTGAGCGGCGCCCACACTTCTTAGGCCTACAGGAAGAGAGGAGGAGTCTCCGCTCCCAACGTTATCCGACGCCAACCCTATGTGATCCCTGCAGCCGGCATCGAGGTCCGCGAATTCGGTATCCGATGGCATTGTTTTTGGATGACCTACTTCGACCACTCGATTCAATGCCCACGCTCCCAGCGGCGAACAAAACCTGTGCGCTGCCAACCAAAATTTCTGTTCTCGAGTCGATCTTCTGGTTTTTCGCCGCTGTCAGCAGAAAAGCGACGGACATTCTGCTCGAGAATGGATCCGTCGAAGCGCCTCATAACTTCTTGGCTCCGAGAGAAAGATGGGCCATGGCCTGCTATGACCGGCGATCCAAAGGCTCGATATCGGACTGTGGTCACCGCTTGTGCTCGTCCTTCTCCGAACCGGCATCTGGGGGACCAGCCCCGAACGATTGTTTCCAGTAGTCCCGCACACCCGGGGGTAGCGTTTGTATGCGGGCAAGAAATGCCGTGACTTTCCAAATGTCCTGGTCGCTCAGAGCTTTATTCCAGGCCGGCATGCCGGTGTAGCGGACTCCAGTGCGGACAGCATAATAGATATGCCATTCAGGGTCATTCAGCGGATTGAGGATCAGCTGTGGCACGGGCGGATAGAACGACTTCTCCAGTGGACTAGCCTGGTTGTCGAGTGTCCCGTGACACATGGAACAATTCATGGTGTAGACCTTCATACCGTCGATTAAATTCTCATCGCTTGGCGGAATCGGACTGCTTGTTCGCGGTGCATGGCGCTCCATAGATGCATCCAGCGCCCCGGCGGCCACTCTGCGTTCGAGTCGAGGCGGAGTCGCATCAGCTTTCGTCGGCATCAAGCCCAAGGTCGCCACAGTCAGGCCACCCAGACTGAGCACCAGCAGCGTAGTAATGATCCCGAGAATGAATGTGCGCATTTCTCCTCCACGTTCTTTTACGCGCCACAAGTAAGGTACTTTTGTGGGATAGTGCCTTAACCAACCACGGGCACAGGTTGATAAGGCACTACCTCCAGCGTAAAGATACCGGCCTACCGGCTGGACGCTACGGCAGACGAACCAGCGTCGATGCTTGCAATCTTGAGCTGGTTGTTTTCCAGTGTACCGACGACACGCACCTCCAGGCCTGCGAACGCCGCAGCCTTTCCTTGGTCGTCGAGCTGGTAAACCGTCCCTTTGGACACGTCAAGTAAGACGTACTTGGCGCCGATCTGCGCGCACTTCTGTGCACACGTCTGTTTCTCGCGTCCCATGGTTTTATTTTCATTCATCATTTCTTCGTGCGACTTGTTCTTGGCACAAAACGTGTCGGTGACTTCTCCAGTAAACACCTGCTGACCGCTTTGGTTGAGTTGTCCTGCCCAAAGCTGCAGAGCAACCAGCCCAGTGGAAAGTAGGAGTGGAACACGTACGAAACGGCTTTTCATAATCTATGTCTCCAGAATTAAAGTGTGCTGCTTTCCTGAAGAGCTTAAGAAACAAAGCAGCACGCTTTGTCACGTGACGGTCAAGGGCTCGTATTTTTTCCTCCAGTCCAACCGTGAGTTACATTTCATTACAAAACTGTTGCCACAGATGTGGCATTTGTCTGCGACTGCTGACCCGCACTTGCATCAAATAAAACCAGGAAGGTGGCATGATCGCACTAAGGTTGGTACGACTGATTGAACATCATTCCAACGAACTTGCGGCCGAGTTAGTCGCGAAACTCGAAACTTCCTCCCGCACTCTCGAGCTTCGTAAGGTCCCGGTCGAGGAATTGCGGAGACATATCCAGGAAATCTTGCAGCACTTTGGCGAATGGATGCTCACCAAGACGAGCGGCGACATCGAGCGGCGGTATGTCGAAATCGGTGAACGCCGCGCCTCCCAGGGGGTCGCACTTTCCGACTTCTGCTGGGCAATTGTCGTAACCAAGGACCATCTCTGGGAATTCCTGCAACGCCAGAGCTTCATGAACAGCCCGGTCGAACTTTACGGCGAGATGGAATTGTTGCGCCTGTTGGACCAATTTTTCGATCGTGCTCTGGTCTTTGCGACCGAGGGCTATGAGCTGTACACACAGTTGCAGAAAGGCTAGAAGCCTGCGCTCGCGAAACGCAGAAGGCAACTCGGTAGAATGGTTCGTCGCCACCGGTAAGACGGGCATGGCAGCGATGTACTCAATCGCCCGCGAGGTCGTTTTGCTGTTCCTTGCAGATCGTCTCAGCATCGCTTGCCTCGCTCGATCCATCTAATATCAACATGACCAATGGATTGACAGTTTCCGTTTTGGATCTGGTCGGCATGCACCCTGACGAGCCCGCAGGCAGCGCCATTGCTCGATCCGTGGACTTAGCCCGGCACGTAGAGCGTTTGGGATACACCCGTTTCTGGCTCGCCGAACATCATTCGATCGAAGGGCTGGCGTGCTCGGCGACGCCTGTATTGATCGGTTACATCGCGGCCGCCACGAAGACGATTCGGGTGGGCAGCGGTGGCGTCATGTTGCCCAACCACCCACCTTTGGTGGTGGCCGAGCAGTTTGGAACACTCGAGGCGATGTTTCCCGGACGAATCGATCTGGGCCTAGGACGAGCTCCCGGGGCCGACATCCAAACTATGCGGGCGCTGCGCCGGGATTTGCATCAGACCGGAGATGACTTTCCTGACTTGCTGGAAGAATTACGTACCTACCTCGGCCCGCCAAAGCCTGGACAATCGGTGAAAGCGATTCCGGGACAAAGAAGCAATGTGCCGATCACCCTTCTTGGCTCCAGCGGCTTCAGCGCGCAACTGGCTGCGAGCCTGGGCTTGCCGTTCGCGTTTGCCGCGCACTTCGCCCCGGAGTATCTGTACGCGGCCGCCAGCCTCTACCGCGAGCGCTTCCGCCCGAGCGACGTATTGCGAAGGCCCTACCTAATGGTGGCGGTGCAGGTGATTGCGGGGGAGACCGACGCCGCGGCCCGCCGTTTGTTTACTACTCCCCAGCAAAGATTCCTAAGACTGATCCGCAACCAGCCTGTGGAATTGTTACCGCCGGTCGATTCCATGGAGGAGATATGGAATGACTTTGAAAGGGCTGCGGTCGAGACCAAACTGAGCGCCGCCATAGTAGGATCGAACGCAACGGTCAAGGCGGGCTTGGAAAAGCTGGTGTCTGAGACAGCAGCTGATGAGCTAATCGTAGTGACCGACACTTACGAACATGCCGACCGCCTGCGATCCTATGAACGAACGGCCGCAGTTGCAAAGGAGCTCGGCGTACCGGCCTGAATTCGCTTGCGACGCATCTATCGAATCCTCCACGCCGACCACTCTGGCCAGTGACTGATTGCCTCCTCGGCCCACGCCGTGGATTTCTCCGCATGACAGGTCGTACACGGATTGGGAATTTTGAATTGATCCGTCATCGCGGGCGCGATAAAGCGGAACGTATGCGCATGCACGTACGTACCGGGAACACCTTCGGTCTCTATCTTCGGCATATGGCAAGCCACGCACTCGCTTCCCGGACTGCCCATTCGATGATGGGTATGCCCCTCCACCGTCGCCGCGTGCGGGCCGTTGGGCGATGTCGTACCATGACATTCCAGACATAACTGGTTCCCTGGCGCTCGCAGCTGCGCGCGGTTCTCCGTGCCGTGCACATCATGACACGACGAACACATGATTCCGTGCCCGTACATCACGCTCTGCACAAAATCATTGCCCTGCATGCGATTCTTGTGCGCTGTGCAATCGGGAAAATAATCGAAAGTGGTTTGCCCCAGGCCGCAGTCTTCGAGCTTCCAGAAATCTCGCAACTGTAAGCCGACGCGGTAACCGACTGGCCAGTCGTAGTACCGTCCTTCAATTGGACTGGCCAGCGGCCTCCCTTGCGAATGGCAGCGGATGCACGTGTCATTCGCAGCGATCGAATCCATTCGACCGGGGTTCAGAATGGTGCCTCGCGCCGGATGCGCAACATGCTCGCTCCCGGGACCGTGGCAAGCCTCACAGCCAACATTCCATTCCGCGACCTGCTTGCTGTGAATGTTGTAATCGACCGAATGGCAACCGTCGCAGGTCGGTCCTGTCGGCCGCTTCATGTTGTCCGGCGGATAGAACTCTGCCCACCAGTCCGCCCCATGCGGCGGCACCATGTAGGGGAGCCACTGCTGCGTCCCCACGTCCCACTGCGCGGGCAGTGGAAAATAGTCGTCCCCCACTTTCGTGAAATAGCGTTGCTTCCAGACGCTCCCATACACGAAGGCAATCTGCTCTTCCGTGAACTTTGCCACGGTGTTGGTCGCAAGCTTGGGGATGATGGCCTCAGGATGGACGCGCGGATCTCGGACCACATTGGCCATCGGTGTATGTTTCCAGCGCTGATAGATCTGCGCGTGGCACTGCTCGCAGGCAGCTGACCCCGCGTAATGTGCTCTGGAATCGGCGCTCGCCTGTTGTGTCACCTCTTCCTGCGTCAGTGGACGCAGGCTGCGAATGAAGACGACCAGATTCCAGATCGCGCCGGACGATTCCCGCTGTGCACTGCGCCACGCTGGCATCCCAGTAAGCAAAACCCCATTTTCGATGATGTAGTGAAGTTCCCCATCGCTCAACTCTTGGCTGTCGCGAGCACGCAGGTCTGGCACTCGCGGGTAGAGATTCAATCCCACTTCGGTCTTCCCGCTGCCGTCAATGCCATGGCAAACTGAACACCGCGCCAGAAACTCCTCTCGCCCCTGGCGTAAGGACTCGGAACTTCCTGCCACTGGATTCTTCGCGACCCGGTCCCGTAGCGGAATTGCAAAATTTCGCACGCTCCGGGCCAGCGTGCGCTCGAAGGTGGTGGGCGTAGAGGTAGCCCGAAATCCTCCCCCAATCAAAAACGCCAGTCCCAGAATCAACAAGCCCGCGAGTCCGCAAGCCGTCAACGATACTGCCTTCCAAATCTTCATTCCTCGGTCTTTCCCAAAACGACTGCCGGATCAACTTCGAGATCGTGCATTAATCCTCGCGTCTAGATAATAGAGTGGGTAGACAAGGGTTCACGAGACCACGAAACACTCCCCTGATGCCTCTTGTACGACTTCGTCGCCGGTTGCACCAAACAAACGACCCGCAGGATTAAACCCAGTGAGCCTTTCTCGAAGAACGGTCGCGAGGAACGGCGGGGCGGAAAGCCCACATTGGCAAAAATCGTCCCAATGTCAGACTCGACCCGTTTGAACATGGATCTACTTTGTTTTACTACAGTCGTTCCGGCGCCGGGGCATCTCCCGATCTCCGAATTGGCTATTGAAGGGCAGTCGCCGAACAATCACCACCGAAGAAGTCAGCAAAGTCGTTGACGAGCGACGAATTTATTGGCCCCTCAAGCCTTGGATTCGACGATAGTCTTCCATTTCGCGACTAGCCAGCTCGGACTTACCCTGCTTTCTATGGATTGAGGCGAGAAGCAGGTCAGCCTGTGCGGCAAGCGCACTGTTTTGCTCGAGCTTCAGCACGCTGGTTAGCGCCTGCTCGGCTGCGCTCGCATCAGCGGCGGCCAATGCGCGCCCCAGCGTATAGAGTGTCTCCGGCATATTGGGATGAAGCGAATCGGACCGGCGCAGTTC
>Ga0224561_1000003_pt1 | contig 35867 bp, 23 predicted proteins | sample CSU2metagenome_FD_180953 | JGI IMG/M metagenome (GOLD analysis project Ga0224561, IMG submission 180953) | Soil microbial communities from Bohemian Forest, Czech Republic - CSU2 | ecosystem: Environmental > Terrestrial > Soil > Temperate forest | place: Czech Republic: South Bohemian Region... | reverse complement strand
GAGCACGTACGCTCCGATCGATGGACCGGGGGGCGGACTCTTCCGTTCGCAAGACGCCGGCAAAACATGGTCGCGCCTCAACATTAGTGGCAGCGGACTACCCGAAGGCGATTGGGGACGCGTCGGGGTTGACGTTGCGCCGGACGGTAAGCGCGTTTACGCCCTCATTCAAGCAAAGAAGGCTGGCCTGTATCGTTCCGATGATGGAGGCAACACATGGATCCTCGAAAACGCCGATCCGCGCCTCACCAGCCGCGCGTGGTATTTCAACAGCATCACAATCGACCCGCACAATCCCTATGTCATCTATGTGCCGAATGTCGCTCTCTACCGGTCCGAAGACGGCGGGAAGACAATTTCGATCGTGCGCGGCGCACCCGGCGGCGACGATTACCACCAGATCTGGATCGATCCCAGGAATTCCGCCAGCATGGTTCTCGGAACGGATCAGGGAACGACGGTCAGCCTCGACCGTGGCCAAACCTGGAGTACGTGGTACAACCAGCCCACGGCGCAGCTCTACCACGTGATCACCGACAACCAGTTTCCCTACGTGGTGTACGGAGCGCAACAAGATAGCGGAAGCGCTGCGGTTTTAAGCCGCACCGACCACGGACAAATCACTCCACGCGATTGGTTCCCGGCGGGCGCGAGCGAAAGCGGATACATGGCGCCCGATCCCAAGGATCCGAACATCATCTATCTGAGTGGAACTTACGGCGGCGTTGACCGCTTTAACAAACGAACGGGACTGAGTCAGGACGTGACTCCGTGGCCGGTGCAGACATTTGGTTCGGAGATTAATCAACGTAAATATAGGGATCCTTGGACTCCGGTCCTGCTCTTTTCCCCGGCCGACTCGACGACGCTTTATTTGGGGACGCAATATGTGATGAAGACTGGAGATGGGGGTCTGCACTGGCAGACTATCAGTCCTGATCTCACGGGATCGACGCCACAGGTGGGAGATAACAAATCTCAAGGACCGCCTACCGTCGAAAATGCAAAACAGCGAGGCTACGGAGTGGTCTTTACGATTGCGCCATCAGCTCTGAACCATGATCTGATCTGGGCGGGAACTGACACGGGGTTAGTTCACGTTACGCGCGACGGCGGGAAGAACTGGAAGGACGTGACACCCCCGGGCCTGAGCGCCTGGAGCAAGATCTCGTTCATCGAAGCTTCGCATGTTGATGCCGCCGTTGCTTATGCGGCGGTGGATCGCAGCCGGCTCGATGACCGGACTCCATATCTCTATCGAACCCGCGACTATGGCGCGACCTGGCAACTGATTACGAACGGCATCGCAGCCGGGTCTTTTCTGCGCGGCATCCGGCAAGACGCAGATGCCGAAAACAAAGGACTGCTTTTCGCGGGAACCGAATTCGGGGTTTACGTCTCGTTCGACGATGGCGACCACTGGCAAGCCTTGCAACTCAATCTACCGATCACTTCCGTTCGGGATTTATGGATTCACGGCGAGGATCTCGTGATTGCCACGCACGGCCGCTCCTTCTGGATTCTCGACAACATCACGCCTCTGCGCCAGGCTTCAGAAGCCGCAAAGGCGAAGGGATTCAGGCTCTATCATCCCGCGACGGCATTTCGGATTGATAACGATTCGTTCCCGGGTACGCCCATTCCGCCCGAGGAACCAACCGCCGAAAATCCCCCCGCTGGCGGCGTGGTGGATTATTTCCTCAAGTCTGCAGCCAGCAGCGTCACGCTGGAGATTTTCGATGCGCAGAAGACCCTTGTCAGCAAGTTCTCATCCGAAGACAAGCGCCCGGAGAAGCGCCCGCCACTTCCGGTCGCGGAGCGTTGGTTCCCCAATCCAGAACGGCTCCAGACAAATCCCGGACTGCATCGCTTTCGCTGGAATCTTACCTGGGGCAGTTCCGGAGGACCCGCGGCGGATGAAGAATCCGAATACCGCAATCCCAACGGTCCAGAAGTAGTGCCGGGAATCTACCAAGTCCGCCTGACGGTTGACGGAGAGACGCAGAGTCAGGATCTGAAAGTAATCATGGATCCGCGCTCGCCAGCGACTCCCGAGGTACTTCAGCAGCAACTGCAAATCGGTCAACAAGCATACGCGGAAACCCTCGAAGCCCGGCGTGCTCTCGCCGAGATCGGTTCCGTACAGAAACAACTGGCTGAGGTTGAACAGAAACTTGGAGAACAGAATTCGACTCTCAAGTCGGCTCTGGCAGACGCGCAATCGGAAATCGCAAAGATTCTTTCCGATGAGAAAGCCTCTCAACAGCAGCCGGGCGGATTGCAAGACGGATATAGCGGACTGGCCTCAGCCCTGCGTGTTATCGAAGGCGGGGATCGTGCTGTGCCTTCCCAGGCGATTGCTCTCTACGAGGAGTCCAGCCAACGCGCCAAACAAGGTATCGCGAAGTGGGCAACGTTCAAACAAACGAAGTTGCCCCAGGTGAATCAGAAATTGCGTGAAGGAAAGTTTGATCCGATCGCGATCTCGGAAATCGAACAAGAAGTGCAATTTCTTATGTCTCGCTAGAGCTGCGAACCGTGCTGGAACCGATCGATCGGCGGCAGCGGACTTCCTGCGCGGCGAAGCCGCTTACTCTTTCCGGGTTCGCAACCAATCCCATACTTCGCTACCAGGTAGGCCTGATCAAATTAAGTATTAATTTATTAGTTGACAGAAAGAATTGTGCTGTCTTATAACGTTTGGAACTATTAATTACTTAATTGTTAGGGCGAGGAGAAAGCGTTGGCCAGGAAAAAGTCACCGAATCTAACTGAAGGTGAGCTGCGGCTCATGGATGTGCTGTGGAAGAAGCGGCAAGCGACGGTGAGCGATGTAGTGGCGTCACTGCCGGACAATCCGCCTCTTGCGTACAGCACCGTGCTCACCACAATGCGCATTCTCGAGGCTAAGGGTTACCTGCGGCACACGAAGAAGGGACGCGCCTTCGTCTACGAACCTCTGATTGCGCAGGAGGAGGCCAGCACAAAGGCGCTTCGTCACCTGGTGAGCCGTTTTTTTGGCGGTTCGCGTGAGTTGCTGGTTCTTAATCTTCTGAAAAAAGAAACCATTGGCCGTGCCGAATTGCGGCGCATCAAGAAAATGATCGCGGACAGCGAGTAGGACGAAGAATTAAGAGGAGTGAAGATGACGAACCTCGATATTGCAATGACAACTCTTCTGAACGGAATCTGGCAGGGCGGAATTCTAGCTATGGCGATGTGGCTCCTGCTGAAGCTGCTGCCGCGATTGAACCCTACGACGCGCTTCACCGTTCTATGGTTCACCTTGCTCGCCGTCGTGGCCCTACCCCTCCGACCCATGGTGCCTGGAATCTCTATTCCAGGACCGCGCACAGAGTCGGTTGCGAGTGCAGCGAGGAGCACGCTTGCTCCAACAACTTTCCCACAGAGCGAAACGCGGAAGGCTAAATCGACGGAAGCGCCCGCGAAGGAGCCCCGTGTACTAACTTCTCAATCAATGGCGAAGCTTGGACGTGGGTCTGAATGGGCTCGGCAGGTGCGGCGTGCCGCTTCGGTGATCTCATCGACTGCGGTGGTTGTTGAACCTTCTCCGCTTCGCATTCGCTCGGGGAGGGTTTTGCGCGCGTTCGAGATTGTGTGGGCGCTCCTGTCGTTGGCGATGCTGGCTCGTCTCGGATTTGGATATCGGGAGTTGCGGCGGTTGAAATCGTGCGCCACCCCGGCTTCGGAAGAAACGCAGCGATGGTTGAGGGGCTTGTGTGCAAGCAATGGCGTCCACCGCCAAGTGTGCTTACTGGTTTCGAGCCACATTCCCGCGCCGATATCGCTCGGATTCCTCAATCCGGCTGTCTTGATTCCTCAGGAATTGCTCGACGCTCTTTCTGATGCGGAGCTCGAACACATCGTTCTACACGAAATTTCCCACTTGAAGCGGCGGGATGATTGGACCAACCTTGCCCAGAAACTCATTGAAGCGGTACTCCCGATTCAGCCGGCGATTTACTGGATCGGCCGCCGGATGTCGATCGAGCGCGAGATGGCATGCGATGACTGGGTGATCGCGGCGACGGGTACAGCGAGGCGGTATGCGAGTTCACTTGTAAAAGTCGCGGAACTGTCGCGATGGGAGGATGCAGGCATCCTCGCAGCAGGTGCGGGCGGCAACCGATCGCAACTTCTGCGGCGCGTCCATCACGCGCTGGACCAGACCCGCAACTCAACGCCAAAGCTTGCCATCGGTCCCTTGGGAGTGGCAGTGGCCACAATTGTCGCGCTGCTTTATGTGAGTGCGCGGACGCCACAAATGATCGCGCTGGCGCAAACTCCGGCAACCGAAAACGGCCGGCAGACCGCCGCCGCCCAACTGCTGGCGCCGTCTTTGCTGCAACCGATGGTGCCGACTGCGGTCGTGCACCCACTTGCGGCGCAACCACCTCGGGCGAATCCTGCAGCGCCGCAGGAACAAAGCAGCGAGACGCACACGGAAATGGTCACCCGGAACGGGTGGAACTCACTCACGTTGAAGATTGACGGCAAAATCGAATTCACAGATGACGACCGCGACGTCAAGGTAGTTTCGCCGAACGGACACTTCCGTCTGGAAGAAGGGCACTGGTTTTCTTCGCGTACATATGACGTGAAAGCCGATTCGGAGGGGAACCCTACAAAAACATACTCGGTGGGCTGGACCACGAAACCGCTAGACGATGAAGCGCGCGCATGGCTCGGACGGTTGCTTCCGCAGGTCATTCGGGACACTGGGATTGGTGCAGGACCGAGGGTCGCGCGGATACTCCGGCAAGGAGGGCCACAAGCGGTAATAACCGAGATCGGATTGATCCACGGGGATGGTTCGAGGCGCCTTTACCTGGAACTGCTTTTCTCGCAGACGACCTTGAACACGGCACAGCTCAAGGACGCGGCGAAACTGATTCGAGAAATCGCGTCGGATGGCGATAAGGCGCACGTCATCATGGCTGTGGATGAGAAGTATTTTACCGGCGAACTGCGCCCCTACATTTTCGAGGCAACCGAAAGCATTAGTTCAGATGGCGACAAACGAAGAGTGCTTTCTGATTTCGTAAGCAAGGACGGGGGTAGCGGCGACACGCTTGTGAGCGTGGCCAAGGCCGCGAAGCATATTTCTTCGGACGGCGACAAGGCGGAAGTTCTGATTGAGGTTGCCGAACCTTATCGAGCCACGGATGAACTTCGCGCGGCATATTTTCAGGCGGTGAATTCGATTTCGTCGGACGGGGACCACGCACGCGTTCTCGCGAAACTGCTGGCCAGACATGGCGACGATGGCGACACGCTGACTCGCCTGCTCCGGTCGGCCGAGAAAATTTCTTCCGACGGCGACAAGGCTCGCGTGCTGGAGGAGGCGGTTCCTCAATACCGTGAAGAGGAGCCTGTACGGAAAGCATTCTTTGACGCGGCCAACTCGATTTCGAGCGATGGTGACCATCAGCAGGTGCTGGTGACGCTCGTCCACGGACAGAGAGTCGCGACAGCTACGCTCGGCGGAATCGCAAATTCCGCGCAGCGAATTTCGTCGGACGGAGATAAAGCTCGCGTCCTTGTGGAACTGGCCGGAAGGGACATCGAACCGGTTCGCGATGCTTTCTTTGCCGCTGCCGACAGCATCCATTCGGATGGGGATCACAGCCGGGTTCTGCTGGCGATACTGGACCGGCCGGGGACTTCGAGCGTGATGGCTATCGGAGCGATCCAATCGGCAACCGGCATTTCCTCGGATGGAGATAAGGGGCGCGTCTTGCTGGATGCCGCGGACCGATACTCCAAAGACCCAAGCGTCAATTCCGCGCTGCGCAAGGCGGTCGAAAGCCTGCATTCGGACGGTCCATATCGAGCAGTGATGTCTGAAATTACGCGACGCGCCGGAAGTATTTGACCGGACTGAGCAAAATACATCAGTGCGGGCCCCTGCCTTAAGGGATCGGACACAGATGCACTCTCGGTATCGTCCTTCAACTCCGTCATCGAGCCGTCAGAGCGACCGCAGGAAATCGATGATTTCCTGCTGCTCCTTAGCGCTCAGCTTATCGAAATGTTCGATGACCTTATTCGCTTCGCTGTCGCGGCTCTGGTGAGCTTTGATGGCGTCTACCAGGTTGTTGGTCCGTCCATCGTGCAGAAAAAATACGCGTTGTCCGACGCCCCAGAGGGGAGCGGTTCGGAACTCGTCGGGGCCGGCGCCGCCTTGCGTGATGCCGTCGGCGAGGCCTTGGCCCATGTGGTGGACGAGCAGGTCCGAATAAAGATTCGCGGTCTGATTGGAAAGCGCCGCGCTGGGCGTGGTCGAGGAGCCACTCGCGATCGCTCTGCCCGTGGTGAACGAAGGAGTATGGCAGTGGGCGCAGCCTATCCTCGCGAAAATGGCTTTTCCATTCTCGCTGGAGGGCGTGGCGGGACCGGGAGTGGGTGGCGCCAGCATCCGCATGAAGTTGGCAAACGCTTCGATGTCGGAGACGACCGCCGTGTTCGATTTGCCGGTGGTCGGGGGAGGGGGTGTGAAGTTGAGCGTGTCCTCAGGAGTCGCGTTGAAAAGACAGCCGGGCGTTTCGTCGCGCTCCTGCGGGAAAAGCTGGTTCGAGACTCCCATCTCAACGTTGTAGGCCTCACCGGCGAACATGAGCAGGGATTTGTTCTGCGCCTTCCAGCCAAATCGGGTAATGGTGCCGTCGTTCGCGCTGAGGTTCACGTTTCCGCTGAGGTGTGCGTTCGCGTGCCCGGAAATACCCAACGCCGATTTCGACGACGCGTCTGCCTTCATATTCGCAAGAATGGCCGAGTCGGGAATCGCTTCGATCAGTCCCGCGCCAAAGACAGGCGTAGGAATTCGGAAAATAATATTCGCATTGCCGCCCTGTCCGGTGAGTGGATTTCCCGCAGGAAGGAAATCGAATTGGGCGATGTTGCAACCGGGGGCGTCAGTTCGGCCGGTGATCACGAAGAGGTCGTGCACTTCGCCATCAGCAGCGCCGCTGCTCTGCTTAAAGCGCGCTTCACGAACCGGGCCGTTCTGCACGACGAACCATGGCACTGTGTTTTTCGCGCCGTTCAGGTGGGCAACTGCCAACTGGGGATTTTGCGCCGGGCTGGAGCCGCCTGCATTCGGCTGCGAATGGCAAGAGAAACATTGGTTGGAGTTGAAGCGGGGACCGAGACCGTTGTTAGCCCCTTTGGTCACGGACTCGACTTCGGCGAACCGCGCTTGCCCATCCAGGAAGAACGCAGTTTCGTCCGCGGTAAGGCCCTTCAGCGCAGCTCCGGCTCCCGCCGGGCCACCGCGCACTCCCGGGTCTACAGGGGCTGCTCTGGTTTGGCCAAGAACGTAGACGCTGGTGGTCAAGACCACGGCTACGATTCCGCGGAAACTCTGGCGTGCGACTCTCCCGAGTGTCATCACGGTACCTCCGTTGACCGAGGAATGCGAATATTCTACACCCGATTTCAAGGGCTCGTTCCTTGCGCCGCCCGTCGAGATTGTCTATGCTGTTCCCGGCCTTGCGGGAGGCCGTCGGTCCGCGTAAAGGGCTCAGCCCACTCACCAGTAGTTTCAGTCCAACCTGACTTCCAGCCCGAAAACCGCGGACAGCGGGTGATCAAGGAAGGAAGGTTCTATGAGCGACACTCCCGATCGTCCTGTCTATTCCGCCGGCAAACTCCCGCCCCGCGCAAATCTCGAACACCTTAGAAACGAAGCGAAACAACGCCTCAAGACGATGCGTTCCAAGACGCCTACAGCGCGGCTTTCCGAGGCGCAACTTCTGGTCGCCCGCAGCTACGGTTTTCCGAGCTGGCCAAAGCTCAAGTCTCATGTCGACGCTCTGCACGACTTCGGCCAGCAACTCGTCAACGCGGTGCACGCCAACAACCTGGGAGCGATCGGAAAAGTCCTGGATCGCAATCCGGAGCTTGTGAGTGCGGGGACGGACCTGCCGCGGATTGAGCGGCCCAGCGACACGGTGGCGATGCGATTGATCCACCTGGCGATTGCGGAAGGCAAGATCGACGTGCTGAGACTTCTGATTGAACGCGGTGCGGACCTCAATGCCCGCAATGCCGATGGCCGATTGCCGTTACACGACTGCTTCGAACTGAATCACGACGATTTCGCGAAAATCCTGCTGGATGCCGGGGCAGTACCCGACGCATGCACGGCGGCGGCCTACGGGATGCACGCCCGGCTCGAACAGATTCTGGAGAGCGATCCGGCGAGTGCGAACGATCTAACGACCGGTAATTCCCCGCTGAGTTGGGCGGCGTTTGGCCATCAACCAAAGTCGGCGACGATTCTTTTTCATTATGGCGCCGTCGCCGACCGCCCGCCGTACGATGCTTGCGCATGGGGGCCGGCGGCGATGGTCAATTCAAGCGATGTCGCACGTGTCTTGCTGGAGCATGGAGCGAACCCGAACTGGCAGGACGAGGAGGGCAACACTCCGATTCATCGTGTCATCCGGAGCCGCCTTGTTCTTGACCCCGCGAAGTTTGTCCAAACTTTGCTCGAATTTGGAGCGGACGTTAGCCTTCGAAACTGTGAAGGGCGAACGCCTTGCGATGAGGCCGAGGCTCTTTTCCAGGCGGGGAAGAGCGCGGAGACCTACTTTCCAGTTCGCCCGATAGGTCCGAAGAACCTTCAGCAAACCATACAGATTCTTCGCTCGCGGTTAGCACAAACATTCTGAACGTCTTGGAGCAGTTGCCTGGGCAAACAGCGAGGACCAAACCGGACTCTCCCAGCCATTACAACTTGGCGTACTCCGCTTTGGCTTTCTTCAGGATGGGGATGTCTGAGTCGGCGTCTTTCCAGAGAGTGAAGAAGTACTGGTACGCAGTCTTCGCTTTGGTGGGGTCACCTGCCAGGGCGTAGGCACGGGCCAAGCCGAGATGGGCAAGTGCCCCCAGAGGGAAATTAACGGTCACCCCACGATGATCTTCGAACTTCAGAAACTCTTTGGCGGCCGCGGCGCCGTTATGTGCCATCAATTGCGCCTGGCCGCGAACGTAGACCGGAAACAGAGTCCCGATCTGCAATTCTGGTGGTGTAGCCAATTCGTAGGGAACGGCAGGTTCCAATAACGAGAGGGCTTGACTGGAATTGTTACGGTTGACTTCGAGAGCTGCCTTAATGGTAGGCAGCCAGTAGCGCTTCAGCAGGGTATCCGACGGATGGTCCCTTTCCAGTTCTTTCACAAGTTGCTTAGGCCGTGCGATTTCACCGATTCGTGCCAGCGTCAGGGCAGCAAACAATTTTACGTCCGCACGGCCAGGAGCTAGCGTCAACGCTCGCGCAACATCCCGCTTTGCAGCTGCTGAGTTGCCAAATTCCCCCTCCCGCAGAGCGGCATTCACCTGCCACAGTGCAGCGTTCTCCTTCAAGTTGTCACGGACGGACGCATCTACCGCGCGCCGGGAGAAATCCCGAGCTTTCGCAAGCCTTCCGTAGTATGCCTCGGTGTCAGATTGGAACGAGAGCAGCAGGTCTTCCATCCCGGGCTTACCTGCTGCCCAAGCTAGTTGCCGCTCCATCTCCGCGGCGTCACCCGTCAGGAAGGCGAGTTCGTACTCTGGCAAGTGGATGAAATCAGTTTCAAGTGTGCGGCCTCGCGCTTGCTCGATTGCCTTTTTTGCGTCATCCAGCCGGTTGAGTGCGAGGTAACATTGTGCCAGGTTGGAATAGGCAACCGTCCTGTTCGGTTCGAGACGCAAAGCATCCAGAGTGTAAGTCACGGCTTTCTCATACTGCCCGAGGCTGACGCCAATGACGGCCAAGTCGGCGGGCGGCGTGACTTCTTTGGGATAGCTCTTGCCCCACATTTCGAAAAGTTGGCTGACTTGCTCCAAGTCTCCACTGAGCCAGAAATACAGAGCAGAGATTTTGTACCGCTCCCGTTCACTGACCCGAGCGCTCAGCGCGTAGGCTTTCTTAATATTTTCTGTGTGCAGCTTTTCTTGCCCCAGGTTGCCGTATGCATTACCCAAATAGAGGTAGGCCAGGGCAAGATTGGGATCAAGCTCGATAGCGCGCTTGAGGAAGGGAATCGACTCGGCGTCCCCTTTGGTTCCGCCGATCGCGGCGCCCATGCTGAAAGCTTTCAGCGCTTCCAGCGATGCGGTCGTGGCCTCAAGCGGTACGTCGAACTTTTGAATCGACGCAAGCGATTCCCCCAGCTTGCCCCGCAGACTACTCGCCGCTTTGCCCAAGGCCTTCAGAACCTCCTGTTTGGTCCCGGCCTCCTGCTGTTCCTGGGCGAGCGTATCCCCACTGGTGCAACCGACGGCGCTGAGCGCAACCACGTACTCGTCTCCCAGGTTGGAGATAGAACCTGACACGATGGCCTTGCTACCGGTGCGCACGCAGAGTTGCCTCGCAACCTCCCCGCTTACCCGGTCGCTGGGTTGGCGCCCCATGAGGCGCAGCGCTTCGGCAAGCTTCTGTTCTGAAATGATGTTGAGAAAAGGAGATTGTCCAAGTTGCACGGCCAACGCCTGCTTGAGCGTCTCATCAAAGACGGGATCACCCGTGGTGTTGGTGAAATCCGTCAACACCACGGTGTCTTTATCCGTGAGGTTGGGGTTCGGGCGTTGGAAGAGGAAATGGCTTGTTCCCACGAGCGTCGCAACCAGGATAAGAAGCGTCAAAGCCGTGGCCAATGATTCCTTATGCCGGCGCAGGAATCTCCCGCCGCGATACGCGATCGTGGATTTGCGGGCGAGCACCGGCATCCCCGTCAGATAGCGCTCGATGTCCTGCGAGAATTCTTCGACCGAGGAGTAACGGCGTCCGGGCTCCTTGCGGATCGCCTTCAGCACGATTGTGTCGAGATCGCCGCGCAGCCGGCGCCGCAGTTCAGGCGGCCGCAAGCCCCGCTGAGTGCTCACCAATTCCGGAGTGACGACCGTGGGTGCAGCGCCATGGGCAGAGGTTTTTTCTTCCATCCGGCTCACGACGACGCTCGGTTTTTCCGGCTCGGTTTCGCAAACCAGCCGTTCCATTTCTAAAAAAGACTGGCCCACGGCGGCTCGATACGGCCGGTGACCGGTCAGCAACTCAAAAAGCAATACTCCCAGCGAGTACACATCGGCCGCGGTCGTGATGGCACGCCCGCGAATCTGTTCGGGGCTCGCATATTCCGGCGTCATGGGACGCCAGCCCGTTCGCGTCGCCAGCGGAACTTGCGTAAGCCCGGGGTTCAGCAGCTTGGCGATGCCAAAGTCCAGCAGTCGCGGCACACCGCCTTTTGCGATCAGGATGTTTCCCGGCTTCAGATCGCGGTGAATCACCAGATTTTCGTGCGCGTACTGCACCGCCGAGCAGACCTGGCGAAACAGCGGCAGACGCTCGTCGATGGAGAGCGTGTGAAGATCGCAATACTGATCGATGGGAAGGCCTTCCACATACTCCATCACCAGATACGGCAAGCCATCTTCCGTGCTGCCGCCGTCGAGGAGTTTCACGATGTTGGAATGGTCCAGGGCAGCGAGGGTCTGACGCTCGTTGCGAAAACGCTGAAGGATTTGTTCGGTGTCGATTCCCGGCTTGACCATTTTGATCGCAACTTGCTTGCGATAGCTTTGGTCGTCGCGCTCGCCCAAATAGACCACCGCCATGCCACCCCGCCCGATCTCGCGGACGATGCGGTAGGCTCCAATCTTTTTCCCCGCGATCGCGCGCGACTGCTTGGTTAACAGATCAGCGGCGGGACAATCTTCAAGAAAAGTGTCGGCGTCATCAAAGCTCGACAGCAGCGATTCGACTTCCACGCGCAAGCGGTCATCGCCAGCGCAGGCTTGACGCAAGAATCTGCTTCTCTCCGCGGGCTCGTGCTCCAGAGCGAGGGCGAACAGCTCTTTTACTTGCTCCCACTTTTCAGGCATCTTGCTGCTTGCCTCTCGGCTCAATGCAGAAGAGTCTCGAACACAGCAGCGGAATCAGAGGAGGTAGATCGAAGGCGCGTCGCGATCACACGAGGTCCGGAAATATTGAAAAGCCAACAACCAGGGGGAATTTGCAACTTATCCCAAAGGATCGCGATCTTTAGGGCCACGAGTATATATCAAGACCAACGCAAAATGAACATGGATAGATACGACATGGGTAGATACGAGCAACCGATTAACTTTCAAGAGTTGGTTATCAGCGCAAGACCGGAAACCTCGTCAAGCAAGCGCTTTGTCGATCATCACTTCCCAGATGCCTTTGGATTTGAGAACCAGTTCAACGGCCTCGCGGATCGCGCCGTGTCCCGCGAGGGCTTTCGTTGTATAGTGAGCGGCGTGTTTTACCTCGGGAACGGCATTGCCCACCGCGACGGCCAGGCCCGCGCGCCGCATTAGTGGAATATCAGGAAGATCATCGCCGATGTAGGCGATAGCGGAATCGGAGACGCCGGCTTTACGAAGAATTTCTTCGTAGACAGGCATTTTCACCGGCTGTTTCATGTAGATAAATTCCATCTTCATTTCGTGGGCGCGGCGGAGAAGTGCAGCACTCTCGCGACCCGTAATGCAGCCCGTTCGCAGGCCCGCAGTCCGGGCGAGAGTTAAGCCTTGGCCGTCGTGCGCGTCGAAGGTTTTTATTTCGAGGGCGGTGCCGTCGGTTTGCGAGAGCAGGGTGACGCTACCGTCCGTCATCGTGCCGTCCACATCCATAAGAAGCAATTGAATCTGCGCGGCGCGCTTCTTTAAGGCAGGAGAGATTCTCATAAAATGAGCTAGCGAGGCTCCAGACAGCACTTATCCCTTTCGTGGATTCGGCACGGCCGCTCAGGGAAAGCTCGTCACCTTAGGTGTCACACGAGGATGCATCGCGGTGGCCTCGCCCGTGTCGTCGATCACATGGTTGATTGCGCCGTGATCGCCCAGGGCCACGGTGATCATGTCGTGGAAGCGTACATCCGGGCTCTTTGGCGTCTCCATTGCCCGGGTGAGCACCACATCCGGATGCCGGAAGACGCTGTACACGCCCAGCCCCCACGCCTCATGACTCGTCACTCCATCCGCCACCTTGTATGAGGCCCAGCCGTTCACCCCCGGCCCACTTGTGTAACTCGGCTGGTTCGGAGGATCGTAAGGAATCTCGGACTGATAAAAGTATGTCCGCCCGCCATTGCCATTCCACAGAACCTGGAATTGCTGGTGATGCTCCACAAACAGGCCATAGATCGTGACCTCGTTTCCATTCACGACCAGCCCGTTCTCGCTGGTATTCAGCTCCCAGCCCACTCCGGCGCCGTGGTCGGCTCTCCAGATCCAGGTATGGTCCACCAGCGTGTCGTTGCTGTTGATCCTCAAATTCACTTTGGCGCGGCCCACGGCAGCGCCGCCCACACGAAAGAAAACGTCGTGCAGCGTGATCGGGTCCTTCGCATGTCGCGCCTGGCTTCCCTCCGGCCCCACCTCGAGCAGAACCGGCGACTCGCTTGGACCGGCATCGAAGAGCAGCCCGGCAATCTCGATGCCGTCCGCATCGGCGGTCGTCATCGCCGCCGTGCCCTTCACCGGACGCAGCGTCGCAAATCCGAGCCCCAGCACTACCGTATGGGGCCGGGTTACGCGAATGGGAGCGGCCAGGTCGTAGATCCCCGGCGTGAGAATCAGATTCTTCCCCAGCGCCAGCTGCGCGTTAATCGTCTCTGCGGTATCAACGTCGGAGTGCGCAATGTAAAACCGTTCAATCGGAATCGTCTCTCCCGGCGTTTCTCCGCCACGCCACGTTATCCCGACGCTGTCGCTGTGCAGCCCCGGAACCCGCACGCTGAACTCGCCGGCGGCACCCACCTGCAGGAACGGCTTCTCGCGCACCACAGGCGTCTGCGCTACATTCGTGTACGGCGGCGAAGGCCACATGCCTCCCGGCGGATGTACCACACCGACAAACACCATGTTCCAGTTCGAGCCGGTCCAACTCTTCCAATCGCAGTTGCGCGAGATCCACTGCTGCTGGCTCCCGGAGTCGACATTCCCATCCACAAGCGAATCCGACATCCAGCCGCCGCTTGCCCAGCCGTGATTCTGGTGCAGCACCAGGTCGCCGCGCACATGCACGCGCCGCAGTGACACCGCCTGCGAGACTGCCCACTGCATGGTACCGCCCGTCGGTCCTACCGAGAGCCCTTCCGCAGCTCTCCAGAAGGTCGTCGTCGCATTGTTGTTCCCCAGGTTCGCGTCGGCGTGCACGTTGCCCGCAATCCGGGTCGCATCGGGCGACGCGCCCAAGCCCATCACCTCCGTGTAGAAGCCCACCGGCACGTCCACCGAATAGCTTCCGGGCAGAAACAGCAGCGCATTGCGCTGCGGCCCAAACTCGTTGTGCTGCTGTATCGCATACACCGCATCGATCTGCTTCTGGATCGCCTGCGATGGCATCGACGGATCGAAGATCACTACATTGGGCCCGAACACCGGCTTCGCACTCTTCGCTGCAAGCGCCGGCAGAGCCGCCAGCAACCCCGCCAGCAACCCCGCCGTGAAGCCCAACCGTGTCAGAAGCCGAAACGCGCGCCTAGCAGACATAAGCCCTCACTGACTCCGAGGGTATCACTGTTTGGAAGACCTTTCCCTCATAGTTGTCAGGGCCGAACACTCAGGGATTGGAGGATCGAGCGGATTTCGGGATTAGTGCTTGTAAACCTTATTCGAACTGGAGCATTACAATCTCGGGATTCGATCCCAGCCGCAGCGGCGGCCCCCAGGTTCCGGCTCCGCTCGAAGTGAAAACCTGCATCTTTCCGATCCGGCTCAGGCCATACACAAACTGCCGGTAAATCCGCCGCGCCATCCAACTCCAGGGCAAGAACTGGCCAAGATGCGTATGCCCGGACAGCTGTAGAGACACACCGGCGGCCTCCGCGATTTCCGGATGGTCAGGGGCATGCGTCAACAGAATGCTCGCGCGGTCGCGATCCAAGCCGATGCCACGCAGCACCGAGGCAAGCTGTCCGTTCTGGGTCGCGTTCCGGTAGGGAACGCCAATAATCTGCAAACCGTCCACTTCCACTTTCTCATTGCTGAGCACGCGCACTCCGGCGGCCGCGATGGCGTTCAGATATTTGCTGTCGTCTCCAAATTGCTCATGATTCCCCGCGACGAAGTACACACCCTGTGGCGCCACCAGTTGGTTCAACGGCTCCGCCGCTCGCCCCGCGTCGATGGCCGTCCCATCATATAAATCACCAGCAACGAAAATAGCGTCAGGCTCTTCCCTCAGGATCCTGGCAACCAAGCGCCGCAGAAAACTGCGGTTTCGCACGTGCCCCAGATGCACATCGCTGATCAGCGCCGCTGTTCGCCCGCGCCATGCCGCCGGCAAGTTCGCGAGCCGCACGGTTGTTCGCGTGATTCGCGTCCAGCTCGCGTTGAAAACCCCATAGAGTCCGGCTACCACTGCAGCACTGAACAGCAATTCCACGGTCCGATGGAAGCTCACGTCCAGCCCCGCCAGCCGCGCCACTGCGAAAATTATCCATGAGGAAATCGCTGCGAGAAAAAGGAAGCTCACCAGACCGATCCAAACCGCGGCAGTCCGGTAAAACGCGCGCAATGCAGCATTTGTATGGCGAAAGGCAAGTAGCGAAGCGGCAACAAAGCTCACCGACAAGAATCCAAGGACGAGTTTGATCCAGAATGCGCCGGTTATTTCGCTGTGTCCGGGCGAAAATGTCCATGTCTTATAGAGGAAATAATGGGTCAGGAAAAGAACGGACTGAATCACTGCGATAAAACCGATTAGGCCTGTTCGTCCACGCATGACGCATTAGACTCCCGAATCTGCCATTTGGATTCTTGGCATTATCTTTCGGAAGTTCGTCTGCAGATTGACTGCCCGAATTGCAATGCACTGTGATTAAAGCAGTTACGTCGCTCTTGCTGATCATTCTTGCTCGTTGGTCAGCGTGTTCAGCGGGTTGACCGCAAGCCAGCTGACTGCACCCAGCAGACATAAAGCAGCTGCCACCAGGAAAGATGCGGTCCAGCCGTAGCGCACCGCGATCCAGGGCGTAAGCGAGCCCGTCACGGCTCCGCCAATCTGACCACCCATATTCATGAACCCGGAAACCGATCCGGCGGAGCCGCCGGCGATGTCTGCCGTGAGAGACCAAAAGGAACTTTGAGACAAGTACAACGCTCCGGCCCCGCCGGCCAGCACAACACTGGCTAGCTCTGCGCTATGAACGCGCGAGCCGAAAGCGATGAAGATCCCCGCGACCGCCATGGCAAATGCTGCCAGTCCGCAGCGGCCAAGGCGCGGTCCACGCCACTTGGTGAGCCGGTCGTTCAGCGTTCCTCCCAACAGGCAGCAGACCAGCATCGCCAGAAAGGGCAGCATGGAATAGAAAGCGCTGGCCTTCAGATCAAGTCCGCGCACTTTCGCAAGATAGCGATAGAACCAACTGAAAAATATCCACGCCACGTAGCCGTAGCAAAAATAACTGATGGTAACTGCCCAGACTTCGCGGCTTCGAATCACCCGCCGCCAGGGTACAAGCGCCTTGCTCCTATCTTCTTTTGCCGGAACCGATTGATCATTCGCTAGGGCCAAGGTAAGCCCGGATCGAATCGCCGCGAGCTCAGCCGGCGATACTCGCGGATGCTCTCCCGGAGTATCGCGCGCTGCGATGAACCAGACCCCTCCGGCCAGTAATCCCACGGCCGCACAAACCCAGAACGAGGAACGCCACCCGTAATGAACCATGAGGTAGGTAATGAGCGGCGGTGTAAGACCGGCGCCGGCGCCGACGCCGGCAAAGATCCAGCCATTGGCGATGCCGCGCTCGCGCGCGGGAATCCAACTCGCTACGAATTTATTGGCGGCGGGATAGATGACTGCTTCCCCGGCGCCGAGAAGAAAACGGGCAGCCACAAATAGCCAGAGGGCGTGCGCGATATCGGCCGGAACCAGGGCCGTCAAAGCGGTGAAGATGCCCCACCAAACAACGCCGCCGGTCAGGACGCGTCGTGGACCATACCGATCGGCGAGATGGCCGCCGACCGTTTGAAACAGCGCGTAACCAGCCACCAACGCGCTGAAAACCTTTCCGAGCTGCACATCCGTCAGGTGATAGGCGTCGACAATCGCCCCCCCGGCGATCGAAATGTTGACTCGGTCGAGATAAGACACGGCACTGAGGACGAACAGCCAGAACACCAGAAACCAGCGCACGCGGCTTGTCTCCACGGAAGTCACCGAGAGGGACACAGGTCTGGGCAGGAGCGACATGTCATTCAATCAGCATCGAGCGATCCGGGTCACGCCGAGTGCTCCCGCAAAACGCGCGACAGTTGTTCGGCGACGATTTTGTCTTCGCCGGGTTGCAGCATGAAGGAACACATGGCCAGTCCCGACCGGCCCTCTTCGCCACCGATGACGATCGCGGGTTTCGAGTTTCGCAGCAACTTTGAGACCTGTTGCGGAGTCACCGCAATCTTGGAATCCCAGGTGATCTGCATGTGGGGCACGTGATTCGCGATGTCCGGGGTAAAGAACGACGTGCTCACGCCGGGAACTTTCGTGAGCTCCCTTGAGATCCCATCCAGGCGGTCTTGCCACTCTTTCGCCAGCGCATCGTGGTCGTCCTGGAGATAAATCTCAAGCGCCTTCACCATTCCAATAATTTCTTCCTTACCCACTTTCTGGCTGCGGCCGAGCGTGTCCTCGTGCGGGCTGTTGTTCAGAAGAGCGTAAGCCACAAGATCCTTGCGGCCAACGAGCAATCCCGCACATTGCGGGCCACGCATCGCCTTTCCGCCGCTGAACGTTACCAGGTCGTATCCCATGTTGGGGTAGTCCCAAAGGTGGGAAACCGGTGGCGTGTCGGCAGCCGCATCATTCATACAAGGCAAGTTGTATTGCTTGGCCAGCTTCGCCCATTCCTCAACTTTGATCTGACCTTCTGCGTTGGCAAAATTCGAAAAGTGCATCATGGCGGTGCGATCGTTCACCGCGCCATGCAGCTGTTGGCGGGTTTCAATCTCAACCAGCTTGACGCCCGTCGATCGCAATTGATGATCAAACGGATTGCGGTGAGACTTCTGGATGATCACTTCCGACTTCATGCCGGTCAGATCCGGGAGCTGCCGGATCAGCGCTTCGTTGTCGCGGGTGAGAATGCCGGCCAAACCTGACTGAATCGCCGCAGCCGCGCCGGAGGTTACCAGCGCGGTATAACTCTCGGGAAGTTTCAGCATTTCGGCAATGCGCTTGCCTGCTGCCACTTCCAGATCCGGAATACTTACAAAATGGCGGCCAGCCATCGCCATGACAGCCTCAAGTTCGGGACGAAGAATAGAACCGCCCAGCACCGTCATCGTTCCCTCGCAGTTGATCACCGTGGGCACGCCAAGTTCTTCGTAGGGATTGCCCGTCTGCCCAAAGCCTCTGACCTCGGCGCCTGTCCGAGCCGCGACATCGGCGGTCGAGAAAAGCTTACGAGGTGCAACGATCGATGCTGCGAGGGCGGCCGCGGTGCCGAGAAACCCGCGCCGATTCCACTTCGAGCTCATTCGCATTCGAGCGCTCCCTGGCGTATTTACTTCCGAGTTACGGCAGCGATGCAATTGATTTCCACCAGCGAATCTCCCGGCAGCGCGGCGACGGCGACGGTCGTGCGCGACGGGCCGCCATGGGGAAAGTACGTCGAGAATACCTTGTGCATTCCATCCCAGTGCTCAATCTTCACCAGAAATACGTTCGCCTGAAGAACGCTGTCCATCGACCCACCGCCGACTTCCACAAGCTTCTTTACTTTATCCATGACCGTGGTGGTGTGCGATTCGATCGTCCATTCCTTCGCCTCTCTGGTATCGTGCGCGCCCTGCCCCGAGACATACATCAACCCGTTATGGACGATCACCGGCATGATGATGTCCTTCTCGCTCCCCGGCTTTCCCTCTCCATTCAACTTATGAATTCCGTTGGCATCCTGCGGGGCGGAATTCTGGGCGAAGCCACGCGTGGGCAACACCGCCGCGGTAAAACCCAAAGCCGAAAGCACGGAAGCGAAGCGCTGCGCAAACATCCTGCGAGTGAAATTGAGATTCATATCCCTGTTCCTTTCGAGTTGGACTCTTAATTTACGAGAATGCTCAGAATGCGAATTGCAGTCCGCATAGCCTCCGCTGTACGATGCTGAGCAACCGGTGCACGTCGTCGAGGAAACCCCGCCGAATTGGAAAATTGAGAGTGCGAATTATCCGATGAAAGGTCAGTTTCCTGCAACCTCGGTGCTGGCCTAAAGACGCCCGAACTTTTTCACCGCCTCCACGATCGACCTCAGTTGCTCGATAACGGCGTACATGGAGTGCTCCTTGAAATCCATCTGCTGTGCCAGGCGGAGCACTTGCTGCGCCTGCGCTCTCGGCACAACCGCCACGCCATCGCTGTCAGCCACCACGATATCGCCGGGGCTGACGGGCACTCCGTTGCACACCACCGGAATCTGCGCCCCTGCAAAGCGGTAGTGATGAACCGATGTGGAAGGCACGATTCCCGTGGCAAAAACTGGAAATCCGATCTTCCGCAAGTACGCCACGTCGCGCACCCCGCCATCAATTACGGCTCCCGCGTAACCGCGCGCAGCCATCGCGGTGCCCATCAGTCCTCCCATCCCTGCAATGTCTTCTCCATCCTCCAGCACCATCACGTAAACCGAATCGGTCGATCCCTGGTCAATGGCCTCGAGCATCCCGGTGAGGGCCTCGGGGTCTTTGTTGCCTTCGTCCTTCTTGAGCTGAACGGTTCGCGCAAAGCCGGCAAACTTGGTCGTGAAAATCGGCTGCATTCGGTGGCTCATGTACATCCGCTTGCCCGTAATCTGCTCGATCGCATCCGACACCGAGGCGACTTCGACGCGCCGAAACTCCGCAATCAGCTCGCTGTCAGATAAAGAAGCCGCCGCATTGGATTGCGCCCGAACCACTCGGATTTCGCTGGCCGTGGCCAGAACCAAGCCCAATGCCGCGAACAGGATCGCGAGTGTGCGCCTTTTTGCGTACACGTGAGATTTGTCCATTCCCCCCTCCCGGTTGTATATATGTTCGCGGACTCTAACACCGTTGCTACCCCGGTTGGAAGAGTGACGCAAAGCCTATGCTCTCACGTTATAACTTTTCACACTTATTTCTGGGGCTCGCCCTGGTTTTGTGTGCCGCAGCCTTTCAGGCCTCTTCTTTGCTTGCGCAACAGGACGATTCCTTGGATGGCGACATCGAGAAAGCCGCTGTAGCCGGCGCGCGCTCTTTCAACTCAACCTGCGCCGGATGCCACGGACTGGATGGTCGTGGAAGCGACAAGGGCGCCAACATTGCCGGCAGCGTCAAGGTGCATCGTCTTTCCGACGCAGAAGTGTCTGCGATCATTTCGAAGGGGGTCCCAGGAACCGGCATGCCAGCCTTCCACCATCTCAGTGCGCAGCAGATTGGCTCGTTAGTCCGCTATCTGCGAATCCTGCAGGGCAAAGGTGAAGCTCAAGCCCCCCCCGGCGATGCCGCACATGGCAAAGAAATATTCTTCGGCAAAGGCGAGTGCTCCACCTGCCACACGATTTCCGGCGCAGGCGGATTCCTAGGCCCCGACCTTTCTGCCTATGGATCTGCCATGTCGGCGAAGGCGATTCAGGACGAGATCGTCCGGCCCGAGAGGAACGTCCCGGCCGGTTACCGGTCAGCCGTACTGACTACTCGCGAAGGTGATCGTCTGGAAGGCATCATTCGCAATGAAGACAATTTCTCGCTGCAGCTTCAGACGAAGGATGGCAGCTATCACTTCTTTGAAAAATCCGAACTGCGGTCCGTGGAACCTGCTGGCCAGTCTCTGATGCCGACAAATTATCGTCAGCGACTCAGTCCTGACGAACTCAACGACCTGGTGAGTTATCTGATGAGTGTCGGTCCCGCACCAGGCGAACCGCGCAACTCCCACAAACCAGAGGACTCTGAGCAATGAAACTTCAGAACACCATAGTGTTTCATCTGACGACTGTTTTCTGTTTGCTGCTCGCAGCCTCTGCCCAAACCCCGCGCTCCTTTGAGCTGCAGCCGCTGTCTCCCAAGTTCTGGGATCTGGTCGATCACCAGGCGAAGCTGCAAACGGTTGCGACTGGTTTTGGCTTTACCGAGGGGCCCATGTGGGATGCCGCCGGATTTCTCTACGTCAGCGACGAGACCATCAACAAGATTTTTCGCGTTTATCCCGATGGCAAAAAAGAAGAAGTCATTGCGCTGGGCGACCCGGATGGCAACACCTTCGACCGCGATCATCGGTTGATCGATTGTGCGAGCGTGCTGCGCGCGATCATCGCGGTAACTCCGGAGGGAAAATACAAGATTCTCGCCGATCGCTACGACGGAAAGAAATTCAACAGCCCGAACGACGTGATTGTGGGACCGGACGGCGCGCTCTATTTCACCGATCCGACGCTCGACCTGGTGGCCGGGGAGAAACAGGAGATCCCCTTTCAAGGCGTCTATCGCCTCGATGACAAGGGCAACGTGCGCTTGCTCACCAAAGATCTGACCCAACCGAACGGGTTGGCCTTTTCTCCGGACGGCAAGCACTTCTACATTGACGACAGCGAGCAAAGAAACATTCGCGTATACGACGCTGCCTCAGACGGCACACCCAGCAATGGCCGCATTTTCGGTGAGGAGCCGGGAGCAAAGCACGACGGCGTTCCCGACGGCATCAAGGTAGACAAAAATGGCAATCTCTTTGTCACTGGACCCCGGGGCATCTGGGTCTGGGATGCAGAGGGCAATCACTTGGGAACGATCGCCCTGCCCGAACAGCCCGCAAACCTCACCTGGGGCGATAAGGACTACCGCACTCTTTACATTACGGCAACTACTTCGGTGTATCGCCTCGAACTGAAGACGCAAGGCTTTGTACCCTACCTCGCACCGTGAAACCGCGCGAGTGCAGCCCAGGGCATCCGTCAGTGTGGAAGCGAAAAAATGAAAACGTCGCTTCCCGCCGAGATGGCCACGTACTGGATTCCATCGACCGCATAGGTCATCGGCGACGCGCTGATTCTCTGGCCAGTGTTGAAGTGCCAGAGCGCGTGGCCGGTCGTGGCGTCAACCGTTTCCAGAGAACCGGCATCGTCGGCAAAAAAGACCAATCCACCGGCCGTGGTGAGCGTCCCACCCCACGAGTTGCCATCGCCCGCCTGAGGATAACGCCATACTGTCTTTCCATCCGCAACGGAAAGAGCGAGCAGAATTTTCTGCGAGTGCTCGTCGGGCGGAAGCTTCGTGCCGGTGTTGTAATAAGTCTCGCCTTGCACAAACCGTTTCGGGCTCGCGAAGTCGAGATTGCAATTTTCAAGAGCCATCACGTAGAACAGCCCAGTGTTGGGATTATAGGAAGGTGAAAACCAATTGGTGGCGCCATTGATGCCGGGACAGATCAGAGCGCCCGCCGGGGTTGGAAGTCGACCCGAGAGTATCGGCCGGCCGGAGGCATCGACTCCGTTGGCCCAGTTCAACTTCTCGACAAAGGAAGTCGCATGCAGGAACTTGCCATTCGTCCGGTCGAGAACATAGAAAAAACCGTTGCGGTCGGCCTGCACCAAAAGCCGACGGGCCGTGCCATTTTCTTCTGTATCCACGAGCACCGGAGTTTCATTTGCGTCGAAGTCATACAAGTCGTGGGGCGTGAACTGGAAATACCATTTCAACTTTCCTGTGTCGGCGTCGATTGCCAGGACACAAGAAGTGTAGAGATCGTCGCCCGGCCGGGAATCCCCTACAAAATCCGGCGCCGCATTGCTGGTCGTCCAATACAAAGTGTCGAGCTCCGGATCATAAGTCCCCGGCATCCAGGTTGTGGCCCCGCCATGCAGATAGGAATCTCCCGGCCAGCTCGAGGAGCCAAATTCTCCCGGCCCTGGAATAGTCCATAAGCGCCACTTCAGCTTTCCGCTGACTGCATCGAAGGCGGCCAGGAATCCGCGCACCCCGGAGTCGCCGCCGGACGTGCCAACAATCACTGCGCCTTTCACGACCAGGGGAGCGCTGGTCGCGCCGTAGTGCTTGGTCTTGTCCGCGTACTGAACATCCCATAACACGTTGCCCGAACGAGCGTCGAGACATAGCAGGTGCGCGTCATCGGTTTCCGCGTAAACGAAATGGTCCCACACCGCCACGCCCCGGTTCTTGTGAGCCGCGGCATCATCGAGCAGGCCGGAGCTCAAAGGCCGTTGGTGGTGCCACACGACTCGTCCCGTGCGCGCATCCAGCGCGAATACGTCGTTCGAGGAAGTTACGTACATCATGCCGCGAACCACCACAGGAGTTGCTTCGAGCCTCCGCGTGTTGCCCGGGTGAAAAACCCAGGCGGCGCGGAGTTGCGCGACGTTTGTGGACGTGATTTCTTGCAGACTGCTGAAGCGACGTCCGGTGTAGTCTCCGTTATAAGAAGTCCAGTTCGCGCCGACCGGGCTCGTCAGCAGATCCTCGGCGGTGACGTTGCTGTCGGTTGCGACCGGAGAATGCTGCTGCCCTCTGGCGTGGAGTCCCGCGCAGACGGTCAGTAAGAACAGGATGAAGGTTGGACCGCGCCATTTCATTTCGCGATTGCCCCCGGGTCGATGCGCACTTCCTGAAGAGAACCGCGGTCCACGCCATTCTCGTCTTCCAGATGAAGGGAAAGTCGTGCGGGCTTTCCCGGAGGGACAATCTCTGTTTCGAGGGACACCGGTTCGGCCGGATTCACTTCTGTAACCGGCAGAGTTCCCAAGTTCTTCCCATGCTCATCGTAGAAGCGAGCGACCAGGCGTCCAGAAAAAAACACTCCAAAAGAACCGGAGAGCTTGATCTTTCCGTTGTCGAGACCAGTAGCCCGAAGTGGCCGAATCAAAATGCCCGCATCAGTCACACCGTGAAATTCGCTTCCGGATCGCGTGGGGAACCATTCCGTCTCGAAGTCGCAGCTCTCGCCCGGATGCAAACGGCACATCGGACTGTTGACTTCGGCTTCAAGGTAGTAAGGGCTGGCATCGGTATCCCCCCTCAGGGATGGTATTCCGTCACGATTCAACCTCAGTTCAGGCCCGTTGGTCCAGAAAATCACAGAAGCTTTCCCCGGGTAGGGTTTGTTCTGTTCGTATTGAAAGCGTTCGACCATCGCGTAACGGCTGCTACCGTCTACCACGGAAAGCCAACCTTCTGTCGAGTCCAGCCACAATTCGGCAGCCATATGAACATAGTGCACGGCAAAAAGGCCGTCCTCTCTCACCGAAACCGCAGAATTCTCCGCCGGACCGAAGCGAACATGATAGCGGTTGAGATAGCTGCTGGACGGGTTCGCGGGAGTGAACGTCCAGAAATCGTGGTTGAAGTGCGCGGAGTTGCCGGGGCTTGCGGAGCCTGGGTCCGTCGAGCCCGGCTTGGGCAAACTTGGGACCGACGAGCTAGGCTCGCCCGTAGCGTATTGCGAGACCGACTGCATCGACCACTCCAGAGTATGCCCGGTCACGTTCTTCATCGAGGCGTGAAAGTGGATGCGCGGACTATCGGCATCCAGGCGAATTGTGCGAACAAATTGAATCCCGGTCTGGGGATCGGCCGGGCCTGTGAGTTCGATTTCGCAATGTTGTCCTTCCGAAAGTTTTCGAAAGGAAAATGGCCCGTCGTCCAACACGTCAGAATCACCCACCCAATGTTGTTCATCGTTGTTTCCTTCGGGCAAGAGCCAGAGCTTGTCGCCGCCGTAGTTGAACCACTGGCCTGAGTTCGGCGGCAGATACTTGCCGGCCAGCTCGGGATTCACGAACAGATAGGGATGTCCGGCGAAATTCACCTGCATGAGTCTCCCGCCATTCTGTGGCACCACGATCAACTGTACCCACCGATTGGAGAGTTGTTCCGCGTGCCAGCCCTTGTAGTCCACGGCTTCGACGCGACATTCTGCACTCTTCGTCGGAGCCTGACCGTTCGCCTCGACGGCGGTCACCGTCAGGCCGATCGCGCCAACAAGAAATGACAGGGCAAGACGTTGCAGCCGGTTCCCCCGCGGAAGATGCAGTGTCATGATCGCGCCTTTCAGAAATTCATGGTCGGGAACAAGCTGCCAGCACTCTGCAAACCCCTCGCCCGCCCAAACGGAATGAAACCCAATAAAACGAAAGATTTCGATTTGCGTCAAGCATAATCTGTGTTATACCCGACTTCGCGATGGAGCGTGACCGTTAGCAAGTCATCAAGGAGATATCGTAATGCGAATCCGGAATGCCAGCCGGCGATCGTTCGTGAAACTGTTGGCGGCCGCCCCTCTGCTGAGCCAGATCGCGGCACGCAGCCTTTACGCGCAGGCCGCCTCCGCCATCGGAAAAGATCCGCGCCAGAATGTATACACCCGGCTCGGGGTGAAAACCGTCATCAATTGTCGGGGCACGTGGACCTATCTGAGCGGATCCCTCGAATTTCCCGAAGTTCGCCAGGCGCAACTGGAAGCGTCGGAATATTTTGTCAACATGCTGGACCTGCAGCGCGCGGTGGGCAGGCGTTTGTCGGAACTGACTGGCGCCGAGTCGGGCATCATCACTTCCGGTTCGGCAGGTGCAATGGCAGCAGCCACGGCGGGATGTATGGCTGGCACCGATGACAAATATATCTGGCAACTTCCCGATACCACCGGACTGAAACATGAAGTCGCCATGGTAGGAGGCCGCAGCGCTTTCGACAGCGCCATCCGGCTCACGGGCGCCAAGCTGGTTCTCACCTATTCTCCCGAAGAACTCAGCAACGCCATCAACGAAAACACCGCGATGATCTACACCACGGATCTGGGTGAAAAACTGCAAAAAGTATTGACGATCGCCAAAGACCGCAAGATTCCCATGTTGCTGGATGACGCCGCGGGCATACCGCCCGCCGACAACGCCAGGCTCTATGCCCGGATGGGGATCGACCTTTATTGCTTCTCGGGCGGCAAGGGCCTCTGCGGGCCGCAATGCAGCGGTTTGCTTCTGGGTCGCAAGGATCTGATCGAAGCGGCGCTGCTGAATTCCAGTCCGCGCGAGGGAGCGGTTTGCCGCCCAATGAAAGTTGGGAAAGAAGAAGTCATCGGCTGCCTCACGGCGCTCGAAACCTGGCTAAATCTGGACGAGAAAAAACTCTACGACGAATGGAACGGCCGCGTGGATCGCATTCGCAAGCTGGTGGAGACGGTCCCCGGCGTAAAGACGGACACCTACGTTCCCGACGATGGAAACCGCTATCCCACGCTAAAGATCTCATGGGATCAGCAGGCCTGGCGATACAGCATTTCCGATTGCGTGCAGGAGTTGCGCGCGGGCGATCCCGTCATCGAGGTGCTTGGAGCAGACAATCCCAGCCTGGTTCGGGCGGTTCGCGAGGGTCAGCCGAATCGAAAGGAGCACAAGGGGCCCAACCACATCGAGTTGGTTTCCATGACCATCAAGCCCGGAGAAGAAATCATCGTCGGACAGAGATTGCGCGCCATTCTGGGCGCTGCCCAGAAGAAGTCTGCGGCGTAGAAGGGAGCCTGCCGTTTTGAAAACGATTCATCGAAAGGTACATGTGCGCTTGCTGGTTGGGTTCGCACTCTCGTTAGCGCTCGTAGCTCAGAACGTTGCAGCGCAGGCGCCCGCGGCTCAGGCGCAGGTGCGAGCCGTCGCGCCCGTGTCGGCGTCCGCTCAAGCGAATCATTTCTACTCGCCCGGTGTGGATGCCGGAGACTATCTCTATATCTCCGGACAGGGCTCACGTCGGCCGGACGGCAGTTCCCCGGCCACCTTTGAGGCTCAGGTTCGCCAGGCGCTAGATAACGTCAAGGCGATCGTCGAATCCGCCGGCTTGACCAAGGAGCACGTGGTCTACACCCAGGTCTATCTGCAGGACATCAGCAAGTACGCTGAAATGAATAAAGTCTTCGCCGAATATTTCGCGAAGACTCCGCCGGCCCGCGCGGTGCTGGGCATTGCCGGCATTCCCGACCCGCCCGTACAGATCAGCGCTGTCGCGGTGCGCAGTTTAGCGGACAAGCGTGCCATCTACCCCCCGAACCAAAAATCAGAGGACCCTGCGGCGCCGGGCATTCTCACTCACGACCGGCTTTTTATTTCCAGTATGCCGGGCAGCGATCCGGTGAGCGGCAAGGTTCCGGATGATCCGGCTGCGCAAGTCGATCTGGCGCTCGACCGTGTGGAGGCAGTCGCGAAGGCCGCCGGCCTCGAGCTGAGCAACATAGTCTTCGTCAATCCTTACCTGACGGGCGAGATTCCGATGCGGATCATGAATCAGCATTACGCCCGGCGGTTCGAGTTCGGCAACACCCCGGCGCGAGCCACGATCGATGTGACCAGTCTGCCGGGTGGTGCCCACATCGAGTACACCGGCGTGGCCGTGCGTGATCTCAAGCAGCGCAGAGCCGTGCGTCCCAAGAACATGCCGCCCAGCCCCACTGCCAGCCCCTGCGTTTTTGCCGGCGACACTTTATATTGCTCCGCCAAGAGCGGCTTTATTCCGGGACCGCACGGCGGAGTCTATGCCGCGACCACGCAACATCAGCTCCGGCAGACCATGCGGAATCTTCTCGACAACCTCGAAGAAGCTGAGATGAACTTCACCCAGGTCGTGGACACCAATGTCTACCTTGACGATATGTCGGACCTGGCAGCGTTTGACGAGGTCTACGCGCAGTATTTTGGCTCGATCCTGCCGGCACGAGCCACCATTCAACAAATCGCACCCACCGAGCGCAAAGCGGATAACGAAGACCACTACCCCGACCTGGAACAGGTATCGCTGATCGCCGTGCGAAGCCCAGCCAGTCACTGAAACTGAGCAAGACGGAAACAGAAGGCCCCGAGATCGTTCGCGCTCAATGTTTACCCCAACTGCTGCTGGGGGTTATACCTGCTCCTTCCCAGACTGAGATCGGCTTGTCGCAAGATAGAATCAATGTCATTGAGATTGATTACGCGGCGATTGCGAGGACGATGCGCGCCTTGCATTCGGGCTGAGGCCTCCGAAATAGGCCAGAGATTCTTCGATCACAATTGTGCGGAGGGAGTCCCTGTCCATACCCATTGAAGATTACGCGATGATCGGTGACTGCCACACAGCCGCCTTGGTCTCGCGACAGGGTTCGATCGATTGGCTGTGTCTTCCGCACTTCGATTCGGGCGCCTGTTTCGCGGCACTGCTCGGAACCGCCGCACACGGGTATTGGTCGATCGCACCGGACGGGCCGATCCGAAGCATTCGCCGCCGGTATAGAGACGGAACTCTGATTCTGGAGACGGAATTTGAAAGCGAAAGCGGATCGGCAAAGCTCATCGATTGCATGATGCCGCGCCAGGAGATGCCGGAACTTCTGCGCGTCGTCGTTGGCACAAGAGGGCAGGTCCGGATGAAGTTGGAACTGGTGATTCGATTCGACTACGGGTCGGTAGTGCCCTGGGTTCGGCGGATTGAAAATGGGATTTCCGCCATTGCTGGTCCAGACATGCTTCGGCTGCGGGCGGATGTACCGCTTCACAGTGAAAACATGAAGACCGAGGCGGAGTTCACCATTGCGGAAGGACAAAAAGTTGCGTTTGATCTCACCTGGTATCCGTCGCATCAGCACGAACCTGCGCCGGTGAACATTGACGACGCGATTCGGAACACGGAAAAGTGGTGGCGAGAGTGGTCCGATCGCTGTGCTTATCAGGGGGAATGGCGGGACGCAGTGCTACGCTCGCTGATCACGCTGAAGGCCCTGACATTTCTGCCCACGGGCGGGATCGTAGCATCGCCGACAACTTCATTGCCTGAGCTGTTGGGGGGCGTGCGGAATTGGGATTACCGTTTTTGCTGGGTGCGAGATGCGACTCTGACCCTGCAAGCGCTGCTCAATGCTGGATACTTAGAAGAAGCGCGAGAGTGGCGCGAATGGCTATTGCGCGCCGTCGCCGGCAGCCCTTCTGAACTTAGTATTCTTTATGGCATTCGGGGCGAACGCAGGCTCACGGAACTGGAACTGCCGTGGTTGCCGGGATATGAAAAATCTGTCCCCGTCCGAACCGGGAATGCTGCTTACCAGCAATATCAACTGGATATCTTTGGAGAGGTGGCCAACACCCTTTTTCAGGCGCACGAAGCCGGGCTGGGACCGCCACGGCATGCGCGACAGGAAGTCGCCCTGGCGATGCTGGAATTCCTGGAGACGGGCTGGAAGCAGCCCGATGAGGGCATTTGGGAGATGCGCGGTCCGCGGCGGCATTTCGTCCACTCCAAGGTGATGGCATGGGTCGCGGTCGATCGCCTGATGAAAATGGCGGAACTGGGCCGGTTCACCGTAGATATTCCCAGATGGAAAAAACTTCGTGATGCCATCCACGAGCAGGTTTGCCGCCAGGGTTTCGATGCCAACATGAATTCCTTTGTGCAGTATTACGGAGGCAAACACCTCGACGCCAGCATCCTGATGATGCCGCTGGTCGGCTTTCTTCCGCCCGACGATACACGTGTAATCGGCACGGTGAAAGCCGTCGAAACCCATCTCGTGGAAAATGGCTTTGTCGGGCGCTACACGCAAGATCCCGCCGTAGACGGCATGCCCCATGGTGAAGGAACGTTTCTGGCCTGCTCCTTCTGGCTGGCGGACAATTACGAGTTACAGGGCCGCCACGCAGAGGCCGTGGCGCTTTTCGAACGACTGTTGGACGTTCGCAATGATGTCGGTCTTCTATCCGAAGAATATGATGCCCTGGCAAAACGCCAACTCGGTAATTTTCCTCAGGCGTTCTCCCACGTTGGTTTGGTAAACACAGCCTTCAATCTGATAGCCGACGAAACCCACCTGATGGAAAAGTGAACTCGTGATTTACACGTACTCCCGCTCCATCCTCCGAATCGCTCGATACCGCGCAAACACTTTCTTGTCGTTTTCCAGTCCGAGCGCCGAGCGGATCGAGCTTCCGCGGAAGGTGTGAGCAAGCATCTTCCATCCCTGGAACATCACGAATCCGGGGTCATGCATGAGCGCAGCCGGGATGTGGTGCACCTTCATCCAGCGCTCGGCCTTCCACCGCATGAACTCCACTTCCTCGGCCGGCATATGCTCAGTTCGCACCACCGCCGTGGTGCCGTCGTATTCCTCCAAGCGCTCATTCATGATCAACCCCTGATCCCGAAAATCTTTCGTCATGGGCGTGCGCGGATAAGGCGTCGGGTGTTGAATGTAAGGCCAGTCCACATAGCGGCGGGCAAATTCCAGGTTCGCTTCGATCGACTCGCGCGTGTCGCCAGGACTACCAACGATTAATCCGCCGACCACAAACATCTGGTTGCGGTGAACGTAATCGATGGCTTTGAGCGTAGCGTTTCCGGTGTTTTGGCCGTTGGTACGCTCGGTATTCTTGGCGGAGGCCTTCAGGAATTCCAGGTCGCTTTCGAGGATGTTCTCAATCCCCAGAAAAACATAGCGGAATCCGGCTCGCCGCATGAGCGGGGCGAGGGTTTCGCCGTGATTCGCGATCGCCGAGGTCATGGCCTGCACGAAGTAATCAAGCTTGTGCAGTCCGGCCGCGATAATGGCCTCGCACAAGGCCTCGAAGCGCCGCACGTTCAGCGTAATGTTGTCGTCGACCAGAAAAATGGTTCGCGCGCCGTGGTCGCGGGCGTCGCGAATGTCCGCCAGCACTCGATCGAACGAGTAAGTGTGGAAATTGCGCCCTCTCATCTCGATGATGGAACAGAAGCTGCAATCGTAGGTGCAGCCGCGCGAGGTCTCGATTACGTCCACCTGCCGGCCGAGCAACGTGTATCCCTGGAGCACGCGCGCATCGCGGTTCGGCGGGCGGATTTCGCTGTCTTCGAGCCGGTGCGGCAAGCGGTCGAGGTTGTGCACCCAACGCTCGCCGTTTCGGTAGGAGAGGCCGCCGATCTGGTCGACACCGCATCTCTGCTCGATGGCGCGCAGCAATTCGCGGAACGTGACTTCCCCCTCGCTGCGCACAAGATAGTCGACGCCCATCTCCGCGTAAGCTTCCGGAGCAAGGCTGGGATCGTATCCTCCCACCACGATCTTCACTCCCGGCCGGAGATGGCGCACCAGGTCGATAATGCGGCCGGCAGTGCGGCGCTGAAACGTCATGATGGAGAGTCCGACAACTTCCGGATCGAGTTCGCGAACCAGCCGGGTGACAGTCTCGCGAACCTGGCGATGAACCAGGATTAAATCAGCCACCGCCACGCGGTGCTGCGGATCAATGTTGCCCGCCAGTGAAGTGAGCGCCCCATTGGGCATACGAATCCCGACCGGTGGCATATGCTCGAAGGAATCCGGCATGGAAAGTAACAGGACGTTCATTAGGAACCTGTCCCTTTCGCTTCGATGTAACCGCGCGGGTACCAGCCAACCAAGAGGGAAGCGACTGGCGGAATTGTACCGTGCTGGCAAACAAAATGCCGACCGAATCTACAGAACGCCGACTACATCAAAGAGCTAGGACCCGGATAACTTACTCGGATAACTTCCTTGGAGAACTTCTAAAGCCCGGAGAAATATGCGTTTGTAGAGTGGAGCGTGCCGGCCAGCCCGTAGAGGACGACGAAGCGGGCTGCCGCCGGCTGCAATTTCAAGTATCATTTCAGCAGATTGGCACCGTACCGCCGGCCAGTGGCCGCGAACCGTGACGAATCCTTTGGGGGCAGCATGGCCATCAAGTTTTTGCAAACAGCGGATCGAAGCGACGATTCCTTGCGCTTCCAACTGATCGAGCGCTTGAAAGTTTATCTATTCGGGACGATCGTGCTATTCGCCTCCTTTGGGATGGGGGAAGCGGTCTACCGAGTTTTGTTCTCGGAATTTGACGGCGCCAAGGATCGCATTCCGATCGAAGCTTTGTTCGGCCTGGTTTTTGCCTGGCTGGCCACCAAGTTCGTCGGGGATGTTTACCGAAACCGCAAGGAGAGGCGCGCCCGGCTTAACTTCATTTGGGACCGCAATCATCAGATCCGCGGCGCCCTGGAAGGAATTGCTCCCACCGCCCACCCCGCGAAAAATCAGCAGTCGATTCGAGTCATCCGTGAAGAGGTGGACCGGATCGAGTGGGCATTGAAGGAGATCTTGCCGCGCTAAAACTGCAACTTTCCAGCTCTTTGATCCCTGCCTGAACTTCATCCAGCCAGCGTGGGATGTATCGGTCCCTCGGCTGTGCTCGGCCCCAATGCTCCGGCAATTCCTGCGCGCCTTGAAAGTTCGCGCGCCCGCTCGGGGCGATAAGATCGGTTTCAATTCTCCCGTACATCATGAGAGCCCGGTCGTGCGAAGCGCCATTTTCGAGGGAGTCCGGATTGTGCGCAGTCGCGTCACTGTACAGCCAGTTGGCCCGCCGCTCAAACGCCACGGCCGCTTGTGACGCACGCATAAAGTAAAGCAAGAACCCCCTCGCATCGTAAGAAGAAGCTACATCCTCCGCTGGCTGCGCTTTCTCTATTCCAAATAGAGCCGGGTGTGGCGCGGGGATGAAGTGAAAACTCTAGAGACCCATGAGAACGGCGGCGAAAGTCCGCAGCCCCACCGGAGCAAAATTTTCTTTCTGGACCATGAGCTGGTTACTCGCGGTTTTGCGGTTTGTAGGCAGAAGCAGATTTGCTTCACTCGAAACCTAGACTTCGAAGGGATGCCTACTATGAACTACCAGAGAACGATTTTCCTTTATCGCACCATGCGCCAGATGATGGCGCTGATGATTGTGTTGCTGCTGATTCCGGCGGCACAATTGGATCTGTACGCGCAAGCGCCGGCGCGGGCTGCGTACGTCGAGTTGGATGCGACCCAGCTGGATCAACTCGTCGCTCCAATTGCGCTTGATCCGGACTCGCTGGTTGCGCAAGTATTGACTGCTGCCACATATCCGGACCAGGTTGCCGAGGCCGACGTCTGGCTGAACCAGAACATGGCATTGCCCCCCGACCAGCGCGCAGCCGGGGCGAACGCGATGGCATGGGACCCGGCCGTGAAGGGTCTCACCGAGTTCCCCTTCGTCCTCGACAATCTCGCGAAGAACAATTTCTGGGCATCGCAGTTAGGCAATGCCTATTACAACCAGCCCGGTGACGTCATGAACGCGATCCAGGCCATGAGGTTGCAGGCGCAGCAGTCGAACGCTCTCGTCACCACAGCGCAGCAGCGTGTAGTGGTGGACGCCGGCGTCATCGACATTGTGCCCGTGAATCCGGCTATCGTTTACGTTCCCTATTACAACCCCTGGAGCCTTTGGGGCACGATGTTTGTTGCCTACCCTGGCTTTGTTGTCCTGCCGCCTCCTCCCGGCATCGTGGTGGACGTCGGGCTGGCCTTCGCACCGGGAATCCTGGTTGATTTCTATGCCGGCTTCGGCTGGGGTTTCGCGGCGTGGGCGCCAGGATGGTGGGGTGGGACCGTATTTTTCAATCACAGCGCTTACATTTCGAACAGCCTGACCGTGGTCAACCATGGTTCTTTTGGCGGTCACGACAGAGGCGCGTTCGAGCATGGCGGTCGCGGCGTCCCTGGAGGCTTTCATGCCGCTGCTCATGCGGGAATCGCTCGAGCGTCTGCCGGTCATTCGGTGGCTGCCGGTCGTTCGGCATCGGCTGGTCGTTCGGTATCAGCTGGCCGGTCTTCGTTTGCTAGTCGTTCTGCGTCGGCTGGTCGCGCGGCGTCCGCTGGCCGTGCTTCGTCTCCTGCCCGTTCCTCGTCACCTGCTCGTGCGGCGGCTACCAACCGTGCGACGTCCGCTGGTCGCTCGGGATCGGTCAGCCGTTCCTCGTTCTCAGGCCGTTCTGCCTCTGCGAGTCGTTCCGCGTCGGCGAGTCGTTCCTCGTTCGCGGCTCGCTCGGCGGCTACCGGCCGTTCGGCCTCGGCTGGGCATTCCTTCGCCGGCGGTTCCGCGTCGGCTGGCCGCTCGTCGTTCGGTGGAGGTGGGGGGTCGCGGAGACGGTGAGCATGGCCATGTCTGTCGCCAGTCGTTTTGCAACGCCTGACTCAGCGTATTGTGGCTGGAAGCAGCCGAGGGACTTTCCAACCAGAAAGGTCCGCGATGCTTCCAGCTCGCCGTCAAACGCAACGAGTAGCATCACCAGGTGTTAGAACTTCCGCTCGCTGCCAAGCGCGGCCAATGCGGCCTTGGAACGAGTAAGCTGACGCTCCGCTTCCTGAGGATTTCCGCAATCGAATCCGTTAGGACTGACGGCAGCGGGGTGGCGGATCTGCCGCCACGCATCGGAGCTGCGCTGATACCAGGAATTCGCCTCATTCCATTTTGCCTTCTGCTCATTGCGCGACTGGGACGGTCGCTCGGCTCTCAGAGCCGCGATCTGTCCCATGCCGAAGGAGGCGCTGGCAAGGGGATAGCGAGGTCCCTGCTGATCGGGGTGTGATGCGAGGACGGGCTCGACAATCGCCGCTGCTCGATGGTAATTCTCAGCCGCGCGGTCGAGTTGGGAGTGCTTTCGAAAAAAGTCGCCGAGGTTGACGCGAACCTCCGCTTCGTTCTCTTGCCAATTCGAGGTCCCGGTATCGACCCGCGACAGCCTCTGATCAATGGCCAGCGCTTTGTCGTAGTAGTCGAGGGCTCGATTCGCATCTGGCGTAACCGGTGCTGTCCAGACGTAGGCCACTGTGAGATCCCAGTTCACGCCTTCCTGCTTCGGATCAGCCGCAGCAATCCCCTCAAAAATTGCCATCGCCCGCGACAGATAGCTGAGGGCGTCGCTAGCCTTCCCAAGCTTCTCCAGCGAAATACCAACGTTAAGATTGGCTTCGCCCACGGCAGAACGGGCATCCCCGTTGTTGGGATCGGCGGCGGATACTTCCCCGAACGAGTCCAGAATCTTCCGGTAGTTTGCCAGAGCATGAGTTGCGTCGCCATTCATCAGAAACGTGTCCCCCAGACTCACGGTGACGGCCGACACGTCGCGCAACGTCTGTGTACTATTCGAACCCTTTGCAAGACCCTCGAGAATGCCAAGAGATTTGTTGAAAGCCTCGATTGCTTCGGTCCGGTAGCCTGCATCCCGCAGATGCTGGCCGATGTGAAACTCGCCGGTGGCCAGGCTTCGGAGTCGTACTGGGTCTCTTCAAAGACGTACCCAAGGGCTGAGTAGTCGCTCCCCAGCTCCGCCAAAGCTTCGCGATTGGCGGGATCAGCTTTGAGCAACGACTGCGTGATCGAAACCGACTCTTGCGACGTACGGATGGCGTCGGCGGCATCGCTGCTCAGCACTTGCAAGGATGCAACCGCACGGCAGTTGGCAGCGTATTTGATTTGGTCCGGAGCCGCGCCTACGGTCGCAATGGTCTTGCGGATGGCCTGAGCTTTGAGGTAACTCGCAAGAGCTCCCGGCGTGTCGCCTAAACTCGCGGTAAAGGGCTGACCTTGCACAGCGCCCACCCGCTCGTAAGCATCTGCCAGTTCCCGCTGCAGGGAAAGGTCGCCGCGGGCTTCTCCGGCCAGGCTATCGAGATACTTCAGAGCATTCGTCACTAGCAATTGACGGGCACGCGTGGAACCCGGCAAGTCGCGTATGGCGTCGTGGATGTCGAACATGAGCGCGTTCGCCAGCTTCCGCACATCGTTGAAGCGTCGTTCGGCGCGGCCCCGTTGGTCGCGGGCGATGCGCGCTTCGCGAACAGTGGCGGCCATGCCGCCAATCAGGCTGAGAGCCAGCAGCGCCGCGGCCGCCAAGCCAGCCGCGTGCCGCCGAATGAACTTTGAACTGCGATAGGCAAAAGTGTCAGTGCGGGCGATTACAGGAAGCCCTTCCAGGTGACGCCGCAAATCCTCCGACAGTTGCTCAACCGAAGCGTAGCGGCGGCGCGGCTCCGGTCTCAGCGCCATCAGGACGATGTTATCCAGGTC
>Ga0224561_1000002_pt1 | contig 37827 bp, 27 predicted proteins | sample CSU2metagenome_FD_180953 | JGI IMG/M metagenome (GOLD analysis project Ga0224561, IMG submission 180953) | Soil microbial communities from Bohemian Forest, Czech Republic - CSU2 | ecosystem: Environmental > Terrestrial > Soil > Temperate forest | place: Czech Republic: South Bohemian Region... | reverse complement strand
GTGACTTAGATCGTCGTGACTTAGATCGTCGCGACTTGGACCGTCGTGATTTAGATCGTCGTGATTCAGACCGCTGCCACGTGCCTCAATATGATCTGCCAGATCGGGGCCTCTCGCGCATACGAAGGTTCAGTGAGACTACACTCGGTGATGGGGGTCGTCAACCGTCGGCTCCTCGCGTTATGATCAAGGCCGTCATCACAACCCAGCCGTCGGTATCGAACGAATCATGCTAAGCGAATTCAGTTGGGACCGGTGCTATCGCGTTTCTGATGTCGACAACGTGCTTACTCCTGCGCTGGTGATGTATCCAGATGTCATCGCGTCGAATATCGAGCAGACTCTGAAGTTGCTAGGCGGCGATGCGGATCGCTGGCGCGTGCACATTAAGACCGCAAAGCTGGGTTTCACGCTGCGCATGCTCGTTGAACGGGGCATCCCCAATTTCAAGTGCGCCACTACATTGGAACTGCTGGTGGCTTGCCAGAGCGGCGCGCGTGACGTGCTTTTGGCCTATCCGGTGATGGGCGCAAATGCCCGCCGGGCGCGGGAGATCGCGCAACAGTTTCCGAACGTGCGCATTTCTGTTCTGGCCGAGAACGACGAGCAGGTGCAGCAATGGCGCGACAGCCCGGTGGGAGTTTTTCTCGATATAAATCCGGGCATGAATCGCACCGGCATCGAGCAGAGCCGGAGTGACAAAATTTTCGCGTTGGCGCGGGCGATCGCCGATCCGGGGCTGGAGTTTCGCGGGTTGCACTACTATGACGGTCAATATGGCGGCCTGCCAGAGGGTGAACGGACCAAGGCGGCGCATCGCGGCTACGATCGTCTGCTGGAAATTGTGAGCGAGCTTGCGCGGTCTGGGATTAGTGTGCCGGAGGTGATCACATCAGGAACGCCGACGTTCCCCTGCTCGCTGAGCTACGAGGGCTTTCGCCGGGGAAAGGTTGTCCATCGCGTTTCGCCGGGAACTGTGGTTTATTGCGATGCCAGCAGTCTGGAGCAGCTCCCGAAGGAATATGGCTACCGGCCGGCGGCGCTGGTGTTGACGCGCGTGGTGAGTTCTCCGCATCCCGGGATAATTACCTGCGATGCTGGACACAAAGCAGTGTCCGCCGATGCCGGAATTCCGACGTGCGTGGCAGTTGGGCATCCGGAGCTTACGCCGCTTTCGCCGAGCGAGGAGCATCTGCCGCTCGCGGTGAAAGAAGGAGCGGTGGGTCCACAGGTGGGCGAGGCGCTGTATCTGATTCCACGACACGTTTGCCCCACGGTGAACAATTTCGATTGTGCGCTGCTGGTGCGCGACGGCGAAGTTGAGTCGGTGGAGAGCGTGTCTGCGCGCGGACGTGAGGCGCCGCTGCTGGCCACGGCAGATCGGACGCTTTCCGTTCGGAATTAAGAAGCTGTCGAGGCGGGTGCACCATTTCTCGCGTCCTTGCGAGAAGTGGTGCTTTTGACTTTGGTCTTAACTTTCCAGCCAAAGCGGTGAAATTTGAGCCCTTCCGACGGATTATTTCTTCGTTCGCGGCGCGGATCTCTTTCCTGAAGCCCGTCTCTTTTCCTTTTTCCCTGTGCTGTAAGCGATGCAATCGATTTCGATCAGCATTCCGGGCGAGTGCCCGAGATTGCTGCCTACCGTGGTGCGAACTGGATAGGGTTTTGAAAAACGCCGCGCATATACGGCGTTGTAACGGGCGAAAAGACCGGTGTCGCTTAGGTGGACTGTAACCTTGACCACGTCCTGAAGGGACGCCCCATCCGCCTGGAGAATGGCGGAGATGTTGTCAATAGTTTGGGCAGTCTGCTGTTCGATGGTATCGCCCACCAGGTTTCCAGTGGCTGGGTCGCTGGGACCCGTGCCGGTCACGAAAATAAAATCTCCGGCGCGCCATCCCTGGGAATAAGCGCCACGCGGAGGCGCTCCGCGCTTGCTCTGGATTTCGTATTTGGCCATCTTGTTTTCTCCGTGCCGCAGATCTAGCGACGAGCAACTTGAACAAGCGCGGTCCGCGATTGGCGAACCTCAACGATCAGATCGTTACTCAAGCCGCGGTTTTTGTCGTCGGAACAAACTGGCCTCCGTGGTTGTAGGCCAGGTTCCCGAAGTGGCCGGCACGCGCGGCGGCGACTCCGGTCTCCACTGGCGCGTTAGGTTCTTTTCGGGTCCTGACGCAGTCGAAAAAATTCTCCATGTGTAAGATGGTGCCCTCGAGCACGCTGCGGGAGGTGAGAGAAGGATTCTTCTCTTCTTCCACGTGTTCGCGATAGACGCCGAAGCCGCTGCGATCGATTTTCAAAGTTGCTTCCGCCCCGCGAAACTCAAGCCCACCTCCGTCGATGGAGGAATTCATCATGCCCTCGTAGACCACATCAAACCCGGGATAGCGGAACGCCGCCTGGATAGTGTCGGGACAATCCCACTGATCGAAAATATATTTGTCCGCCAGCATCTGCGCCTCAGCCGGCTGATCAGATTTCATGGCCCAGTGCACCACATCGATCCAGTGAGTGAATAAGTCCGTCATCGCCCCTCCGCCAAAATTCCAGAACCAGCGCCAGTGGTTAAATTTTTCCTCGCTGAAGGGTTGGTCTGGGGCCGCTCCGAGCCAAAGCTTCCAGTCCAGCGCTTGCGTGTCGATGGGCTTGGCCGGCCAGTTTCGGTGATAGTTCTGCCACCAGTAGGTTCTCACCTGTGTGACGCGTCCCAGGCTGCCTCCCTGAATCAGATCAACGGCATCGCGAAAGTGGGTCCAGCTGCGCTGCTGCATGCCACACTGCAGAATCCGCTTGCCGGAACGAACTGCCCGGGTAAGTGTCGCGCCTTCCTCGAGAGTGTGCGTAACCGGCTTTTCCAGATACACGTCTTTGCCGGCGGCCAAAGCCTCGACTGCCATGCGCACGTGCCAGTGATCCGGCGACGCAATGAGTACCGCATCGACGTCCTGCTCAAGCACCTCGCGATAATCCAGATGGGTAGTGGCGATGCCCTTGGAACGTTCCTTGACGGCATCGCGATGCGGCTCGTAGACGTCACTTACAGCAGCGATCTGATAAGGGGCGACCTTGTCAGCAGCATCGAGCAGCTGCCGCATGCGGCCGCCGGCACCGATGACTCCGATGCGAAGCGTATCGTTTGCACCCAGCACTCGGGTCGAGGCAAGCGCGGTAAGTCCGCTGGCAATGAGGAAGCTCCGGCGATTCAGCATATTGATGCCCTCCTGTCGGTTGTTCGCGATTCATCGGTCGATCGTTGGATCATTAAGATCGTTGAATAAATAAGATCGTCGAACAAAACTACTTGCGGGTGAGTAAGTTTCACTCCGTCTGCGGAAGCGCCCACGCAAACATCACGCCGCCGCTGCTGGTCAGCAAGTATTGGCGGCCGTCAAGTTGATAGGTGATGGGGGAACTCTGAATTTCCGCGCCTGAGCCCGCGTGCCAAAGAGTCTTGCCGTCGCTCGAATCGAGCGCCAGGAAGTTGCCGTGACCGTCTCCGGTGAAGGTGAGTCCTGAATCTGTCGTCAGCACTCCCGCGCCAGATTCTGGCCCGAGTTCATGACTCCAACGTATCTTGCCAGTCTGGTAATCGATGGCTTCGATCACACCCTTACCCCAAACGCCGTAATCCGCGCCAGCCCATCCATAGACTCCATCGGCGGGCTTGGCGAAATAGATGCCGTAGCTGGGATGGGCGTCAACGATAAACAATCCGTTCTTGGTGTCGAAGCTCGGAGAACGGTAGTTGGTCATGCCCCCCTCGTCGGGAGAAAGCAGGCGTCCGTCGGGTGCCGGTTCTTTGGCAGGATTCGGAATCGGACTGCCGTGCGCATCCACTCCGAGCGACCAGTTCAAGGGTCCGAACGGAGCGGTCAAAAGATTTTTCCCGTTCGTGCGATCGAGAACAAAGAAGTAGCCGTTGCGCGAGGCCTGCATCAGCATCTTCTTCGGTGCGCCGTGGAAGTCGCCATCGACCTGCACCGGAACCTGCACCGCGTCCCAGTCGTGCGTATCGTGCGGCGAGGCCTGGAATGACCACACCAGCTTACCGGTATCGGGATTCAGCGCAACCAGCGTACAGGTGTAGAGATCATCGCCCGGCCGCGTGGTGCCATTCAAAACCGGAGTCGGGTTCCCGGTTCCCCAGTAAACAAGATTCAGTTCGGGATCGTAAGTTCCAGTGATCCACGTCATTCCTCCCGTGGGCTGCTTCGGAGTTCCGGCCGCAGGCGTACTATTCCACTGCCACTGCGTTTCTCCTGTTTCCGGATCAATCGACCGGATGTAGCCAGTGAGATTATCAAGATCTCCGGAAACGCCAACCAGCACGTGGTCCCCGACGGTAAGGGGCGCCATGGTGGTCCAATATCCCTTTGCGACATCCGCGACGACTACATCCCAGCGCACGCTTCCATCTTTTGCATTCAGGGATACAAGGTGCGCATCGGGGGAAAAAAAGTAGAGATATCCCTTGTACATCGCGACGCCACGGTGCCCGATGTGATCGCCTTTGTCTTTCGGGTGGTTGTAATGCCAGATCTGGTGGCCAGACCGCGCATCGATCGCCCAGATGTTGTCTGGAACCGTGAAGTACAAGATCCCGTCGACCAGCAAGGGCGAGGACTTGATCTCCGCGGGCTGTTCGGTTTGGAAGGCCCAGAAAAGAGAGAGATTTTTCACGTTCTGCGGAGTGATCTGGGTGAGGGAACTGTGGCGTCTACCCGAATAGTCCCCGTGATAGGTGGGCCAGCTGTCGACTGGCGGATGCAGAAGCATTTGCGCATCTACGCCTTGCGCCAGCATCGGTGCCGGCAATGCAATCGCGATTACTGCGCTCACGGCAAGCAGAAATGAAGCTCTCACAGGATTCATAGCGATCGCGGACCTCTCCAACAAAACCGGGACAGCGCAAGGCGCCTAACGCAAAGTTTGCAAATAAGCCATCAGATTGTGGATGTCGTCATCCGCGTATTTACTCAACAGGTCGACATGAGCGTCGACCGGCGCATCGAGTTTGTATTGCACATCGCTGCTTCTCCAGGACCGATACACACCGGTGGCATCAATGAGTGCGATCGTAAACTCGTCGCGGTATGCCACGATGCCGGTGATCGCCTCGCCGGAAGCCAGCGTCACCGTAACTTTGGATTTCGCGCGCCAGGGATACAGCATCCTCATCTCGAGTGCGAGACCCTGGTGACGCGATGCGATGCCGGCAAGATCGCCGGTGGGTGAGTGGCAGGTTGCGCATCCACCGGCACCCTCGAAGTACCGTTTGCCCGCTTCGGCATTGCCGGTTTGCAGATCGGAGACATCCACCCCCTTGCGTCCGCCTTTTTGCGCGAGCGCGATGTTGCGTTGAGTGTGTATAAACGCCGCCAGGCCGGCAATCTGCTGCGGAGTTACATCAAAGTGCGGCATGCCTTTCTCCGGGCGTCCACTGCGAACAACTGCGCCGATCTTGCTTCCATCCACGTCGGCGGCCACGAGGCTGGAGCGCGTGAGATCGGGGCCGGTTTCTCCGCCGCCCGCATCGCGGCCGTGACAAAAGGAGCAATCTTTCCGGAAGAGCGTGCTCCCGCTCTCGACAAGGGCAGGCGGATATGACTTGCTCACCGGCGCGCCGGTTTTGCTGACTCCGCTGGTAGCTGGCGTGCTATGAGCCGGAGTCGGAGTTGGCGTCTGCGCCGCGGAAACAGCCAGGCCCACTAAGAACAGAGGCGCCAACCGTGCACTCCAGTGCAACGCCGACTGAAGAAACTTCATCCCGTTAAATGTTCCCCGCATTTTCTTCCGCACTATATTCGGCACTTCGAACACGCGACCTCATCTCACCGTCCATCGCCGGATGTTTACGGCCGCGCATGAGAAGCCGTGCTGCCTTCCGTCATGCCCAGCACCCACTTGATCGCTTCAAAATACATCTTGCGAATGTCCGGGTCAGCCCAGGCCTCTTCCGTGTGGCCGAGGGTCGAATAAAAAACGCGCCCCTTGCCGTACATCTTGTCCCAGGCGACAGCGAAATCGTGATCCGTTCTGTGGACGCGCGGGTTATTCGCGTAGTTGAGTTTCGTGGGGTCGAGACTGAGCAGGACGTTGACCTTCTCGCGCGACCACTCCTTGGGCTGATAGATCTCGTCATACTTCACGAATTCCTTTGGAAAGTGACGGACCGCGGGGAAGCTCGGGTCTTCATTCATGATCGGCGCGTTGAACGTGGACCACGGGTGCTGGTCGAACCAGCCGCCGATCATCTCGCCGTACTCCGGCCATTTGTAGTTCGTGTCGAGCGCGGCGTGAACGCCCACAAATCCCTTGCCATCATCCTTGATGAAGGCGAGCATGTCTTTCTTTTGGCCATCGTCCAGGTCGAGCTCGCCCGTGGTGCTCACGAAAACCAGGGCATCGAAGTAGTCCAGATTCTTGGCGTTTCTTTCCAGAGTCTTCTTCGTAATGAGCTCGGTATCGGTGCGCAGCGTCGTATCCCAGAGACCGCTGTCGTGGCCCAAGTTGTAGATGGCAACCATCGCGTCGGAAATCGAATCGTGCTCGAATCCCTTGGTCTGGCTGATCACCAGAAGGTGCTTCAGATGAATTTGTTTAGCATGTGGCGGGGGTGGGACCGAAGGATTTACCGCCGCATCCTGGGCGAGCGCGACGCCTGCCAGGATCAGCAACAACGGAGCGAGGAATAAAGCGTGTCGAGTGTGGCGCAAGCGATCTCCTCTTTTCGCCAAAATGCCATCGGACGATAAGGTAACACAATTTTTTGTCCTTCTGAGGCCCCACGCTTCGCAGGGCCCCGCACGTTTTGGGACGCGGAGCAGCCGGTTGACAATTTGCATCCGCCGCCCTACCTTTCTTGAGCGTTGGAGGAGACGGAAAGCATTATGCGCGTTGGAGTCTTTACTCCGCTGCTGTCGCAACTTCCGCTGGCCGCGGTTCTCAAAAAACTCACAGCACTCAAAATCAACACCGTCGAACTCGCCACGGGAAACTACCCCGGCGACGCGCACTGCAAGCTCTCGATGCTCGAAGATGCCGCTGCCCTCGCGCAGTTTCAGAAGGTGCTGTCCGACCACGGCGTCACCACCAGCGCCCTGAGTTGTCATGGCAATGCGCTGCATCCGGATAAGAATCGCGCGCAGCACGACCGCGAGGTGAGCCGCAAGACCATCCTGCTTGCCGAAAAACTCGGCATCTCCGTGGTCGTCGATTTCTCCGGATGCCCCGGCGATTCGCCCCATGCCACCGCTCCGAATTGGGTGACGTGTCCCTGGCCTCCCGACTACCTCAAGGTGCTCGACTGGCAGTGGAGCGAGGTCGTCACTCCCTATTGGATCGAGCATGCGAAATTCGCCGCCAACCACGGAGTCAAGATCGCTATCGAAATGCATCCCGGGTTCGTCGTCTACAGTCCCGAGACCATGCTCAAGTTGCGCTCCATTGCCGGACCGAATGTGGGCTGCAACTTCGACCCGAGCCATCTTTTCTGGCAGAACATTGATCCCGTCGCCGCCGTCCGCGTGCTCGAAGGCGCCATCTTCCATGTCCACGCCAAAGACACGCAGCTCTACTCCGCCAACCTGCCGCGCACCGGCGTACTCGACACCAAGCCTTACACGCAAGAGCGCGACCGTGGTTGGATCTTCCGCACCTGCGGCTACGGCCACGGCGCCGAATGGTGGAGCGAGTTGATTTCGACGCTGCGCATGTTTGGTTACGATTACGTTCTTTCCATCGAGCACGAAGACAGTCTGCTCTCGCCGGAAGAGGGGTTGACCAAAGCTGCCACCTTCCTCAACCGCATCGTCATTCGCGAGCAACCGACCGCCGCTTGGTGGACCTAACGCGCGCGGCGTAAGAAAAGCCGCAAGAGACAAGAAAAGAACTGAGCATGAAATCAATCAGAACAGCTATTTTCGGCACCGGCTTTATGGGCCGCGTGCACCTCGAAGCAGTGCGTCGAGTGGAATCCGTCGAGGCTGCTGCGATCGCGGGCAGAAACCTCGAAGTAGCGCGACGCCTGGGCGCGGGCTTCTCCATCTCCACGATTGCCGCCGATTATCGCGAGATCCTCCGCGATCCGGCGATCGATGCTGTCCACATCTGCACACCCAACGCGCAGCACTTTCCCATGGCCAAGGATGCGCTTCACGCGGGCAAGCATGTGCTCTGCGAAAAACCACTGGCCACGAGCGTTGCGGAGGGCGAAGAGGTTGTCGCTCTCGCCGCGCAGAAAGGCCTGCGTAACTGCGTCTGTCACAACTTGCGCTACTACCCCATGGTGCAGCAGATGCGAGCGATGCGCGAGGCCGGAGACCTGGGAGAAATCCTTGTCGTCCAGGGCACGTATTCCCAGGACTGGCTTCTCTACGACACGGACTGGAACTGGCGCGTCGAGACCAAAGCCGGCGGACCTTCGCGCTGCATGGCCGATATCGGCTCGCACTGGTTTGATATGGCGGAGCATGTCACAGGATTGCGCCTGACCTCGGTGTGTGCCGATCTCCAGACCTTCCACCCAACCCGCAAGCAGCCGAAGCACTCGGTCGAGACTTTTGCCAATAAGATGCTCGGCCCGGAAGGCTACAATGAGACGCCGGTCGATACCGAAGATTTCGGCGCAGTAGTCTTCCGCATGGGAAAACGCACGCGTGGAGCCATGACCGCCAGCCAGGTTTCCGCTGGACGCAAGAACGGCCTCAGCATTGAGATCTATGGCACAAGATCTTCCGTAGCTTGGAATCAGGAGCGTCCCGACGAACTCTGGGCCGGTCACCGCGATGTTGGCAATCAGATTTTCGTCAAGGATCCCTCTCTGCTGAAGCCCGGGGCGCGTGCCTTCGCCGACCTTCCCGGCGGCCACAGTGAAGGTTACGACGACACCTTCAAGCAAGTCTTCCGGCGATTCTATGCCTCAATCGGTGCAATCGGCGGCGCGCCCGAGTACCCGCAGTTCATCGATGGACTGCGCCAACTCAAAATCCTCGACGCCGTGCTCGAGAGCCACCGGAGGCGAGCTTGGATCGATGTCCCTGCGTTTGAAACCGGGAAGTGAAGTGAGCAGATGCAAGCAACTGGTGGTAGTCGACATCACTGTGTGAGGTAGTTCGACTGGTGGCTACCGGATTCGAGAGAGAGTTTCCAAACGGGATCAGATCAGCGGACACGGTTTCATCCTGACCAGAGCGACGAATCGGCAACAGCGAAAACATCTCTACGACTTTCCGACGCATAAGCCCCGGGAACTGGTCGGGCGCGAGTGAAAAATGACGGGTTCTTGTGTTGGTGAATGCATTCTATGTAACCATCTGTAACGACATGAGTTATTGCCCGTAGTGCGGCCTTCTGTCGACGATTTGCTGAAAATTAAGTTGCATATAAGCCTCTTTTTGTTACTTCCGTTCAGTCCAAAACAGAATTAAGGTAATGGATTGAGTGAGTTGGACGACATTATCCGTGCGTGAAGTGCACCAGATTTGCGTGCGCATTTGGCTTCCTGTTGCTGGTGTCAGGACTTCTTTGTGCCCAGGAATACACAGTTTCCTTACCTTCGGAAACGCGGAAGGGCTCAACAGGAGCGATTCGGGGTTGGTTGGGATTGCCCTCCGATCACGGAAGATTATTCGCGGCGCAACGCCACCATGGGATCGACCTTGGCCGCTCGACGGGCTGGAACGTAGCTGGCCAAAACCGCCACAACTGCAAGAAGGGCAGCAACGGAAACGAGGGTGAGGGGGTCGCTGGCATGCACTCCGTAAAGCACGCTGGACATCGTGCTGGAGAATGCGCGGCTCACGGCCAGTCCGCCAATCGTACCGAGACTCAAGCCGACAGCGGCGAGAGCCAATGCCTCGCCGATTATCTGTTGCAGAATCCGGCGGCGTTGCGCGCCAAGCGCAAGGCGAATGCCGATTTCCTGAGTGCGCCTCTCGACCGTGTAGGAGATCACCCCGTAAACACCGACGCAGACCAGGGTGAGCCCGACCGCAGAAAAGAGAACGAGAAGAGACAGCAAAAAGCGCGGCTGGGCGAGCGACATAGCAGAAATGGCGTCACGCAGCGTGCCGAATGATTCTGTGACCAGTCCGGCATCGATCGCCCGCAGTTTCTCCTGCACGCTCGAGAGCGAAAGAATACGGGGATCCCCGAACGTGCGCAGCAGAATTCCGCGATTCGCAAATCCGGTTACGGTGAACGGAATATAGGCTGCGGGTTTCGCGGGTTCCTGCAAGCCCTGGTTTTTCTGATCGGCCACGACTCCGACAATTTCAAACCAGTCGTCGATTTTCTCCGGGACTCTCTCGAGAAATCCAAATTTCACTAGCTTCCCCAAAGGATCACTCGCACCGAAATATTGATGCGCGAAAGTCTGATTGATAATCGCGACTTTCCTTGCCTCAAAAACCTCTGGTTCGGTAAGGGGTCTTCCCTCCAATAATGGAACATTGAGCACGTCGAAGTACTGGTCGCTGATGAGATAGAGGAGTGAAGATACCTGAGTCTCGTTTCCGCCGCCGCGGATCTCCACCTGGTTCGGAATGCCCCCATAGGGCGGCAGGGTGCTCGTCTCGGTTACCGAAGCAACGCCTGGTAGAGCGCGCAACTCCGGCAGAAGGTTCCGGAAGAACTGTGTCTTCTGCTCTGCGGTGGCGTAGTGCTGATCGGGTAAGACAATGCGGACGCCGAGCACATGATCTGGATCGAAGCCCAGGTTGACACTGCGGAGCGCGACAAAGCTCCTTACCAGCAGGCCCGCTCCGAGCGCCAGCACAACCGACATTCCGATTTGCGAAATTACAAAAAGGCGCTGCAGTTTTCGTCCCCGCAAACTTCGTCCGGCTCTTGTGCTCGCCCGGAGGGGTTCATTCACATCGGCCCTGGCAGCGTGCAGCGCGGGAACAAGGCCAAAGACAACAGCGGAAGCAACAGAAACGGCCAATGTCCACAAAAATACCGGGAGGTTCAGGCGTATGGTCGCCTCCTGCGGAATCGTGCCCGGAGGAATAATAGAAGCGGCCAATCTGCTGCCCACGACTGCCAGTGCCAGCGCGCCCACCGCCCCGGCGCACGCCAAAACCACGCTTTCGACCAGTAATTGTCGGACCAGGCGGCTTTGACTGGCGCCAAGCACAGAACGGATCGCGATTTCTCGTTCGCGCACCGTGGCTCGCGCGAGCAGCAGGCTGGCGACATTGCCGCAGGCAATGAGCAGCAGCACGCTAACTCCGCTCAGCAATAGAAACAAAGTCAAACGAAAACTTCCCACCAGGGAATCCGCATAGGTTTCGAGTTCGGCGGCGGGTTCCTTGGGATAGTCCTGCGGAGAAGAAGACGCGAGGTGTTTTAGAACGAGGTCCAGGTCGGCTGTAGCTTCCTGTTTGGAAACGCCCGGCTTCAGACGCCCGTAGAGCCAGAAGGTGCGGTCATACATGCTTCCAGTCACGCGCCCCAGGTCAACCGGCATCCAGATATCTCCATTCCACCATGCGAAATTTCGTGGCATAACGCCAATCACCGTGGCGGGCTGATCATCCAACAGGATGGTTTTGTTGACTATGCTCGGGTCTTTGCCAAAGCTGCGCTCAAACACTTTGTAGCTGAGAACGACGAGGGGAGGGGAATCGGGTTTCACATCTTCTGCAGTGGGGGTTCTGCCGAAGACCGGAGCAACGCCGAGCACGGGAAAAGTATTGGCCGTGACCAGAGCACAGTCGAAGCGTTCTGGAGTCGCCGTGCCGGTCAGAACTGCGTCTCGTGGGTGCACGCCAATGACCGCATCAAAAACATGGTTCTCGCGCTCGATTTCCAGAAAATGCGTTGTCAGAAACTCATTCTCGCCCTTGCCTGGTCCGTGCTTGCGGGCGTCGTCTACGTGCACGGTGACCAAACGATCGCTGCCCACGTAAGGGAGCGGCTGAAGCAGCACGGCATAAACGACACTGAAGATAACGGTCGTCCCGCCGATTCCGAGCGCGAGGGCGAGCACGGCGCTGGCGGTGAATCCTGGGCTCTTGTGCAACTGCCGCAAGGCGTAGCGAACATCCTGAAGTAACCCAGTCTGAATTAAACCAGTCTGAAGTAAAGCAGTCATTTCGGCTTCCTTGTCCAGTTATGGGCATCGTGACTCGGGCCGCGATGCGCAAGCTTAGGTCTTGGTCTTACGTTCTTCCGATTTGCGCTAACTTGGGATCATTGTAAATTTCCGAATCCGGGCATTATTTCTGCTAATCCAACTGCTAAAATGTGAGAACTTCACGTACCTTTCTTCTCGCAGGATTCTACAGCGCTACACGCGGTAGGAGGTGACCCGGTATGACCGAGAAGGCAAGTTCCAAAGCAATCCGAGAGCTGCCGGAAGAAGACGTTTCCAAAAGTGTCTCCCGGCGCAACTTCATCAAAGGCGTCATCACCAGCGGTGTGGCAGTCTCTTCGGCGAGCTACCTGTTTCGCACCTCCTCTCTTCTGCAGGGCCAGGAGTTGCCTCCCGGCGTAGGCGAGCGGCTGATTACGCTCAACGTCAACGGTCAGCAGCGGCGCGTCGACGCGATGAAGCAGGAGACCTTGGCGTCGACGCTGCGTTACAAGCTGGGCCTCACAGGCACCAAGCTGGGATGCGACCGCGCGGAATGCGGATCTTGCACTGTGCTTATCGACGATATCCCGTATTATTCGTGTTCGGTACTCACCCATACCGTGCGTGCCCGAAAAATTGTGACCATTGAAGGCCTGGCCAGCGCTGACGGGACGTTGCACCCGGTGCAACAGGGCGTCATCGACGAACAAGGCTTTCAGTGCGCGTTCTGCATGCCCGGCTTCATTATGACTACGGTGGGATTCCTGAAAACCAATCCCAATCCCACGCGTCAGGAATTGGCACAGGGCATCTCAGGAAACCTATGCCGCTGCCAGGATTATGACAAGATTCTCACCGCGATGATGCGCGGCGCCGAGAATTTGCGGAGGTCTCATCTTGGATAGCCAAAAAACGGATAACAAGAAAGCAGTTGACACTACTAAAGCTGCCGAGGGCCAGTACGGAGCCGGGTACAAGCTGATCGGCAAGAATTACCAGACGCCAGATCTATATGCGAAGGTTACCGGCCAGGCAAAATATGCGGAAGATTTTCGCGCAGAAGGCATGCTGTTCTGCAAGTTGCTGCTTAGCCCCATGCCGCATGCTCGGGTAAAGCGTATTGATGCGAAGGCGGCGCTAGCTATGCCGGGAGTGAAAGCGATTCTCACTGCGAACGATCTTCCTGCTCCGGCCGATTCCCTTACCGACAATGGAACTGTGATCAAAGCCAGCAAGTGGGGCGAACGCGGCCTTACCAATGAGCCGGTCTATCAGGGCGAACCGATTCTTGCCGTTGCCGCGGTTGACGAACTTACCGCGGCGGAAGCCATCGAGAAAATTCATATCGACTTTGAGCTGCTTCCGTTCGTGGTGGATCCGCTTGACACCTTGCGACCGGGCGGTCCTAATCCGCGAACGGATGGCAATGTCTGGACGCGGCCTAAGGGACAAAATCCTGGGCCAGCGGTGGTCACAGAGCTCAAATGGACGAAGGCTGACTTTGCCGAGCTCGACAGGGGCCGTCTTCCCATGGGCCAGAGTCCCGACGAGTGGTCGTATGGTGATGTCGAGTCCGGCTTTAAGAATGCGGCGCTGGTTCTCGACGAGACTTTCGTGACCCCCGACACCAGCCATCAGACTCTGGAGACTCGTAGTGCGTTGGCTTACTGGCAGAACGGCAAGGTCTACATTTACACGGGCACGCAAAGCACTGCACAAACGCTGCCCGCGATCGCGCGTTGGTTGAACATTAGCCCGGACAATGTTGTTTTTATCAGTGAGTACACCGGAGGCGGCTTCGGCAGCAAGATTACCGGCGGCGTGTCGATGATCATTCCTGCTCTGCTGGCCAAGAAAACGAATGCTCCGGTGATGATGCGGATCAGCCGCGAGGAGGAGACTTTCATCGGACGCGCGCGGCCGAGTTTTCAAGGAAGGATGAAAGTTGGTTTCTCCAAAGAGGGGCGGATTACCGCTCTCGATATGTTCGTGATTTGCGATAACGGTCCATACGAGGCAGTGGGTGATGCACCTTCATCGGGCCGCATCGTCTCTCTGTTGTACCAGCCGCAAGCCATGCGCTGGCGCGGCGTGACGGTGCTGACGAATACGCCGCCCCGCAGTGCGCAAAGTTCTCCGGGCGGGCTGCAGGGGATTGTCATTATCGAGCCCATCATCGCGAAAGCTGCGCGCAAGCTCGGAGTTGACCAGGTGGCGATTCGCCGGGTCAACTGCCCAGAAGGCAAGGCGCCGTTCGGACCAGCGGTGCAAGGGAAACGGCAGTATGCGACGAGCGCATTCCTCAAGGAAGCACTCGACCGCGGCGCAGAACAATTCAAGTGGAGCGAGCGGGTTGCGCGCACGCCGAAAAGGATGGGTACGAAGGTTCGCGGTGTCGGCGTGGCGCTGAGCTGCTACGTTGGCGGCACGATCGGGTTCGACGGACTTTTGGTCATCAAGCCGGATGGTCGAATCAACTTCCAGTCTGGAATCGGCAATCTGGGAACGGAATCGGTGATTGACGTTCATCGTGCGGGTGCGGAAGTTCTCGGCGTGCCCTGGGAAAAATGCGACGTCGTGTGGGGAAATACGACAAAGAACCTTCCTTTCACCTGCGTCTCTGGCGGCAGCCAGACGACCCACGCGATGACACGGGCGGCGCACGCGGCGGCGATGGACGCCAAGAAGAAGCTCCAGGAAATCGCGGCCAAGAAGCTTGGTGGCAAACCGGAGCAATACGAGGTCGCCAATGAACGCGTCTTCCGCAAGGGGGGCGCGAGCATGACTTTGGCGCAGGCGGCGAAATACGCAATTCAACTGGGCGGCGTCTACGATGGCCACGAAGCGGGCGCCGATCTCCACAAATTGACCAAGGCGTCCGTGACAGCATTGGCCGGTCAAGGGCTGGTGGCCGCGGCCAAGGACAATTATCCGCGCGATGGCTCGACATTTTCCTACGTGGCCAGCTTTGCCGAGGTTGAAGTCGACGTCGAAACCGGCAAGTACGACATTGTCGATTTCCTCGCTTCCGCGGATGTTGGCACGGTAATCCATCCGCGAGCGCTGGGGGGGCAAGTGCTCGGACGTTCGGTCCTGGGCATCGGGCATGCGATCGGTCAGAAGTGGGTGTTCGATCCGCACTACGGCGAAATGCTTTCCAAGCGATTCCATCACAACAAACCGCCGACGATTCTGGATGTACCCGTCGACATGCAATGGACCGCGTTGGACATTCCCGACCCGGAGACGCCGGTGGGGGCGCGTGGTGTGGGCGAGCCGCCCGTTGCGGGCGGGTGTGCGTCAATCTTGAACGCACTTTCCGATGCGCTTGGGGACGAGATTTTCCAGCGCGCACCGGTGAATGCCGACACGATTCTGACCTCGCTCGAAGCGGGCCGTCCGATGCAGCATCCCTTGGTTGCCCATATTTGACGGCTCATATTTGATCGATTTTTGTTGAGCGAGATGTTGAGGAGAAGTTATGGCTGTCATACGAGACGTAATGCCCGCCTTCGAGATGTATCAGCCGACTTCATTGGCCGATGCGCAGAAGCTTCTCGAACAGCATGCACCTGACGCGTGGGTGCTGGCCGGAGGGCTGGACAGTTTTGACTGGCTCAAGGATCGCATCAGGAAGCCCAAGGTGGTGGTCGATCTGAGCGGAATCGAAGAACTGCGGGGAGTTCGCGCGACCGGCGATGGCATCGAGATCGGCGCCATGACCACGCTCACGGAAGTGGTGAATCATCCCATGATCAAGCAGAAGTATGGTCTGCTGGTGCAGGCTGCGGAGCTGGTGGCATCGCCGCAAATCCGCAATCAGGGAACGCTCGGCGGCAATGTTTCACAGGACACGCGCTGCTGGTATTACCGCGGCGGTTGGCCGTGCTATCGCGCCGGCGGCAACATTTGCTACGCCGATACGCCGGAGGGCCGCAACCGTGAGCATGCCATTCTGCACGCGGACCGTTGCGTCGCGGTGAATCCCTCCGACACGGCCCCGGCCCTGATTGCGCTAGACGCGAAGTTCGTCCTGCGCACTCCGAAGGGTGAGCGCGTGCTGGACGCCGAGGATTACTTCGTCGGTCCTGAGATCGATATTACGCGGCTGCACATCTTACAGCCCGGCGATCTGCTTACTGCCATTCGTATTCCATCCGCCTGGGCGGGCGCGCAATTCTATTTTGAAAAAGTGCGAGACCGCAACGTTTGGGACTTTCCGCTTCTCAACGTTGCCTCGGCCATGGTTCTATCTGGAGGCACGATTGAACGCATGCGAATCGCGGTGAACGGCGCCGCCGCTAGACCGTTAAGGCTGAAGTCGGTCGAAGATGCCGTTCGTGGCCAGCCGCGGAATACAGCAACTGGCGAGATGGCGGGAAAACTCTCCGTGCAAGGAGCGGTTCCACTGCAGTTCAACGCCTACAAGATCCCGCTGATGAGAAATCTGGTGAAGCGCGCGATCAGTGGAGTCGAGGAGGCGACATGGGCTTCTTAGAATGGGCCACGAGTCCGTGGGGGCAGAGCATCCCCATCCATATTGCCTGGTTCCTGATCTGGGTTTCGCTGATCGCGGGGTTGCTCTTCCTGATCGTTCACGCCACCTACGTGATGTATTTCGCTAAGCCAAGAGTGTTCGCGGCGGATGATTCTTCCGCGGTTTCGGCCAACATACCAAGGCACGTTCCCCGGCACTCACTGGTTGCACGAATGTTTCACTGGATCATGGCAGCCTCCATGTTCACACTGCTGTTTACCGCGTTTCTCCCGAAAGTCGGAATCCAGTTTAATTGGGTGACCTATCATTGGATCGCCGGCACCGTGTTAACGGTTTCCATCGTTTTTCACATCATTCATGCGTCCTTCTGGTTGGATTTCTGGTCGATTTGGCCCGACCGAATCGATGTGGACGACGCCTGGAAAAGAGTGCGCCGGTTTTTGGGAATGCCCGCGCCGCCGCCGCGAAAGTTTGCCAAATATCCCCTGGAAAACAAGCTCTTTCACGGCGTCATTATCTTGTGTGGTCTGTCGGTAATCCTTACCGGCGTTTTCATGATGTCTCGCGTGCGTACGATCTTTTTTCCCCGGAATCCCTATCTATTCAGCGACATGACCTGGGGCCTGATGTACGTGCTGCACGGACTGGCAGGCGTGGGACTGATTGCGCTAGTCATGATGCATGTCTACTTCGGTCTCCGGCCGGAGAAACGCGCGATCACGAAATCGATGATCTTCGGCTGGATGGACCGCGACTTCTATCTGGAAGAGCACGATCCCGAGCGATGGAAAGTCGAGACCGCTTCTTCGTCACCGAAATCGAACCGGATCGAAGGTCGAGGGCTAACCGATGCTGGCTGAGATCCGCGATCGTTGTGACACGGTAGAAGAATGCTACGAATTCCTGCTGGCATACGCAGCCCAGGGTCTACCGAGTGACCAGGGCAGCAAGTCGGGTGGACAAGTCCGCGAGTTCCTGCATCGCGCCGTGGAAGCCTTGACGGGGCTGCCGGAAGCTTGTGCGATGGCAGTCAAACAGGAAGGCCTTGAGCCTGCCGACAAGTACCTGGCGTTCGTCGCGGTGCTCGATCGCGATTCTCGCGACTCTCTTGCTGCCATTGAAGTGGTTCGCGCTCAATCCGCGATCAGTTCCCAGTTGATTGACAACCTGAACGCTTCCATCCACCTCCGAGCGTTGCTCACCGATCTATTTCTGCTGGGCGAGATTCTGAGAAAGCAAAGCAAACCGGCGGTGGAAGTAGTCGCGAGCGACGGCGATTGATGGATCGGCTCGCCCGGCTTTTCATCCACGATAGGAGCGCGGAGATACCTACGCTCTGAATGTGGATTTTCCCTGAGAGTTGATCGGACTGAAGTGTGATTTCCTTGAGGCGGCGGTCCGGCGTCTCCTAATTAATCGAGATCGGATCATTCAGGAATTTGAGCACTTGATTAAGTCAAAGAAAAATATAGCGACACGCGACCGAAGAATTGGTGCCCAAGGTGCTAGCCTTTCTTGAATCGGGGTGAACGGATGGGCTTCGACGGACAAAACTGCACTGCGTTATCGCCGAGCTAAACTAATGCAGTCGTTTGTAGCAGGCTCCGAGCGAGTGAGGATCAAATGATATCGTCATTGCGCCAAGACCTTCGATACGCTCTTCGGCAATTGCTCCCGAGTCCCGGATTTACTGTAGTGGTGGTGCTCACGCTCGCATTGGGCATTGGTGCGACTACGGCCGTCTTCAGCGTTATTGAGGCCGTGATGCTGAGATCTTTGCCCTACACGAATCCTAACCGGCTGGCGCTGCTTACAGACGCGGAGGATCCGGAAAACGGCGGGTTCTTGCTCAAGGATATAGATCTGCTGCGATCCCAAAGTCGGAGCTTTTCAGACATCGCCTTCTACTACCGTGACAGCGGGTTTTCGAACGTCACGCTAACCATCGGGCTCGAACCGGAATCCGTGCAGGCCGCGTTTGTCTCTTCCGATATGTTCTCCATACTGGGAGTCGCCCCCACCATAGGTCGCGTCTTTACTCCTGGACACATGCTCCAAAACAGCATGATGTTGTGCCAGCGCGATTTCATTCGGCGAGCGGTCTTCGCTTAGGAGGGTTCGTCATACACGCCTATCTCAGCAATCTCGGGCGTCTCCTTGCTGGCCTCCAGTAGTAGCCGTACTTTCTGCGATGAGACGCGCGGAATGCGATGAATTGTCGTCGGGGCGGGTGTTTCACCGCCAATCAGAGTGATCCAGCTCGCGCCGTTCCAGCGCTCAAAACTATACCTCTGGATGCGGCTCTGCGGGTAGTCATCCCGCTGGCCGACGGGCTCGACCAGCGAGACGACGTTGAAGCTCTCCTGCTTTCTCAGATCCAATTCCAACCAGCCAGAAGTTTGCCCCTCATCTAGGTACCAGCTCGATCCGAGGTTACCATCATTCGCCTCATCCGGTCCCACGGTATCCGGGTAGGAGCTAGCATGAATGGGCTTGCCCATTGCCAGGTTCCGCGTCGTGATCACAACGTGCTCGCTGAGTTTTGCCATAGGGCCGGAATGCTTCCAGGCCCTGCCGATCTCTTCCAGCCGGTTCACAACGTTCGGTGCCAGGCGTCCCTCACGGGTTGGGGGAGCATTCAGAATCAAATTGCAGTGTTTGCGATTCAGCGGCTCAAGCCACTCGTCCACCACGGTCGTCACCGCCTTGAGACGTCCATTCGCGTCCCGCTGCTTCCAGAACCAACCGTCCGTAAGGGTCACACAAGAAAGAGCCGGCACGTCGCTGTCTTCTGGAACCTTCTGTCCAGCATTCTGCTCAAAAGCCTTTACATCGGAATAGTAGAGTCCGCCCGAAGGATATTGACTGGCGTTGAGGTCACAGAGCAGGCAGTTGGGCTGCAGATTCTTGATATGCTCATAGATCTCCTGGAACGGTACCTCTTCATAAGTGATACGGCTCCACGGTGCATTCCATCCATCCGTGATGAGGATGTCGACCTCTCCATAGCCGGTGAGCAGTTCCGTCAGCTGATCTCTGATGAGCTTTATCTTGGCCGCAGTGATGTTGAAATGGCGGATATCGTCGCGCAGCGACAGGATTGAATAATAGAGCCCTACGCGCAGGCCCGCCCTGCGAAACGAATTCACATAGGCGCGCACAACGTCGGTTGAATGCGACGTTTTTCCCACGCTTGCTGCCAATGTCTTTGTCGGCCAGATGCAGAAGCCATCATGATGCCGAGTCGTCAGGCAGCCCCAGGTCATGCCGGCCGACTGCGCCGCTGCGGCCCATTGATCCGTGTCGAGAGAGGCGGGATGAAACAGATCAGGGGGTGACGTCGGATCACCCCATTCGCGATCCTGAAATGTCGCCATGTTGAAATGCACGAACATGCCGAAACGCAAATCCACAAACTGCTGTTGCAGATCGAGGAGCGGCCGTCCGCGACGCGGAGTTGCACGATGCGCTTCGTTCTGTTCCGCTGCAGCTCCGTGATTACCAGCCAACATCGCAGCCGTCGCAGATTGGGCAGCCAGCCGGAAAAACTCTCTTCTTGTCGTCATCTTCGAACCCCGGGTCGAAAGGCTCCATGATTCTTCGAAATTCCGGCTTTTCGGCTTCACCTACCGAATCGCATTCACACCTTCAATTTCTAATACTGCCAGATAGATTTCCTTTTCGCCAAAGTCAAAACCGAATCCGCCTCGATTACTGTAGTTGGCATGGGTTCCTCTTTGCAGGCGCGTGCTGTTCCCGCGAATGCCTTTCAAGGCGCAGTTGTGGCCCAGATCACCTCTACTTCCAATGTTTGCCGACCATCCGAACAGAATCCAGCAACAAAGACCTTGGTGAGTGACTCGGTTTGATGTGGGCGACGGATCAATCGTAGTGGAGAATTGTGGCCAAATTGAGTCGCAACACACGGGCGGCTGGAATCAGCAGGGAAAGCGACACCAGTATTGCTAACACGGCAATCCCCGCGACATAGCTTGCCAGATCCAGGTTGTTGACTCCGTAGAGGGCGACGCGCAGCAGCTTCGATCCGAATGCCGCAAGCGCCGTTCCCGCTGTTAAGCCAACGGCCACGGGCCAACAGAACTGGCCTAGAACTGTACTTAGAACCGCAGCGCGTTTGGCGCCTAGAGCGATACGGATTGCGATCTCCTTGGTGCGCTGCGTCACGGCGAATGTCACCAGGCCGACGATCCCAACGCAGGAAAGCGCCACTGCTACCATCCCCACCAGGCTCACGATGGTCGCGACTAGTTCGATCTGTTCAACCTCATCACGGTAGAGTAGCTTGAGCTGTCGGATCTCCGGAAAGACTGAGGCATCGAGATTCTGGCTGATGGTCTTCACCGTGGGTGAGAGTGATTCCGGCTCGCCAGCCGATCTGACAATCAGCACCATGTCCCGCATGTCGTCCTGTTGCGCTGCCCAGTACTGCTCCGTGGCGTCGTCATCGCTCAGGGCGTTAATGCGCGCGTCGCCAGCTACGCCGATTACCGTGTCTTTGCTTGCCCCGTCCCCCAGTTGCTTCCCCAGTGGATTCTGTCCCGGCCATTGCTGGCGCGCGAACGATTCACTGACGATCACCGCATGTTTCTCGCCGGAGTAAAACGTGCGTCCCAGTCGTAGCGGAATTCCCATAGTGCCGAAAAAGTCAGGCGCGACCCAGTTGGGGTACAGCCTGACCGTCCGTCCATCGATCTGGCGGTCCTCCCGGGACACGACATGTCCGAGCGGCGGCAGTTTCACCAAAGAAACGGAGCTCACACCGGGAACGCTTCGAAGCCGGCTCTGCATCTGGTCCAGATAGGTCCGCGCCGCTTCCGGCGTGTAGTCGTGGTGCCCTAATTGCGGATCGATCGAGACCAGTTGCTCGTAGCCGAAGCCCGGATCGGTGTAGAGCGCGTGCTGGGTGGCGCGCAGCAATAAGGCGGCCACAATCAATAGAACGGAACTCGCCGCGATTTGCGTTCCTACGAGAATCTGCCGGGCAATCGTCTTGCGCTGCCGATGGCGCGCAAATTGCAACGCCGGAGCCAGCCCGAATAAGAGTGTTGCCCCGGCTGTCATGCCGACGGTAAAGCTCATCACGCGCCAGTCGGGCGACGCACTCAACCACTTCGGCGCGTCCGCCTTGGTCAGCAATACACGCATCGCCACCCAGGCAAGCGCCAGTCCCGCAAGCGAACCCATCGCCGCCAGGAGCAGGCTTTCCGTGCAGAGTTGCCGGAAAATCCGTGCGCGTCCGGCGCCGATGGCCACACGAATTCCGATTTCGTGCTCGCGGGTGAACGCCCGCGCCATCATCAACCCGCCCAGATTGGTGCAGGAAATCGTGAGTATCAGCAGCGTGAGCACACCCACCATCGCCGCCACGCGGTACATCTCCGGTTGCATAACCTGCAGATGGCCGCCCGGCGAGCTCTGAATGAACTCGTCGTCCCATACCGCGTCAGGATGCTGGCGTCGCAATTCGTCGGTCAGGATCCGCAGTTCCTGTTCGGTCATTTTGGCGCTTATTCCCGGTACCAGCTTGCCCCACATACGTACACTCGCGTTGGTCCAATCCTGCAACACTTTGCTGCGCTCGATGAAATAAGGCTGCTGCGCGATTGGCATCCACAGATCGGGATGTTGTCCGCCCAGACTCGCGAATGCAAAGGGCGTGATTCCCACCACGGTCGCGGGTTTCCTGTTTAGGTCGATGACGCGGCCAATCAGCATTGGATCTCCGCCAAAGCGCCGCTGCCACAACCCATAACTCAGCACTACAGCCGGCGGCGCATCCGCACGGTCGTCGATGCTCGGGTCAAACATCCGGCCGTAAGCCGCACGCGTTCCCAGTTCCGTAAAATAGTTTGCCGTAACAAACGAAGCGCTCGTCTGCTGCAGGTCGCGGTCAATCTGAAAGGGAGGAACGCCCAGAATCGCCATTGTGGCGCTCAGAGTCTTTGCGTGTTCCCGATAAAAGAGAAAGGAAGGGTAGGCCATCTCGCTGGTGTAGTTGTGTGGCGAGCGCCGCTCTAGGCGCACAATCCGATCCGCCTCAGGAACGGGCAGCGGCTTTAATGCGACCATGTCGAAAAAGCTGAACGCAGAGACGTTTACCCCGATCCCGATGGCAAGCACCAGCAATGCCATCAAGGTGAAACCGGGCGCCCTCGCCCACATTCGCACTCCGTAGCGGAGATCCTGGAGCAAACGGTCAAGCCACGTCCAGCCCCACGCCTCAAATGCCTGTTCCCGCAAGCGCAGCGTGTTGCCGAAGTTGTTGCAGCCGGTGCGCGCCGCCATTTCCCGGTGAAATTCCATCTCCTCGGCAAGCTCCGCATCCAGGCGGCGCCAGTTCATCAAATATCGTATGCGACGAAAGAGTTCTCCCATGCGGGTCTCCTGTCTAGTGCGAGAAATACGAGTTTATGACGCGCGAAGAATCTCCCGAATCGCCGAGTCCAGCCGCTCATATTCGCTTACCTCAGCAGCCAGCTGTTTGCGTCCCGACGTGGTGAGCCGGTACAAGCGCACCTTGCGATTGGTCTCGGAGATCCCCCAGTTGGCGGTCACCCATCCTTTGACCAGCATCTTCTGCAGGGTCGGATACAGTAGGCCCTCCTCGACAGCAAGCGCCTCGCTGGAGAGCAGGTGAATGCGTTGTGCGATCGCGTATCCGTGAAGCTCTCCCGACTGCAGGACGCGCAGGATCAGCATAGGCAGGGTGCCCGCGGGGCTTACAGGAGCAGATATATTTGGCATAGGCGTAAATATATTATGCCTATGCGAATGATGTCAAGATGATTGCGAGGAGCCGGATTCTTTTCCCGAAGTGAAATTGGATACCTGTTGTTTTCCAAAAGGAATCTCGATATACTCCCTGTTGGGAACCAAAAGGTGTCGGAATGAAAACAAGAGCAGACATTCAACAAGGCACATTGGCATTGATGGTTCTGAAAACGCTCGAAGTGCTGGGACCGCTGCACGGCTACGGCATCGCTCGGCGAATCGAGCAGATCAGTGGGGACCAACTGGCTCTGAACCAGGGAACTCTCTACCCGTTGCTGCTCCGGCTGGAGCAGGAGGGCACGATCGTGTCGGAGTGGGGACCATCAGAAAACAATCGTCGCGCTCGCTTTTATCGTCTCACGCGCGCCGGGCGAAAGCAGTTGCAGGCTGAACTCCGCGACTGGCAGCAAACGGCGGACATCGTCGCGCGCTTCCTCGCGATCAACGCGGAGACACGGTCATGAGGCTGCTGAAACGGTTATTCGCCCGCCTGCGCAACCTGGCATCGCGCCAGAGCGACGACCAGCGGTTGCTGGAGGAGATGGAAGAGCACCTTTCCCGCCAGGCCGAAGAGAACCTCCGCTCTGGCATGGCACCAGCCGAAGCGCGCCGTCGGGCAGTGTTGAAATTCGGTGCAGTGGAAGCGATTCGCGAACAATACCACGCCGAAAAGAGCCTGCCTTTCGTCGAAAGCATCGTGCAGGACGTGCGCTATTCCTTGCGAATCCTGCGCAAGAGCTGGGGCTTCACATCGATTGCGGCAATCTCGCTGGCGCTGGCCGTCGGCGCCAACACAACCATTTTTTCGGTCATGAAGCGTCTGCTTCTCGACCGACTCGAGGTGCCCCATGCCGAGCAACTCCGCCTGCTCCATTGGCATGGAGACAAGCACACGGCGGTCTCCAACATGTGGGGGATCACTGACAACGTGGCGGAAGGAATCGCCGCGACAGCGTTTTCCTATCCTGCATTTGAACAACTTCGACGCGAGAACCACGTGCTCGAAGAGCTTTTCGCATTCAAGAACGTGGGGACGATGAATGCAACAATTGATAGCAGTGCGCAGATCCTGCAGGGCGAGTTAGTAAGCGGAAACTTTTTTGATCAGCTTCAAGTGCAGCCGCAGCTCGGTCGCCCCATTCTTCCCGACGACGACAGGATCGGCGCGCCGACCGTCGCTCTAATCAGCGCAGAAGTTTGGCAACGAGCGTTCGGATCCTCGCCCGCAGTCGTGGGCCGCACGATCACAGTCAACATGGCGCCAGTGACGATTATTGGCGTAGCGCCTTCGGGGTTCACGGGTGCCGAGAGTGTGCAGTCAAGCCCGGATCTCTTCCTTCCCTTAAGTTCGCAGCCGTTGGTAGAGCCGCGCGGCAGGAATGGGTCCCTGCTTGGTGCATCGAGCCCCCAAATATGGTGGCTGAATATCATGGGACGCGCGAGGGACGGGGTTGCGGATAGCAGTGCCCAGGCCGCTCTGGATACATCATTGTCAGCGGTCGTGCGCTCAACGTTGCGCCTGGACGCGAACACCACCATTCCTCGACTCGACGTGCTGGACGGCAGCCGCGGATTGTTTCGGTCAAAGCAGATGTTCGCGAAGCCCGTCGAAGTGCTGATGGCAGTCGTCGGCCTGGTGCTCCTCTTAGCCTGCTCCAACATCGCAAGCCTGCTGTTTGCGCGCTCCATGGCGAGGCAACGGGAAGTCGCCTTGCGGCTCGCCCTCGGAGCAGGACGGGCACGCGTGTTGCGTGGCGTGCTTACGGAAAGCCTCTTGCTCTCCGCCCTCGGAGGGACTCTCGGCGTGGCTCTGGCCTTTGTCGGCTGCCGCACGCTGCCGGCACTGCTGGCGAATCCTTGGGAGGCGTCACAATTCAGAATGCCGCTCGACTGGACCGTGCTGGCATTCACCGCGAGCGTCACGCTGCTGAGCGGGTTGCTCTTCGGCACGGTGCCAGCATGGATTGCAACTCGGAGCGATGGCGGAGCTTGCCTGAAGGCCACAGGGGCGGGCAACACGCGACGGCGCAAGGGTCTTTCCGGAAGGATGATCGTTACCTTCCAGATAATGTTGTCGACATTGCTGGTGGCCGGGGCCCTCCTTTTTGTGGGAACGCTCATCCAACTCGCCCACGTCAATCCCGGATTCCGCACCGATCATCTCGTGTTGTTTGCGATTCAGCAACCCGAGTCGCGTTATCCCGCTCCGAAAGATCTGCAACTGCATCATCAGATCGAAGAGCGGCTGCGCGCCTTGCCCGGCGTGCAGAGCGTGACGCTCTCGGAGGTGGGCTACATTTCCGACAGCATGGAGAACACTAACTTTCTGCCCGAGGGAGAAACCCCGAACCCAGACAAAGATCAGTCTGCGTGGAATAATGCCGTTGGCTCCGGTTTCTTTCATACGATGGGCATTCCAATCCTGGCAGGCCGCGACTTTAATGAGAGCGACACGGCGAGTGCACCAAAAGTCGGCATCCTCAGCGAGAGCCTCGCGCGCAAGGCTTTCCCGGGTCAGAATCCCATCGGCAGGCGTTTCCTTGCTCACTTTCATCCGAGCGAAGGCAAGCCCGGCGACTTGATCGAAGTGGTCGGCATATGCGGCGATACGCGATACTGGTCGCTCAAGCAGGACCCCGTCGGCATGTTTTATCAGCCGTATCAGCAGACGCCGAACCTCGATTTCGGAGCAACCTACGAAGTGCGAACCAGCCTCAGTCCTGCGTCAGTCGCTCCGTCGCTGCGCAAGGCGGTGCAGTCGATCGATCCGGATTTGCCGTTGCAGGAGATCCGCACCCAACAAGAGCAGATTGAGGCTTCGATGCAACAGGAGCGGATCATCGCGGCGCTAACCGCGTCTTTCGGCGTGCTTGCGCTGGTGCTCGCATCTGTGGGCGTCTATGGCGTGATGGCCTATTCCGTTGCGCAACGCACGAGCGAGATCGGGATTCGAATGGCCCTCGGCGCCCTGCCGCGGGAAGTGCTCACGATGGTCTTGCGCGAGGCCACATGGATTGCGCTGGTGGGCATCACCTGCGGCATCGGCGCGACTCTTCTATCAACCCGCCTCGTAGCCTCGCTCCTTTACGGTTTGCATCCGAATGATCCGCTCATATTGGCAACATCCGCTTTGCTGCTGGCGTTGGTCGGACTGGTGGCAAGCTGGATTCCTGCTCGCTGCGCCGCGGCGGTAGAGCCCATGCAGGCTTTGAGACACGAATGATAGAGAAACAGAGTTGCCCGCGAGGAAGCTTGACGAGGGAATTGTGGGTGGACGCCCGTACTGGCGCGCGTCGGAGCAGCCAGGGCGCTGGACGATAATCTCTCAACCGCTCTGCCGTCTCGCAGGATTCTCCCAGAATGCAACTGCGATCCGTCTTCACCGTTTAGCGGAGTATGCAGAAGGAAGCACACGGTTACTGTGTATTAGTCCGTTTAGTGGAGCAGGACAAATCCCATCCTCAGGGCGAGCGCGACCACCGCGATTAGAAAGATTCGCCGCAGCCACAAGGCTGACAACCACGTTGCGATATTTCCTCCGACGACCGCGCCAAGGAACATCGTTCCCCCAAGAATAAGGCCGAGCTTGCAGTCAACAATTCCACGTTATGCAAAGATCGCCGTCGCCACGAGCGAAAAAATTAGGAAACCTTCGATGTTCGTTCGTTTACGTGTCGCGCCGGAAATCATAGAAGACACGAATGAGGTTGCCATCAAGATCGGCGGCCGTAAACTCGCGCAGCTTCCACGGTTTGTCCTCGGGCTCGGAAACGATCTTCGCTTGCTCGGCCTTCCACTGTGCGAAGAGTTCGTTCACCTCAGCCTTGCTATCGAGATTGAGCCAGAATAAGGATAGGGCCCACATTGCCGTAGAACTCTCGGAAGGGGCGATTGGTGATGAACCGTCTGCAATTCCCCCTTGAGATGCCTGCAATGCCGCCTTCGTCGTCCCCCCCATCGGGGGTGAAGTCTAGCGTATAGCGTGTAGCGTGTTGACATAGTAGGCTGCGGCTTTGTTGACGTTGGCCGCCGGGGATCTCCGGGACTGGAGCGGGACGTCATGGGGTCGTGGGTTCATCGTAGCAGGAGCAATTGGCTTGGGCTGCGAAAAACTCGTTAGGCAAAAAAAAGGCCAGCTCTAGGCTGGCCAGGAGACAACCGCATGTTCAAAGGGTTTAGTTTGGTGAGCTGCTGTCTTTCTTCATCGAGTCTCCCGCCATTTTGAGGGATACGACATCGACTTCGTTCCTGTCAGCAGAAAGATGTGCTTTGAGCGTGACGTGGTGTCCTTCGTGGCCTTTGACAGAATCCGGGTTGCTGATCGTCCAGCTCTTGCCGTCTTTGTCGCTTACGAAGGTCTTTCCGTCGTCGCTGATTTTGCCCGTGATGCTGGCAGCTTTCGTGGAGGTGTCGGATTTCTTGGAATCCTGCGGCATCGTGTCTTGAGCCACCAGGCCAAGCGAAGTCAGCAGGGTAAGGGCGAAGAGAATCGCCATCAGTTTTTTCATTCGGTCTCCTTTGCGAAAATTAACTCGTGCCCGGCTCCGCTCCAGAAACGGGGGGGTGGTAGTCATGAGGGTCCGAATGTCGAGTCGATCCTGTCGACGCTAACCCATGACTACCCAAGCATTTACCTCGCATACAGCGCCAAGATAAAGGATAAGCTGAGTTCCAACAATACAGCGAACGCCGTAGTTGCCGATGCGTGTGTCTTACCCCTCAGCTTGAAGGATCAACAGGTCGCACAAAGCTCGATACGATTTTACGAAAGATGGCGGGATGGTTGACGAAACAGTGCGCCGTGAAAGGCGTTGGACTTCAGCGGGTGCAACTCCAGCTCGGGAACTGGTTCGCTCCACCTGATAGAAGCAATCGAAGCGGCAGCGGAGGCAACAAAGCTGTCGGAGCTTTCGATGGAAAGGGTCGCCTTGGCGACTCCGCGAGCCTGCAGGCCGTAACGTGAGTGAACGCTGAGCAGGCCTCGAAAAAACAATTGCAGGAGCCGACCTTACTGTTTCACGGGGAAGGCCGCTGGCAATGGAGATAGACGAGCGAACAAGCTCCATCGAACCTGCCGGAGTAATGGCGATGCCATGTACGCAGAGGAGGCTAGACGCAACGCGGGAAGCCCCAGCGGTGATCGCGGTAAGGATCAACTGGCAACTCGCGAGAGACCGGCCGGGCCGTATGGTGGCGGAGAGACTCGTAGGACCGAGGAAGCCGGGTAACGCCGGTGGAGGGAAGGGGCCTGGACAAGCGGTCAGATACCAAGTAGGTATCGTCTAGACGAACGTGTCCGAGATAAGTGGAAAGAACCGGAAATCGCCGTTCGACATCGTCGCCGGAGCGATACCAACGTACACGCAAAACAACCGTGCACGACATCGATTAGCCGGCGACCGAGTTTCCAGCGAGTCTCTGAATCAAGATCGAAACTCATAGCCTTCTTCTCCATTCTTCAGGTTTTTGAGCAGATTCCGCACTTCTTGAGGCGATAGCTTCTGCAATTGATTTAGCAGCGCCTCCTGACTCACGTTTGCCGGTGCCACAGGCGGGGGGCGTCGCGGAATGGGAGTGCGTGCCTTCAGGCCCATCGCCTGTGCCTTCTCCACTTCCTTCGCCAGTCCCGCAATCGTCGGCGTCTCAAATACAGTCCGCACCAGCAACTCCACTTCAAACATCCGCCGGATTCGGGCCGTCACCTGCAGCACCAGCAACGAATGTCCTCCCAACTCGAAAAAGTTCTGCTCCCTCCCCACCTGCTCCACTTTCAGCAACTCCCTCCACATCTCCGCCAGCTTCTCTTCCACCTCATTCCGCGGACCCGCCAGCTCTTCCTGGTCGACCAGCGCTTTCCCTCCGTACTCCGCCAGCGCTCCCCGATTCACCTTCCCACTCGCCAACAACGGCAACCCTTCCAACTGCCAGTAACTCGCTGGCACCATGTGTTCTGGCAGTTTGCTCCGGAGATAGCGCCGCAGCTCTCCCCCCGATGGCCCGGCCTTGCCCTCCTCCTTCATCACCACGTACGCCACCAGCTTCTGCTGCTCTCCTTCCCCGCTCACCACTACCACCGCTTCCCCTACTCCCGCATGCCCCCCCAGCACCGACTCGATTTCTCCTAACTCGATGCGCAGCCCACGCAGCTTCACCTGGCTGTCGACCCGGCCCAGATACTCGATTTCTCCGTTCCCGCGGAAGCGTCCCAAGTCTCCCGTGCGATACAACCGCGGCGACTCTTCCGGCGCCAGCCAGTTTCGGACGAAGCGTTCCGCCGTCAACTCCGGCCGGTTCAGATATCCCCGGGCCAGCCCATCCCCGCCCACAAATATCTCCCCGCGAATGCCCACCGGCACCGGTTCGCCATGCTCATCCACCAGGTAGATCTGCGTGTTGCTGATGGGCTTGCCAATGGCCACGCTGCCTGCCAGGTCCCGCTCCCCCACCTCCTGGCAACTAACATCGGCAGACACTTCCGACGAGCCATAGATATTCAGCAACATCGCTTCCGCAAACCCCTCGCGAAAACGTTTGGCCAGATCCGCCGGCAGAACCTCGCCGCTGCACGACCACAGCCTCAGTTCCGGCACCCGGCGCCGCAGATCCGGAGCGTAATCCAGCAGCGTGCGCAACAACGAGGGAACTAGAACTATCCGCGTCACACGCTCCCGCGCCAGCACCTGCAGCATCTCCTCGGGATCGCGCACCGCCTCGGGCGCTAGAATCACGTTCGGAATTCCGGCCAGCAGCGGTCCAAAGATTTCCCAGATGGAATCCACGAATCCCAGGTTCGTCTTCTGACAGCAAACCTCTCCCGCTCGGAACGGATAGCTCCGCCACATCCAGGAGAACCGATTCATCGCCCCCCGATGCGTCCCTTCCACCCCTTTCGGCATCCCAGTCGAACCCGACGTGTAGATGATGTAGGCGCGTTGATCGCTGGAGACTAATATTGAAGGATTGGTCGTGGGCTCGCCGCTAAGGCCATCACCTTCCGTATCGAACGCCAGCACATTGCGCGCGTTTTCCGGCAAAAGATTCTTAATCGCGGAGTGAGTAATGATGCTGCACAGCGAAGCATCGTCGATTAAGAACCTAAGGCGTTCGAGTGGATGCGCTGGATCGAGCGGAACATAGGCTGCTCCGGCCTTGAGTACACTCAGAAGGGCCACTACCATTTCCGCAGAACGTTCCAGAAAAACTCCGACCAGAGAGCCCGGCCTGACCCCTTTCTCGACCAGCAAATCCGCAAGGCGGTTGGCTTCGTCGTTGAGCTGCCGATAGCTCCATTTTTTTCCTGCGCACACAAACGCGGTCGCGTCAGGGGAGCGATTCACCTGACTTTCGAATGCTCGGTGAACGGGCACGTCCCTGGAATAGTCGGTCGCAGTCTGATTCCAGTCCGTCAGCACCTGCTGGCGCTCCTGGACGCTCATGATCGGGATTTTAGCCAGACTCAGATCCGGATTCTCCACCACAGCGCGCAACAGGTTCTCGAAATGTCCTAACATCCGGCGAATCGTCGCCCGCTCAAACAGATCTATGTTGTATTCGAACTGGCAATGGAACTCGCTGTTCTCCCACACCTCGACCGACAGGTCGAACTTGGCGATCCCGGCCTCGAAGGGCATCTCCTTGATGCTGAGTCCTGGAATCTCAAAAACCTGCTTGGGAATGTTCTGGAAGGTGAACATGACCTGGAACAGCGGATGCGTGTCCGTCGAACGCTGCGGGACCAACTCCTCGACGAGCTTCTCAAAGGGAACATCCTGATGCATGTAAGCTTCAAGAGCGAATGATCGAACCTGCCGAATCAGATCGCGGAAGCTCATGTTGGTCGAAAAATCAGTCCGGAAGACCAATGTATTCACGAACAGACCGATCATGTCTTCAATTTCGACTTCGTTACGCCCCGCGATGGGAGCGCCGATCAGAATGCTCTCCTGCTTGGCGTACCGCCAGAGCAAGGACTGAAATGCAGCCACGGCAACCATGAACAGAGTGGAACTCTCGGCCCGCGCGAGGGCCTTCAGTTTCCCCAGGGTGGCGCTATTCAGGGTGATTTCCTCCTTGGCGCCGTGCCAACTATGTGCGCTGGGACGCGGATGGTCGGTTGGCAGATCGAGCAACGTTTGTGCACCAGCCAACTTGTTTTTCCAGTGTTCTATTTCCCGCGTGAGCACCTTGCCGCTCATGTGCTCACGTTGTCGCTGCGCGTACTCCGTGTATTGGAGACGCAGTTCGGGAAGCTCAGGCGTCTCGTTGTTTGTGAGGGCCGCGTAGCACTTTGTCAGTTCGCGGAAGAGAAGCGCAATCGACCACCCATCGGTGACAATGTGATGCATCACCAACACGAGGAGATGTGTTTCCGGCAACAGCCGGACTAGGATTGGCCGAAGTAATGGCCCTTCGGTCAGGTCAAAGGGCTTTTTCCCTTCCTCACTGGCAATGCGTAGGGCCTCGGTCTCGCGCTCGCTCTGGGGGAATGCGGCCAGATCGACGACCCGGATATTCACATCCACATCGGACAGCACGATTTGTCGGGCTTCGCCATCAACGGAATCAAAGACAGTGCGCAGCGAGGCGTGGCGCTGTGTGACTATGTGGAAAGACCGAGTCAATACGTCAACGTTCAGCGGACCCGTGATCCGGAAGGCGCGAGGAAGGTTATAGGCAGCAGTTCCGGGCTCAAGTTGATCGAGGAACCATAGTCTCTGCTGCGCGAACGAAGCAGGGAACGCCGCCTGGGTCATCGTGTTAATTCCTCAATCTTAATTTGGCACATAAATCGACAACAGAGGTTAGCCGTCAAGACTATGCCCCAAAAGGTGCGAGTCGATTATCCGTATTTCGCTGTATACCGCTTTATGCTGGTTTTGGCATCCTAATCTTCGGCCGCATCGTTAGGGAGTAATGAATGAGCGGCCCAACCCGTCAATTATATATCTGCCGGACCGGTCGGTTTCACCATATAATAATTGGCGGAATCAGGCTTGGGTAGCGGTATTTCGATTAGTGAAAAGTGTTCTATTTTGAACAGTTTCACCTGGGCGCCAGCCCTACCGTTACGTGGCCTGCGGTTTCCAGCTCGTTCCTTACCTCGAGATGTGGGGATAGGTCAGGATTGCAGATGTCGCTATCGTCACTTGTTCCAAATGAGGGCTACTCGCTTCGGCCCAAGCTGTGCAGTTTTGATGCCGAAATCGCCGCATATTGCGGCAAATCCGAATTCTGTGCTCTCTCGTCCGCTCAAGACGGTCCCGTATCTGCCGGCATAGCGGCCCTTGAGCGGCGAAGGACTTGACGCGCATGCTGGATGGAAGCCAAAACGTCGTGACCGGCGAGGGGCAGACCAGACGCCTTGCCGATTTGCTTCTCCAGGCCAGTCCGGCTGTTTATGCCGCATCCTTGGTGCAGCAGCGTCTGTGGTTTCTGGACCAGCTGCAAGGGCAAAGCACCGCTTACAACGTGCATCTGGGACTATGGCTGAGAGGTTCGCTCGATCTGACCGCGCTTCAATCCGCTTTCCGGGAGATGGTGAACCGGCACGACAGTCTACGCACAGCATTCCGGCTTGAGAGAGGGAACCTGCAGCAGGTTGTAGTGGAAAACTGCGATCCGGAGATCCCTCTCACCGATCTGACGGGTGTCGCCGACCCTACTGCAGAGGCCTACCGGCTTGCCCGCCGTGAAGTTGCGGCACCCTTCGACCTGAGCAGGGCGCCGTTGTTTCGCGTGCGTCTGTTCCGCGCTACAACGCTCGATCATGTTTTTCTTTGTACGATGCATCACATTATTACGGATGCCTGGTCGCTGCAGATCTTTGCCAAAGAATTGGCGCGGCTCTATGGTGCCTATTCGCAGGGTCAAGCGCCGTCGCTGCCGCCCCTTCCTATCCGCTATGGCGACTTCGCCGAGTGGCAACTGGAGTGGTTCCACACCGATAGAGTTCAGCAGCAGCTGGCTTATTGGAAAAACAAACTTGAAGGAGCGCCCGCTCTCCTGGAGCTGCCAACCGATACGGCTCGGCCTTCAGAACAAACGTTCGAAGGCGCGATTGAGTTTGCACCGATCTCGAGCGACATCATTGAGGGAATTAAAGACGTAGCAACTCGTTGCCAAGCCACGCCTTTCATGGTGCAGTTGGCTGCCTTCAAAGTCTTGCTGCATCGCTACGCCAAACAAGATGACGTATTGGTTGGGATTCCGGTCGCCGGTCGTGACCACGTGGAAACGGAGGGGCTGATCGGATTCTTCGTCAATACGCTAGTCTTGCGCGATGACTTGTCAGGCAATCCGCGGTTCACGGACTTGGTGACTCGGGTGCGCGAGACACTGATGGGTGCATTCTCCAATGTGGACGTTCCTTTTGAAAAGATAGTCGAGGTCCTTCAGCCTGAACGTAATCTCAGTTTCAACCCGCTGTTTCAGGTCATGTTCGCGACCCTCAAGTCCGCCGTCCGCTCGCACGAATTCGGTGCCCTGACAGCGTTTCCCTACGTGGTCAGCCCAGAAAGTTCAATCTTCGACCTCAGCCTTACGGTGATCGAGGACATCGACCAGAAATGGTGGGCACAGATCGAGTACAACACAAATCTGTTCAAGCAGGAGCGCATCAGGCGCATGCTGAGTGATTACACATCGGTTCTTGAAGCCGTGGTATCGGGTCCTGAGGACCGCATCCTCGCGTTGCCCCTGCCCAGCCTGCCAGACTCTGCAGACATATTGAATGTTTCCTCCCCAGACAAGCGAAGTGGTAACGAAGTCACGAAACGAAGATTCCCCCTTGCTTCTACTGGCAGAGATTCTGAACGCCGAATCGATCCCATTAACGAGGAACAGAAATTGCTGGCCGAAATCTGGAAACAGGTTCTGGGGGTTCAAGAAGTTGGGATTCGTGACAGCTTTTTCGACATCGGGGGGCACTCCCTGGTCGCTGCCAGCCTGATCGCGCAAATACAAGAGGTTACGGGCCGGCGGATTCCGGTGTCGGCGATCTTTCGCGCACCGACGATTGAAGCCTTCGCGCCACTGTTGCGTGATGATCTAGTCCCTCAACCTGACCCGGTCCTCATGAAACTACAAGCGGGGGACGGAATTATTCCCTTCTTCGGAGTTGCTGCGCCGGGAGCGGGTGCTTTTGGCCTGGCGCTTCTGGCGCACCACTTGGGAAGAAATCAGTCGGTGTACAAAGTGCAGGCAGCCACGCCAATTGTGAAGGGCCGCCCATTTACGAAAAATGAGTTGGAGGTCCTCGCCCGGGAATACATCGCTGCGATGCGATCGGTGCAACCGCACGGTCCTTACTGCCTTGGGGGCATGTGTGAGGGTGTTCTTATCGCTCAGGAGATCGTTCTCCAACTCGAGTCCCGGCATGAGGAGGTGGGACTGTTCGTAATATTCGATACCTGGGTGCTGGAGAACTCCCAGATACGTGCACTGTGGGCCATCGACTATTACCATCACAGATATCAGATTTTCCGCAGCCTTCCACCGCAGGAGAAGCTTGCCACTACGAAGAGATTTATCAAACGCATATCCCACATGAATGGGAAGCATGGGAACGGTGTTGGCAGTGGCTGGGATCGGGCATATTGGCCGGGAGACAAGTTCGTTGCGCCGCGGTTTCAAGCGCCCGTACTGTTGTACAAGAGAGTGCGGCAGCCTTATTACTATGTGCGGGACCGGCAAATGGGCTGGGGAGCTCGGTCAGGGGGTGGAGTCGAAATCTGCGAGCTGAATTGCGAGCATCTTGACTTCTTACGGCAGCCCCAAGTCGGGATCGTCGGCCAAATCCTGGCAGGCAGGTTGCAGGGAATCAGAAAGCGCGAGATACAGCGAGCATACGCGGTTCTCTCCGCCTATTAGCGATCCGCTGGAATTCAGGTCTAGACCTTGGAAGCACATTGACTAAAGGAAAATTAGGGATGACCGAGCGTCCCGAGGTGGCGGCTTCGTTTATTGCGCGCCCGGGCGAGACGCCGGCGTCAGCGGCGGTCCGGCAATCGGCCACCACGGCACGCAGCCAAGTGCGCCCGGTGAAAGTGATTCGTCCGCCCGCGTTCTCGGTGGGCACGATCTTCAGCGGCCTACAGACGCTCACCCGGTTCTCGGATCTTCTCTGGATACTGAGCCTGTTTCGGCTCAAAGTTCGCTATAAGCAATCGGCTCTTGGCTGGGCTTGGGCTGCGCTTCAGCCTCTCGCGCTAATGACCATCTACACCATTGTGTTTACCCGCGTAACCACGGTGGCGACAGGCGGCATTCCGTATCCTCTGTTCGTGTTATGTGCCCTTCTGCCGTGGATATTCTTTTCCAGCTCGATTTTAAACGCCGTGCACGGATTGGTCTTGTATCCGAATCTGCTCACCAAGATGTATTTCCCGCGCGAGATCATCCCGCTGTCTTACCTGGCGGCAGGCTTTGCCGACTTTCTCATCGGTTGCGTGATCCTGGCCGGGTTCATGGCTCATTACCGGGTCTCACTTACTTGGAATCTGCTGTACGCGATTCCGATCGTTATCGTGCTGGCCAGCTTTGCTGCCGCCATTGCCCTGTTGTTCTCGGCAATACACGTTCGCTTCCGCGATATCGGGCTCGCCATGCCGCTTTTGCTGCAAGTATGGATGTTCACCATTCCCGTCGTCTATTCGCTTCAGTCGGTGCCGGTGCGCTTTCGCAAACTGTATTTGCTCGATCCCATCGCGGGTCTGATTGAGAACTTTCGTACTGTATTACTCCGCGGCCGCAGACCTGACGCAACCGGTCTCGCGCTCTCTGCCGCAATCGCGTTCGCTTGTCTTGCGATCGCCTACGCATATTTCAAGTCTTCCGAAGCCACAATGGCCGACATCATCTGAACTCATGATTGACATAAGGCTCGATCGAGTATCGAAACAGTACAGACTGCGAACGTCCGGCGACTCACCGAAACGCTCGTATTCGGCTCCTTTCAGGAGGCGATCGGCCCCGATGTGGGCGCTCAGCGACATCAGTTTCCAGGTTGAACAGGGAGAGGCTCTGGGGATCGTGGGACACAACGGTGCAGGCAAGACAACCATCCTCAGGATCCTCTCCGGCATCACCACTCCGACGAAAGGCGAGATCACGGTTCGAGGAAGATTGGCTGCGTTGGTGGAAGTGGGTTCTGGATTTCATCCGGAGCTTACCGGACGCGAGAACATCGATTTGCACGGCGCGATGCTCGGGATGCGGAGCTCGGAAATACGCCGGAAGCTGGACAGCATTATCGAGTTTTCAGGGGTCGGCCAGTACATCGATGTGCCGGTTAAGCGGTACTCCTCGGGGATGTATGTACGGTTGGGGTTTTCCATCGCAGCACACCTGGACCCCGACATTCTGTTACTCGACGAAGTCCTGGCCGTCGGAGACGCAGCATTTCAGGCGAAATGCCTGGACCGCATTGCCGAGCTGAGACGAGCGGGCCGCACGATGCTCTTTATCTCGCACGATCTTGCTGCCGTGTACCGCCTCTGCGATCGGGCTCTTCTGCTGGACCATGGCCGGGTGGTTGCGGACGGGCCGCCAAGAGAAATCATCGACGAATATCAGCAGATGACTTTTAGTAACGATCCGGGACCGGTCAGCCTCGCCGAACCAGAATCACCGGCGCAATGTACAAGCATTTCCTTCCTGGCACCCGATTCTACAGATGGCGTTCGAACCGGCTACCCGATGGTGGCTCGGTTCGGCTATCGTACACGGCAGACCATTCCTGCGGTGGTGTTTCGAATCTCGCTCTATTGGCCCAGCGGTTATTTATGTGCTCGGCTCGCCACCGACTCTTCGCACGGGGCTCTTAAGCTGGGGCCGGGCGAGGGCAGAATTGAGTTCCACTGCCCTGTACTACCGGTTGTCCCGGGACTTTACCGGGTAGACCTTTCTATCGAGTCTAACGGGCAGGAGATCGAGGTGCGGCAGCGCTGCGCAACTCTTAATGTGGGACCGGGGAAGTTTGTTGTAGGCGACTTCTATATCGAAAACTCATGGAAATTGGTGGAGGGAGCCTCGCCCGGGGAGAAGAGCTTCCACTAGCCGCTGTCGTACGGGAGAAACTGCAGGTTTTGAAAAGCGCCGGAAGTCAGCTCCGGCGCTTTTCTGTCTGTCACTGTTCCGAGGAATGAAGGGAACCGTAAGCTCAGTAGTGTGGCAACGAAGTGCCGTTCAATGCCGCAGTTACCAGTGTTCCGGCATAGGCATTATCCACGGTTACTGAAGTCGTGAACGTCATTCCGTACCTCCAGCTGGAAGGCGCCTCGGCATGAATGCCCGAGAGAATAACCCATCCACTTCCAGACTTGCCCTCTACGATCGCCGGCGTGCCATCCGGGTACTTGCCCACGATGCTGCCCCATCCGGAGAGCTCGGGGCCCTCCTGCCAATACTGATCCAGCGTGCCGGAGTCGGGACTCGAAATCTCGACCGCCTCCTTGTC
>Ga0224561_1000001_pt1 | contig 39299 bp, 33 predicted proteins | sample CSU2metagenome_FD_180953 | JGI IMG/M metagenome (GOLD analysis project Ga0224561, IMG submission 180953) | Soil microbial communities from Bohemian Forest, Czech Republic - CSU2 | ecosystem: Environmental > Terrestrial > Soil > Temperate forest | place: Czech Republic: South Bohemian Region... | reverse complement strand
CGCTGCAAGTGGTTGGAAATAAAAGCGTAGAAAATCTGGCGGAGAGGGAGGGATTCGAACCCCCGATACCCTTTCGGGTATGCCGGTTTTCAAGACCGGAGCCATCAACCACTCGGCCACCTCTCCAGTCCCTATATAGTTTTACTATAACCTTGTTCACTTTGAGCGGCACTCTGTGCGTCGCCCGGACACAAATTCCCGAAGGAGGTAGGGTTTCCGCGTGATCCGCGGCTGGCGCCGATTTCACTTCTTGTAAACCACGCCGCCCTTCATCACAAACCCCACGTTCTCTACGGCGCTAATGTCCTGCAGCGGATCGCCTGGCACGGCAACTATATCGGCCAGATAGCCGGATTCGAGCGCCCCGATATGTCCCTCCCACCCCAGCAGCTTGGCTCCATTCATCAGGTCCGCCTGCAGCACTGCCAGCGGCGACATGCCGTACTTCACCATCAGCACCAGCTCGCGGGCCTGCGTTCCGTGGGGAAATGGACCTACGTCAGAACCTACTGCCATGGGAACGCCAGCGGCGACTTGCTTCATGAAATCCTGCACCTTCAAGTCGAGCATCTGATGTTCCCGGGCGGCTTGGGCCGGCGTTGCCGCATGCTCGGCGAAGTATTCGAAGATCGTGAAAGTCGGAACCGCGAAGATTTGTTTCTCGCGCATCAGCCTGATGGTCTCGTCGCTCAGCTGGTTGGCGTGGTCGATCGAGGCAACTCCCGCTTGCGAGGCATAGAGCGTTCCCGGCTCTCCGGTGGCGTGCACCGCCACTTTTCGGCCCAGGCGCGCTGCCTCATGCACGGCGACCTCAAGCTGCGCTTCCGTGTATTGGTAAATCGTGTGGAATTTGCCGTCCACCACCGAGTCGGGCCCCGTCTCGTAAATCTTGATGAAGTCCGCGCCTTCCTTGAACTGCCGCCGTATTACCGCGACCAGTTCGTCCGCGTTGTTCGCATAATCTGCATTTGGCAGCACGTGCTGCTCCGGGTTGTAACCAATCGCGTCCTCGTGGCCGCCCATGATGTTCACGGCATTGCCGCTGATGCGCAACCGGGGGCCAGGAATGAGTCCCTCGTTAATGGTATTGCGGACCGCCGTGTCCGCCGAGCCTGCGCCTTCGGTGCCCATGTCGCGCTCCGCGGTGAAGCCCGCCATCAGATCGTCGCGTGCCGCCAGGGTCGCCGTAATGGTGCGTTGCGGCACCGATTCCTGCACGGTCTGCAGATCCTCCGCACCCGGATGAAGAAAGAGATGGATGTGAGCATCAATCAGGCCGGGCATCAGCGTGCGGTCACCCAGATCGAGCACTTCGGCTCCCGCGGGACGCTTCACCGCAGTCCCGACTTCGACGATGCGATCACCCTGCACCAGCACTTCGCCGGGCTTCACGACGCGTCCGTTCTTTACGTCCAGCAGCCGCGCCGCATGCAATACGATTGCGTGCGCCGGGTCAGGCTGGGGCTGACCAGCGGCGCTCAAAATGAGGCCCGATAGTGGCAGCAACAGAGCCAACAACAAGATGCAACGAGGTTTCGTCATAAATTTGTTGGACGCGATGGTACCACCTGGAATCACGAGGGTGCTAGGATCTCGCCTTTCTGCAGCGCGCTCCTCCGCTGTTCGCCCCAACCCCACCCGTCCGGTTCCGTAGTACACTTCTGGCCATGATGCCCCGACGCATTGTCTTCGCTGCATTGGTCCTGGTTGGTTTCATTTGCGGTCTGCTTCCGGCACAGGATACTTCTTCCAAACCAGCACGTGGAGTGCAGAAACAATCCTTCGGCACGCGGGAGGGGAGGCCCGTCAACTTGTACACGCTCACCAATTCCCATGGCGTTGAAGTCCGTGCCATGAACTACGGCGGCATCATTCTTTCCATTCGCATCCCCGACCGCAAGGGCCAGTTCGCTGACATTGTCCTCGGCCACGACAGCTTCGAAGGCTATCTCCCGAACACTCCGTACTTGGGCGCGCTGGTCGGGCGATATGCCAACCGCATTGCCAACGGCACGTTCACACTCGACGGCAAGACCTACACTCTGCCCAAGAACAACGGCCCTAACACTCTGCATGGCGGCGTCACCAGAACATTCGACAAAGTGGTCTGGGATGACGCGCCTCTCAAAGGCGACAAGCCGGGTGTGACGTTCACCTATCTCAGCAAGGACGGCGAGGAAGGATTCCCCGGCAATCTTACGGCCAAGGTGACCTACAGCTTGAGTGACGACAACGAGCTCTTGATTGATTACGAGGCCACGACCGACAAAGCGAGCCCCATCAACCTGAGCCAGCATAGCTATTTCAATCTCGCGGGCGAGGGTTCAGGCGACATCCTCAACACGGAACTCATGCTGAATGCCGATCGCTTCACGCCGGTCGACAAGAATCTGATCCCTACTGGCGAGCTTCGTCCGGTGAAAGGAACGCCACTCGACTTCACGACTCCGACCAGGATCGGCGCGCGCATCGAAGACAACTACGAACAGTTGGTGCTAGGCAAAGGCTACGACCACAACTTCATCATCAACCGCAAGAGCGGCGGTCTGGAGTTGGCCGCGCGCGCCTACGAACCTGGCAGCGGGCGAGTTCTGGAAGTGCTTACCACGCAGCCGGGAGTGCAGTTCTACACCGGAAATTTTCTGGATGGGACAGTTACTGGAAAACAGGGCCACGTCTACAAATACCGCAATGCCTTTTGTCTCGAGACCCAACACTACCCGGATTCGCCGAATCACCCGGATTTTCCTTCGACGATTTTGAAGCCGGGCCAGACGTTCCACGAGAAGACGGTTTTCAAGTTCTCGACCAAGTAGCGAGGTAGCGCCGAACTTGGCTGATCGGTGGTTTTGGGAAGGGCACCACTTCCGTCGTGCCGCTAACCTTAACCGCGTTCACTCCCCCCGCAACTCCTCCATCAGCGCCTTCTCCACCTGCTTGCAATGCTGGGGAGTCAGCTTCGCGCCCTTTGAGGTGAGATAGAACGCGTCGATCGCCATCTGCCCCTCGGTGTCGATCAAAGCAATTTCAATATTGCATTCCTGATCAGAAAGGCTGGAAGCAATCCGGTGCAGAAGCCGCGGGCGATCCTGGGCAATCACCTGCAGCAGTGTGCTCGAAGAAGAACACGCATCGTCAAATTCAATTCTGGTTTCTACTTTTACTTTTGTGGCAACGCTTTTTTCTGAGCGTTGGCGGTCGCGCAACATGCGCTCGAGATCGGCCTCGCCCAGCAGAACTTCAGTGATGCTGCGCTTAAAACGCGCCCACTCGGAAAGGTTCAGCTCCAGGGTGCGGAAGCGGTCGGTAAAGTGAATTGTGTCGACCACCGTTCCCGCCTGATTCGAAAATGCATTGGCTTTCACGATGTTCATGCCCCAGGCCGCGAGCACTCCAGTCAGCGTCGCAAAAAGAAACGGACGGTCGCGTGTGACCAGTGTCAAATCGTACCAATGACGGCCTCGCTTCAAATCAATCTGCACCGGATCATCCGCAACCTGATCGGCCATTTCCAGATGCCGCATCACTTCTTCCGCCGAATGCACGCGCAGATAGCGCTGCGGAAATCCTTCCACAAAACTCCGGAACTTGTTGCTGGTCACCGAAGCCAGCGAGCGAAAGCGCGCGAATTTGTCGTCGTGCACATCGGCATGCACGCGCTGGTCGGCACTTCGGTTCAGGTAATTCGCAGCGGAAATGTAGAGCTGCCAGACGTTCTCAGCCTTCCACGGAGTGAGCGCTTCCGGATTCACCGCTTTGATGTCGGCATAGGTCATCAGGCACAACATCTTGAGGCGTTCCGGCGTTCCGACTTTTTCGGCAAACGCCGCCACGGTTTCAGGGTTGAAAATATCGCGCCGCAGAGCGCTCGACAGCTCCAGATGATTGCCGATCAAAAACAGCACGGCTGCCCTCTCGCTAGGGTCGGCATCAAGACGGTCCAGGCAACGGCCGGCGATGTCCAGGCTGCCTTCCACATGATTGCCTCCGGGCACGCCTTTCCCCGTGTCGTGCAAGAGCAGCGCGAGGTAAAGCAATTCCGGATCTTCCAGTTCGCCCAGCAGTTCGGCATAGCGTTTGTCCCACTCCGACTGCGACTCCCGCAGGCGGTGAAGGCTTTCGATCGCCAGGAATGAATGTTCATCGACGGTGAAGCGATGATAATAATCGCGCACCACTAGCGAATCGATGGCTTTCAGTTCCGGCAAGAGCAGAGTTAGCAGGCGCAACGAGTGCATCGCCCGCAATGCGTCAGCGGCATGGGGCTGCAGCAAGGTTTCCTGCAGATAAAGCCAGAGTTCGGCCCCACGCGGCGGATGCGACGCCAGCGCCGGCAGTGCCTGTTCGATGCGGTATTCCGTGGTCGTGCTCAACTTCAGGCCGTGGTGGGCCATGAAGTGAAAAAGGCGCAGCAAAATTTCCGGATCCTGCATCGCGGAAGGCTGCTGCAGAAAAATCAGTCCGTCGACCACGGAAAAATCCGGAGTCGAAAGCCGTGACCGCCAGCTTTGAAATTGACGATAGAGCGAAGACCACGCCTCCGGGATTTCCTCGAGTAGTTGCTCCACGGTGCGCTGCACGGCGCGAGCGTGACCGAAATAAATCCGCATCCAGTCCGCGGCCGTCAGCTCGGAAGAATCCGTGACGCCGATCCTGCGCGTCGCCGCTTCGTCCTGCGCCTCCCAACTAAGCGCGTTATCGTCGCGTCCGTGACGAAAATGCAGAAAGCAGCGCGCCGACATCAGAAACTCCAGCGCCGCATCCAACTGCCTGCGTACCGGGGCCCGCAGCGAACTCGCGTCGGGCCAGTCGTGCAGCTTGTCCATGGCGGAAATCAGCGCCAGCCAGCAGGCCACGTTATAGTCACGCAGTCCACCTGGAGTCTCCTTCAGATTCGGTTCGAGGTGGTAAACCGTTTGGCCAAATTTGCCATGGCGCTCGCGCGTGACTTCTGCTAGCCCCTGCAGCAGGGGTCCTGCTTCCCGCTCCACCAGCTTCGGGATCACCTTGTCGCGGAGCCGGGAAAAAAGATCGCGGTCGCCGGCGAGGTAGCGGCAATCGAGCAGAGAAATAGTGAACTCGGTGTTGTTGGGATCGTAGTGCTCGCACTCGGCCAGCGTGCGAGTCGCAGGACTGAGCTTCAAACGGAGATCCCACAGCTCCTGCGAGAAACGCCGGACTGGATCTTTGAAAGCCTGCTCGTTGCCGCGATCAGAAAACAGAAAAAGCAGGTCGATATCAGAATAAGGGAACAGCCATCCCCGCCCGAACCCTCCCGTGGCGACCAGAGCAAAGTTCCGCGGCTTGTCCGCCTCCGGCGAAATCAAATCCAACCAAAGTCGCTGCAGGATGCCTTCGATCAGTTCCGTGCGCTGCGCCACGGCCGTGCGGCCGTCGCCGCTGGCGCCGAACTCCCGCTGGATCCGCGCCGATTCTTCGTTGAGTGAACCGCGCAACTCGCCGATTAATGAGGACGCTGCCGTCATGAAAGTGAACTCGTACTCCCGTGGCGCAGGCCACATGTGGGGAGGGCTGCCGTAACAGCTGCCGTTCAAGTGCTTTCCGCTTGCGTCCCGTGGGGCCTAATCTTCGCCTTACCAGTCTTAGCGTCACAAGTCTTGAATTCTTACAACGCACCTTCGCCGCGCTCGTCATTGCGAATGCGAATCGCTTCGTCCACGCGGGTCAGAAAAATTTTGCCATCACCGATTTTCCCCGTGCGCGCCGCTCCCAGAATGGCCTGCACGGCTTTCTCCACGATTGCGTCGGCCAGCACCATCTCAAGTTTTGTTTTCGGAATCAGGTCCACGCTGTATTCGCGTCCACGGTAGACCTCGGTGTGCCCCTTCTGACGTCCGTGACCTCGAACCTCAAGCACCGTCATGCCTTCGACGCCAACTTCATGGAGCGCGGTTTTCACTGCGTCCAGTTTGGAATTCTGAATAATCGCCTCGACCTTAGTCATGTTTTGTTTTTGGAGTCCTGTTCTGCGTCCTTAACGCCATCGCCGCGCCAAGTCACCGCGAATTTCTGCCGGCAGATTTCGCTGCCGGCGTCTCCCCATAGTATTCCTCTTCCACCTTCGGGAGAGATCGCGGCCCGGCACATGTTGCTGTCAGGCGATTTATCGCGCCGCGACTTGTGCCTTCGGAATTCGACATCTACGATCTGCCATCCAGAATTCACAGTTTCACATTCCGACCTCGGGGTGCCGAGATCGGGGCTGTCAAGGTGCAATGTCCTTGCCCGCGGGCCTCCAACCCTGGACGCGCTCACTGTATCGTTCACAGCGCGTTCCCGGAAATTCAATCTATTTATCGGCCCTATCAGGTTTTGTTATTGAAAGACGCACCGAAGCTGGCTTCTCAGAGCCGCGCCCACTTTCCACGAGAAGAAAAGACAACAGAACCGCGGACTATGGGTGCGGCTGAGCATTCAGTCCCTGAGGCGCCCCAGGCACCGGCGGCGGAGGCGCCGGCGGTTTGGCAAACTTCGCGTCGTCTACGGGAACATTCTGTTTCAATTCCGTTAATTGAATCGTGAATCTCCCGTTCGGCCTCGCCAGAGTCCAGCGGAACGGAACCTTCACGCCGTCAGCGACGCGGTAGTCGGCGTAGTCAATCTGCGTCGGCAAACGCCCCAGCGGAGTTTCGCCAAAGCGCACCAGGCGCACCAGCAATCCCGATTGCTGGTCAAAATAAAGCCGCAGCGGAGGCTTGTCCTCGCGCTGCCCTACTACTTCGTAAACGTCATGGTCCCCAATTTTTTCTGTTCCGCGCGTGCTTAGTTTGGTAAATATTCGCCTCAAATGTGTTGCCAGGTGAAGATCGGCATCGATCGCGGCTCCGTCAAGGTCGCCCCCATGCATCTCGCGCATCGGACGGCCGACCGTTCCCAGCCAGCCTTCCTGTCCATTAAACGCGGTGACACTATCTCCCTCGGGCATGTGCGTGAACGAAATGCGTTTCTCCGGATCTTTGGAATACACATCGATGGGAAATGATTTATCGCCAACCTCGATGGTTCCCTTTGCCTCGCGGCTGGTGATCTTATCGACGGCGGCAGCGCCGCCCAGCGCCTGCACATACTTGTCGAGCAACTGATCAGCGGACGGCCCGGCCGTTTTCTTAGACTCCCCAGCCTCGCCATTCTCGGCCTCCGCCGGAGCCGCTTTTGCCTCCGCCTTCGGTTCCTCGCTCATGATCGGCGGCGTGCCCATCGGGTCGGGGCTGCCGCGGTGGCAGGAGTAGCACGTTACCTCACGGTGTCCATCGAAATTCTCTTTGTTGATGGCGAACATCATCTCCATCATCTTCCGCGCAGTTTGTTTGTTCTTCTTGTCGTCTTTATCAAATTCCAATCTGCCGCCCGCGCCCTGCACGTGGCAGAATTCGCACTCCACTCCCAGCGAGATGGTGATGAACTGCATCGCCGGAAACACTTGATCGGCGGGAACTCCTTTCAGCACCTTGATGTTCTTGAACTGTTCTTCGGCCAGCTTCGGAGTCGCGCTCTGCGCGGGTGTTCCGGGCACAGATGCGGATTGCGCCTTGAGGCCACCGGCGATCACTCCGCAAGCTACGATGCATGCCGCCGTCACCAAAAATGAATTTCGTTTCCCGTTCATCTTTAGATCGCCTCAGTTGGAATCCTGCAAGTGTAACAAACGTCTTTGGTTCGGATTCAAGGCCCGTTACTGCAAATGTGCCTCCCGGAAATTCGGGTGACGACCTGCGGCTAGATTACCGCTTATCGCCGTTCCTCACTTCGCATCGCCCACTCCGTGCCGCATAAAATACTGCCACTTATCCATCCCCGCCGGCACGGCCACGTCAAAAAATCCCACCATCATTTCGTCTGAGGTCTGGTCGCCCCACGTCACCGTCTTCTCGGGATCGGGATTGTGCGGATTATTCTTCGAATTGTCGTACCACGCAATCGCCCGCAGCCGCGTCCCCGCCTTGAGCGCTCGCGGCTCGGCCAGCCGATAACTCAACTGCCAGTGAAAGTGATAATTCACTCGCAACAGAATCTCCACCGTGCCGTCATCATGCACAATGTCGTACTCAAACCGCTTCCCCCGCAGGTGCATGTGGGGAAATAAACTCAGCAAGGTCGCGTCATTGGGCAGAGTCCCCTGCACCTCCACGCGAAAGTCGTCCGCGCCCGGCGGAATCAGGATCGCGTGATTATTCAACTGCAGCGAAATCACACGCTGCTTGGGAGGCGACTTGGCAAACACCAGCCCGATGCTGGTCTGGTCCCGCTCCGCCGAGCCGTTGGTCGTGTAATGCATCTGAAAGACCAGATCGGACCCAGCCGGCACAAACTTGGCCATGCCCGGCTCCCACTCATCAGGCGAACTCCCGGGCGCATACACGATCAGCAAGTCACTGGTAGTCTCATGAGCCTGCCGCCGCTCCTCGGGATCGGTCAGCGTCGAAGCCGTGAAAGGCTCGCCCACCGGAGCATGCCGCAGCCAAGGCGAATCCGGCGGGCGAATGTAGACCACCGCATGATGCACATGCGCCGGACTCCCCGGCCGCAACTCCGACATTTGCACCCACCGGTCTTCCGCAAAATGCGTAGGCACAATCTCGTACGTGTATTCCATCTCTCCTTGCGCCGGAAGCCGCACCGGCGTCGGCATGGTTATGATCCGGTCCGGCGGCGGAATATTCCATCCCTCGGCCCACTTTCGTGGCGGAGGTGCATCGTGCTCGTCGCCCGCCGGTGCGCCAGCCTCGGCCCATGCGGAGAAGATTGCAATCTGATTGCCGGTCAGTGACGAGTCGTTGGCAAAATGTCCGAATCGCGAATCGGCAAACCACGGCGGCATCATCTTCATCGCAACCTCAGCTGCCATCCGCGGAGCCCACGGCTTGGTTTGAGCGTATGTGACTAGCGGCATGGGGGCAACCTCCCCGGGCCGGTGGCAATTCTGGCAATGGCTCTGGAGAATGGGAAGAACGTCGCGGTAGAAGTTGGGACTCGAGGCTTTACTTGTCGCCTGATCCGCGCCTGCCGGACGCGTCTGCCACGCGCCGGTGCCCGTAACAAGTCCGGCAGTCAGCCCGATCCCTAATAGTGCCGCTAACTTTCTCAGAATATCAAACCTCCCTCACGCATAACGATTTCCCTAAAACCCCCGACGCGGCTGACGCCGCAGCACGCTTCGTGTCCATTTGCGGACACTGGCCTTGAAAAAAACTGAAATAAAGTTGCTCCCGCAGACGTCTTTACCATTGTGACATCCTCCCCGAACCCCGCACCGAACACATCATGCAAATAATGTGACAACAACAGGAATTTTTCACGGAACTGTTGCATCCAATTTCGCGTAGCTCGGCTAGGCGGATCTCTGTCCCCTCGCGGCACTTTGCGGAGGTCTCAATCGTGATCAACAAATGTTTGGTGTTTTTGATCTTGGTGTCTATGGCCTTGCCCGCGTTCGCGGCCCAGCATGTTGCGGTGCATCCCAGGCCGCCCTTTCCAACCGGCGAGCAGGACGCGATCCGCGAGATCGTCGACCTCGAGCGCCAGTCGAAGGAAGCCAGCCTGCAACGCGACGCTGAATTCTCGCAGCGCACGCTCGCAGACGACTATGTTGCGATTACTCCCCTCGGCCAGGTCACCACCAAGCAGGACACCGTCCGCGCTCGCAAGAGCGGGCAACTCCGTTACGAAGCCCTGGACGTTACGGACATGGTCGTGCGAGTCTATGGCGAGACGGCCATCGTCACTGCACGGGCCGATGTCAAAGGTCACCAGCTCGGCGAAGATTTCAGCGGCCCTTATCGCTACACCAGAATTTGGGTGAAACGCAATGGCCACTGGCAAACCGTAAGCTATCAAGCCACCGTAACCCAGTAAAGAAAGTCTCCAGCGGCCGTCGCAAAGTTCATGAGTTCAACCCATGTTCCGGCGTCTCCGTCGCCGTGGTGGAGAATAGCCGGTATGAGACCGTGTCCGGCGTTAAACGCGCTTGATCTCAAAAGACGACGGAAATCAATGCCCGCAATGATACGGATGACCCTTCAGAATGGTGAAGGCTCGGTAGACCTGTTCCAGCAGCACCACGCGCGCCAGTTCGTGGGCCAGCGTCATCTTGCCCAGTGAAATCGTGAACTGGGCCGTGGCGCGCGTCTCTTCGCTGAAACCGTCCGCGCCGCCCACCGCAAGCACCAGCGGCAATGGATTACGGTCCTGATAATCTCCCAGGAACTGCGCAAACTGTTCGGAAGAAAATTCCTTGCCCCTCGCATCCATCAGGACCAGCGTAGACTTCACGCCTCCTGCGGCCTTCCTGTGCTTCGCGGAAGAAGAATTTCCCGCAGATGACCTCGCAGAGGACGCGCGTCCGCTAGTCTCCAACAAAGCCGCTTCATCCCGCAGCGCGATTCCCTCGACCGCCACGTAGCGTGAAATCCGCTGGAGATACTCCTCCGTCAGCGCCTGCAGCGCCGGCTCTTTGGTCTTGCCAATCCATGCAATCTTGATCTTCAAGGCAGAACTACCTGAAGAAGCCAAATCGAGCGTACTCTCTGGAGCAATCCGCGAATTACTAGGCTTTTTTCCGCTTCCGCGCCGTCGGTGCGGTCGGAGCTTTTCTCTTCTTGGGAGCGGACTTCAACTCCGCCGGCTCCAGCCGTTTCGCCGTCTTCCACAGCCGTTCCAGATCGTAGAACTTGCGCGCCTTCTCGGAAAACACGTGCACCACGAAGTCGACGTAGTCCACCAGCACCCACTCCGCCTGGTTGTAGCCTTCCACGTGCGTGGGCCGCAGCCCAGCGGACTTAAGGCGCAACTCCACTTCATCTGCGATGGCCTGCACTTGCCGCGGATTGGTCCCGCTGCACAGCACGAAGTAATCGGTAAATGCGCCCGATCCCTTTTCCATTTCCAGGATGGTCAGCTCTTCGGCTTTTTTTTCGAGGCAGGCTTGAATCGCTGCAGATACTTGGGCTTTGGTCGCGTTCTTCTTCATTCAGGATTCAGTTCGTTGGGAAATCGTCGCTGGCCGTTGGCTTAAAGCTCGACTCCCATTGTAACCGACATTTCCGTCATCCCGTTTTCCTCAGCGGGCCCAGGTCCGACGCCCGCAGGTTTAGGCCAACGACGAACGACCAACGACCAACGACTCCCCATACAGCCCCACCTTCTTGATGTAATCGGCCACGCCCGGATCCACGAACCGCCCCAGCGGCTTCCCCGCAGCCGCAGCGTCCCGAATCGCAGTCGCCGAAACCGGCTGGTGCACTTTCTCCAGCAAATGCAGCGTGACTCCTCTCAAAACCAGATCCCCCATGGCAGCTTGCTTCTGAAAAGGACGCGTCACCGCAGGCTTTGGCCGTAGCCGCTCCGGCAGCGCATTGGCCACGTCAGCCAGTGAATATCCCGGACGGCTGGCCACCACGAATGCGCACTCCCGAAGCAGATCCTCGGCTTGGTGCCAGTTGGCGATGTCGGCGAAAGCATCGATCCCCATCAACAGGAACAGTTTGTCGCCAGCCTTGAAAGACTGCTTGAGCCGCCGCACCGTGTCGATGGTGTAATTCGGCCTCGGCGCGTGATCTTTCCCTTTGCCCCTGCCTAGGGTTGCGGCCCGCCCGCCGCTAGAAAATTCCTCCGGAGCTTCTAGCAGTGAAGGGAAGAACGCCTTCTCCGGCGCGGTGGCCAGCGTCACCATGGCATAGCGATGAAGAAATGGCGACAGCGGCTGGCGCTGCTTGTGCGGAGGCACGTGCGGCGTCACAAAATAAATCCGCGAGAGTTTGCACTTCTCCATCGCAGCGCGCGCCAGCGCGATGTGTCCGCGATGGATCGGATCGAAAGTCCCGCCCAGCAGCCCGATGTTCATGGTTCCGGTAGTGTCTCGATTTGGGCTTCCCGATGCAAGTCCAATACTTTTCGGGGTTTTGCGGCCTTCTCAGAGTGAGACCGCGGAGTCAAACCAGCGGGGTTCAAACCAGCTATGTCCGTTGGGCCATCGCTTGCTCGGCCACGGTTCACCTGCCCTAAGGCCATTTGCGAAGTCGCGCTAGGTATATCCCCGGTACCTGGATGAACTCCTGTAACTCGCATGTTTCCCGATTCGGGCCTAGCATGGCTTTCTATGCGAGTAACCCTCCCCCTACTCCGCATGCCGCCCACTCGCGCCACGATTCTGCGCTACGGGGTCGCCCTGCTCAGCACCATCCTCGCCCTGATTCCTTCACTTCTGTTAGCCGATGTCGCCGAAAGCCGTCTCGCCCTATTTGGCGTCGCGGTCATGGTAAGCGCCTGGTATGGCGGCTGGAAGCCCGGTCTGGCTGCCACCGCCTTCGCCATGACCGTGAGCGCATATTTCGCGCTGGCCGGAGAACGGACTCCCGCGCAGTTGCACACCGCGATTTTCCGTCTGAGCCTGTTTTTCTTTGTCGCCCTGCTCATCTGCTGGTTCAATGCCGCGCTGCGCGCCGCGCAGGAGGGCTTGCGCCGCTCCGAGCTGAACTTCCGCTCCCTGGTCACCAACGCTCCCTATGGCATCTGCCGCTGCGACGCTTCCGGCAAGCTGCTGGACGCCAATCCAGCATTGCTGAGCATGCTCGGCTACAGCAGCGCTTCCGAGCTCTCAGGGCAGCACTTGGGTGGCCTCTACGCCGACGGCCAACGCTGGTTCGATCTCGCCGATTATCTCCGCTCGGCCGCGCATTTCAACGGCTTGATCGCGGAGTGGAAGAAAAAAGACGGCACCACCACCGTGGTCCGAGTTTCGGGCCGGTCAGTGTCCGACGGCGACGATAACACTGTATTCGAGCTCTTTGCCGAAGACGTCACCGAGCGCCGCACCCTGGAACAACAGCTTCGCCAGTCGCAGAAAATGGAAGCCGTCGGCCGCCTCGCCGGAGGCATCGCTCATGATTTCAACAATCTTCTGATGGTGATCTCCGGCTACTCCGAATTCTTACTGGACCGCTTGGGTCCGGACCCCGAGATGCGAGCTCCGGCTCAGGAGATTGCCAGCGCCGCCGGACGGGCCTCTACGCTTACCCGCCAACTGCTCGCCTTCAGCCGCAAGCAGATGCTGGCTCCGCGCATTCTCGATCTCAACGGCGTCGTCACCGAAAACTTGAAAATGCTCAACCGCATGATTGGCGAAGACATCGACCTGGTCATGATGCCGGGCGCGAGTCTCGGCTCGGTGCGCGCCGATGCCGGCCAGATCGAGCAGGTCATCATGAACCTCGCCGTCAATGCCCGCGACGCCATGCCCGCCGGCGGAAAACTCACAATCGAGACCTCCAACGTCACCCTCGACGACGAATACGCCCGCGTTCACGCGCCCCTTCAGGCGGGCGAATACGTGATGCTGGCTATCAGCGACACCGGCATGGGCATGGACATAGAAACTCAGTCCCACATCTTCGAACCCTTCTTCACCACGAAAGGCACAAAAGGCACCGGGCTCGGGCTTTCCACGGTCTACGGAATCATCAAGCAAAGTGGCGGCTACATCTGGGTCTTCAGCGAGTTGCGCCGCGGAACCACTTTCAAAATCTACCTGCCCCGCGTGGCGTCGGCTGGCGAACATCTAACTCCCGTCGCCGTCGCCGAGAAGTCCCACCAGACCGAGCCAGGCACTGAAACCATTCTGGTTGTCGAGGACGAAGCCAATCTGCGCTATCTCGCCCGCCTGTTCCTCGAAAAGCAAGGCTACAAGGTGATCGAGGCGGCCGATGGCGCGGTGGCCATGCAGATCGCCGTAGCCCACGAAGGCACCATCCACCTGCTGCTCACTGACGTCATCATGCCCGGCATGAATGGCCGCGAGTTAGCGCAGCGCATTTCAGAAATTCGCCCGAACGTGAAGATCCTCTATATGTCCGGTTACACCGAAAATGTGATCGGAACCAACGGCATGCTGGACGCCGGCGTACGCCTGCTTCAGAAGCCCTTTAACCTTCGCGACCTGAAAGACAAAGTGCGCGAAGTGCTCGATGCAGGCCCAATTCCCCCGGAGGTTGCCATGTCCGCTCATGCTGTGAAACGCCATGCGGCGCAAGGCTGGGATCAACCCATCCCCGCCCGCGCTCAACGATTCCAACTCCACCTGCCTCTCCGTTATCGCCAACTCGGCGAGCAGAACTGGCACGAAGGCAAGACCGAAAACATCAGCCGCTCGGGCATGCTCTTCCAGGCGGAAGAGATGGTACAACCCAGTGCCCAACTGGAAATCAACCTGGTGCTCCCGGCGGAGATCGCCGGCCTGTCGGCGACGGAAGTGGTGTGCCGCGGTGAGGTGGTGCGCAGCGTCGAGCCGAATGGCTCAACCCTCAGCCCCGCGCTCGCCGCAAGGATTCTGCAATACCACTTCCAGCACGGCGCGCACCTTCCACGAGCCTGAGCCCAGCATGACCGTTCTGCGGTGGATGGATGCAACAAAAGGCGGCCTTTTTTCGGGCCGCCTTTCCATTTCTTGTCGTTCAGGAAATCTAATAGGCTCCTCGAGTCCTAAAGCTCTGTCATCCAGAGCGAAGCGAAGGATCCCTGTAAGCTGCACCGCCGTCGGTATCCGTGGGCGTCTTCATCACTCTAGTCAGTCGATGGCGAGGCGTCCGCCGCCGCAACCATTTCCTTTTCCTTCTCCCGCAGCTCCTGCACCGCCTCCGCCATGGCGTACTTCAACTCTTCAATCCCCTTGCCGGTAACCGCCGAAATCTCATACAGCTTTAACTTGTGTTTCTTGCAGTAGCGCTTCAGCGTCGCGACCCTGTCTTTGTTCGCCGCGTCCATTTTCGACGCCACCATGATCATCGGTTTTTCTTCCAGATGCGCACCGAAGCTGACCAGTTCGCCCAGAATCACCTCAACATCTTTCACCACATCAGGACGCCCGCTCGCGTCCGAAACATCCACCAGATGAACCAGCAAGCGTGTGCGCTCAATGTGCCGCAGAAACTGCGTGCCCAATCCCGCGCCCGTGTGCGCTCCCTCGATCAATCCTGGAATGTCGGCCACCACAAAACTGACTTCATTCTTGGCGTCGCCCACCGCGACAACGCCGAGATTCGGTTGCAGCGTAGTAAACGGATAATCCGCAATCTTCGGCCTCGCCGCCGAAATGCGTGAAATCAGCGTCGATTTCCCCACGTTCGGAAATCCCACCAGCCCCACATCCGCCAGCAGCTTGAGTTCGAGCCGGTAATGATGTTCTTCCCCAGGCCGACCTTCCTCGTGTTCGCGCGGAGCCTGATGCACCGACGTGGCAAAGCGCGCGTTGCCTCGCCCACCGCGTCCACCGCGCGCGATCACGATCCGCTGGTCGGGTCCCGAAAAGTCGTACACCTTCTCACCCGTATCGTCGTCGTACACAATCGTCCCCACCGGGACCTTCAACATCACGTCGCCACCATCGCGCCCGGTTTTGTTCGAACCTTCCCCGTGACGTCCGCGCTGCGCGTTGTATTCCGGATTGAATCGGAAATGCACCAGCGTATTATGCCGTTCGCTGGACTCCATGATCACATCCCCGCCCTTGCCGCCATCCCCGCCCGACGGCCCGCCCCGCGGCACAAACTTCTCCCGCCGGAAAGCCATACAGCCGTTCCCGCCGTCGCCCGCCTTCACTCGAATTTTTGCTTCATCGATAAACATGATTCAGTCTTTGGCAGTTAGCCGACAGCAAGCCCTCTGTGTTCCCCTGTGCCCCCTGTGGTTATCGCCTTCGAAGGAATTACCACGAAGGGATCAAGTCGCCACCAGAACGGGCGACCGCAAAACAAAAGCCTCGTCCCGAAGGCGAGGCTGAAGCCGCGTTCGACAGCTCGCCGCGGCCGCTAAAACGCTTCAGTTCCAATCGGCGAACTACTTCACTTCCACCGGCTCAACCATCACAAACTTGCCCATCTGTCCCTTGTTCTGGAACTTGATGCGGCCCGTGATCTTCGCGAAGAGAGTATCGTCTTTGCCGCGGCCCACGTTCAGCCCCGGCTTCACCGGCGTGCCACGCTGCCGCACGATGATCGTCCCGCCGGGCACAATCTGTCCGCCGAACGCCTTAAACCCAAGCCGCTGCGCATTGGAATCGCGCCCGTTTCGTGAAGTGCCTTGCCCTTTTTTATGTGCCATAAAATCCCAATCGTCAGTTGGCTAGTTGCCAGTAGAATCTTCGATCCAGAAAATGTGGGGCCAGCCGCCCTCGGGTGTCCGCCGGGCCTTGGCCCCGCCACTCTTGACTTCCTCTACTTCTTTTTCCCTGCCGATTTCTTCGGTGCCGCCTTCTTAGGCGCAGCCTTCTTCTTCGCCGAGCCCTTCGCCGGCTTCGCTTCCGCCTCCGGCGCGTCCACTGCAGCAGCCTTCACCTTCACCGGCTTCGGTTCCTTCCTCGGCAGCTCGGGAGCTTTAAAACTCTGCCCATCGAAAGCAATCTCAGTGATGCGTACCGCGGTGTAGCCCTGCCGGTGTCCGCGCAGCTTCTTGTATTGCTTCTTGCGCTTGTAATGAAACACCAGAATCTTCGCGCCGCGGCCTTCTTCCACTACCTGGCCGACCACGCGTGCTTCCGCCTGCGGTTTGCCGACTTGGCCTTCCCCGGCGGAAACCGCCAGCACATCCGGAAACTCCACGCGGCCGTCGGTGCCCGTACCCAGAGTCTCCACTCGGATCACATCGCCGGGCGCCACCCGGTACTGCTTTCCACCGGCGCGAATGACCGCGTACATACTTCTGCCTCCGTCAAAATGTCTTGGAACTCAGCCCACTCGATCAGACTGAGCGCAAGCCCAAAGCGCACACGAGCGCTACCAAGGGCCCGCTGACTTTCCTGCTTGCTGTGTTTTCCGCTCCGGCGCTTGAGCAGCCAGAGCAGGCCTCCCCAGAACGGATCGGCGAGTACAGGCAAACTCAACCATTTTATCGTGCATTGTGGAAATCGGTCAATCGAGAGCGCCTACCGCCTACTGAGCCTACTGTGATGTCCCGATCTCGAATCTGGATGCGCGCGCTCCGCGATTCTAGCTTCTACCCTGTGCGCCTTTGTGTCCTCTGTGGTTGACGAATTGAGACCCCGCCCGCCCACCTTAATGACACTCCTGGCGGTCTCCACAAGACACGTGTTGTACAATCCCACCCCAATCGAACTGAGGAAGGATCGCCTTCGCATGCCGCAAACCGCGCCTGAGCTTTCCCAGATAGCAGACTATGGTTTGCGCCGCGAGATTCTCTCTCCCATGGAGACGCTGGCCCAGTCGGTCTCCACCATGGCTCCCACGACTACGCCCGCCGCCACCATCCCGCTGGTGTGTGCGCTGGCCGGCAATGGCACCTGGTTGGCATATGTGCTGGCGACTGTGGCCGTGCTGCTCGTCGGACTGTGCATCGCCCGCTACGCGCGTCTTTCCGCCTCACCCGGTTCGCTCTACACCTACGCTTCGCTAACTCTACCGCCGTGGCTTGCCGCCGCCGTTGCGTGGAGCCTGCTGCTGGCTTATGTGGCCACGGGATCGAGCGTCATCGGCGGCTTCTACCACTACGCCAACCTGCTGTTGCGCGACGCCACGGGCCATGTCTTCTCTGCGGTATTGCTGGCCACTCTGGTCACCGGCGTTTCGATCTGGATTGCCTGCCGCGACGTGAAGATCTCGGCGCGCCTCATGCTGTGGGTCGAAGCCGCATCGGTCACCGTGATTGTCGTCTTGGTTGTGTTGTTGCTGGTGCGCCACGGCTGGCATCTGGACCCGGATCAATTCCACCTGCACGGCATGACTGGCAGCGGATTGCGGCAGGGGCTGGTGCTAGCTTTATTCAGCTTCGTGGGATTCGAGAGCGCAACCACGCTGGGCGCGGAGGCGCGTAATCCGCTCAAGACGATTCCGCGCGCCGTGATCCAAAGTGCCTTGCTCGCCGGAGCTTTCTTCACGGTGTGCGCCTACGCAGAGGTTTTAGGTTTCCACACCGCGGGCCAGGATTTGGGCGCGAGCCAGGCCCCGATGTATTTGCTCGCCAGAGTCGGCGGAGTTCCCGTGCTGGGTTTGCTCATCGATATCGGAGCGCTGGTGAGCCTGTTTGCCGGAACCCTCGCATGCATCACCGCGGCCGCGCGCGTCTTGCTGCTGATGGCGCACAACGGCCTCGCACACGGTTCCCTGAGCGCGACTCACGCCCAGCATCAAACCCCCGGTCGCGCGATCGTCATCACTGGAACGGCCGCGCTGTTGCCGGTCGCAGTTCTTGCAGCCCGTGGCGCCAGCGGGTTAGACGTCTACGGCTGGCTGGGTTTCCTGGCGACCTACGGTTTCATCGTGGCCTATGCGCTGGTTTGCGTTGCCCTCCCGAGTTACTTGCGCCACCACGGCGTGTTCCGTCCCGGAGCCCAGATCATCCCCTGGCTCGCCGGAGCCGCCATGCTGCTGGCGCTGGTCGGGAACTTCTACCCGGTCCCCGAAGGCCCGTATGGCAAGCTGCCTTACATCTATGTCGCATACCTGGCGGCCGGACTGCTGTGGTTTGCGGTTCGCGGTCGCAGCAAGGATGCACCCCTAATTGGGCGCTAATGCTCCATAAAAATATCTAATCCGCGGCAAAGAAAATATCACTAACTTTCCCGCTTCCGCTCCCGGCCAAACTCGCGTACATTTCTCCATCATCTTTTGCTGGCACGCGAGTTTCGCGGAAAGCCGAGCGGGGCAAGCTATCTCTGCGGGAGTAACCGTTCAACATTGGCAAGTGGGTTCGACGGCTAGATAGCAGTCAGCGCACGAGTGTATCTACAGATTTTTACGAGGTCACCGATGCTCATGAAAATGACGCTCATCAAAATGACGCTCAACAAAACCAGATTCGTATTCTTCGTGGTCGCTGCGTCGTTGTGGATTCCTGCCGCCTACGTTCCCTGTGCGCAGGCGCAAACGCTCGGCGGTATCGTCGGCACCGTTACAGACAAAACCGGCGGCGTCTTGCCCGACACCAATGTGACGATCGTGGGTGACCAGACCAAACTCACCCGCACCCAGAAGTCCAACACGAACGGCAGCTACGACTTTGTGGACCTGCCCATCGGCACCTATACCCTCACCTTCACGCATGAGGGCTTCCAGACGCAGAAGATGCCCTCCATCACGGTGCAAGCCGATCGTTCTGCCACCGTAAACGCAATCCTGCCGGTCGGCCAGGTGAGTTCAGTCGTCGAAGTGCAGGCGGATCCGCTCATGAACGCGGTCGACACAACCAACGGATACATCCTCGAGAAAGAGCAGATTGATTCCGTTCCCCTGCCCACGGGAAGTTTCACGGGCCTGGCCATCCTATCGCCCGGAGTAAATGCAGAGTTGCCCAGCGGAACCGGCGCAAACGCCGGCTTGGGAAATCAGCCCATCTGGGCCAACGGCCAGCGCGACACCAGTAACACGTTTCTTCTGAACGGCGTCGATGCCAGCAATCTCTTCAACGGAAAGAGCACCAGCGGGGTAGCCTCGGCGCGCATCGTGAACAACACCGGCGTTGCCGGAGCCGGCAGCACCACTGCCGAAATCATTCAAAGCACGGCATCACCCTACCTCGCCATCGGCCAGGCTCTGCCCACGCCGGCCCCGGAAACCGTCGAGGAATTTCGCGTCAACACTTCCATGTACGACGCGCAACAGGGATCCACCAGCGGCGCCCACATCGACATGAGCACCGCCTCCGGCTCCAACGCCATTCACGGACAGGCTTATGTTCACCGCGGAACCGATTGGCTGAACGCCGCCCCCTATTTCTACAACCAGGACGCCAACATCCCCGCCAACGAAAAAGTTCCCGAGTTGCATCGTTACACAGCCGGCGGAACTTTCGGCGCCCCTATCATCAAGGACAAACTCTTCGCCTTTGCCAGCTACCAGCACCTTCACGTTTCCGACACTGAGATTGGGACGTCGCGCACCGCTGTGCCCACGGGGCTTAGCAGCGCACGCGACGCAGCGTCGCTTGCGGCCGTTGACAATCAGAATTTCCGAACGCAAACGGTTAATGGGGTTCTGTATCTTTGCAACCAACCGCCCCCACCGCCCGCTACCACGATACCCTGTCTTACTGGTGGTGGGGTGGATTCGACCGCGTTGCAGTTAATGCAATACCAACTGCCCAACGGTCAGTACCTGTTCCCGTCGGCGAACCCTAATTTCACCCCAACCCTTAACTTCCCGGAAAATGTTTTCCTCACGCAGCCCGCGTATTTCATTTCCGATCAGGCTGTCTCCGATCTCGATTACCTGGCCACCACGAAGGACACACTGTCGTTGAAGTACTACTACCAGCACGATCCCACCACGGCCCCCTTCGCATATTCCTCTGTCGAGGGGTTCCCGCAACACTTGGACGCTGGTAGCCAGGTCGCTTCTATTACGAACACGCAATCCATCAAATCGAACTTCAGCGTCACCGAAGTATTCGGTTTCATCCGCGAGAAGGTTTACAGCACGATCGCCCAGCCCTTCACTCCTCAATCGATCGGCATCAATGCGTTCGGCTATTCGGTTTTCCCAGGCATGACGATTGTGGATAACCTGGGGAACAGTTCCCCACTAAACAGCAACTTCGTGTACAACGCCGGGATGAATATCGGCTCCACAGCCGCTTCCCAGGGCGCCTTCACTGGCATTTTTCAAAACCGCTGGATGCCTTCCGCCAACGCCATCTGGAGCCGCGGCAAGCACACGTTCACCTTCGGCGGGAGCTTTTCCTATACCCAGCTCAATGCCCGCGACGAAAGAACCAATACGGGCATGATCGGCTTTCTGAATTTCGACGACTTTCTCACCGGTAACCCGATCGGCTACACGGCTGACGGATTTATCACTACGAATTTCCTGCAGGGCGATGCCAACCGCTACTACCGCTCGAACGAATGGGGCGGATTTCTTCAAGACAAGTTTCAGCTCCGTCCCAACCTCAGCATTAGCGTGGGTATACGGTTCGATGATCACGGCGGTCTAACGGAAAAGAACGGACGCATTTTCAATTTCGATCCGTCAGCCTACAACTATGACCCGTCCTCGGACACAATCGTCAACAACGGCTTCATCGTCGCGGGGAACAATCCTTTGTTCCCGACCAAGGGCGTCAGCAATTCAACTCTCACGGGCCGCGAGTGGGGCTTGGGACCGCGCGTCGGCATGGCCTGGAGCCCGAAAGCCTTCAATGACAAAGTCGTGGTTCGCGCAGGCTGGGGCATGTACTACGATCGCGGCGAACTCTTCACCTATCTTTCTCCAGGGTTTGCGTCGGGAGTGATCGCGGGCGGTCCGTTCGGCGTGAATCAGACTCCACCCTGGGTGAGCTCTCAGGTGTGCGCCGTTGCCTACGCCAACTGCCCCGGCGGATTTGAGAATCCCTGGGGCAATACGCTCCTTGCGGGTCCGTCGGGCAATCCCGCGGATCTGTCTCTGCCCAATGCAACGGAAATCTCAAACGGCGCACAGTTGTTCTCATTCGCTGATTACAACCGCGCCAACAAGCTTCCCTATACGCTCAACCAGACCCTCGACATTCAATGGCAGCCGCGTCACGACCTCGCCGTCGACATCGGATACGTTGGCAATTTCGGCCGCCATGAAATCGTTCCCTTACCATTCAACCAAGCACGGATTGCTTCGCCCACCAATCCCATCCTGAAGGGTGATCCGCTGGGTTTTGAACAGGACTACACGTACGGCTATTCGATTGTCACGGCGCCCGGCAGCTTTAGCACCATCAATCTTCCGAACGGCCAGCCCTATCAGGAGACTTTCGAAGGCGGAAACGTCGACCTCCGGGTGCCCTACATCGGCTACTCCGCAGAATCGGAGTCCTACACCGCAGCCGGCATCTCCGCTTACAACGCGCTTCAAGCTCATCTTGAAAAGCGAATGAGTCATGGATTGCAGGTCGGCGCCTCCTACACTTACTCTCACTCCACCGATGAGCAGAGCGCGATGGGCCTGTTTTACAATGGCAACAATCCTCTCAATTTACGCTCCGGTTACGGCCTGTCCGACTTCGACCGCAAACATGTGTTGAACTTCACCTACATGTACCAACTGCCAACGTTTTTCTCGGCAACTTCAATCAAGGGGCGAATTGCTGATGGATGGGCAATTTCCGGTTTGACCGTCATCCAGAGTGGCCAGCCCTACAGCATTGTCGATTACTCGGGAGCGGTCGGCAGCATCTTCTACGGCGTGAACGATGGCATCACCAATCCCATCGTTCCCCTCTCCGGCTGCACTCCCAAGCAGGCGCTCACCGGCGCTTCGGGCGCAGGTGCTACTCCCGCGCTCAAGGCCAGCTGTTTCAGTCTGCCTTTGCTGAATCCCGGCGACCTGAACGGCGCGATTCCCGCCAATGATCCCTACGAGACCAACTTCATCGCCAGCGGCCAGCGCAATATTTTCCGCCAGACCTGGCAGAGACGCGCCGACATCTCGCTGATCAAGACCATGCAGATCACCGAGCATACTACCCTGAAATACACTTTCGATGTCTTCAACCTGACGAACACGGCGAGCTTCGATATCCCGATTGACGACGTGAGCCAAAACATTAACTTCAACGGCTTTCCGTACGCCGGTCAAGCCGGGGCGACAACTCCTTGCAACACAGACTACACAGCCCTGTACGTCTGCCCGACCCTGAGCGGCCTGGGCATTACCAACAAAACCATCGGCAGCCCACGTCAGATCCAGATGTCGCTGCGGCTTCTGTTTTAATTAGCTCCTGTTCTAGAACTGGCGTTGGCGAAAAAAAACATCCCGCCCTTCGACTCAGGGCGGGGCTGTTTTTGGCTCCTGTACATCGCAAATGGCAGCGAGGTAGATTGCGAAACTAGCTGAAGATCGTAACCGAACTACATGCCACTCTGCCCAAAGATCACCGACTCCTTGTCGTGACCGAAGTCGATCTCCTTGAGTGTGTTCGTGCTGTTCGCGGTGTCGGTCACAATGGCGTCCTGAACCACGTGGTTGTCATTCGCATTCAAAGTTCCCGGTACGGTGGCAACGGTCTTTCCATCGCGCACGAAGTTCACCTGCACCTCCGGGCCGGTTCCTTGCCACTCGACTTTGTATTTGCCGGGTTGTAGCTGCGCGCTGCCAACTTGCACGGAATCCGGAATCTCCACAGAGTGCTGGTTCTTGTCCCGGGCCAGAGCGCCCACCGGAGACAACAAGGCAAGCGTAGATAAGAGTGCCGCGTATTTTAGTTGCTTCATGGTGCGAAAAAACCTCCTGCGAAAATTAAGCCGCAGTTTCTCACTCTTGCAATGTGAGACCGCTGACTTAGACATGAAATTGTCTTGTGTCCTTAGATGCCGCTCAACCAGCGTGGGGTGCACCCACGACGGCGCGCGACGTAAACCGTGCGTAAATGTATGTAAAATTATTTGAGCGCTCGAGAAAATTCCATTCTGCTCAATGCGATGATGATGTGGTAGGCGCGGCAGGATTCGAACCTGCAACCGTCGGATTAGAAATCCGATGCTCTATCCGTTTGAGCTACGCGCCCTCGCTAGTGTTTTCATCAGTTTACCAGCTTGGGCTGCTCCGGAAGCTGTACAGAATCTGTACATGCTTCAAAAGCCTGAGCCAATTGGCGCATCGCGTCCTCAACTTTCATGTTGCGCACCTTGATGTAACTTTTCTGGGTTGTGCCCACATCGCCGTGACGCAATATTCGCTGGATTACCAGATCATCGATGCCCAGCTCCTTTAGATTGCTCGCGAGCCTGAACTAAAATTACGATGGCTGGGATGGAAGTCACGGTTCGACCCGTAGCTACGCTTGCTCTAGAACGTGCCGACTCGTATGCCCGAAATCAAGCGACTCAAGAGACGGTTGGATTTCTCATCGTTGCCATCAAATTGGCGGCTCGCGGTTGTCTCGGTTGACTGGCAAGGCGAACCTCTCGTTTTGTTTGAGGAAGGCAGGCCCCCACGCCCGCAGCCCGACGTGGGTATGGAGGCGACGGTCAAGTGGATGAACACGCCACCGAAGAGACACCATCTGCTCCACTGGCGGGGCGGAACGGTATCCCAAGTCTCGTTTGAGAATCCTGACGCGCTATTGACGACTGCACACATACAGCAATTTGACGATGGATGGATTCTGGCAGAAGCACGCGGAGGCTATGCGCGGATTTGCGACCAGACCGGATATCCCCCGCCGCACATTGGATTTGGGTGATGCGAGTAAGCATCTCCAAACAACTCCTGAGGGGCAAATATGGGTAGGCTACTTTGACGAAGGTGTTGACGGCGGCGGAATCGGAACTGAGGGGCTAGTCTGCTTTGACTCAAACGGGACTTCAATCTTCAAGTACGCGGAGTTCGCAAAACAACATGACCTCCCTTTTATTGACGACTGCTACACGTTGAATGTCGTAGGGGCTGCCGTCTGGGTCTCATACTACTCGAAGTTCCCGCTCGTCTTTCTGAAGAACTTCAAATTGGAGAGGGCGTGGGACAGCTTGGGAGCAAACCGGGCGATTGCCGTCCGGGGAGATCGCCTTGTCATCTTTCCTGCCCATGACAAACCTTCTCTGACTACCCGCACATCGGAGAATCCAGATACGACCATCTGGGAATTGGCTGATTCGGATGGAGGATTTCTCTCCAAGCTTGCTGGAGGCCCACCTGAAACCACCCGCACGGGTTGGTACCTGCCGTTTCGATGTGTTGCCCGTGACGGTCGGCTCTATGTGTACGATGAAACCATTCTCTGGGAACTGCCGTAAACGGTTCAGATCGCTGATTGCCTGAAATGAAGGGAGGCATACCGTGCCAAAATCGAAGGACGACCTCAAAGAACGTCTCACCCGCTACCGCGAGATCAAGCTCAGCGTGATCGGCAGGAAATCAGGCAAGACAATCTCGATTCCTGTCTGGTTCGTACTGGAAGGCGAAAAGCTGTACCTCTTGCCCGTTCAGGGCTCTGACGCGCAGTGGTACAAGAACGTGATCAAGAACCCGCAGATTCGAATCGATGCACGGGGCGTTGAAGGGGAATTCTGGGCAAAGCCAGTTAGGGATGTCAAGACCGTGAAATCCGTGGTCGAGAAATTCCGTGAGAAATACGGCGCAGGAGATGTGAAGAAGTATTATTCAAAGTTTGACGCGGCCGTTGTGGCAGAACTTGCGAATCTCTGACGAGTCGAGGCTTCTCTTTGAGGGTATGAAGATCACCCTGTCCGCCATAATTTCCCCATGTGCGGGCGCGATCGACATGCTGAGGGAAACGGACGGAAGATGTGAGAAGGCCCGGAGGGAAAGATGAGCAATAGTGAAGAACGTAATGGCCCGGTGCGAGTGTGGCTTGGGGAAGAAGAACAAGGATTGCTGTGGAGCGCCGCAAGGCGAAGTCACAACCGTGCGGGTGAAGGATATAAGCAGTTTTGAATTGACACCCGGAGTGGCGAACGCACTCTCAGCGTCTCTGGACGGCTCCTACCAGCAATACTTCATTCCGCTGTCCGAGGGGCGAGCACGAAGGAAGCTGAGACAGGGATTGGAGCCGTGCCGGAGGGCAAGCGTTACCTCACCAGGGTGCTTGACTCGTTGGATAACGCTTTTGCGGACTTCGATACCGACACAGTGCTGCTAGACTTGCCTCACATGCGGAGCCGCAAACCTCAGGACATCAAGCGCTATCTTGAGGTCCGCCTGCTGCAATTCAAAAAGCTTCTTGACGTGGTTGGTAACTACGTCGAAGGGAATCATCCAACGACAGGCGGACATTCTTAGCCCTGCTATCCGATCTGCAATAATCTCCCATGTGCAGACGCCGCCTCGCTAGCATTTTTCTCTGTCTCTGCGTTGCCGTCCCTGCATTTGCGCAAGGGGCGGATTCGAGCAGTCTCGAAGTCCACAACGGCTGCGGGATGGAGGGGGATGCCCGGAGTCCCGGTGTTCAAGCTTTGAACCGCTTAAAGAACCGCTATACCGCTCCCCAGCAGATCGACTCGGCGATCACGCTCGCCGCCATGCTGGCTCCCGGCAGGGACACGGGGCGATGGAAGGTGAGGCAGGGGGCCGAGATCATCGGCTATGTATCTGATGTGAAAGTCGGAGGGATCGAGAGCACCAACTGTCATGCGCGTGCTGCCGAGCAACGCGATACGCATATCGAGCTTGTTCTCGATCCAATGGCCAGTTCCCCTACCCAGCGCGTCGTTCTGGAGGTCACACCTCGCTGGCGGGGAATCATGGCTGCTCAAGGGATCGACTGGTCAACGCGGGGGTTGCGCGACAGGCTGCTGGGGCGATGGATCAAGGTTAGAGGCTGGATGCTGTTCGACGTGGAACACCAGAATGCGTCCGAGAACACGGCTCCGGGTCGCGAGCGCAATTGGAGAGCGACTGCTTGGGAAATTCACCCGATCACATCGATTGAAGTGGTGCAACGGCCCGCGAGATAGCAGAGCTTGCCGTGGTGCTTAGCCAGTGGACTTCAACCCAGCGCCCCACGTGTGGCACTTGGTCGCCGCATTCGGATTGGTCCACGAAATGACTACTGCTACTGGCACTTGACGGGTAGGTGCGACTAGCTCTGAATACGAGGCCCGCCGTCGGCTTCATTTCGGCAGCAAACCCCATACCGCTGCCACAGCCGAAACCACGGGCTATGCGCGAGCATTTCGTCATGCCTGCGATTGGCCGCACAGATGTCGCTTGCGCTGAATGGCCTCGCATCCGGGGCCTCGAACATTTCCTGTAGTTGCTCGATCTCGTCAATGATGCGTTCAACGTCCATCCGTCACAATATCCGACATTAGGATGCCAATCGTCAAACGGAGCGGAGCCTACGTGTCCTGCCTGCGAGAGCGTCGTGCGGCGGGCGGGAGTCAGCGTTTCCTTACGTGCTCTGCTGGTCTAGAAACGCAGCGTGCCGTTTCCTGATGGCGTGAACTCGTGGTCGAAGGTTGTGGCATGCAAGAAGGAATCGCAGATGTAATGGAGATTTTGCCGTTCCTCTAGGCTAAATCTGCTCGTTTCCTCTAGGAATTCCAGTGCCAACCAGAAAGCAATGACTCATCTCGAACAAAGCAAAGGAACGGTATGGCCCGTGCTCTATGGTATGGCCCGTGCTCTAGTGCAGACAGAACAATGCCAGATTAGGACGGACGCCGGGAGGAAGTCATGCTGAATGTAACCGTTGCAAGCATGGGGGAACTAGCCATCGTTGGGTGCGAGGGCAGAATGGTAGCGAGAGAATCCGCTTATAAGTTGCGCGAAGCCGTGATCTCGCAAACAGACGCCCGGATTGTTGTCCTTGAACTTTCGGAGGTGCGTGCCCTCGGAGGCGGCGGTTTTGGCATGCTCGTATTTCTGCAACGATGGGCGCGGGAACACAACATCCGGTTCCTGCTGTTCCATCCCTCCAAATCCGTCCGGAGCAAACTCGAGAATGCCAGATCAATCGCAGAGTTCTACATTGCTTCGAGCGAAGAGATCAGGGCTATTCTGGCGTATGCCAACAGCCGATGTTCGCTAGCTGCTTAAGTCGGCAACGCTCTCAACAGACGCCACACCGACGCTCGAACACTCGAATCACGCGGAGAAAAATGACATTCCACGACTGTTCATAGTGACCATTCGATTATGTGCGGCATTGGAGATAATGGGCAATGAGAACTAAGGGGTTCTTCGGCAATCGATTACCGCCGTCCACGGTTCTAACTGGGGCGCAGCAAGTGGAGATGTTTCTGAACTTGATGCGGGAGAAAAATGCTCTGGTTTTAACTAGGAAACTGGAGGAATCTGATGAGCTGCACCGAGGGCAGAAGCAACTTCGAGAAGGCGAAACTCGACAACCCCAATAAAGGCATCCTCGATCTGCTCTGCTGAAAATCAAGCCACCGAAGATTGCGAAAAGCAATAATGTAAGCTTGGCTGTGAAACGCTCAAGCGCAGCGCCATCGAATCTCCTTGGAGAAACGTGGTTAGTGCCCAAAAGAGCGCACTGTTATGGCGATGTTTCAACAGCGAACCATCACGAGGAACCGTTTCTGAGTAGAATACGGAGAGTAACCGAGAGGCAAGCCCGTGACTCTACGAGGCGTCCTTGTGCAGTTGCCGCTATATTTGTCGCACTGCTTGGCCCCGGACTGGTTTCTGCTCTCTGGGGTATCAACAGTTCCAAAGCAATAGGTTTGGCAGCGGTCGCAGGAGTCTTTCTCGAAAGCCTTTTCTCTCCTTTGTTCTGGATTCTCGCTGTCTCGTTTTTCGCTTTGTTCTTCGCGGCAAGTCGCCTCAGCAGCAGGCCGCTGAGAATCCTTCTATTTTGGACTCCAGTGACCGCTATTTCGATAGTTGGACTGGGCATCTTCTCCCTCTTCACATTCGTCTGGATACATTTCAGAAGAGGATAACCTGAAGTAAAACGAATTCTCGTCGCAAAGAGAATGAAGAGATGGTATTCCATCGCACGTTGCCCGCTGCTCGATCTAAAAGTTTCCCGGCACGAGCACGACGCAACTGTCTGCGCCTGATGGCGAAATATCCTGACATTGCCGAGGCACTTAAGACGTTTCGCGCCGGCGACAGCTCCGGTGACATTCACCGTCGCCGAGCGTTCTGGCGTTTGGGAGCGCCGCCCCAAGTATCGCATACGGCTTCCGCGACAGCAGTTCGCGGCTCGCTACTCTCTTCGCGCACGGTGTTCGCAGGTCGGCGTATTGACGCAGTCGGGAGCCAGCACCAGTCGTTCCACGGGTTTGCCGCCCACGATGTGCGAGTCGATGATTTCGTCAACGTCCGCTTCGGTCACGCGTCCGTACCAGACGGCCTCAGGGTAGACCACGATATTCGGTCCGTGCTCGCACTGATCAAGACAGCCGGACTGGTTGGCCCTGACCCTTCCCTTAAGTCCGCGTTCCGCCAGCTTCTGCTTGAACAACTTCTGCAGCTTGGCGTGACCCGTGGGATCGCAACACCCCCGCGGATGCCCAAGCGGTCGCTGGTTCCCGCAAATAAATATGTGATGTTCGAACTTAGGCATGGCAGCCGGGATGCTCTTGTAAACTTTTCTACTCTCTTGTGTCTGTCGTCCTGAGCGAAGCGAAGGACCCTTGCACGACCGCGCCACCAGCGGCTCGTAAAGGCGTTTTCACCACTGCTCTGCGGTTGTGCTTTCCTGTTCCGCACCGGCCAGATCAGCCGTTCCCTCGCGCCCAACCATCACGCTACTGCTTGTTCAGCATCCGTCACAGTTCCGATTTCCGCGTCCCAGATCCCCTCAAAGTCCACAAAATAGCCTTGCACCTCGACTCCCGGAATCGCCCGCCGCAAGCTCGCCGTCGCACGCCGCAGTTCCTCTTCGTGATGGTTGGCCTCTGCTTGGGTGTCGCCGCCGAAGGCGCCGGCTAGGCCTCCATAGGCGCCGCAATCGGAGTGCACCATAAGAATCACGCGCGTGGTGCCATGCAGCCGTATGGACTTGCGAATCTGATCCAAAACGAACTCACGGTCGCCCTCATGCTCCGGCGAAGCCAGGCACTTCGCGCCTCCGGCCACTTTGATGGGATCGCAATTGATCACGCCGATGCGCTTGAGGAACTTGCGAAATCCCAGCTCAAAGCGGTTGTCGAAGCACCAGAGTATGGCGGCGTCGCAGTGATACTTTTCCCGCGGAGCGTCGAAATGAAAAACCTTCTTCATGAACATTCTCCCTCACGGCATGATTTCTTACGCTTATCTTACCCCGAATGCAGGGCGCGCTGACCGCGCTGACTGGTTACGTTGCTATTCAGCGCGAGAGCGCGCTAAGATAATATGTACACGTCTTCCCCGGCTTTTTATCCCAGTAATCTTCAGTAAAGGACCCCACGGGCAAGGAGTGTGCGAACCCCGGGCGTGGCGCAGCGATGCGCGTGCGTGGATTCCTGTAACGGAGCTGGAAGTGAAAAGAGCCAGAACCGCGGTGATCGTCGGCGCCCAGTGGGGCGACGAGGGCAAAGGGAAGATCGTCGACGTGTTGTCGGAGCGCTTCTCGGTCGTGGCCCGTTACGCCGGCGGACACAACGCCGGCCACACCGTCATCATCAACGGCAAGAAGTTTGTGCTGCAGCTGGTTCCGTGCGGCGTGCTGCGTGCCGGCTGCCGCAGCGTGATTGGCAATGGCGTCGTGCTCGATCCGCTGGCCTTCCTGAAAGAAGTGGACGCTCTGCGTCAGCTTGGCGTCAAAGTGGATGGAAGTCTTTTCGTTTCGAATCGCGCCCACGTAATCTTGCCCTACCACCGCATGATCGAGTTGGCTGCGGAGAACGCGCCCGGCCGGGTAAAGATCGGCACCACATCGCGTGGCATTGGCCCGGCATACGAAGACAAGATGGGCCGCCGCGGCCTGCGCGTAGCCGACCTTTTCGACCTGCAGTTGCTCAAGAAGCACATCGAGAATGCGGTCCGCGAAAAAAATATGATCGCGCACGCGCTCTTCAACACCGAGCCGCTGGACGCCGACAAGATGTACACGGAATATGCGCAGGCAGCCGAAAAAGTCGCGCCCTTCGTGGCGGACACGGCTGTGCTCCTCAACCAGGCGCTGAAAGAAGGTCATTCCGTTCTCTTCGAGGGCGCGCAGGGCACCATGCTCGATATCGATCACGGCACCTATCCCTTCGTCACCTCTTCCAGCGCGACCTCTGGGGGCGCCGTGATCGGGACCGGCGTCGCGCCCAACGCCATCGATTCGGTAATCGGACTCACCAAAGCCTATTGCACGCGTGTCGGCGAGGGTCCGTTCCCGACCGAGGAAAAAGGCGAAGCCGGCGAGTTGTTGCGCAAGCGCGGAAACGAATATGGCGCGGTCACCGGACGTCCACGCCGCACCGGCTGGCTCGATTTGCCGCTCCTGCGCTACGCCGGCATGATCAACGGCATCTCCTGGCTCGTGATCACCAAACTCGATATCCTCGACGAACTGGCTGAGATTCCGGTTTGTGTGGGCTACAAAATCAACGGCAAGAAAACCGACGAAGTTCCCGCCCAGGCTACCGGCGGCTACGAAAAAATCGAGTGCATCTACCAGAACCTTCCTGGCTGGCAGACCTCGACTGCGGGCATCACCGACTTCGGAAAGCTTCCCCCGCGCGCCCGCGACTACATGGCCTTCGTCGAGAAAGAAACCGGAGCCGCCGTCGGGATGATCTCAACCGGCCCCGACCGCGACCACACCATTATTGTCGACGCCTTCGCAGTGGAGTTGAAGAGCGCCGCGAAGAAAGCCTAGAATTGCCTCCCCGAAGAACCCAGGGCTAAGGCGCAAAGGTCCCGATCAAACAAGGGTAAAGCGAAAAGGGGTAAGGAGCGAAAGATGGTGGTTCTGGCAGTCACCTGGATGGCGAAAGTAGGGCACGAGACCGAAGTGGCCGCCCTGTTTCAAAAGCTCACCGAACAATCGCGCCTGGAGCCAGGCTGCGCCATGTACCAGGTGCACCGCCACAAGACCGAACCGCGCCGCTTCTTCATCTACGAGCAATACAAAGACGACGCCGCGCTCGAAGCCCACCGCAACGCTCCGCATTTTCTGCAATTCGCCCGCAAAGATCTGCCCAAAATCGCCGACCGCGTAGAGGGCCATCTCTTCGAACCGCTAGGTTAGCTTTTTTCGAAGCGGATTGTGTGGAAAAGATTGTGTGGAGCGGGCATTCTTGCCCGCTTTTCCAACTTGCAGTTGGCCGCTCTCGGTTGTCACTTTCCCTTGTCAATCATCAACTCGCCGCCCGACGCATAGCTTTCCTTCGGCACTTCGTTGAAAGCGACCACAATCCCTTCCCGCCGTGCCCCCGCCTCTTCCACCAAAGCGTCCGTAATCCGCTTCGCGATCTTCCGCTTCTGATCGGCGGTTCGCCCCTGCAGCATCGTGATTTGAACCATCGGCATAAGCGCACCAGTTATCGACTGCTTTATCCCTGAAAATCCGTGGCCTATTTCGCCAACTCATACCCCGCAAAAAAAAAGCTCAGCTCAAACCGCGCCGTATCTTCGGCGTCCGACCCGTGAATCGCGTTGTGCTCAATGCTGGTCGCCCATTTCTTGCGGATCGTGCCTTCTTCCGCGTTCGCCGGATTCGTGGCTCCCATCAGCTTACGCAGATCCGCGATGGCGTTTTCCTTCTCCAGAGCCAAAGCCACCACCGGCCCGCTCGACATGAAATCGGTGAGCGAGGTATAAAACGGTCGGCTCGCATGCACCGCATAAAACTGCTCCGCCTGATGCTTGGAGATTTCGAGCATCTTCATGGCGAGAATACGGAAGCCGTTCTTCTCGAATTGTTCAATGATGTCGCCGACCCCATTGCTGCGGACGGCGTCCGGTTTGACGATAGTAAGAGTGCGCTGCAGTGTCTTCATAAGTTTGTAGTCGTTACGACTCCGTTCTGACCCTTGACCCTTGACCCCTGACCCCTGCTTCTAAACCTTCACTCCCAGGGCCGCAGCCAGTGTTTCCCCAATCGCCGCCGGTGATTTCGCCACCCGAATCCCCGCCGCTTCCAAAGCCGCGATTTTTTCCGCCGCCGTCCCCTTGCCGCCGGAAATGATCGCCCCAGCATGCCCCATGCGCCGTCCCGGAGGCGCGGTCTGCCCCGCGATGAATCCCACCACCGGCTTCTTCATATGAGTCTTCACGAACTGCGCCGCCGTCTCCTCAGCGTTGCCGCCAATTTCGCCGATCATGATCACAGCCTCGGTCTCGGGATCCCGATTGAACAGGTCCAGCGCATCCACAAAATTCGTCCCAATGATAGGATCTCCGCCAATCCCAATCGCAGTGGATTGCCCAATCCCGCGCTGCGTAAGCTGATGCACCGCTTCGTAAGTCAGCGTGCCCGACCGCGAAACAATGCCCACCGAACCTTCCTTGTGAATCGAAGCCGGCATAATCCCAATCTTACATTTGCCCGGAGAAATAATCCCCGGACAGTTCGGCCCGATCAGTCGGGAGCGCCGGTTCTGCAGAAACTCCCACGCCTTCACCATGTCAAGCGTGGGAATGCCCTCCGTAATGCAAACGATCAGGTCGAGTTCCGCATCGGCCGCTTCCATGATCGCGTCTGCGGCAAACGGCGGCGGCACAAAAATCACGGAGGCATTGGCCCCCGTCTTGTCCACAGCCTCGCGCACCGTGTTGAAAATGGACCAGCCTTCGTGCGTCGTCCCACCCTTGCCCGGCGTGACTCCCCCAACAATCTGCGTGCCGTAGGCCGCGCTGGCCTTGGCATGAAACGTCCCTTCGCGGCCAGTCAAGCCCTGCACCACCACGCGTGTGCTCTTATCAACCAGGATTGCCATAAACAGAATTCCTCGCCATTTCTACCGCGGCATTTCTATCGCTTCTACCGCCATTCGGTAACGCCAAGTGTTCCTCGGGCTGCCGCCACTACCTTATCCGCCGCGTCCTTCATCGTGTCGGTCACCACAAAATTCAATCCCGAATTCATCAGGATCTGCTTCCCCTCAGTCACGTTGGTCCCTTCCAGCCGCAGCACGATCGGAAGTTTGATATTTGTTTTCTTCGCCGCTTCAACCACTCCCGTAGCCAGCGTGTCCACCCGCAGGATGCCGCCAAAAATGTTGATCAGCACGGCTTTCACGCTCTTATCGCTGAGCAAAATTTCAAACGCGTGCGCCACCTGCTCCGAACTTGCCCCGCCGCCCACATCCAGAAAATTCGCCGGCATACCCCCGGCATATTTGATGATGTCCATCGTGGCCATCGCCAGCCCCGCGCCGTTCACCATGCAGCCCACGCTGCCCTCGAGCTTGATGTAATTCAGGCTGTATTTCGAAGCTTCCACTTCGAGCGGATCTTCTTCCGTAATGTCGCGCAGTTCCCGCAGGTCGGGATGCCGGAACAGCGCGTTGTCGTCGAAAGTGACTTTGGCATCGAGCGCGAACAGCCGCCCATCGGTGGTTGTGATGAATGGATTAATCTCGAGCAGCGAACAGTCAGTATCCAGAAAAGCCCGGTAGAGTCCAGTCAAAAACTTCACCGCGGGATTGATCTGCTGCGGTTTCAATCCCAGCTGAAACGCAATCTTTCGCGCCTGAAATGCTTCGAGACCCATGCCGGGATCGATATATTGCTTCAGAATCGCATCGGGATTTTCCGCCGCGACCTGCTCGATCTCCATTCCGCCCGCGGCCGACGCCATGAAAACCGGCTTGCCTTCTCCGCGATCCACGAGAATCCCAAGGTAAAGCTCCTTCTCAATCGGCAAAGTCTCTTCAATCAGCAGGCGCCGCACAATGCGGCCTTCCGGTCCAGTCTGGTGCGTCACCAGTTTCATGCCCAGCATTTTGCCCGCGAGGTCGCCAGCCTCGTCCACCGATTTGCCAATCTTCACGCCGCCGCCCTTGCCCCGCCCGCCAGCATGAATTTGCGCCTTCACCACCACCGCGGTCGCGCCGTCATCAAAAAGATTCTTGGCGATGGTCTCCGCTTCGTCGCGGGTCGCGGCCATCGCCCCACGGGGCACCGTTACGCCATATTTCTTAAGAATTGCTTTTGCCTGATACTCATGGATTTTCATAATAGGTGATTCTCGTCAGCGAAATCGGAAGGAACCTGCAACCTGCTTGCGGCTTCGCACGATGGCAGCAAACTATTGATTTTATAGAAGAGAAACGAATTAGGGCAAACCGTCAACTTGGAGAATTGGAGCAAACCGCGGTTTCCAGAGATGCTCATGTGGGGACAGCCGCCCTCGGCTGTGCAGCCGAGCGAGGCTCGATGGGTTTTTCCGTCCGAGAACCGGCGAGTCGAGGCTAGCTGCGGGCAGTGTTCCAGTACTAAGTCCGACCGTCATCCTGAGCGGAGCCGCGTAGTCGAAGGGTCCCTGACAGCCAATCCCGCCTCCGTCGCTTCAGGGCGTTCTTCCGGTGCGCAAGAACTAAGGAGTGGACCACGTTGACGGCGCTGAGTAAACCCTTCCTCAGAGAACACCCGCTTTCAGTGCTGCAAGAATGGCCTCACTGCGTCGTTCCTGGCCGGCCGCACATCTAACCAACCGCCAATCCGGATACCAAACCAACTTGCACCGTTCTGAGGGCCCGACATGAAACTGATCTCCCTGAACGTCGCGCAGCCACGCCTTGTCGTCTACAACGGCGCAACCATCAATACCGGAATCTTCAAGCAGCCCGTCTCCGGCCCAGTCCAGCTGCGCACATTGAACCTGGATGGCGACCGCCAAGCCGACCTCACTGTCCACGGAGGTCCCTACAAAGCTGTGTATGCCTATCCCTCCGAGCATTACCACTATTGGCGGCAGCATTTGCCCGGCATTGATCTTCCCTGGGGAATGTTCGGCGAAAACTTCACCACAACTGGCCTGCGCGAGGAGGATCTCCACGTCGGCGACCGCTTGCAGATTGGTTCGGCGGTGCTGATGGTTCGCCAGCCCCGCATGCCATGCTACAAGTTAGCCGCGAAATTCCAACGCGAGGACATGATCGAACGCTTCCTGCGCAGCGCCCGCAGCGGCTTCTATTTTTCCGTGGAGCAGGAAGGTGAGGTCGCCGCGGGCAATTCTTTGAAATTACTCAGCCGCGATTCCACCGGCATCACCATCGCCGAGATGAACCGCCTTTTCGTAAGCGATAAATACGATCACAATCTGCTGCAAAAAGCGATCAATACCTCCGCCCTGCCGGATGACTGGCGTGAATATTTCGCTCCCCGCCTGGAGCGCGCCGCAGCCAAGGCCTAGCCCCCGTTCACGACCTGTAGCATGCACCGTTCCCGGCGTGGGTGCCCTATCCTCCGTTCTCTGCAAGAGCTTGCCCTGAGCACAACCGAAGGGGCGGGTCGCGACGGTGCGAGCACCGCTGGCTGCATCATCTGTGCCGCAAAAACTGAGGGCGATCCCTTCCGATTGATTCCGTACCACCGCCGACACACTCGTGGAAGCCCTCCAAGAACTGGCCACACCCCCGCCCCCCCGTTTTTCCACAGCCGATGTGACCGTGTAACCTTGCCTCTACATTTCAGTTGCGCGATCACGGCAGAAGCCGATGCACTGAGGAGGACCTGATTGACTCACCCCTAAGTCCTTTGTTATCTTGATTTTGACCTCTAAGCTCTTTGACGTCTAGGTTTTGCTGGAAATTTCAATACCACGCTCGCCAAACCGGAAACAGCGCCGCCAGGATTCATTCAGCAAGAATTCAGCAGCCTGACCGAAAAGCCAGAGCGAGAACCGCTCCGAAGCCCACAAGTCTAACCCCTGACCCCTGCCCCCTAAACCCACCGCCTCCGGTAGAATCCCTCTGGCGTTCCGCTGATCATCGCAGCCATGATTCTCGACTTTCTCCATCGCCTCTCCAATCACGGCCAATCGCTTACCCGCGCGGAATCCCGCGAGGTAATGACGGAAGTGCTCGCCGGAAAATGCACGGATGCGCAGATCGCCGCGCTGCTCGTGGCCCTGCGGATGAAGGGCGAGACGGTCGAGGAAATCGTCGGCTTCGCCGAGGCCATCCGCGCCGCCGCCGCGCTCTTACCCATCGAACGCGGGCCGGTCGAGCGTATCGCAGCCAAGGGCGACGCGCCGTTGGCTGCGCTCGACCTCAGCGGCACCGGCCGCGCTGCTCTGTCGGAATCGGACCCCTCGTCCGCTGATTTGTCAGAGCCTGATTTGTCCGATCATGACTCGTCGCGCACGGAATCGCCGCTGGTCGATACCAGCGGCACCGGCGGCGATGCCAGTGGCACTTTCAACATTTCCACCGCAACCGCTTTCGTTACGGCTGGAGCAGGCGTTCGCGTCGCCAAGCACGGCAACCGCAGCATTAGCTCGAAATGCGGGTCCGCTGATGTGATGGAAGCCTTGGGCGTGAACATCCGGCTGTCGCCGGAGCGCGCCGCACAGTGCTTGCGCGACGTAGGAATCTGCTTCCTGTACGCGCCCAACTTGCATCCCGCCATGAAGCAGGTCCAAGGAGTGCGCCGAGAATTGCGCATGCGCACCATGTTCAACCTGCTCGGTCCGCTCACCAACCCGGCGCGCGCCTCCGGACAGGTCGTTGGAGTCTATGCGCTGGACCTGGTCGAGAAGCTGGCAGAAGCGCTGAGTATGCTCGGCCTGCATCGCGCCTTGGTCGTTCACGGGCTGGATGGTCTCGACGAAGTCACCATCACGGGCCCCACGCGCGTGGCCGAAGCCCGCGACGGCTCGGTAAGAACCTACGAAGTAACGCCAGAAGAATTCGGTATGAAACGCGCAACCCTCGCGGACATCTCCGGCGGCGACGCCACCGAAAACGCCGCCATCATTCGCGCCGTGCTGGAGGCAAAAAAGTCGCCGCATCGCGACGTCGTCTTGCTGAATTCCGCTGCGGCACTCGTCGCCGCGGGCCGCGCCGATCACGTAGCGGAGGCGATACCGATTGCTGCGAGATCCATCGACTCCGGCGAAGCGGCCAGCAAGCTTGGTGCGCTGGTGGAGTTCACGAGTTCCAGACCCTGACGTTTCTTGCTTGGTGCTTCTGCGCCTGGGTCGTGAACCCTATTTTTGTTCGGGTTCAATCTTGAACGTATTGTTGCTGATGTCGCTCTCGGGCACGCTGCCGTCGTTCACCACAATCTCGATAGGTGCGGCGGAAGTCTCCACCCGGATCACCGCTTTGCTCTTCGCGCGCACCTCCAGCCGCCTTCCGATCTCGCCCCCAGCAAATTCCACCGTAAGCGGAACCTCCGCTCCAGCGCCGCCCAGATTGTCGATGGTAATCGTCAGCAAGTAGGCGCCGTTCATGGTTTTCCGCGAGAACGCCGATTCCACTTTGAGGTCGGGCAGGCCACGGTCGCGATAGATCCAGTCGTCGAAAAACCATTCCAGGTCGCGCTGCGTTTGCGACTGAATCAAATGAGGCATGTAGGAAGGCTCTTTATCCTGCTCTGGATGATAAAGGCCGAAGACTTTTTTCAGCGCCTGCTCGCCGACCATGTCGCGCAGCATCCACCAGACGTACATCGCTTTGCTGCGGTAGAGGTCTTCATTGGTTGTGTTCACCAGCGATCGGGTCACCTCGTCATCGGATTTAGGGGCTGCCGTCTGTTTTTCGGCCTCGCTGAATGCGGTGCGATGCAATCCCATGTAGTCGAGTGCGGTTTGGCGCCCTCGCTGCTGTTCGAGATAAAGAGCTTGCGCAAAGTGGGCGAGACCTTCGTCAATCCAGGGACGAGGCGAGTAAAACGAAGCATGAGCCAGCTGGTGCGCCGCTACCAGGCCCGCGAGCTTTGCATCCGCAACCGTCAGTGGCGTCAGCAGCAGAGAACCACTTTCGAAGGGAGCAGCGTTAGAGTCGGCAAGGTCGGCGGTTTCGGCCTTTCGTCGCGACGCTCCGAACCACTCGGTGATCAGCGCGGTCGTTTTTTCAGCCGCCTCGGCGTAGGCCTCAGCCGCAACCGCATGCTCGGGCAGATTGAAAACCGTGATGGCCGGCCGATCGACGACTCCATAGTTGGCCACAACAAATGCCGGAACAGACAAGCCAAGCGGCTGATATAAGCATTGCGACCAGGGAAACTTGGGGCTTCCGCCACGCGTCACTGCATGCAGTTCGGTGCCGCCGCACAGCGTGACGGGCGGAGTCACATCTTCTGCAACGGTTGGCGAATCGAAGCGAACCTCCACCTTCGAATCAGCCTCGCGTGCCTTCCATCGGCCCAACACTGCGGACAGCCCCTGATCCTCCGATAAATCCGCCATCTCGGTCGCCATCGGATACCACGCCACGTACCCCGCGCCGCGTACCGCCGTAAACTTCGCGGTGATCTGGTCCCAGTCAGAACTTTTGGCAGCCGCCTCGGGAGTTCCGATGCGTGTGAGGCGCGTGGCATCGAGCAGGATCACGCCTTCGTACGCGATTTCCAGTTCGATCGTTCCTTTTGGTGCGACCGCCTGCGGCAGCGTCACGATCGCCTCCGAAAGCGCGCCAGTGTGATCGATATCGGAAGTGTAGGTTTGAGTGACGAACTGCACAGCCTGATCGCCAGCGCGAATGGAACGCCAGTCGAGCGAGGATGAAATCTGCAGCACCGCGATTTTCTGCGACGTCGCCGAATCGTTTCGAAGCGTGATCTTCCCGCGCACTCCGAGCCGCTGCTGTTCAGGCTCGACGCGAACGTTCAAATCATAATTGGTAAACGTGAAGGCCTCGCGGTCGAGCGAGAAAGCATTCACCACAGAAATACAGAGAACACCGAGGAAGCACAAACTGCGGACGGGCCACTTCATTTCGCACTCGGTCTTGCGCTCAGCGTGGCATCCGGCTTGGAGCGGGAAGAACCTTGGCGGGCGCGTCGTTGCCG